>Ga0265327_10001175_pt1 | contig 35521 bp, 40 predicted proteins | sample 41621metaG_FD_202089 | JGI IMG/M metagenome (GOLD analysis project Ga0265327, IMG submission 202089) | Rhizosphere microbial communities from Carex aquatilis grown in University of Washington, Seatle, WA, United States - 4-16-21 metaG | ecosystem: Host-associated > Plants > Roots > Rhizosphere...
CAATCGGTGGCGTTCGGTTTCCGTCAGGCGGACGACGTAAGTGGGCATGGCTTTGGCCTTCGGCAAGCGGCAAAGTCTCTACGACACCCTAATCCGTTAGGCCTGTCAAACTAAAGCGGTTGGGGCAGTAGTGGCATTTGCGGCAGAGTGGATTGCCGGCAAGGCGAAAGATCAAGGCCAAGCAGCGAGGCATTTGTTTGCCCTGCTATTTCGGCAACACAATACCATTACAAAAGCCCTTGGAGGTTTATCTAAGTTTTGTTTGAGATTCACATTAGATCCCAAGGTAGATTCACGGAGACCGGTATTCGCACAAATTTATGTAAGATTAACCCCTGCTATCGCAAAGCTTAGTAACAACAAAAAATACAGCCTAATAATAAACAGCATGGTGGTTATTTTTACGGTTGCTTTTTCCACAATATACCTCAACACTGATTCCATTTCCGCCTACCAAAACTTGTTACCAAGAACATTAAAGGCCATTGCCACATCACTTTTATGTGGTCTTGTGGGTGGATTTTTTTTGCTATTTCTTGAGATATATTCACAATTGATATTGGGATATAAAAAACAGGAAGAGCATCCTATCTGGATGAAATTTAGAATCTGGCATGCCATCTGCGCCGCCGCCCATCTGGAACGCTCCGCAATGTCGGGTGTGATTGGCGAAAAATCCCTGCGTCTGCTGGAAGAAGTCGCCAATCAAGAATCCCGCCCGTGGACGATAGCGGAAAGCCTGGAAAAGCTTAAGGCCCGGTCTGACGCGCCCTAGCCCCGGAGCTTCGCTCCCGTACCCACGCGCAACATTCATCGCCATAAAGATCCGGGTTAGCGGGAAATCGCCGTCATGCCGACGAGGATGCATTGATCTTGCGCCATGGGCGGTAACTTGCCAGTTGCGTTGAACCTCAAGGCCTCATTGCATCGGGCTCCATCCGATAAGGTTTAATATGCGCTAAAACATCCGCCAAACTGGCCCGCGTCCGCGCCGTGTCATAATCAAGTTGCAAACCAACCCAAAACCCATCATTCATCCCAAAAAATCGGGACAAGCGCAAACCGGTATCGACCGTGACAGCCCGTTTGCCCGCGATAATTTCGCTGATGCGCCGCGAAGGCACGCCAATAAACTTCGCCAATTGGCATGGGCTAATCCCCATCGGCTTTAAAAAGTCTTCCGACAAGATTTCACCCGGCGTTATCGGCGGCAAATCGCCTGCGTCCGCCACGTCAGAAAAATCCATGTCTTGTAAATCTTCAATGCGTATGGTCATGGCCTACCCCGTTAGTGATAATCGACAATTTCCACCTGCCAAGCATGGCCGTCGCGCCATTCAAAGCATATCCGCCATTGGTTGTTGATGCGGATGCTCCATTGACCCGCACGGTTTCCATGGAGTTTTTCTAAACGATTGCCGGGAGGGATGCCCAGTTCATTGACATCGGACACGCGATGAACCTGTGCGAGCTTCCGGCGGGCCGATTGCAGCCATTCGCTGCCGAATCGGCGCACTGGCTTATTGGCAAACACTGCGGCGGTTTCTTTGTTCGCAAACGTTTTAATCATAACGCGCAGTTGGAATGCCAGCGCCGGGCTGTCAACGTATACGCTTAAGGATACAGCCCAATCGCCCTAAGCCCCAACGTCTCCTCAAGCCCGAACATCAGGTTCATGTTCTGCACCGCCTGCCCCGCCGCGCCTTTGACTAGGTTGTCCTCGACGGCCAGCACGACGACGGTGTCGCCGCCTTGCGGGCGGTGGACGGCGATCTGGCAGCGGTTGCAGCCGCGCACGTTGCGGGTGTCGGGGTGGGAACCGGTGGGCAGCACATCGACGAAGGGCTCGCCCAGATAGCGGGCTTCGTACAAGCCTTGCAAATCGCAGGCGTCGCTGGACAGCAGTTGCGCGTACAGCGTGGCGTGGATGCCGCGGATCATCGGCACCAGGTGCGGCACGAAGGTCAGGCCGACGGGCTGGCCGGCGGCCTGCTCCAGGCCCTGGCGGATTTCCGGCAGATGGCGGTGGCCGGGGACGCCGTAGGCTTTGAAGCTTTCGCCGGCCTCGCTCATCAGCATCGGGATTTCCGCCTTGCGGCCCGCGCCGCTGGCGCCGGATTTGGCGTCGGCGATGAGGTTGTCCAGGCGGATCAAACCCGCCTCGACCAAGGGCAGAAGCCCTAGTTGCGTGGCGGTGGGATAACAGCCGGGGTTGGCGACCAGGCGGGCCGCGCGGATGCGCTCGCGGTTGACCTCCGGCAGGCCGTACACCGCCTCGGCCAGCAAGTCCGGGCAGGCGTGGGGTTCGCCGTACCATTTTTCCCACACGGCGGGATCTTGCAGGCGGAAGTCGGCGGCCAGGTCGACGAGCTTGACGCCCTGATCCAACAGTTCCCGCGCCATGCGCATCGCGGTGCCGTTGGGCGTGGCGAAAAACACCACCTCGCATTCCTTCAAAGTTTCGACGCCGGGCTCGGTGAACACCGCGTCGACATAGCCGCGCAGATTGGGGTACATCGCGTCCACGCGCTTGCCGGCGTCGGCGCGGGAGGTGACGGCGTGGATCTGGACTTGCGGGTGGAGCGCGAGGATGCGAAGAAGTTCGACGCCGGTGTAGCCGGTGCCACCGACGATGCCTGCTTTAATCATAGGGAATGGCCTTTGGGAGTTAAAACGATTGCGCGGGAGCCGGTTTTAAGGCAATTCGGTTTGGGACAGCAGCGTGCGGTAGACCTGCGCGGAGGCCACCAGCGACATGGGGATGGTCACGAACAACCCTAAGCCGAGAGGCAACGCCCCCAGCAAATTCAAGAGTATCAACATGAAATCAAACCCCAGCAGCTTCCAGCGCGCGCCTTTGGTGATGGCGGCGCTAGCCTTCAGCGCGTCGACCGGCCCCAGCCCCTGGTAAATGACGCAATAGCGGTATTGGCCGAATATGACGCCCACCATAATACCGGGCACCACCAGCAGCACCAGGCCGACCAGCAGCATCAGCCCATAGAGCAGCGAGGACAGCACATAAGGGACGAACAGCGGGCCGCCGGTGAACAAATCGCTGATGCCGAACGGACTGCCATCGACGGCCAGCAGCGAAATCCTCACCACCCCCACCGCCAGGTAATATTGGAAAAGCTGGAACGCGATGTTTAACACGACGGCCAGCCAAACGATTTCGATTTGCTGGATGATGAGTTGGGGGATGATGCTCAACACCCCCAGCAGCACTATAAATCCGATGAAAAAACCCACCCGGGCGGCAAACGCCTCCCAGCCGGCCGAGAACGCTGCACTGATGGAAAAGGATTTCATGGCGACCCCCTTGTGTGATTTGAACGGTTGGCGTGGGCAGCGGCAATGCCCGCCGCCCGGCTCCCGAAATCACAGAGGCGTCCGCATGGTCGCTGCTGGAATGATATTAGCGCATCAACAGGCCGCAAGCACGGCTTTCGTGCCGAGCGGAAGCCCAGGTTCGAGCTTGCGCTAGCCTGGCGGCTGTTGCTGCGCGTCCGAGTAGGCCTCGACCTTGGCTTTGAGCTTCTGGCCGGGCTTGAAGGTGACGACGCGGCGGGCGGTGATGGGGATTTCCTCGCCGGTCTTCGGGTTGCGGCCCGGCCTTTGCTTTTTGTCGCGCAGGTCGAAATTGCCGAATCCGGACAGTTTGACCGCCCGGCCGGCTTCCAGGGCGGTTTTGACTTCCTCGAAAAACTGGTCGACCAGCAGTTTGCCGTCGCGCTTGTTCAGTTCGGTTTCTTCAAGGAGTTTTTCGACTAAATCGGCTTTGGTCAAGGCCATGTTCAATCCCTCAGCTTCGCGTTAAATTCTTGCGCCACACAGGCCAGCACTTCGGCCATCAAGGCGTCCACCCGGGCGTCGGTCAAGGTTTCGGTGTCGTCTTGCAACACCAGGCCGAGCGCCACACTTTTTTGCCCGGCCTCGATGCCCGGCCCCTGGTAAACGTCGAACACCAACACCTGCCGGATCAGCGGGGATTGCTGTTTCACGCGCCCGGCAAGGCCGGCGGCGGTGGTTTTTTCATCGACCAGCAAGGCGATGTCGCGGCGCACCTGCGGGAATTTGGACAAGGATTTGAAAGCGGGAATCGCGCGGTTCAACAGCAAGTCTTGATCCAGCTCGAACAAAAACACCCGCGTCTCGAAACCCAATTCTTTTTCCAATTGGGGATGCAACAGCCCCAGGAACCCCAGGCTTTGCCCGTGCAAGCGGATCTCGGCGGACTGGCCGGGATGCAGGGCCGGGTGCGCGCCTAGCACAAACTCCGCCGAGCCTTCATGCCCGGCCAAACGCAGCAGCGCCTCGACATCGGCTTTCACGTCGAAGAAATCGAGGCCGCGGGTTTTTTCGCCCCATTGCTCCTCGTGGACAGAACCCAAGGCCAGACCGGCCAGCGATTTTTCCTGGACGATTTCGCCGGCGCGCCGGGTGAAGCGCAAACCGGCTTCAAACAAGCGGACGCGGTTTTGTTGGCGGTTGAGGTTTTTCAACGCCGCATCGACCAGGCCGCACCACAAGCCGGTGCGCATGACCGCCAAATCGGCGGAAATAGGATTTTTCAGCGCGATGGCTTCCAATGACGGCTCGATCTTGGTCTGCATCGCGGGCTCGACGAAGCTGTAAGTGATCGCCTCCTGATAACCCCGGTCCACCAGTACATCCTTGGCCCGCTCGATGTCGAGCCGGGCTTCGGAGACCGGCTGCAACTCCATGCGCGTGCCGGGGTTGCGTTTGGGGATGTTGTTGTAGCCGTAGACCCGGCCAATTTCCTCGATGAGGTCGGCCTCGATGCTGATGTCAAAACGGAAGCCGGGCGGCGTCACCTGCCAGCCTTCGGCCGAAGATTCCAGCTTCATGCCCAGCCGGGCCAGGATGCCGGCGACCTGCTCCTCGGGGATGGACACGCCCAGCAACTGGCCGACGCGCGCCTTCAGCAGCACAATCGGCTCGCGCTTGGGGGTGTGCGCGTCCGCGGCGGCTTCGACGATGGGGCCGGCCGAGCCGCCGGCGATGTCCAGCAGCAATTGGCTGGCGCGCTCAATCGCGCGGGTTTGCAACTGCGGATCGACCCCGCGCTCGAAGCGATGCGAGGAGTCAGTGGACAATCCGTAGCGCCGCGCCTTGCCCATGATGAGGTGGGGAGTGAAGAAGGCGCATTCCAAAAATAGGTCTTGGGTGTCGTCGCCGACGGCGGACTCTTCGCCGCCCATGATGCCGGCCAGAGCCAGCGGGCGGGCTTCGTCGGCGATGACCAGCACATCGGCGTCCAGCGTGATTTCCTGGCCGTTGAGCAGCAGCAGCTTTTCACCCGGCACGCCATAGCGGACGCGGATGCCGCCTTGCAGCTTGGCCGCGTCGAAGGCATGAAGGGGCTGGCCCAGCTCCAACAGCACGTAATTGGTCACATCGACCAGCGGCCCCAAGGAGCGGATGCCGGAGCGGCGCAGGCGCTCGCGCATCCACAGCGGCGTCGGCGCGGCGCGGTTGACGCCCTGGATCAGGCGGCCCAGATAGCGCGGGCAGGCTTCGGCGGCGTCCAAGACGACCGGGAACGTGGCCCCGGTCGTGACGGGAACCACCGGCGTCGCGGCGGGCGCGAAATCCAGGTGGTTCAGCAGCGCGACTTCGCGGGCGACGCCTTCCACACTCAGGCAATCGGCGCGGTTGGGCGTCAGATTGAGTTCGAGGGCCGTGTCATTGAGTTGCAGATACTCGCGCACATCCACGCCGACCGGCGCGTCTTTCGGCAAGGGCAGCAGGCCGGTCTGGCCGTCGTCGAAGCCCAGTTCCTTGGCCGAGCACAACATGCCGAAAGACTCCACGCCGCGCAGCTTGGACTTGCCGATTTTCAGGCCGCCAGGCAGCACCGCGCCTTGCACCGCCAGCGGCGCTTTCATGCCGACTTCGACATTCGGCGCGCCGCAGACGATGGTGAGCGGTTCGGCACCGCCCGCCGCCACCTGGCAGACGCGCAGCCGGTCGGCCTCGGGATGGGGCTTGAGTTCCAATACTTCGCCCACCACCACGCCGCTGAACTCGCCAGCGGCGGGCTCCAAACCCTCGACCTCCAGGCCGGCCATGGTCAGTTGCGCGACCAAGGCTTCCGTCGCCAAGGGCGGGTTCACCAATTCTCTTAACCAAGCCTCGCTGAAACGCATGGGCTACCTTCGCTGCTGAAAATCAAACATATAGGATTGCAAAAATTAGGGGTAGGCCGGAATAAGCCAAATCGAGCAAAGCGAGGCTTGGCGTTTCCGGCATTTCTGGTGATGCGCCGGAAACGCTGGTTTTCGCGCTGCTCAAACCGGCTTATTCCGGTCTACCCAGCTAGCTATCTGGCTAGAATGTTGGATGGGATTATTTTACCGGAGACATACCCCGCCAAATAACCAATATCCGCAAGAAAACAAAAAATATTCCAGAAAACTATTCGACCCGATATACCGCTATCAGTCCATTTAATATATTCAGAATCAAAAGATTTATCCTTGATCGTGATAAGCGCCATTTTCGTATACTCTAAAAACCTTCGAGTCGCAATTCCTGGTAATCCACCTTTTTACTGCGGATAGCATCGCGGATCATCAGTTCGTTTTTGGAAAGGCGCGAACTGCCGGATTTGAGTTCGAGGAACACAATCCGCTCCAGCTTGCCCTCGGAAAGGCCGTCAAACACGATGTAATCCACGCCTTTGCCGAGAAACACCATGTCGCGGGCCGCGAATGGAAATTCCGGCAGGAACGGGGCGATTTTTTCATACACTTCACCCAACAGCACCGAGCGGGAACGGATCGTGGCGTCGCGCCGGTGGGCGCGGATTTCGCCGTGGCGCAGCCAGCGGCCAAATAAAAAGGCCACCACTATCAAAATTAGCGCGATGCCCAAAACCAAGGCTGCGGTGGTGACAGGAATATTTAACATTTTTTCGCTAGTCCAATGCTACGGAAAAAACCGATAAATTTCCCTTCGGTGCATGACTAGCTGAATAACCAAGGTTCCATCAGCTTCCAGCTTCATGCCAAGCCGGTACGAGCCAAACCGTGCTTTGTAATAGCCGTCGTAGCCCTGCATTTTTTCCACAACCCCAACATCCGCAAGACACCGGCAAGCCGGCAAGACAACAAATACAAACTCTTCGATCTTGACACGGATTTCAGTCGGCAGATCCGCCAACTGTTTCAGAAATTTCTTCTTGAACTTTAATTGCATTGACCATGGGCCAAGCTTTGATATTGAGACAATGCGTCTTCCAAGCCTAGCTCGTCGTCATTGTCGGAGGCTTGCATCAACTGGTACAGCGCATAGTTTTCTAGAATATTTTCGATTTTCTCGAATGTTTCTATGTCAAGCTGCACCGCCACCTTGCGGTTGTCTTCATCGACGATATAACGGCGCTCTAAATTCATGACTATAGTCTCGCTGAATATCGCGGCTGGGTTGTGGGTTGCGCCTTGCTCGCGCAACCCACCACGCTGTTAAGAAGCCCTGAACTGATGCAAAAACTTCAAGTCGTTCTCGAAAAACAGGCGCAAATCGTTGATGCCGTAGCGCAGCATGGCCAGCCGTTCCACGCCCATGCCGAACGCGAAGCCAGACCATTGCGCGGCGTCAATGTCGACATGCCCGAACACTTTGGGGTGGATCATGCCGCAGCCCATCACTTCCAGCCAGCCGGTCTGCTTGCAGACGCGGCAACCGCCGCCGCCGCAGATCACGCACTCGATGTCCACTTCGGCGGAGGGTTCGGTGAACGGGAAATAGGACGGGCGGAAACGGACTTCGATGTCCTTTTCGAAAAACAAGCGCAGGAATTCGTAGAGTATGCCTTTCAAGTCGGCGAAGCTGACCCCGTCGTCCACCAGGAAGCCTTCCACTTGGTGGAACATCGGCGTGTGAGTCAAATCGGAGTCGCAACGGTAGACCCGCCCCGGCGCGATGATGCGCAACGGCGGCTTGCGGCTTTCCATGACCCGCACTTGCACCGGCGAGGTGTGGGTGCGCAGCAACAGATGCTCGTCGAAATAGAAAGTGTCGTGCATCGCCCGCGCCGGGTGCGAGCCGGGGATGTTGAGCGCCTCGAAATTGTGGTAGTCGTCCTCGATTTCCGGGCCTTCGACGATTTCAAAGCCGACATTGGCGAACAAGCGGCTGATCCGCCGCAAGGTCAGCGTGACCGGGTGCAGGCCGCCGCCTGCCTGGCCGCGGCCCGGCAGGCTGACATCAATCGTCTCGCTGGCCAGGCGCGCTTGCAACGCCAGATATTCCAGCGTCGATTTACGTTCATCCAGACAGGTTTGGAAAGCGTCGCGGACTTGGTTGATCGCCTGCCCGGCCTCGCGGCGCGCTTCCGGCGACAATTTGCCCAACTCTTTCATGCGCTCGGTGAAAACGCCTTTTTTGCCGAGGTAATGCACCCGGATCTGATCCAGAGCGGCCAGCGTTTCGGCGTCGGCAAGCTGATGCCTGGCCTGCGAGAGAATTTCATCCATTGCTGCTTACACCTTGCCGATCTGAAGAATACGCAACCCGTTCCAAAAAGGGGAAGGTCTTAGGGAAGCTGTGGGAAAGGTTCGACGCGAACCTTTCCCCTGTGAACGCAAAGCTTGAGGCTTTAAGCGGGGCGGACTTGCTTGACCAGTGCGGCGAAGCCTTCCTTGTCATGCACGGCCAGATCGGCCAAGACCTTGCGGTCCAAGTCGATGGAGGCCTTCTTCAACGCGTCCATGAAGCGGCTGTAGGACATGCCATTCTCACGCACGGCGGCGTTGATACGGGCAATCCACAGCGCGCGGAACTGGCGCTTCCTCTGGCGGCGGTCACGGTAGGCGTACTGGCCTGCTTTGATGACGGCTTGTTTGGCGACTCGATATACGCGGCTGCGGGCGCCGTAATAGCCCTTGGCCAGCTTGAGTATTTTCTTGTGCCGAGCGTGGGCGGTGACGCCACGTTTTACTCTAGGCATGAATGTCCCCTTGGGTTAACTTAACAAAATCAGGCGTAAGGCATCATCCGGGCCGCGCTCTTCACGTCCGAATCATGCAACATGGACGGGCTGCGCAACTGGCGCTTACGCTTGGTGCTCTTCTTGGTCAGAATGTGGCGGCGGTGCGAGGCGTTGCACTTGAAGCCGCCGGACGCGGTCTTGCGAAAGCGTTTCGCCGCGCCGCGATTGGTCTTCATCTTAGGCATTTTCTAAAAACTCCACTTTTGTGAATCAGGTTTTCTTCTTCTTCGGCGCAAGCGTCATGCTCAACTGCTTGCCTTCCAGCTTGGGGAATTGCTCCACCGTCGCATGCTCTTGCAAGTCTATTTCGATCCGCTTCAGCAGATCCATGCCCAATTCGCGGTGGGACAGCTCGCGCCCCCGGAAACGGACGGTGATTTTAGCCTTGTCCCCGTCGCTCAAAAAGCGGACCAGGTTGCGCAGCTTAATCTGGTAATCGCCTTCGTCGGTGCCTGGACGGAATTTGACTTCCTTGATGTGGATCAACTTCTGCTTTTTCTTGGCCGCCTGCAACTTCTTGCTGTTTTCGAAGCGGAACTTGCCGTAATCCATGACCCGGCAAACCGGGGGCTCGGCGGTGGGGGAGATCTCCACCAGATCCAAATCGGCGTCAAAGGCGATTTGTTTCGCTTCCCGGCTGGAGACGATGCCCAACTGCTGCCCGTCCGCGCCGATCAACCGCACTTGCGGCCAGTTGATCTCGTCGTTCAGACGAGGCTCTTTTCTGTCGTTCGCAGTGATACCCTATTCCTCCAAAAAAGAATTATGCAATGGCGGCCCGCTTCGCGACTTCGTCGGCGAGCTTTTCAACCACTTCGGACAGCGTGAAGCTGCCGAGGTCGTTTCCGTTCTGTGTGCGCAAGGTGACAGTGTCCGCCTCAACTTCCTTGTCGCCGACAATCAGAAGGTAAGGCACCCGCTGCATCGAGTGCTCGCGGATTTTAAAGCCGATCTTCTCATTTCTCAAGTCGGATTTCACCCGCAAGCCCTTTGCACTCAATTCCTTAGCTATTTTCTCCGCATATTCGGCCTGGCGGTCGGTAATATTGAGCACGGCGACTTGAAATGGGGCCAGCCAAAGCGGGAAAAAACCGGCGTGATGCTCGATCAGAATGCCGAGGAAACGCTCCATTGATCCTAAGATGGCCCGGTGCAGCATGACCGGCGTCTGCTTCGCGCCGCTTTCCGCCACATAGACCGCGTCCAGCCTTTCCGGCATGGAGAAGTCCACCTGGATGGTGCCGCACTGCCAGACGCGGCTTAGGCAGTCTTTCAAGGAAAATTCAATTTTTGGCCCGTAGAAGGCACCTTCGCCCGGCTGCAATTGCCAAGCCAAGCCCTTGCTGTCCAAAGCCTCCCGCAAAGCCGCCTCGGCCTTGTCCCAGACTTCGTCGGAGCCGACGCGCTGGACCGGACGGGTCGACAACTTGACCAGCACCTCGTGGAAGCCGAAATCGGCGTAGACCTTGTGCAGCAAGTCGATGAATTCTGAGACTTCGCCCTGGATCTGCTCTTCGGTGCAGAAGATGTGCGCGTCGTCCTGGGTGAAGCCGCGCACGCGCATGATGCCATGCAGCACGCCGGACAGCTCATTGCGGTGGCAAGAGCCGAACTCGGCCAGGCGCAAGGGCAAGTCGCGGTAGCTTTTCAAGCCCTGGTTGTACACCTGCACATGGCAGGGGCAGTTCATCGGCTTGACGGCGAAATCCCGCTCCTCGGAATGGGTCGTGAACATATGCTCCTGGAATTTCTCCCAGTGCCCAGACTTTTCCCACAACTGCCGCCCGACGATCAGCGGCGTTTTGATTTCCAGGTAGCCGTGGTCGCGGAACACCAGTCTCATGTACTGCTCGACCGTCTGCCACAGCGTCCAGCCGGCCGGGTGCCAAAACACCATGCCCGGCGCTTCTTCTTGCAGATGGAACAGGTTCAGCGTCTTGCCAATCTTGCGATGGTCGCGCTTTTCCGCCTCTTCCAGCCGGTGCAGATACTCTTTAAGATCTTTTTTGTCAGCCCAGGCCGTGCCGTAGATGCGCTGCAAGCTGGCGTTGTTGGAGTCGCCGCGCCAATAGGCGCCGGCCACTTTCATCAGCTTGAACGCCTTCAGCTTGCCGGTGTCCGGCACATGGGGGCCGCGGCACAGGTCGGTGAATTCGCCCTGGGAGTATAGCGATAGCGGCTCGTTGGCGGGGATGGACTCGATGATCTCAGCCTTGTAAGCCTCGCCCAGCCCGCGGAAGAAACGCACCGCCTCGTCGCGGGGCATCAGACTGCGCTTGACTTCCAAGCCCTGCGCGGCGATTTCCTCCATCTTTTTCTCGATGGCTTGCAAATCGTCCGGAGTGAACGGGCGCTCAAACGCGAAATCATAGTAGAAGCCATTCTCGACTACAGGGCCGATGGTGACTTGCGCGCCAGGGTAAAGCGACTTGACCGCCTGCGCCAGCAAGTGCGCGGTGGAATGCCGGATGATGTCCACCGCTTCCGCGTCACGGCCCGTGATCAGCGCGACCTCGGCGTCGGCCTCGACCGCGAAGGAGAGATCGACCAGCCGGCCATCGACTTTCCCGGCCAGCGCCGCCCGCGCCAGCCCCGCGCCGATGGACTCGGCCACCTCGCGCAACGTGACGGCGCGGTCAAATTCGCGCTTGGAACCATCGGGGAGCGTGACTACAGGCATCGTGCGGGGAATCCGGCTCAGAAAACAGCATTAACAAAAAAGCATCGCATGTGCGATGCTTTGGGATTTGGTAGGCGCGATTGGACTCGAACCAACGACCCCCACCATGTCAAGGTGGTGCTCTAACCAACTGAGCTACGCGCCTAAGGTCATTTATTCAGTCCGTATAGTATAGCGGCACCGGATCAGAAATGGAAGCGCCAATTTGCAAATGAAACAATCCAGTCCGCCGGCCAGGGCGGGCGCGGCTGCTTTGGGGCCAAAACCCAAGCCTTCCAGACAAGCCACCTGCGCGCAGACGCTTCGGATTTCACGCCGATTCTGCGAAACTTGCGCCTGTCCACACTGCCTAAGGCGGGCGGAGACAGGCGGCTTCGGCGGGACTTCGTCATCAACCACAACCACACTATAAAGGGGCGAACAGTGTTTCAACGATTCAACCTCGCAGACTTTTCAAGCATCGCAGGCTTCCTACCCTCTGTGCATGGCGGGGCCGACGCGGCGGGAGGCGGCCTGGTCGGGCTGCTCGACAAGCTGCTGGAAAACGCAACCCGGAGCGTGGAGCCCGGCGGCTCCTTCCAATTGCTGCCCGGCATCCAGGCCCTGGGGCCGAACATCCACCCGTCGCTGGTGCATTTCCCCATCGCCTTTTTGTCGGTTTTCTTCCTGCTGGAAGTGCTAGGCAGCTTCTTTTACCGTGACAAGCTCCGCCAAGCCGCCGCGCCCATGCTCTACTGCGGCGCCGTGGGCGCGGTGCTGGCGGCGGCGGCGGGGCTGTACGCCGCCAGCACCGTCCCCCACGGGCAGGCCGTCCATGAGATCATGGAATGGCATCAGCGCATTGGCCTCATAGTGGCCAGCCTGGCGCTCGTCCTCAGCGCCTGGCGGCTGTTGACCAAGCGCGTGATGGCCGGCATGGACCGGGCGCTCTATCTATTCCTGGCCGGCCTCATGACGGTCGGCATGGTGTTCGGTGCCGACCTGGGCGGATTAATGGTCTACCAGCACGGCGTGGCGGTGCAAAGCCTGCAACAACCCGACGCGCACCATCAGCATGGCAGCGCCGCCCCAACCGAGGGCTCCCAACACTAAAACCGCAGGATTCCATAGCCCAAGCCGTCAAAACTTGGGCTCATCCCCGCTTCCCGTCGTATAATCTGGCCAGAGCATGCCCGCCGGCCCGCGGACGGACACGCGCCGCCGCAATCGACCAACGAATCCGTCCTAAAGACCCTGCCAAAACCGCATGAGCCCGAGATAGCGATGACCTCACCCGCATCCATTGGCCACCGGCGCTGGATCATTCTCGGCGCGCTGCTATGCGCAGGCTGCGCGCCGATCCGCACCAAGACCCCGGAAGGCGAGCCGATCCTGATGGGCGAGGCGGAGTTCGCCAGCTATTTTGAACAGGTCTTCCGCCACCACAACGCCGTGGTCAACGAATCGCTGTTCGCCGCGCCCGGCCTACCGGGCCAAGCCGACGACACCGAGCAGGCCGCGGAGATGAAAATGCGCCATGCCTGCCAGCCCTTGAACGAGGCCGCCTCGGCCGCCGCCACCGGCGCAGGCCCCGACTTCTCGACGAAGATGAAACTCTTCGACGCCGTGCCGGAATGCGAGGCCGCCACCCGCCGGCTGGAAAAACTGCTCTCCCCCGGCCAATAAGCCCCCAGCTTATTTCCCTGGCTTTTTCCCGGTCTTGGGCGGAACATAGGGCCGGGGACATCCCGCCCGCCATGCCCAGCCAAATCGATCGCCTGGTCGAAACAATCCGCGAACTGGAGGCGGAACTCGAAATCCAGTTGGCGCAGCGGGCCGAGGAACTGCGCATCCGCATCCTCAACGGCAAGATCGACTACACCCGGGAAATCCTCGCCGCCCACCGCGCCTTGAAGTCCGGCCTGCTGAAATACGTCTTCGGCGCGGCCCCGCTCATCCTCCTGACCATCCCGTTCATATACGCCATCGCCGTCCCCCTGCTGCTGCTCGACGCCAGCGTCAGCCTGTACCAGGCAGTCTGCTTTCCCATTTATGGCATCCCCAAAGTCAAACGCCAAGACTATCTGGTGTTCGACCGCGCCAGCCTCGCCTACCTGAACTTGATCGAAAAAGCCCACTGCGCCTATTGCTCCTACGCCAACGGCCTGCTCGGCTATGCGCGGGAAATCGCCGGGCGGACGGAGCAGTACTGGTGCCCGATCAAACACGCGAAGCGGAGCAAAGCCGCGCATGGCCGCTATAGCCGGTTTGTCGATTATGGCGACGGGGAGGGCTATCAGAAAAACTTGCAAAAGTTAAGAAGGGATTTCAAGGATGCCGGCAACCTATGAGCTGATGTATTTTTTGGGCCACCAATGCTATGCTACAGGGGCACATACCCCGCCGCGCTTCGGGCTTGCCAGACACCAATGAAGTCCGGCGCGCTGTACGTCCCCTGCCATCTTGGCCTTCATGGCAAGAGGCGCATAGCCAGCGCGCGCTGCGCACCCCACACGACGTTTGACACAAAATTAGAGGATTTTTCATGAAAAAAGATAATAAGATGGTCATGTTCACTAGAAACCTGCTGGTTAAGGCATCCCCTGTTTTGGGGGATAGTTTAGCCAAATTTGCCATAAGGTTTGGATATACCATCAGGCTTTTGCAGTGGATTCAAAAACACCCTTGCAAAGAATTCAATGAGAGGGGCAGCTTCAGCACGTTCGCCTTGAAAGCTTTTGTCTTGGAAACAGAAGGCCTGACCGGCGAGATCGACTACCTTGAGTTTGGCGTCGCGCACGGGAGCACGCTCAAGTGGTGGGTCGAAAAAAACACGCATCCAAACACCAAATTTTTTGGCTTCGACATATTCACAGGCTTGCCAGAGGAGTGGTTTTACGCGCCCAAAGGCAGCTATACCACAAATGGCGAACTTCCCCAGATAGAAGATAGCCGCTGTGAATTCGTGGTCGGCCTTTTTCAAAACACGCTCTTCCCGTTTTTGCAGAAAGCCAGCCTGACCCGCCGAAAAGTGGTGCACATAGATTCCGACTTGTACAACTCGTCGCTTTATGTGCTGACAACTTTGGCGCCCTATCTGGCAAAGGACGATATCATAATCTTTGACGACTTTGGCGGCTTGAGAAACCCGCTGGATGACTTCCGTTCGTTCAACGACTTTTTCTCAGCTTATAAATTCACTTATGAAGTGCTTGGGGCCGCTGACTTTTACCGCAAAATCGCCATAAAAATAACCTCGACCAGCGCAGAGGTGGAATAGCCGGGCATCAGGGATTGCCAAACAATCCCCAGTAGTTTCGGCTGGTCTGCTCCGCCAACGCCTCCAGGGACGCCCCCCTCAAATCGGCGACAAACTGCGCGACATGGCGGACATGGTGGGGATAGTTGGGTTTGCCGCGGTGGGGGATGGGGGCCAGGTAAGGCGAGTCGGTTTCGACCAGGTAACGGTCGGCCGGCACTTTGCGGGCGGCGTCTTGGATTTGCTCGGCGTTGCGGAAGGTGACGATGCCGGAAAACGAAATGTAAAAATTCAGATCCAGCGCCTGGCGGGCGGTCTCCCAGTCTTCGGTGAAGCAGTGCAGCACGCCGCCCACCTCCGCCGCGCCCTCTTCCCGCAAGATGCGCAACGTGTCTTCCCTGGCTTCGCGGGTATGGATAATCAGGGGTTTGCGGAGGGCTTTGGCGGCGCGGATATGGGTGCGGAAGCGCTCGTGCTGCCAGGCCAAATCGCCTTCGCTTCGGAAATAATCCAGGCCGGTCTCGCCGATGGCGACGATTTTAGGGTGGGCAGCCCGTTCGATCAGATCGTCCTCGGTCGGCTCTTGGCAATGCTGTTCATTGGGATGGACGCCCACCGAGGCGGAAATGTTGCCATGCCCCTCCAACAAGGCCATCATGCCCGTCCATTTCTCCAGCGTGATGGAGACGCAAAGCATGTGGTCTATGCCCAGCGCCTGGGTTTCGCCGACAAAACGCCGGAAGTCGCCGCCGTAAGGCTTGAGATCCACGCGGTCAAGGTGGCAGTGCGAGTCGATTAGCATAGGGTCACATGGTGTGGGTGGGGCGCTCGGAACCCAAGGCGCCGGCGAGGTAGTTTTCAATGCGGTTGCGGGTGCTGCCGTTGTCCTTGTCGCTGAACTGCACGCCGATGCCGGTCGCGCGGTAGCCTTCCGAGTTGCGCGGGGTGATCCAGATGACTTTGCCGGCCACCGGGATGCGGTCGGTTTCTTCCATCAAGTTCAGCAGGATGAACACGTCATCGCCCAAGCGGTATTGCTTGTTGGTGGGGATGAACAGCCCGCCGTTGTTGATGTAAGGCATGTAGGCCGCATATAAGGCATTCTTGTCGCGGATCGTCAGAGAGAGAATGCCCTGCCTGGATTGCGGTTGATCGTCGCTCATGGGGTTAACCTGTGTTTGTCGTTGCCGTGGGCCATGCCTAGCCAAAGGATTAGCAGTTCTTCCAGCAAAAGCTGCCGGTTGGCCTGGCCGGCCAGCATCCGCCGGGCGGCGGTGAGCCGGTCCAGATAACCGAACAGCGCCTGCAAGTTTAGCGTTTGCGCGGCCGCTTGCAAACGATCCGCCAGATCCGGGTTGTCAAGCCCGGGGCAACCCGGCGCGGCGCCGAGGCGGATCAAGTCCATGGTCCAAGAGACCATCCAGTCGGCCAAGGTCTCGCAGGGGAACTTGGCCCATTTTTCCGCCACCAGGCTCGGCTCGGCGCGGCGGCGCAGCACGTCCTGCCAGGCGGAAAAATACTCGCCGCGCTTTTCGATGACGCCCTCGCCCGCCAGCCCCAAAGCCTTGAGCGGCGCGCCCCGAGCCAGCGACAGCAAGACCTCGGCGCGCCCGCCTTGGCCTTTGCCTGCCAGCCAGGCCAAGGCCTGGGCGCGTTCCGGCAGCGGGATGTCCATCCGCTGGCAACGGCTCAGAATGGTCGCCGGCAATAGATGCGGGGAGTCGGTCAGCAGCAGCAAGGTCGTGTGGCTGTCGGGCTCCTCCAGGGTTTTCAGCAGGCTGTTGGCGGAGGCGATGTTCATCTGGTGGGCCGGGGCGAGCAGCACCACGCGCCGGCCGCTGTATTGCGGCTTCAGCGCCAAGTTGGCGATCAGGCCGCGGATGGCGTCCACCGGGATGATCTTGCCCGCCTCCTCGGGTTCGACGCGGATGAAATCGGGCAGCGTCCTGGCCGCGTACAACCGGCAGCTCACGCAATCGCCGCAGGCGTATTCGCCCGGATGCCGGCACAGCAGCTTTTGGCTGAACGCCTCGGCCAAGGCCGTTTTGCCGACGCCCTCCTTGCCCACGACCAGCAGCGCCTGCGGCACCCGCCCAGACTGGACATAGGCGTCCAAGATCCGCCATTGCGGGGCGAGCCAGCCGGCCTCTTCAAGCAGGCTCATGGAATTCGCGCAGCGTTTGCAACAGGTGATACGCAATGGCCTCTTGCACTTCGTCCAGAGGCCGGGTCGCATCAATGGTTTTGACGCGCCTGGGGAAATCGCCGGCGATGCGGAGATAAGCCGCCCGCACCCGCTCGAAGAAAGCCAGCGTCTCAGCTTCCATGCGGTCGGCGGGGCCGCGCCGCCTGGCCCTGGCCATGCCAATGTCCACCGGGGCGTCGAGCAACAAAGTCAAATCGGGCGCGCGGCCTTGTTGCACCCGCCTTTCCAAGTCGCGGATGAATTCCACATCGACGCCGCGCCCGCCGCCCTGGTAGGCATAGCTGGCGTCGGTGAAGCGGTCGCACACCACCCAGGCGCCTGAGGCCAGCGCGGGCTCGATGACATCCCGCAGGTGCTGGGCGCGGGCGGCGAACACCAGCAGCAGCTCGGTTTCCGGCGCGATGTCGCCCGCGCTCAAAAAAATGTCGCGGATCTTTTCGCCGGCGGCGGTGCCGCCCGGCTCGCGGGTGGCGACGACCGGAAGCCCTCGGGCTTCGAGGAATTCGCGGACGAAGGCCAGGTTGGTGGTCTTGCCCACCCCCTCGCCGCCTTCCAGAGTGATGAAAACGCCTTTAGTCATGCCGGTTTTTCTGAAATTGGTCGACGGCCTTGTTGTGCTCGGCCAGGGTTTTGGAAAACACATGGCCGCCGTCGCCGCGCGCCACAAAATACAGGCTGTCGCCGGCCTCGGGGCGCAGCGCCGCGCGGAGCGCGCCCAGGCCTGGCATGCTGATAGGCGTGGGCGGCAGGCCGGCATGCACATAGGTGTTGTAGGGGGTGTCGCGGAGCAGATCCTCCGCGCGGATGTTGCCCGCGTAAGCCTCGCCCATGCCGTAAATCACCGTCGGGTCGGTCTGCAACAACATCCCCTTGGCCAGGCGGCGGGTGAACACGCCGGCGATGCGCGGCCGCTCCGCAGGCAAGCCGGTCTCTTTTTCCACGATGGAAGCCAGCGTCAAGGCCTCGTAAGGATTGCGCAGAGGCAAGCCCTGCGCCCTGCCCTGCCACTCTTCCGCCAGCACAATCTGCATCTTCCGGTAGGCCCGCCGCAACAGCTCAAGGTCTTCGGTGCCCCGGCTGAAAAAATACGTGTCGGGAAAAAAGCGGCCTTCCGCGTCTTCGCCAGGGGCGTCGATCATCGCCATGACATCCCGCGGCGGCTTGCCCTCGATGCGGTGGACCAGGCCCGCCTGCCGGTTCATCGCCTCGGCCATTTGCCGGAAATTCCAGCCTTCGACGAATGTGAGGCTGTAGTGCCGCGTCTTGCCCGAGGCGAACAAGGCCAGCAATTGGCGCGGGGTGGTTTGCGGGGGGATTTCGTATTCGCCGTATTTCAGCCGGGACTGCGCCTTCTCGGCCCAGGCCAGCAGGCGGAACCACAGCGGCTTGTCGGTCAAGCCCCGCTCCCGCAAAGCCTCCGCGACAGAGGACAGGCTCTGCCCCTTGCCAATTTCAAAATAAACGGTTTCGCGGTTGGCCAGCGGGGCGTCCGCCGTGCGGAGATAATCTGTCCACAAGCCGCCAATGGCGAGGACGGCGGCCAGGCCCGCAGCCCAGAACAGCCGTTTCACGGACACTTAAGCTCTTCGGCGGCCAAGGCGTCGATCCGCTCGGCCAGCCGCCGGGCAATGCCGCCGGCCGGGAGCGCCACCCCCCCCAGGTCGCAAACCGGCCAGACGCCGATCACCGAGTTGGTCAGGAAGATTTCATCGGCGCGGAAAGCGTCGTCGGGACGCAGGCGTGCCTCGCTCACCGCCAGCCCCGCTGCACGCGCCGCCTCCATGACCAGGCCGCGCATCACGCCGGCGACGCCGCAACGATCCAGCAACGGCGTGCGCAAACCCCCGTCGCAAACCAAGAACACATTGCTGGCGACGCCTTCCACCAGGAAACCCTCATAATCAAGCACCAGCCCTTCCATGGCCTCTTCGCTGCCCCATTCCGCCCGGGCCAGCACCTGTTCCAGGCGGTTCAAATGCTTGATGCCGGCCAGGCGCGGGTTCAACCCCAGGCTCAGGGCGCAAATCCGCGCCTTGACGCCAGACTCCCTGACCCCTGCGGGGAAATCAGGCAGCGGATGGGTACTCAACACCCGGTTGCCCGCGCTTTGCGCCGGCAGGCGGTAGCCGCGCCCACCGACCCCGCGCGTCAGCACGATTTTCAACACAGAGGCCGGATGCTGGGCGCAAAGACGGCGGGCCTCGCCCTCGAGAACCGGGATACCCGGAAAAGGCAGGCCCAGGCTTGCGGCGTCCGCTTGCAAGCGCGCCAAGTGGCGGCTCAAAAACAGGGGCGCGCCCTGCCGCACGGCAACCGTGGTGAACACGCCGTCGCCATAGTTGAAACCCCGGTCGGCGACATCCAGGCAACACACCGGCTCGCCGTTGACCAGGCAGGAAGTGGATGCTTGTGAAATGGCGGCCATGGATGGAATCAACTTATGCCACGAAACGGAGCACCTTCGACGCCCCCGGCAAGGGCGCGCAGGAAAGGCGGCTTGCCCGGCCGGACGGCCTTGGATCCGCCCGGCTCAACCGAATCTCTTGAAAATCAGCGTACCGTTGGTGCCGCCAAAACCAAAGGAATTGGACATGACAATGTCCAGCCTGGCCTCCCTGGCGGTGTGGGGCACAAAATCCAGATCGCAACCCTCACCGGGATGGTCCAGGTTGATGGTCGGGGGAATCACGTTGTCGCGCAGGGCCAGCGCCGAAAACACCGCTTCGATGCCTCCCGCCGCGCCTAGCATGTGCCCGGTCATGGACTTAGTGGAACTGACCGGGACGGCATAGGCCGCATCGCCCAAAGCCGCCTTGATCGCCATCGTTTCGGCAAGGTCGCCTGCCGGGGTGGACGTGCCGTGGGCATTGATGTAATCCAGGTCGTCCGGGTTCAGCGCCGCGTCGCGCAAAGCGTTTCTCATGCAACGGGCGGCGCCCTCGCCGTCCTCCGGCGGCATGGTCATGTGGTAGGCGTCGCTGCTCATGCCATAACCGATGACTTCGGCGTAAATCCTCGCCCCGCGCCGACAGGCATGCTCCAACTCCTCCAGCACCAGAACCCCCGCGCCGTCGCTGAGCACGAAACCGTCGCGATCCTGGTCCCACGGGCGGCTGGCCAGCGTCGGCTCGCCATTGCGGCGCGACAGGGCGCGCGCCGAGGCAAACCCGCCCAAGGAACTGGGCGCGGTGGCCATTTCCGCGCCGCCGGCCACCATCGCGTCGGCGTCGCCGTACTGGATCAGCCGATAGGCGTCGCCGATGCAATGGGTGCCCGTGGCGCAGGCGGTGACGATGGCGAAATTAGGGCCTTTCAAACCATATTTGATGGAAAGGTTGCCGGAAATCATGTTGATGATGTTGCTGGGCACGAAAAAGGGCGAAATCTTCCTCGGCCCGCCTTTGAGAAAGGCGCTGTGGCCATGCTCGATACCCGTGATGCCGCCGATGCCGGCGCCGATGGCCACGCCGATGCGCTCGGCGTTTTGCTCGGTGACTTCCAGCCCCGAGTCTTCAAACGCCTGGCAACCCGCGGCCAAGCCGTAATGGATGAAGACATCCATTTTTCTGGCTTCTTTCTCGGGAATGTATTGGGTAATGTCGAAACCCCGGATCGACCCGCCAATGCGGGAAGAAAACTCAGAGACATCAAAATGCTCGATGGGGCCGATTCCGCTTTTGCCATTAATGATGTTGGCCCAGGAATCGGCGACATTGTTGCCTACGGGGGAAAGCGCCCCGAGGCCAGTGATGACGACACGTCTCTTACTCAAGGTGTTTCCTCGCAGGAGGGCAAGGATACCCCGCCCCTCCGGTTTAAACCCTCTGCGACGGGATGGGCGAGAGCTGGGCAATACGCCCGCCGTCAAGGCCCTGCCTGTCCACAGATGAAAAATTAGCTTGTCGGCCTTATCCATCGCTGCGGCAAACTTGCGCCTGCTCCGCCAGCGCCGCCCGCCTTGTGCTGAGGCGCTAAGAGCCAGCCGCTAAAGGACAGCTTGCGACCCGACAGGCAGACTGTCCGGTTTTCCGCCAAAAGAACGGCGCCCCCGGAGCCCGCCTAAGGCATTCCACCGGGGCACGCGGCGCGAAAACTACACGTGCTTTTCGATATAATCGATCGCTTGCTGGACGGAGGTAATCTTCTCGGCTTCCTCATCCGGAATTTCGCATTCGAATTCTTCTTCCAGCGCCATAACGAGTTCAACCGTGTCCAAAGAGTCAGCGCCAAGATCGTCCACGAATGAAGCCTCGTTGGAAACCTCTTCCTTGACACTCAACTGATTCGCCACGATCCTTTTCACACGCTCTGCAATGTCACTCATCTGTTTGTATCCTCAATAGTTACGCTTGAATTTCTCAGTCGGAAAATAGGTGTGGAATTCCAGGTATTACAAGCCCTCCCCACAGCCGACTGAAATGTTGTTATTCTGGGAGGGCCGGATTCAGATCCGATGGAACCGCCAAGCGCGTGAACAATACCACGATCCAAGCCGTTAGTGAACGACCAGACCTGGATGGACGGGAAATTTAGCAGATTTTCCGTCACGCCATGAACATGCCGCCGTTCACATGCAGCGTTTCCCCAGTGATGTAACTGCCATCGGACGAACACAGAAAAGCGACCGCGCCGGCGATTTCCTCGGGGCCGCCCAGGCGTCCCAAAGGGATCTGGCCTAGCAGGGACTTCTTGTGCTCTTCCGGCAAGGCGCGCGTCATGTCGGTGTCGATGAAGCCGGGGGCCACGGCATTGACGGTGATGTTCCGCGAGCCGACCTCCTTGGCCAGGGACTTGGTGAATCCGATCACGCCGGCCTTCGCCGCCGCGTAATTGGCTTGCCCGGCGTTGCCGGTCGCCCCGACCACGGAGGTGATGTTCACAATGCGCCCGTAGCGGGCCTTGGTCATGCCGCGCAAAACGGCCTTCGACAAGCGGTAGACCGAACTCAGGTTGGTCTGGATGATCGCGTCCCACTCTTCGTCCTTCATCCGCATCAGCAGATTGTCGCGGGTGATGCCGGCATTGTTGACCAGAATCGCGGGCGCGCCAAACTCGTCGGCCACCGCCTTGATGAAGACCTCAATGGACGCGCCGTCGGCGACATCCAGCACTTTCCCCGCGCCCTTCAGGCCGGCCTCGGCCAGCCCAGCGCTGATCGCGTCAGCCCCCGCTTGCGTGGTCGCCGTGCCGACGACCGTGTGCCCGGCTTGGCCTAAACGCAAGGCGATGGCGCGGCCTATGCCGCGGCTGGCACCGGTGACCACTGCTACTTGACTGCTCATTCCACTAACTCCAATGCCTTGTTGAGAGAATCGGGGCTGAACACAGCCTCCGCCCGGGCGTCCTTGACGATCCGCTTGTTCAGCCCGGCCAGCACTTTGCCCGGGCCGCATTCGACAAAGCGGCGGACCCCCTGGTCATACAGGAAGCGGACGGTGTCCGACCAGCGCACCGGGCTGTGCAACTGGCTTTCCAAGACCGAGCGGACCACCTCCGCCGCCGTGTGGCTCGCCACATCGACATTGTGGATCACCGGCACGCCAAACTCATGGATGGCGACCTTGTCCAAGGCCTCGCGGAAGCTTTTCGACGCGCCCGCCATCAGCGGGCAGTGGGAAGGCACGCTGACCGGCAGCAGCACCGCCTTCTTCGCGCCCTCCGCCTTGGCCGCCTCGACGGCCCGGGCCACGCCCGCGGCATGGCCGGCGATCACAATCTGGCCGGGCGCGTTGAAATTGGCCGGGGCCACGGACTCCTCCGCCGTGGACACGGCGGCGCACACGGCGACGACCTGGGTGTCGTCCAAGCCGAGAATCGCCGCCATCGCCCCCACCCCCGGCGCCACCGCCCCCTGCATCAGCCGGGCGCGCTCGGCGACCAGGGCGACAGCGTCTTCAAAGCGGATCGCCCCGGCGCACACCAGGGCGGAGTATTCGCCCAGGCTGTGCCCGGCCATCCACCCCGGCGTCACGCCGGACACTTTGCGCCAAACCCGGAAGGCGGCGACACCGGCGGCCAGCATGGCCGGCTGGGTGTTTTCGGTGAGGTTCAATTGCTCGACAGGCCCTTCGCCGACCAAGCGCCACAAGTCGTAGCCCAGCACACTCGAAGCGTCGCGGAAAGTTTGCTCCACTTCGGGATGGACGGCCGCCAACTCCAGCATCATGCCGACGGATTGCGAGCCCTGCCCAGGGAAAACAAGGGCCAAGCCATTGTCTGTTTTGCCCATCGAAAAACCTTCCAAAAAAATAAACTTAATAACGAACCAAGGCGGAACCCCAGGCGAACCCGCCGCCGAACGCTTCCATCAAGACCGTTTGCCCGCGCCGGATGCGCCCGTCGCGGATGGCCTCGTTCAGCGCCAGCGGCACGGAGGCGGAAGACGTGTTGCCCTGGGTCTCGATGGTGCAGACCACCCGCTCCATCGGCATTTTCAATTTCTTGGCGGTCGCCGTGATGATGCGGATATTGGCCTGGTGCGGCACCAGCCAGTCGATGTCGGACTTTTCCAAATTGTTCGCGGCCAGGGTTTCATCGACGATCTTGCCCAGGGTGTTGACGGCGATCTTGAACACCTCGTTGCCCTGCATCTTGATGTGGCGCTTGTCGCCTTCCCGCTTGTCGAAGTCGGGGCAAGGGTTGGGCAGGTACAGCAGTTCCTGGTACTGGCCGTCGGAACTGATATGGGTGCTGAGCACCCCCGGCTCGTTTGAAACCTCCAGCACCGCCGCGCCGGCCCCGTCGCCAAACAAAATGCACGTGGTCCGGTCTGTCCAATCGACCAGGCGGGAATTGATCTCGCTGCCGACAACCAGCACGCGCTGCTTGGTGCCCGCGCGGATGTACTGGTCGGCCACGCTGAGGGCGAAAATAAAGCCGGAGCACGCCGCTTGCACATCGAAAGCCGCGCACTGGCCGATACCGAGCCGATGCTGCAACAGACAGGCGGTGCTGGGGAAAATCCGGTCGGGGGAACTGGTCGCCAAGATAATCAGATCAATGTCGTCCGGCACCATCCCCGCCGCCTCGATAGCCTGGCGGGAAGCGATTTCGGCCATGCTGGAAGCGGTTTCATGGGGGCCTGCGATGTGCCGCGAATGAATCCCGGTGCGCTCCATGACCCACTCGTTCGACGTGTCCACCAAGCGGGCGATGTCGTCATTGGTGCGCACGGTCTCGGGCAGGTACCCGCCGGTGCCGACGATGCGGGAATACCGGCTCACGCCGCCTTCCCCTCGGCCATGACCTTGGCCACCCGCTCACCGATGCGCTCAGGCACGGCTTTTTCGATTTCCAGGGCGGCGACCTCGACGGCTTTGGCGAAAGCCACGCGATCCGCATTGCCATGGCTTTTCACCACGATGCCGCGCAAGCCCACCAGGCTGGCGCCATTGTACTGCCCCGGATCGAAGCGCTTTCTGAACGTCCGCAGCACCGGCAAGGCGACCAGCCCGGCCGCCTTGGTCAGCCAGCTCTCGGAGAAGGCTTGCTTCAGCGCGAGGCTGATCATCTTCGCCAAACCTTCGCTGCTTTTCAGCGCGACATTGCCGACGAAACCATCGGTGACGACGACGTCCACGTCACCGGTGTAGATGTCGTTGCCTTCCACGAAGCCGATGAAATTGATATGGGAATCCGCGATCAGCTTCACCGCCTGCTTGACCTGCTCGTTGCCCTTGATCTCCTCCTCGCCGATGTTGAGCAGGCCGACCTTCGGCTCGGGCAGGTTCTCCACCGCCTTGACCAGTTCGTAACCCATGATCGCGAACTGGCGCAGATGCTCCGCGCTGCAATCGACATTGGCGCCCAGATCCAGCACATGGGTGTGCCCGCGCAAAGACGGCACGATGCCGATGATCGCGGGGCGGTCAATGCCGGGGATGGTTTTCAGCACAAACTTGGCGATGGCCATCAACGCCCCAGTGTTGCCGGCGCTGACGCAGGCGCCCGCCGTGCCGTCCTTGACCAGGTTGATGGCCACCCGCATGGAAGAGTCCTTCTTGTTCCGCAACGCCTTGGACGGGGAGTCATGCATTTCCACCAGCTCGGAGGCGTGGTAAATGCTCAGGCGGTCGCCCAGATGGGGTGAGCCGCCCACCGCGGCCCGCAGCACGTCCCTGTCCCCGACCAGGATCAAACGCAGCTTCGGGTCGCGATCCAAACTGTCCAGGGCCGCCGGCACCACCACCCGGGGGCCGTGATCCCCGCCCATGGCGTCCAGGGCTATCGTGGGATGCCCGCTCATCGCGCGCACCCTTCACTGTCCACAGTATATTCTGGCATCAGTCTGATTAGTTTTGAAAGCCAGCCCCGCGAGGCGGAGCCCGGCTGCTATCGGCAAGATTGGAGGGGACGGGAGGCGGGATTATTCTTCCGTCGCGACTTCAGCCTTGGAGGCGACAATCCGGCGGCCGCGGTAGAAGCCGTCAGGGCTGACGTGGTGGCGCAGATGGGTCTCGCCGGTCGTGGGCTCGATGGAGAGCGTCTTCGCGGTCAAAGCGTCGTGGGCGCGGCGCATGCCCCGCTTGGAACGGGTTTTACGATTCTGTTGTACAGCCATGGATAATAACTCCTACTCGTTGATTTCACTGTTTCAATTTAGCCAACACCGCGAACGGGTTGGGCCGCGCTGGCGTCTCCGGCGCCTTGGGCTGCTCTTGCCTCGCCTGCGCGGCGGGTTCGCAGACTTCATGCCTGGGAACGGCGGGCAGCGCCAGCAGCAACTCCTCCTGGACGATGTCGGCCAAGGGCAGGGTGTCGCCTTCCAGCAGCAAGGGCTCATAGGACTCGGGAAGCAGGTCGGCCTCGGCGATGGATTTGACCAGCCCCAAGCTTACTTTGCAGTCCACCGGCCACAGGATCGCCCCCAGGCAACACTGGCACTGCAACTTGAGCTCCGCCTCCACGACGCCCGTCACGGTCGCCACCTTGCCGTCCTTGCCGAACCGCAACACAAAGCCCACCTCGCCCTGCCCGTCCAGCAAGACATCCTGCAAACGGGTCATTTTGGATAAAGGCAAAGACCCCTTAAACTGTCGGCCCTTGTCCGCCAGTGCTAAGGGGTCTATAAACTCAGGCAAATGTTCGACCATAATCTTCAAATGATACCGATAAACTAGCAAAATTGTCAAAACCATCTATTGCCCACCCACCGGAAGAGCTTATGCATCCCACTCCCCCCGCCCCTCGCAGCCTAGTTCTCGCCTCCAGTTCGCGCTACCGCCAGGAATTGCTCGCCAAGCTGGGCCTGCCCTTCACGGCGGCCGCCCCGTCCATCGACGAGGCGGCGCGGCCCGGCGAAACGCCGACGCGCCTGTCCCGGCGGCTGGCCGAAGAGAAGGCGCGCGCGCTGGCGGAACGCTTTCCCGCGCACCTGATCATAGGCTCCGACCAAGTCGCCATGCTGGGAGGGGTTCAATTCGGCAAGCCCGGCGGCCCTGCGCGCGCGCGGGAGCAATTGCGCGCCGCCGCCGGCCAGACCGTCGAGTTTTTCACCAGCGTCTGCGTGCTGGATTCGGCGACCGGCGAGGCGCTAACCGACTTGGATCTAACGCTGGCCCACTTCCGTCCGCTGACCGACGCCCAGATCGAAGGCTATGTGGAGAAAGAGCGCCCGTTCGACTGCGCCGGCGGATTCAAATCGGAGGGGCTGGGGATCGCGCTGCTGGAGAGGCTGGAAACCGCCGACCCCAACGCGCTGGTCGGGCTGCCGCTGATCCGGCTGGTCGGCTTGCTGGAAAAATTTGGCGTGGAAATATTGGCGGGCGGCGGCTGAGGCGGCCCCGCGCGTTTGCGCAGACCGCCCGCCCGGTCAGCGATTGTAATAACTCAACACCCGGTCCACGTAGTTCCGGGTTTCCGCGATGGGCGGCACCTGGTTGCCGAACCGCTTCACCGTGTTCTCGCCGGAGTTGTAGGCGGCCACGGCCAGTTTGACATCCCACGGGAACATGTCGAGCAGTTGGCTGAGATAGCGCGCCCCGCCTTCGATGTTTTCCTGCGGATCGAAACGGTCGCGGACGCCGAAGCGGCTTGCCGTGGCCGGCATGAGCTGCATCAGGCCGGCCGCGCCCTTGTTGGAAACCGCCTCGGGGTTGTAGCCGGACTCGGCGCGGATGACCGCATGCAGCAGGGCCGGGTCGAGGCTGTACTTGTACGCCGCCGCGTCGATCAAGGGCGCGTACTCCATCTGCCTTTGCGCGCGGGCGACGCTCAACTGGGCGTTGCGCCGGGGCGCCTTGGCCACCGTGCGCAGCCGCCTGGCATCCATGGAAGCCGGAACATACGCGAACGCCGGGGGGCTGCTCAAAATCAGCTTGAAGCCCGAATGCTTGGGCTTGTCGGTGTAGTACACATGGCCGCTGTCGTCCACATATTTGTAAACGTCGGCGGCGGCCCCGTTCGACAACAAAAAACTCACAAGCGCCAGTGCGAACGGCGCGAAGAATCTGGGCATGGCTCGTTCCCTATTGGAATTTCGAAATCGGCGGGGAGAAAGTTTTACACGAAATCGCCGATTTGCAAAATTTCGCCCGGCCAGCCGGGCGAACGAGTCCATTTTTTAGCTGTCTAACCGGCTTTGTTTCGCGATTAGCCCAGCCGGGTCAACGCGAAGCTCAAGCCCTCGCCCGCCTCCTCGCCCAGGCCAATCACCGAGTGCCACACGCAGGTGTCCAGCGCAAGCTGCGGCATCAGCAACACGTCCCCCGGCTCCAGCACGTAAGCGTAGCCGCGCCCGATCAAATGGCGGAAAAAGTGTGGGCTGCGGTCGATCAACTGCTCGGCCAGCTCATGGTCGGGATCGTCCAGATACGCCGAAAACGCCTGCCGGTCGGCGGCCAGCTTGCGCAACGCCGCCCAATCCGCCGCCGGGGCCTGCGCCAGGAAGGCGTCGATCTCGTCCATCAGCCGGGGCTTCGCCAAAGCCAGCCAGAACGTCGCCCCGCTCATCTGCGCGAACACCACGCCGTCGTGGCCGCGCTCCACGTCATGGTGCATCTGCGCGCCGCCGTTGGGGGCGTTGAAATAGACGATGCGCTCGGCGAACGCCAGGCCGGGGCAGTCCAGCATCCCGGCCAGCAGCGCGTTCAGCCCGGCATGCCCTGTGACCGCCTCGGACTCGGGGAACACCGCGTCGGTCAGCCGCGCCGCCCAAAGCTCCCGCTCCGGGTCGGCCGCCACGTCCTCGTAGCCCTCTAGCCCAAAGGAAAAGCGGAAGCGCAAACTCCCCTCCTCCTCGTCGAACGACAGCCAGGACGCTTTGCACCACAGATTGTCGGCGGCGATGTCGTCGTCCTGCCAGGCGTCGAAATAAACCTTCTCGATGCCCTGGTCGTCATGCTCCTCGAAGCTCGATCCGGACAAGTCGAACACCGGCTGCAAACGCTCCGCGTAAGGCGGCTCCTCCAACAGCTCGGACAGCCCCTCGCCCGCCCGCGTCCGCTCCATCAGCCGATGCGCCTGGGCGATGTCCTGCTTGAACCTGGGCAAAACGCCGGCCAGCAGACCCGGCAGGAAAACCGCCTCGTCCCTGGCCCAGGCGCTTTTGACCGCCTCGGCGGAAGGCATCGGCGGACGGCCCTCGACCTTGATCCAGCCATATTCAAAGCCACGGCGCACCAACTCCAGCTCCCCGCCGGCTTCGCGGCTGGGCAGATAACGGACATTCATAAACTAAAAATTCTCCACGGGTCAAAAGGCGATGCGGCTTCGACGGGCATCGCATCGTTTGGTGCTGGCGGTGGCGCGCCGCCAATCGGAAGGAGGCTCCCTGCCATCGCGCCGACGCTCCCACGGGCCGATATTCTACGCCAAGGAGCCCGCCCGCGCCGATGGCGTCGCGGCAAACCCAATGCCGTCAAGCGAACGCTGGAGCGCAAGATTTATCTTGCGCCCACCGCGCATTCAAACTGAACAATCGGCTGCCGATCAGCCTCCGCCGCCCGGCGGGAATGGCATCCAGCCTGTCCGGTTGGGGATGTCAGCCATGCCACTGCCCAGATGCTGGTGGGCTTGATCGACAAGGTCGCTGAATCGGGGGTCGGCGGGGTAGCGGGCGCTGAGGGCTTCGAGTTTGCGCAGCGCCCGGCGGGTGGGGGCCAGTTGGCGCTGCCGACTGCATACCCAGACCAGCCGTTCATAGCCTTTGGCAAGTTGCAGTTGCAATCTTGAATCTTGCCGCCAATGGCGGGCGATAGCCGCGGTATGGGCCAGGGCACAGCGAGTGTTGGCGATGTCGCCTTGCTGGGCATGGACGCTAGCCAAAGCCTGCCAAGCTTCGGCCCGCATAGCTTGTATGCCGCTATGTTGGCGAAAGCAGCTTCGGCCCGCCAAGGTTTCGACCCGCTTGACCGCCCAGGCCGTTTTTACGGCATTTCTCCTGTCATGATATACCCCGACAAGAAAATACCATACCCTGATGTGGGCGCTCTGAATATCAGCTTCATCCCGCCAGATTCTGTGCCGAGTAATCCGACCGATCTGTTGCATTACTTGCCGAAGCTCCGAGAGATTGCCTTGAGTTCGATATACCTTAGCCAAGGCCTCCCATGCATGGACGCGGACAGCTTGTGATATTGGATTAGTCGGCCAAGCTTGGCAAATTGCCTCCACTTTATCCAGCGTCCAGCGGGCCTTCTCTCCGTCCAATCGTTTGACATAGGCCTCGACCAACTCTCCCCACGCACAGATACGTTCAAATTGCAAACCCTGAATTTCAAGCCAACACGCTTGACTGCTGATACGTTCCACCTGCGCCACGGCAACTAGGATTTGTGCGAGGTCGGCAGAGCCGGTTTTATTATTTTCGCCTTTTTGGTTATGGGCGTGGGCAAGCCTGCGCCATGACTCGGCCAGCCGTTCTTGAAGCCCAGGGTCGTTTTGCCAATAGCCTCCCAGCATTGTCGATAGCCGTTCGGCGATTTGCCGAGCTTGGGTGATGTCGCCTAGCCCGCTGTAGACGTAGGCTAGATGGTTCCAAGCGGTTGCGCGATTATCTTGCACAAGTCGGATTTTCTCCAAATTTGGCCGACTGGCGATAACTTCCAAACGCTGCACGATTTCCAGTGTATGTTCCAAATCATTTTTCTGAGCATAAACATGGGCTAAGTCTCGATAAGCATGGGCTATTTGCCACAGTCTAAAGCGATCTTTCGCCAAGCTTTCCTGAACAAATAAACTCTCGACTTGTTCCACCGCTAGACGAGTATTATCCACATCTTCTTGAATTGAATAATCAAAGGCTAAATTCCGCCACATATTCGCAAGGCTGCTTTGAATGCGCGGCTGGCCTAAACAACCATCGAGTCTGGCAATCGCATCGACTTTAGCTATCAAGCCCCGGATATTGTCCGCATTCTTATGCCCAGAATAGCTATAAGCCAGGAATGCCCAAGCACTGGCCCGAAGACACTGCGCCTCGCTGTCAGTTATCCAGGATGGCTCAGTGCTGATAACCTCAACTTGTTGTGCGGCCTGAAGGCATTGCTCCGTGTCTTCTCTGCCGCCATGGACAAAGGCCCTATAATAGGCTGTCCACAGCTCGATTTCCTCGTCCGGTGCCGCCTTCAAACCTTCGGCGACAATACGTTGGCAGCGTTCGACATCTTTGTCCAAAGCCGCCACCAGCAAAGCCAAAATACCCTGCCAAGACTGCCCGCCCGGAAAAGCCTCGCTCAAGCGCAGCGCCAGCGGCACAGCCAACTTCTGCTGGAGAAACCAAGCAATATCCACCAATGGATCGGCCAGTTGCCGGTGCAGCCGCGCCAGTCCCCGGTCGCCTCGCGGAGGTTGCCCATACTCGTAGGAGCGGGCCATGCCCGCGACTAACGCCGAATCTGGCTGAGGCAAGTCGCGGGATGAATCGCCGCTTACATCGCGCCCATGGGCCGCTCCTACACCGCTGCCCAGTTGTCGCAAGGCCGGCGTGGCAAGCAACGCGGCAAAGGCGTCAAACAGCGCCAAATCGTTGCCGGGAACCGGATAGCCGCGACTGCCGACATGCGGCAGGTGTTGTTCCAAGGCGCTTAAGATTTGATCCAGCAGCGCCGGGTCTTCCGGGCGGGCTTCTAAGGCGTGGGCGGCGGCTTGGCAATACAGGCAGACCAGCGGCAGCGCGTCGGCGTCGGGGCTGTCGCCGAGCCGCGCCAACTCCGCCAGAAAACTAGCGGTTTGCGCGGGCGTCCAGCGCGGCAGGGCTAGTTCCAGCATGGCCCGCGCCGAGGGCAGGTCGCCGTCTTGGCGGATCGCCACATCGGCGAAGGCGCGGGCCAGTTGGAAGGCTTGTTCGGGGGTTTGCGCTTCGGGCAGGGTTTGCAGGGCCAGGCCCAGCAGATCCTGCTGTTTGCCCGCCTCGTCGAGCGCGACCCGGCGCAGGCTGCGCCGGGTCAAGGTGCGCTGCATCCCGGCGGGGTTCAGTTGCCAAGCCTCGCGCACCAATTCCGCCAGCCCGGCCAATATCTGTTCCGGCGTCGCCCAGCCCAGCAGCGCGGGCAGGCCGTGTCGCGGATGGACGAGAAAGCGGTCGCCGACCACGGCGGGCTTGATCGGCGGCAACAAGCCCTGCTGCCTGTAATGGGGAAACAAGCCGGCGATGTCCAACGCGGTGTGGCTGAAGCGGAAAATCGTTTGCGCCTGGCTGAACTCCACGCCATTCGCCAAGGTGGCGCAGGCGATGGCCCTGGCCAGATTGGCGTCAAACTGCCGCTCGGCGCGAAAGCTGGACAGCAACTCTTGCAAGCGGTCATCCAGCAGCCGATGCCGGGCCTGGGTTTTCGCCAAATCGGCCTCTTCGGCTTCGGCTTGGGTTTCGGTCAGATCGACTAGCCTGTGCCCCTTCTTGCCTAGCCAACGCACCCCCAGCGCGACCAGCACCGGATTGCCGTCCAGCAGGTTCAACAGCCGCGCCATGTTGTCGGTTGGGTAAATCGCGGCGGGCATGTCGCCGGGCAGGTCATGCGTTTCGTCCCAAGGCTTCGGCGGACGGGCGTTTTGGCGGGTGAAGGCGAATTCGTGCAAATGCCATTCGCCGCCGAACACGCCCGCGGACTGTCCGCCTTGGTAGGGCTTCAGCAGGTTTTCAGGGGGGCGGCATTGGTCGATGAACAACAAGCGCACCGGATGGCAGAACTCGGGGCTGTTTCTTTCCAGGATCTCGATGATGTCCCAATCCCTTTCCAAAGGCTCATCGACGACGATGAAGCTGGGGCGGCGGGGCCGCCAACCGTCCAGCCGGTTTCTGGCATTGGACGTTTTCGGCCACAAAGCCGCATCCCAAGCGTCATCCTCTAGTCGGCGGGCGGCGCAATTGCACCGGCGCAGCCAGGCGGCGGCAAGCGCGCGCCAGGCTTGCAAGCGCTCCCCCCGGTCGGCGGAAGCCAGCCGCTGCCGGGTTTCGCTTTGCGCAAGGCTTAAGCCCAATTCGCAAGCCAACTGGGTTTTGCCCATGCCATTGGGGCCAAGCAGCAAGGCCCAGGAAAACGGCAGCGGCAGGTTAGGTTTGCGCCAAAACCAGCCCCAGCGCCGCTCGCCCAGGCCGGAGCGAACCCAAGCGCCCAAGCCATCCCAGATTTTTTTCTGGGCTGTTTCTTGCGTGAGCGTATACCAGTCGCCGGAGTCGGCTTGCTGGTACAGATTCCACACCAGCAGGCCGGTGCGGCGCGGAATGGGGTTTAAGGTTTTGCGGTCGAAAGGCGAGAACAACACCAAGTCGATGCGCTTAAGCCATTCCGCGTGGGCCAGCCACAAAGACACCGCCAAGACCACGGCCAGCAAAGCGCCATTGCCGCTCAACTCCCCGTTTTGCGGGATGAGAGGCGCCAGTTCGGGCACGCGGGAAACCGCCCAGGCGGCCAGGTTTTCGAGCAGCTTCGCGCCTGGAAAAACTTTGTCGATGTCGTCGGACAGGAATTTGAACGACTCCCCGGCCAGCAAAGCCAGCGCAAACGCCAGCACATGGCGTCTAACTAGTCCAACGGGTGATTCCTGCGACATTGGAGAGGCTCTCTAAGGCTGGATTTTTGGCTCGTTCCTAAACTCTGGCTTCAAAGCTATTGCGCGGACTCAAAAGGCACAAAAAAGCCCGCGTTACGCGGGCTTTCTGTACTTCGCCGGATGGTGCCGGACTGGTGTTTGGTGGGATGAAGTCTACCGAACAAACCTACAAAAGCCTTTATTTGCGGGGCTTTTGTGAATTTGACATTTTTATATGCCCCCAAATATGCCCCCGCTAGAGCAATGCTGCCCCTCTTTTTTAGGTTTTGGGGATGGTTGGGCCGCTCATGGCTTCAGCTTTTCCCCCTAACCGGCTGGATTGGCAAGCCTAAGGATTCTAGCTGGACGCGGGTAGGATGGCGGGGCTTCAGCGCCTAGCCGCTCCCCGGTCAATTCCCGCCGCCGTGCTGGCCGTCCAGAGCCCGAAGCCCTGGCCCCGCGCCGGTTCCCGCCGCCGTGCTGGCCGTCCAGCCCGAAGCCCTGGCCCCGCGCCGGTTCCCGCCGCCGTGCTGGCCGTCCAGAGCCCGAAGCCCTGGCCCCGCGCCGGTTCCCGCCGCCGTGCTGGCCGTCCAGCCCGAAGCCTTGGGCCGGGCTGGTGGCCGTCCAGATCAGGGACAATGCCCACCGTGCCGCATGATTATGGTGTTAGAAAACGGTGTTATTTACTTTGCGCTGTTAGAAACTGAAAAATCTATTTTTCTAACGGTCAAAAACACCCGTTTTCAGACTGTTAGAAAACGTTCGTTTTCTAACAGGGGGGAAGGGGCAAAGCCTGGCAAGGATTGAAGGCGGGGCGGACGGCTCGCGCCCCGGTGCCCGTCCAGCCCGACCGCCGCACCAGGCAGGCCAGCAGGCCCAAGGCTCCCGGCAAGGCCGATGGCAACGGACGGCAAGGCTTCAGCGTCCGGCCCGCGCCGTGGTGGCCGTGGTGGCCCCGGTGCCCGTCCAGCCCGACCGCCGCACCAGGCAGGCCAGCAGGCCCAAGGCTCCCGGCAAGGCCGATGGCAACGGGCGGCAAGGCTTCAGCGCCCGGCCCGCGCCGTGGTCGCCGCGCTGGCCGTCCAGCCCGACCGCCGCGCCGTGGTCGCCGTGCTGGCCGTCCAGCCCGACCGCCGCGCCAGGCCAGCAACCCAAGGCTCCCGGCAAGGCCGATGGCAACGGACGGCAAGGCTTCAGCGTCCGGCCCGCGCCCTGGTGCCCGTGGTCGCCGCGCTGGCCGTCCAGCGCGACCGCCGCGCCCGGCCAGGCCAGCAGGCCCAAGGCTCCCGGCAAGGCCCATGGCGACGGGCGGCGAGGCTTCAGCGCCCTTGACCCGCGCCCTAGTCGCCGTCCAGAAGTTTCCGACCATTCTGCTCGTTCAGTTCATTCAGCATCTAATCAGCGACAGATTGTGGTGCCATTTGAATAAGAGCCATAACTGTATTGATTCGATGTGCAGACCTTGGGCCTCGCGGCTTGCTTCCGAGTCTTGACTAACTCCTCTTTGATGGAATCCAGCTTACCCTCTACGGCTTTCTCATGTGATTGTCTTTGCGCCTCGGATGCCTGTCTATTGAATTCTTGGCGTTCTTGCTCAACTTGAATGGCACGGTTATGTTCCTCAATTTCTTGTTGTTGGCGCTTGATTTCTTGCTGTTGTCGATAGCGTTCGGCTGTTTCTGGATTATCCAGTGAATCCCTTGGAACTGGATCAATATGCACGCTCTCAGCATTGGTAACGCACGCCGTATCTGAGAAAACAAGCTTGCCGTTCACCATGCATTTGTAGACTCCGGCAAAAGACGATGCCGAGAACAGGAATAATGTTGTAACGGCCAGTGTGTTGAAGAACTTCATTGAATATCTCCTATTTAAAGTCATTCGTTTAATACTTTAGGGCGATGGATGTATGCGGCGCACATTGTGCAAACCAGACAGGCATCTTGCCTAAACCAGCGAGGAGTATAGTCCAGACTTTGCCGTCGCCATGGTGAAGTGCTGGCCTGGCCACACCCCGGCCCGGCCAGGCCAGCAGGCCCAAGGCACCCGGCAAGGCCGATGGCGAGGGACGGCGAGGCTTCAGCGCCCGGCCCGCACCCTAGTGCCCGTGGTCGCCGCGCTGGCCGTCCAGCCCGACCGCCGCGCCCGGCCAGGCTGGCAGGCCCAAGGCATCCGGCAAGGCCGATGGCGAGGGACGGCGAGGCTTCAGCGCCCGGCCCGCGCCCTGGTGCCCGTGGTCGCCGCGCTGGCCGTCCAGCCCGACCGCCGCGCCCGGCCAGGCTGGCAGGCCCAAGGCATCCGGCAAGGCCCATGGCGAGGGACGGCGAGGCTTCAGCGCCCGGCCCGCGCCCTGGTGCCCGTGGTCGCCGCGCTGGCCGTCCAGCCCGACCGCCGCGCCCGGCCAGGCTG
>Ga0265327_10001176_pt1 | contig 35517 bp, 29 predicted proteins | sample 41621metaG_FD_202089 | JGI IMG/M metagenome (GOLD analysis project Ga0265327, IMG submission 202089) | Rhizosphere microbial communities from Carex aquatilis grown in University of Washington, Seatle, WA, United States - 4-16-21 metaG | ecosystem: Host-associated > Plants > Roots > Rhizosphere...
ATCATCCAGCGCTGCGGGGGCTTGAGCGACCGTGAGATGGAAGCACAGGTCCTCGACTCGATGGACATCGAGCGCGAGCGTGGCATCACCATCAAGGCGCAGACCGCTGCGCTGCAGTACAAGGCCAAGGACGGCCAGGTCTACAACCTCAACCTGATCGATACCCCGGGCCATGTGGACTTCTCTTATGAAGTAAGCCGCTCGCTGTCCGCGTGTGAAGGCGCCTTGCTGGTGGTGGATGCCAGCCAGGGTGTGGAAGCCCAGACCGTGGCCAACTGCTACACCGCACTCGATCTGGGTGTGGAGGTCGTGCCTGTCCTCAACAAGATGGACTTGCCTCAGGCTGACCCTGAGCGCGCCAAGGCAGAGATCGAAGACGTCATCGGCATCGATGCCACCGACGGCATCCCTTGCTCGGCCAAGACCGGCATGGGTGTGGACGAAATCCTGGAGGCCGTGGTCGCGCGCATCCCGCCGCCCCAGGGCAATCCTGATGGCCCGCTGCGCGCCATGATCATCGACTCCTGGTTCGACAACTACGTGGGCGTGGTGATGCTCGTGCGCGTGGTGGATGGCCAGTTGCGCAAGGGTGAGCGCATCCGCATGATGGCGTCCAATGCCGTCTACCCGGCCGAGCACCTGGGCGTGTTCTCGCCCAAGTCGGAAAACCGCGATGCGCTCAAGGCAGGCGAGGTGGGTTTCATCATCGCCGGCATCAAGGAGTTGCAGGCGGCCAAGGTGGGTGACACCGTCACCGTTGAAAAGAAGCTGCCCAATAACGCAGGCCCCGCAACCGAGGCGCTGCCTGGCTTCAAGGAGATCCAGCCTCAGGTGTTCGCCGGCTTGTATCCCACCGAGGCCAGCGAGTACGACCAACTGCGTGACGCACTGGAGAAGCTCAAGCTCAACGATTCGTCGCTGCGCTATGAACCTGAAGTCTCTCAGGCCTTGGGCTTTGGTTTCCGCTGTGGTTTCCTGGGCCTGCTGCACATGGAGATCGTGCAGGAGCGTCTGGAGCGCGAGTTCGATCAGGACCTGATCACGACGGCGCCCAGCGTGGTCTACCAGGTCGAGTTGAACGATGGCGAGGTCATCGAGGTGGAGAACCCCTCGAAGATGCCCGAGGTGGCCCGGATCAAGGAAATCCGCGAGCCCATCGTCACCGTGCACCTGTACATGCCGCAAGATTATGTCGGCCCGGTGATGACGCTGGCCAACCTCAAGCGCGGTGTGCAGCTCAATATGGCCTACCACGGCCGCCAGGTCATGTTGACTTATGAGATGCCGCTGGCCGAGATCGTGCTGGACTTCTTTGACAAGCTCAAGAGCGTGTCGCGTGGTTATGCCTCCATGGACTACGAGTTCAAGGAGTACCGTGCCTCCGACGTGGTCAAGGTGGACCTGCTGATCAACGGTGACCGTGTGGACGCCTTGTCGCTGATCGTGCACCGCGCGCAGAGTGCCTACCGTGGTCGCGCCGTGGCGGCCAAGATGCGCGAGCAGATTCCCCGTCAGATGTATGACGTGGCCATCCAGGCGGCCATTGGCGGCAACATCATTGCGCGTGAAAACATCAAGGCCTTGCGCAAGAACGTGCTGGCAAAATGTTATGGCGGTGACATCACCCGCAAGAAGAAACTGCTCGAAAAACAAAAGGCCGGTAAAAAGCGCATGAAGCAGGTGGGCTCCGTCGAGGTGCCGCAAGAAGCTTTCCTGGCCATCCTTCAAGTGGACGATTGATGAGTTTGATCACAGGTGTGTTGTACGCTGCCCTGGTGGCGTACCTGGGGGGCTGGTACGTCGGCCAATGGCAGGGCAATTTTTCCCTGCTGTTGTTCGTGCTGACACTGGTCACGCTGGTCTATTGGCTGGCCGAGCGCTACAAGTTCCAGCCGGAGCGTGAAGCCGCGGCGGCCAGGTTGCTGGTTGAAGACGAGGCTCGTCGCAAGCAGCTCGCCAGCCAGGGCATCGCGCAGGTGGACGGCAATGTCGGCCAGGCGCGTGACAAGCTGCTGATGCAGCCCTGGTGGCTGGACTGGACTGCAGGGCTGTTCCCGGTCATCTGTGCCGTGTTCCTGATGCGCTCCTTCCTGTTCGAGCCATTCAAGATCCCTTCCGGGTCGATGATCCCCACCCTGCTGGTGGGCGACCTCATCCTGGTCAACAAATTCCACTACGGTATTCGCCTGCCGGTGATCAACAAGAAGATCATCGCCAACCACGAACCGCAACGTGGCGACGTGATGGTGTTCCGCTACCCCGTGAACCCCAGCCTGGATTACATCAAGCGCGTGGTGGGCCTGCCGGGTGACGAGATCGCCTACATCAACAAGCGCCTGACTATCAACGGCACGCCGATCGAGCAGACACCGCTGGCCGAGTTCTACGACGAGGACAGCCTGAAGTATTCGCTGCAGTACTCGGAGAACCTGATGGGTGCAAGCCACCGCATCCTGGTGGACAAGGACCGTCCGCCGTTCGTGCCACCTCAGGCGATCGAAGACTTCCCCAACAAGGAAAACTGCCGCTACAGTGGTGAGGGTGTGGTCTGCAAGGTGCCGCCGGGTCACTATTTCATGATGGGTGACAACCGCGACAACTCGCAGGACTCTCGTTTCTGGGGCTTTGTGCCCGATGAAAACATCGTGGGCAAGGCATTCGTGATCTGGATGAACTTCAGCGATTTCAAGCGCATCGGTTCTTTCCACTAAGCCAAGACAGACATGATGAACCTGACGTCTCGTCCTTTTCTCGCCCGCCATTCCCAATCGGGCATCACGCTGGTCGGCCTGCTGTTTTGGGCCGTCATGGTTTCCGCCTTTGCCTTGGTCTTGATGAAGGTCTTCCCTGCGGTGACCGAGTATCGGACCATCCAGTCCATGGTCAACAAGGCCGCTCATGACGGTGGGGGCACGGTATCGGACATCCGCACCGCATTTGATCGTGCCGCCTCTGTCGAGTACGGCGTGACCTCGATTGCCGGGCGTGATCTGGAAATCACCAAGGAAGAAGACAAGGTGGTAATCAAGTTTGCCTATGACAGGGAGATTGAATTGATTCCGCCCGTCTACTTGCTGATCAAGTTCCAGGGGCAGTCCAAGTGAGGCTGGCCAGGTGATGCCGGCTTTGTGGCAAATGACACTCGACGGGCCTGAGTTCAGGCCCGCTTTGTTTTGATGGCGACCTCCTCTACAAGCAAAAAGGGTGGCTCGGCAGGTGCCGTGCCGCTTGCGCCTCATTTGCAAGCGTTGCAGCAGCGGCTGGGGCATGTGTTTGCCGATGGTGGCTTGCTGGCCCGAGCGGTCACGCACAAGAGCTTTGGGGCAGATCACTACGAGCGCCTGGAGTTCCTGGGGGACGCGGTGTTGAGTCTGGGTGTGTCGGCCTTGCTGTACCGCCGGTATGACCGCAGCGATGAAGGTGACCTGACACGCGTGCGTGCCCATCTGGTGCGCCAGGACATGCTGTTCAAGCTGGCCCAGCAACTGGGCCTGCCGGACGTGATGCGCCTGAGCGAGGGCGAGGCCAAGGGGGGCGGTGCACAGCGGCCTTCCATCCTGGCCGACGCCCTGGAGGCCATCATCGGCGCGGTCTACCTGGATGCCGGTTTTGATGCCGCCCGTGATCTGGTGCTGCGCCTGTTCGAGCCCCTGGTGGCGGAGTCCACGATGGAGGGCTGGAGCAAGGACGCCAAGACAGCCTTGCAGGAATGGCTGCAAGGGCGCAAGCTGGCCGTGCCGGTCTATCGCATTGAAGAAACGCGTGGCAAGGCGCACGAGCAGACCTTCGTCGTCGCCTGTGAGTTGCCCGTGCAGGGCCTTGTCGTGACCGGCGAAGGCCTGTCGCGTCGCGCGGCCGAGCAGGCTGCGGCGCAGGCTGCGCTCACGCGTGTGCAAGCCCTGTCATCCAAAGAGCTGCCCAAAGCCACGGCCAAGCCGACCGTGGTGGTCAAGAAAAAACGCGTCTGACGCATCGCCCGAACCCAACTGATTGATTGCCATGCCGAAGAAGCCCAGCACACCGACCGCCTCCGCCAAGCCTGCCACGCCCGCAAAGACCACCAAGCCGGTCAAGGCGAGCAAGGCCGGGCCTGCTGCCAAGTCAGGCAGGCCAGCCAAGCCAGCCAAGACGCCCAAGCCTGCCTCGGACAAGGTCAACCCCGATCTGGACGCCATGCTGGCCAATCTGTCGATGGCCAAGAAGAGCAGTGGCGATTCGACTGCGCCTGCTCAGCAGCAGCGCTGTGGCCTGATCGCCATCATCGGTCGGCCCAATGTGGGCAAGTCCACCTTGCTCAACGCACTGGTGGGGCAGAAGGTGTCCATCACCTCGCGCAAGGCGCAGACCACGCGCCACCGCATCACCGGCATCCGCACGGACGGCGACACGCAGTTCGTGTTCGTGGACACGCCCGGCTTCCAGACCCGCCACACGGTGCGTGGCACGGCCGCGCTCAACCGCAATCTGAACAAGACCGTGCAGGCGACGCTGTCGGATGTGGACGTGGTGCTGTTCCTGGTCGAAGCAGGCAAGTTTGGGCCGGATGACGCCAAGGTCGTGGCCTTGCTGCCCAAGGACAAGCCCGTGATCCTGGTGGCCAACAAGCTGGATCTGGTGCACCGCCGCGAAGACCTCTTCCCCTGGTTGCAGGGCATGCAGGAGCACCATCCCTTTACCCAGTTCATTCCCCTTTCTGCCCAGAAAGAGGACGACACCAAGCGGCTCATGGCCGTGGTCAAGCCTTATCTGCCCGAGCAGGCCTGGTGGTACGACGCCGAGGCCCTGACCGACCGCACGGACCGCTTCCTGGCCAGCGAGATCATCCGGGAAAAGCTGTTCCGCCTGACGGGGGACGAGCTGCCCTACACCTCGACCGTGGTGATCGACCTGTACAACGAAGAGCCGCCCCCCCCGGGTAAGAACAAGGCCACGGGCCTGGTGCGGATCGCGGCGACCATCATCGTCGAGCGCGAACAGCACAAGGGCATGGTCATTGGCGACAAGGGCGATCGCCTCAAGCGCATTGGCACCGAAGCACGTACCGAGCTCGAGCGCCTCATGGGCGTCAAGGTCTTCCTGGAAATCTGGGTGAAGGTGCGTTCGGGCTGGGCCGATGATGAGGCCCGCCTGCGTACCTACGGCTACGAGTGATCGCGGCCGCGAAGGGGCAGGTGGCACGTGGCGCGCGCGTCTCAACGTCCTGGCGTGACAGCGTATGTGCTGCACAGCCACGACTGGAGTGAGTCCAGCCTGATTCTGGACCTGTTCACGCGTGAGCATGGGCGCGTGGTGGCCGTGGCCAAGGGGGCCAAACGGCCTTACTCGCAGTTGCGCCCGGTGTTGATGCCGTTTCAGCGTCTGTCGCTGGTGTTCGGCGTCAAGCGCTCTGAAGACGCTGAAGTCTGGCTATTGCGTCAGGCTGAATGGGCTGGCGGCCCGGCGTGGCCGGGTGGTGCCGCCTTGCTGCCGGGCTTTTACCTCAATGAGTTGCTGATGCGCCTGATGGTGCGTCACGACCCGCATCCTGCTCTGTTTGACGCCTATGCGCAGACCTTGCATGCCATGGGCGACCCGGCGCTGCTACAGGCCGCGCTGCGGGCGTTCGAGCTGACCCTGCTGCGGCGCTTGGGGCATCTGCCGCAGCTGTCGGTGCAGACTGTCGATAACCGGGTTGTGGTGGCGGGCCAGTCCTATGAACTGCATCCTGAGCTGGGTGTGCGCGAGGCCTTGTGGCTGGGCGAGCCGGGGGCCGGCCCGGTGGGGCTGGATGGGCAGGTGCTGATATCGATCGAGCACGCCTTGTCGCTTTCGGATGGCATTCCAACGCTGATGGCGGCGTGCATGCCTGCATTGAGTGAGCTCAAAGCCCTGTTGCGCACCTTGATTCACTATCATCTCGGTTCCCAGACGCTGCGCACGCGCCAGCTCATGATGGAGCTTCAACAACCATGACCTACTCTGGCTCTCAACTGACCGCCGTGGATGCACCTTTGCTGGGTGTCAACATCGACCACATCGCCACGGTGCGCAACGCGCGTGGCGGGCGCTTTCCCGACCCCGTTGCCGCCGCCTTGCTGGCGGTCGAGGCTGGTGCCGACATCATCACCTTTCACCTGCGCGAAGACCGTCGCCACATCCGTGATGAAGACGTGCAGCGCCTGAAGGCCCACGTGCCCGTGCCCCTGAACTTCGAGGCGGCCGTGACTGACGAGATGCTGGACATCATCGAGCGCACGGCGCCCGAGCATGTCTGCCTGGTGCCCGAGCGCCGTCAGGAGATCACCACGGAAGGCGGGCTGGACGTGCTGGGGCAGCGCAGCCGCATGCAGGACGCCTGCCAGCGTCTGGCCAGAGCGGGTTGCCGCGTGTCGCTGTTCATCGGTGCTGACCCCGCTCAGATCCAGGCCGCAGCCGAAGTGGGCGCGCCGTGCATCGAGTTGCACACAGGGGCCTTGGCCAATGCCTGGTGGGACGGCGACGCCGCCTTGCTGGCCCACGAGCTGGACCGCCTCAAAGCCGGCCTGAAGCTGGGCCGCAGCCTGGGCTTGCGCACACACGCAGGCCACGGTCTGGCCTTGACGCAGAACCTGCCTGTGGGTGACGAGCTGGTCAAGCCTGGTCAGGTCAGCAGCACGGCCCTGGTGGCCGCCTTGCCGGACGTCAGCGAGTTGCACATTGGCCATGCGCTGATGGGGCATGCGCTCTTCGTGGGCCTGCGTGAGGCCATCGCCGACTTCAAGGCCGAGGCCGTGATTGCCCGCCGCCAGGCATCTTCCAACTGATTCAAACCTAGCTATCTCATGAGCAACAAAAGCAAAAACAGCCAGGCCAAGTCAAGCGCGCCGGCGCCGGAAGCCATCGCCCACGCGCCGGTGGTGCTGGACATCGCGGGCCTGAGCCTCAATGACGACGACCGCAGGCGCCTGACCCACCCGCTCACAGGCGGCTTGATCCTGTTTGCGCGCAACTGGGCCAACCGTGCGCAACTGACGGCACTGTGTACCGAGATCAAGTCCATTCGCCCGGACGTGCTGATCTGCGTGGACCACGAAGGTGGCCGCGTGCAGCGCTTTCGCACCGATGGCTTCACCCATGTGCCCACCATGCGCAGCCTGGGCGAGATGTGGATGAGCGATGGCAAGGGCGGTGAGGGCGCTGGTGCCATGGTGGCGACCGATGCGGCCACGGCCTGCGGCTACGTGCTGGCCAGTGAGTTGCGCGCCTGTGGCGTCGACCTGACGTTCACCCCGGTGCTGGACCTGGATTGGGGCGAAAGCGGTGTCATCGGTGACCGGGCCTTCCACCGTGATCCGCGCGTGGTGTCGGTGCTGGCCAAGAGCGTCATGCATGGCCTGCTGCTGGCCGGCATGGCCAACTGTGGCAAGCACTTCCCGGGGCATGGTTTCGTGAAGGCCGACTCGCATGTGGATGTGCCTGTTGACAAGCGCAGCCTCAAGGCCATCCTGGCGGACGATGCCAAGCCCTATGAGTGGCTGAGCACCTCGCTGACCAGCGTGATGCCGGCCCACGTGATCTACCCGAGGGTGGACACGGCGCCGGCCGGCTTTTCGCGCAAGTGGCTGCAGGACATCCTGCGCGCGCAGATGGGCTTCACGGGCGCGATCTTCAGCGATGACCTCAGCATGGAAGGCGCCAGCGTGGCCGGCAACCATACCCAGGGGGCGATCGCGGCGCTCAATGCGGGTTGCGACATGGTGCTGCTGTGCAACCAGTCGCTCAACGGTGGTGAACCTGTCGACGAGCTGCTGGATGGCCTGAGCGGTTCGCTGGCCCGTGGTGAATGGTTGGCCAGCCCCGACAGCGAGGCACGCCGCCTGGATCTGCTGCCCCAGACCGCGCCGTTGACCTGGGACGAGTTGATGCACGCGCCGATGTACCACCATGCCTTGTCCAGGCTGCCTCGCTAAGGCTTTATGAGGGCCTCACCAAGGCCTCACCAAGCAGCCTGCGTCAGCCAGTTTGATCGGGTGTGCTCGATTCAGTTCGCGTAAAGCGACTGGATCAAGGCGTGCTGGCGCTCCAGCACCACTTTGCGTTTGACCTTGAGCGTGGGTGTGAGCTCGCCGCTCTCGATGCTGAAGGGCTGGGTCAAGACCGCGAACTTGCGGATCTGCGCCACGCGCGCCTGCTGTTCGTTGACGTGGTCCACTGCGTGTTGCAGCGCCTCTTGTACTTTGGGGTGCTGGTGCAGGTCGGGCCCCTGGGTGAGGCCGTGGGCCTTGGCAAAGTCGGCCAGGCCTTGCGCTTCCAGCGTCAGCAGGGCCGTCAGGTAGTTGCGGCCGTCCCCGCACACTACGGCGTATTCGATCAGGTGGCTGTCCATCAAGGCGGCCTCAATGTTGGCGGGCGAAATGTTCTTGCCCCCTGAGGTGATGATCAGGTCCTTCTTGCGCCCGGTGATGTAGACGTAACCATCGGCGTCCACCCGCCCCAGGTCACCTGTCAGCAGCCAGCCATCCACGATGGTTTCGGCGGTGGCCGTGGGTTGCCCCATATAGCCCTTGAAAATGTGCGGGCCCCGGATCAGCAGTTCACCGTCTTCGGCCACGCGCACGTCGGTGCCGGGCAAGGGCTTGCCCACCGTGCCAACGCGCGTGGAGCCCGGCAGGCTCAGGGTCGACGGGCCGCAGGCTTCGGACTGCCCATACAGCTCCCGCACCAGGATGTTGAGCCCATGGAAGAACTTCAGGCTCTCTGGCGCGATGGGGGCCGCACCCGTGCTGAGCATGCGGGCCTGATCAAAGCCCAGCGCCTCCTGGACCTTCCGGTAGATCAGCTTGTGTGCCAGCGACTTCTGCAGATCCAGCCAGAGCCCTGGGCGTTGGCCGGCCATGTCCAGCTCGTTCCAGCGTTGCCCCACCGCCATGGCCCAGGTGGCCAGTTTGGCCTTCACGCCCGTGGCCTGCTGCAGCTTGGCCTCGATGGCGGCCTGCATCTTTTCCCACACACGGGGCACACCGAAGAACACGGTGGGCTTGACCTCCTTGAGGTGCTCGCCCAGTTGCTCGATGCTCTTGGCAAAGTACACGGCAAAGCCCGCGTACACCTGGTTGTGCATGGTGCCCATTTGCTCGGCGATGTGGGCCAGCGGCAGGTAGGACAGCATGCGGTCGTCCTCATCTGCATGGAAGAGCTTGCCCAGCGAATCGGCCACCCACCAGAGGTTGCCATGGCTGAGCACGACCGCCTTGGACGGGCCCGTGGTCCCGGACGTGTAGATGAGCGTGGCGGTGTCCTCGGCCTGGATGGCCGACAACCGCTTGTTGATGACCAGATCCTGCTCTGACGCCTGCGCAGACAGGCCCTGCAGCATGAAGTCCTGCCAGGGCAGGGTCTGGCAGGTGGACATGGCTTGCGGCGTGCCATCGAGCTGCACGACCGTGCGCAGGTGCGTCAGGTTCAGCGCGCAGGCCTGAAGCCGCGCGAAGCGGTCGGCGTCTTCGATCACCAGCACAGGGGCCTTGCAGTGATTGAGGATGTATTCGATGTCGGCGGTGGAGCTGGTCCAGTAGATGCCCACCGGAATGGCCCCGATGCTCATGGCGGCATACGCCGTGATCGCCCATTGCGGCCGATTGAAGCTGAGGATGGCGACGGCATCGCCGCGCTCGACACCCAGCGACAGCAAGGCACGGGCAGCTTGCTTGACCTGCTGTGCGTAGTCCTGCCAACTGGTGGCCTGCCAGCTGTGCTCGCCCCTGACCCAGTAGGCCGGCCTGCCAGCCAGATTGGCGGCTGTTTCAAACAGCTTGACGGGTGGGGCAATGAAGTCTGCGAATGTCGTGTCCACGTCGGTCTGCTCGCTGGTGGATGGGGTCTGTGAGGGCCAGGAGCGTGCGTGCGTCGCTGAGGAAAGGGTAGGCATGCCGATCTCCAAGATAGTCCGAAGATTAGATGGCATGCTTGACGTATGCGTCAACACATTGGCGTTAAGGTGAAACCCTCATGGATTTCCTGCGGGCATGAAAAAACCCGGCGCGAGGCCGGGTTTTTTGGGGGGTAGCCTGATCAGGCTGCGTTTTCAAAGGGCAACGTGATCTGGTTGAGGTCCTTGCGGGTCTCGACCAGGATCAGCGGACCTTCGTCCAGCACCACGGCGGGCTTGCGCTCGCGGGGCACATGCACGGGCTTGGGTTCGCTGGCGATGGCTTCCTGCACGATGCGGATCTTCTCCGCGTCGGAGTTCACCCATTCCAGGCCAGCCGATTGGGCAATGGACTGCAACTCGCCCATGGGCAGCACGAAGGGAGCGGGCGCAGGCTTGGCTTCCTGTGCGGCCACCACCGGGGCTGCAGCCGCCTGGGCAACAACCACAGGCGCGGCTGCCGGTGCCTCGACAGGGGCTTCAGACGCTGGTGCAAGGCTGAATGTGCCAGTATCTGCCACGACCGGGGTCGGCAAGGGCATCGACAGCGCAGAAGCGGCTTCGGCGTTGGGCAGTGTGTCTGCAAATGCCGTTTCGCTTGGCTGGCCGGCGTTGTCTGCGTTCTCGCCACCTTCGATGCGGTCACGGCGGACGCGGTCACGGCCGCGACGACGACGGGCACCCTCCTGGCCTTCACCTTCGACGCCAGTTTCGTCGCCTTGGGCCGCGGCGTTGTCGGCGGGCTTGGCATTGGCGGCTTCGGCATCAGCCTGGGCTGTGCTTTCCGCACCGTCCGTGCCTTCCACCAGGTTCTGGCCTTCTTCGCGTTCACCGCGACCACGGCCACCACGACGACGACGACGGCCGCCCTCGCGCTGTTCGCCTTCGGCTGCGGGTGTGTTGCCAGCAACTTCCACGTCCTGGGCGCCGGCAGCGGTGGCCTGGCCAATGGCTGCGGCTTCAGCGGCAATCGCTTCCCGGTTGATCACCGGACGTTCACCGTTGCGCTCGCCACCTCGACCACCACGACCACGGCGGCCTTCGCCACGGTTGCCGCCTTCTTCGGTGCGGGCTTCCGCACCTTCAGCCAGTTGGGGGCGCTCTTCACGTTCCTTGCGACGGCCACGGCCGCCTTCGCGGTTCTCGCTGCGCTCGCCCTTGTCGGCGCGGTCACCTCGCTCGCGGCGCTCACCATTGCGCTCGCCACCACGTTCTCCACGTTCACTGCGTTCGCCACGGCGTTGTCCGTCACGACGGCCACGGCCTTGGCCCTTGCCGCCTTCCTTGGACTCTTCCTGTGCGGGGGCCACGGGTGCGGCCACAGGCGCGGGGGCAAGCACCGGTGCAGGTGCCTCGCCGCCGAACAGGCGCTTGATCCAGCCAAAGAAACCGCCAGACGATGCGGGGGCAATCGGGGCAGGGGCAGGCGGTGCAGCCATCGGTGCGGCCGCCACGGCGGGCACATCGTGCTCGGGCTTGGGCGGTGCCACGGGCGCGGGCTGATCGGGCAGCACGCCCTTGATCACCGGCTCCTGCTTGGGCTTGGCCTTTTCGCGGCGGGTGATGCCCACTTCGTCGTCCGGCTCCTCGATCATCGAGTAGCTGGCCTGGATGTTTTCCAGGCGCGGATCGTCGTGGCGCAGGCGTTCCAGCTTGTAGTTCGGCGTGTCGAGGTGCTTGTTGGGCACCAGCAGCACGGTCACGCGCTGCTTGAGTTCGATCTTGGTGATCTCGGTGCGCTTCTCGTTGAGCAGGAAGGAGGTCACTTCCACCGGCACTTGAACGTGCACGGCAGCCGTGTTGTCCTTCATGGACTCTTCCTGGATGATGCGCAGGATCTGCAGCGCCGAGGATTCGGTGTCGCGGATGTGGCCGGTGCCGTTGCAGCGCGGGCAGGTGATGTGGCTGCCTTCGCTCAGTGCGGGGCGCAGGCGTTGACGCGACATCTCCAGCAGGCCGAACTTGCTGATCGAGCTGAACTGCACGCGGGCGCGGTCAAAGCGCAGGGCATCACGCAGGCGTTGCTCGACCTCGCGGCGGTTCTTGGACTCCTCCATGTCGATGAAGTCCATGACGATCAGGCCACCCAGGTCGCGCAGGCGCATCTGGCGGGCGATTTCGTCGGCCGCTTCCAGGTTGGTGCGGAAGGCGGTTTCCTCGATGTCGCTGCCACGGGTGGCACGCGCCGAGTTCACGTCCACCGCCACCAGTGCCTCGGTGTGGTCGATCACGATGGCGCCGCCGGAAGGCAGGTTCACTGTGCGGCTGAAGGCCGTTTCGATCTGGTGCTCGATCTGGAAGCGCGAGAACAGGGCTGCATCGTCGCGGTAGCGTTTGACGCGATTGGCCTGGTCCGGCATCACGTGCAGCATGAACTGGTTCGCCTGCTCGTAGATGTCGTCCGTGTCGATCAGGATCTCGCCGATGTCGGAGGTGAAGTAATCGCGGATGGCGCGGATCACCAGCGACGATTCCTGATAGATCAGGTAGGCGCCCTTGCCGGCGGTGGAGGCCTCGTCAATGGCCGTCCACAGCTTGAGCATGTAGTTCAGGTCCCACTGCAACTCGGCGGCGGTGCGACCGATACCAGCCGTGCGGGCGATCAGGCTCATACCCTTGGGGTACTCGAGCTGATCCATGGCCTCTTTCAGCTCCTCACGCTCATCACCCTCGATGCGACGGCTCACGCCACCGCCACGGGGGTTGTTGGGCATCAGGACCAGATAACGGCCAGCCAGAGAGACGAAGGTGGTCAGGGCGGCGCCCTTGTTGCCGCGCTCTTCCTTTTCGACCTGGACGAGCAGTTCCTGCCCTTCCTTGATCACGTCCTGGATGCGGGCGGAACGGACTTCAACGCCTTCCTTGAAATACTGGCGCGAGATTTCCTTGAACGGCAAAAAGCCGTGGCGCTCTTCGCCGTAATCGACGAAACAGGCTTCCAGGGAGGGCTCGACTCGGGTAACGACGGCCTTGTAGATATTGCCCTTGCGCTGTTCGCGCCCTTCGATTTCAGTTTCGAAGTCGAGCAGTTTCTGTCCGTCAACAATGGCCAGGCGCCGTTCTTCCGGCTGCGTGGCGTTGATCAGCATGCGCTTCATGTGGTCTCCACAGATCGTATCGAGGCCCCGCCGGGATGGCGCCGGAAAAGCCTCCACTCACCACCTCCCTTGCGGGCGGTGGCAGCATTCATGCACGAGCAACGATGTGGAACCTTAAAGGAATTGCCGTGGCTGTCAGTGACGCGAGAGGCGTTCTTTCAGCAGGGGCGCGCGCGCCGAGACTTGGACACGGGCCTGCCGCCACCCCACACCGGCACAACGATGCGCATCTGGCGCAATCAGCCGGGTCAATGAGGCGGGGGAAGGGGCGCCATCAAATCGCAGCCCCGACACGGCACAGCGCAGACTGCCGGCTTCCCATGCACGTTGTGGCATGCGGGAGGCGGCCTGCTGACGGGCGGCTCGGGTGGAGGATCTGATGAGGCGGGACACGTGGGCAGTCACTCGACACAGATACCAGCGGAATGCAGATCGGTTTGCAACCATGCGCTGCGCTGGAATCCAATAAACCTTGAATCGTGGTTCTTTCAACGTTGGCTCTGACACATGCAGACCACTGGCAAAACCACACCTTGGGTGGTTTTCTCCGGTGGGCAGCACGTGCTGCATCACCATCAAAGTGGCGGGACACCCCGCCGGGCCTTGTCATGCAGCGCCGCCAAACCCGCTCAAAAGGTAAAATGGAATCTGGCTTTGCCTATTTGTTGCTGTTGACACAAGCACAAGCCATATCAACAAACAAACATTTCACAACGTGGCTCAGCCCATTATAGGTGCGAAATCCGCACCCCGCCGCTCCAAAATAGCCGCGAAAACACAGCTGACCAGCAAGGTCAAGCCCCCAACAGGGGTGTCTGTCGCCCGAACATCCCCTGCGCAGCCGGTCGCGCCAGCGGCGAGCCCGCTTGCCCCTGTAGCGCAAGTGCAGCACATCGTGGTGGACGAAGGCGGAGCAGGGCAGCGCCTGGACAACTTCCTCATCAAGGTGCTCAAAGGCGCGCCCAAGACCCTGGTCTACCGCATCATCCGCAGTGGCGAGGTGCGGGTGAACAAGGGCAGGGCGGGGGCCGACACCAAGCTGGCGATGGGTGACAACGTGCGCGTGCCACCGCTGCGCCTGGCTGAAAAAGACGAGGCCAAGGCCGCAGCCGTGCCGGCGCGCGAATTCCCGGTGCTGTTCGAGGACGACTACCTGCTGGCCATCAACAAACCGGCCGGCGTGGCCGTGCACGGTGGCAGCGGGGTAAGCTTTGGCGTGATCGAACAATTGCGCCGCGCCAGGCCGCAGGCCAAGTTCCTGGAGTTGGTGCACCGGCTGGACAAGGAAACCTCGGGCATCTTGCTGATCGCCAAGAAGCGCAGCGCCCTGGTCACCCTGCAGGATTTCTTCCGCCACCGTCAGGCCCACAAAACCTATGCCGCCCTGGTGATCGGTGACTGGCCGGATCGCAAGAAGGTCATTGACGTGGCCTTGCACAAATTCCTGACCGCCGAGGGCGAGCGCCGGGTCAAGGCCGTCAAGGGTGACGACGATGAAGGTCGCCGCTCGATCACGCTGGTCAAGGTGATGCAGCGTTTCGAGGGCTTCAGCCTGCTGGACGTGACCATCAAGACGGGCCGCACCCACCAGATCCGCGTGCACCTGTCGCACGAAGGGCATGCCATCGTCGGCGATGACAAATACGGTGACTTCACGCTCAACAAGGCGCTGGCCCGAGGGGCAGGGGACCAGTCCATTCCGGGCGTGGACCGGCGCAAGCTGGATGACGGCCGTTTCGAGCGCATGTTCCTGCACGCACGCTACCTGCGCCTGCCGCATCCGCACACCGGCGAAGACATCGTGCTGGAGGCGCCTTTGCCGCCTGAATGCGACACGCTGCTGTCCGCACTGAGTGCGGTGTCATCGCGCGCCCAGTAAAGTGGATGCTTGGCTACACAGGAGCTTGCTTGAACCCCACCGACAACGGACTGCGTCCACGTGCCTATGACCTCGTCGTGTTCGACTGGGACGGCACCTTGTATGACTCGACCGCGCTGATCGTGCGCTGCATCCAGTCCGCCTGCGAGGACCTGGGCTTGCCCGTGCCGGCGCGCTCCGAGGCGGCCTACGTGATCGGCCTGGGCTTGCACGACGCCCTGGCCCATGTGGCGCCCACCTTGCCGCCAGAGCGCGTGCCTGAACTGGGCCTGCGTTACCGCCACCATTACTTCCAGCGTCAACATGAGTTGAGCCTCTTTGAAGGCGTGTTGCCTTTGCTGGCCACGCTGAAGGCGCGCAACCACTGGCTGGCCGTGGCCACCGGCAAGACACGTCAGGGGCTGGACGAGGCCCTGGCCCACGTCGAGCTCAGCGGCCTGTTCGACAGCTCCCGCACGGCAGACGAGACGTTTTCCAAGCCGCACCCGCGCATGCTGCAGGAACTCATCGCCGAATTTGGTGTCGACCCAGCCCGCACACTGATGATTGGCGACACCACGCATGACTTGCAACTGGCCGTCAATGCCGGCACACACAGCGTGGCCGTCAGCTTCGGGGCGCACGAACCTGCCGCTTTTGCCGATTACCCCACCCGCTTTGTGGCTCACTCGATGACCGAACTGCACGACTGGTTAAGCCAACATGCCTGAGTTGAATCTGGAGCCGCAGTATTTGTGCGACTCCGCCGCGCTGCAGGAATGCGGTGATGCCGTGACTTTTGAGGTGTCCGAGTGGGGCGAGACCGCCCCGGCCTTTGCGGTTCGCTTCGACAATGTGGCCGTGGCCTACCTGAACCGCTGCGCGCACATTCCCGCCGAGATGGACTGGCAGCCTGGCAAGTTCTGGGACATTGACAAGCGCTTCATCATCTGTTCCGTGCACGGCGCCCTGTATGACCCACCCAATGGCTTGTGCGTCAGCGGGCCTTGCCATGGCGCCCATCTGGCGGCCATCGAAGTGCGCGAAGAGAACGGCCAGGTCTATTGGTATCCTTCCGAACGCTTTCAGCCCTTGTTCTGATCGCATCAGCCTGATTCAGCCCCGCCCCATTCAATCAACCGAGCCCTTTCATGAGCGCTGTCGACCCCTCCTCGTCGGACAACCTGTCCGCGACCAGCAATGCCCTGCTGAACCAGTTTGCGCAGGCCTATCTGGACCAGCAGCGGCGTGAGAAGCGTTGGCGCTGGTTCTGGCGCATCGTCTGGATCGGCGTGGCGTTCAGCATGATCTGGGCCACGCTGCAGAACGTGCCCTCGGCCAAGTCCCAGTCTTCGCCCCACACGGCACTGGTTGAAATCCGGGGCGAGATCGCCGCGGATACCGAAGCCAATGCCGATAACCTGCTGGCCGCGCTGCGCAGTGCCTTCGAGGATGCGGGTGCGCAAGCAGTCGTGTTGCGGATCAACTCGCCGGGGGGGAGCCCTGTGCAGGCAGGTCTCGTCAACGACGAGGTGCGGCGCCTGAAGGCCCTGCACAAGAAGAAGGTCTACGCCGTGTGCGAGGAAATGTGCGCTTCTGCGGCCTACTACATCGCCGTGTCGGCCGACCAGATCTTCGTGGACAAGGCCTCGATGGTGGGGTCGATTGGCGTGCTGATGGATGGTTTTGGCTTCACCGGCATCATGGACAAGGTGGGGGTGGAGCGCCGCCTGATGACCGCTGGCACGAACAAGGGCATGCTGGACCCCTTCTCTCCGCGCAACCCACGCCATGAGGAGTTCGCCCAAGCCATGCTGGACCAGATCCATCAGCAATTTATCGGTGTGGTGCGCGAAGGGCGCGGCAAGCGCCTGAAGGAGTCGCCAGAGACATTCTCAGGCCTGTTCTGGAATGGTCAGAAGGCGGTGGAGCTGGGCCTGGCCGACAAACTGGGCAGCCTGGACGAAATCGCGCGTGACGTGGTCAAGGCCGAAGACATCATCGACTACACCCAGAAGGAAAACCTGGCCGAACGTCTGGCCAAGCGTTTCGGTGCGGCTTTTGGTGCCGGTGCCGTTCAGTCCATGCGCTCATCGGTCAGCATCCACTGACCCTGGTGTCAACTGTCCATGCCGACCAGCAGACGGTAGGCTGATTCATTGGACAGGTTGAGCAGCTTGGCCACGTCGGCCACGTCGTCGGGCATGGCGGCCTGCGCATGCGGGTCGTCCCAGCCGTACTGCGTGTGGCGGGCAAGACGCACCCCCAGCATCACGCTGCGGATCTTGGGGTCGGAGGCATTGCGGTCATCCGTGCAGCGGATCAGCAGATAGGGCAGTTGCCACAGCCGCATCAGATCCTGGGACAGGTCCGCCAGGTGAATGCCCAACACCTCTTGCTGAACATCGGCCGAGCGCATGGTGTAGTCAGCCTTGAGACGGTTGGCAATCTCCAGCGCCAGCTTCGGTGCGTGACACCAGAGCATCATTTCGGCAAAGTCGTGCAGCAGCGCCGCTTCCTGGATCACCACGGCGTCCTCGTCCTGGCGGCGCAAGGCAAAGCCCATGGCAAAGTGCGCGGCCCGTCGCGAGCGGGTGATGACCTTGATCAGGCCACTCAAGGCCTCGGGCTGTTCGCGCAGCCATTCCAGGATGGTGGGCACCTGCTCGAAGGCTTTGAAGAAGGGCGTGATCCCCTGCATCACGATGGCGCCCACCATGGTCTCTGGGGGCTCGACGCTCAGGCGGGTGCAGTAGCGGGAGACATGCACCAGCACCTTGAGCGTCATCAGCGGATCGCTGGACAGGCTTTCGGCCAGGGTGTGCGCATCCACCGTGCCCTTGGTCTCCTCGATGACGCGCAGTTGGCTCAACTCGGCAACGGAGCCAGGCAACACCGGGATCTCGATGCTGCTCATGGCATCGACCCACGCGCGCAAAGAAGGCAGGGCAGATTCGATCATGGTCGGGTTAACCCAGTACTCATGATCCCCTTATCGACACATTGTCTGGATTTGGCAAGCCGGGCTTGCCCGCGAACATGCCGATTACGTCACATCGGTCGCGTAACAATTACTTACTTTGAGCCGATCAGGGCTTCCTTGAGGTCGGAGTCCACCGGGGAGTTACCCAGCCAGATGCGCAGCAGGGCGGCATAAAAATCGTCACCGGCCATGTCGGGGCCCTTCTGGACACCGTCGACCAGCACACGCGTGCCCGCCCCGGGGGTGTTGTCGATGTGGATCGACGTGCCTTTCTTGACCTGGCCAAAACCCATCATCAGCGTGCGGATTTCATCCAGCTTGGCCTGGTACTTCGCGACGTCTGCATCGCTGTTGTTCTTCTTGAAGCCCTTGACCATGGCGTCGGCGAAATCCTCGCCCGTCAGGTCACGCAGCAGCACGATCTGCATGCTTTTGGGGCCTGGCTGGCTGATGAGCGCGGCGGCGTTGTGCTCCTTGTGGGGCACGTACAGCCCCGCCGCGTAGACGTCGACCACGATCTTCACGCGCACGCCCGCACCATTGAGTTGCAAGGCCTGGTTGGCGAGCTGGTAGGTGTCGCTGAACTTGGCGCCCTTGATCTCGATGGCAGCCCACGCGGGCAAGGTCGCGGCCAGGGCGACGGACAAAACCAGTTTGCGTGTGATGGACTTCATGGCGTTCTCCAATGCTTCGAACAGGGCAATCTTGTGACGCGCAAGCCATCCAGGTTCGGTGGCTGCCGCGTTTTGGATCGCACAATATCTGAACTGACCGCTGACTTGTCCCCCCTCAATAGGTAATTGTTTCGCCGTCGTGGCTTTATTGCTGCACTGCGGCAACGGCGGTGGCCGCGTATTGCAGCGACAATGCCTACCCATCAAAGGCCGGGGTGTTCCTCGCGAACGAGATTGCGCATGTCTTTTTTGGTCATCGATATTGGTAACACCCGCCTGAAATGGGGCCTGTATGCTCATCCGGCCCCTGGCGCCGAGTTGCTGGCGCACGGTGCGGTGGTCCTGGAAGACATCGACTACCTCTGGGAGCTGCACTGGAAGAACCTGATGCACAAGCCCCAAGGCATGCTCGGTTGTGTGGTGGCCGGTGAGGCCATCAAGAAGCGTGTCGAAGAGCAGCTGATCGAAGGCTGGGGCCTGGCGCCCCACTGGCTGTCCTCCAGTGCCCGTGCGGCTGGCGTGGTGAACGGTTACGAGCATCCCCAGCGTCTGGGCTCCGACCGTTGGGCGGCCATCATTGGTGCCCGCCAGCGTGCCTTGCAGCAAGACCCTGCCGATCCGCCCCCGGTGCTGGCCGTCATGGTGGGCACGGCTGTGACGGTTGATGCCGTCGATCAGGCCGGCCGTTTCCTGGGTGGCTTGATCCTGCCCGGCTTTGGCCTGATGTACCGCGCGCTGGAAAGCGGCACCGCGGGCCTGAAAGTGCCCACGGGTGAGGTGAGAGACTTCCCCACCAATACCAGCGATGCGCTGATGAGCGGTGGCACCGATGCCATTGCCGGCGCCATTGAGCGCAGCCTGCGTCGTTTGCGTGTCCAGTGCGGCCGTGAGCCGCTGCTGATCATGTCCGGCGGGGCGGTGACCCGCCTGTCCCATGTGGATGAGTTGCCGATCCGCGTGGTTGAGAACCTCATCTTCGAGGGGCTGTTGACGCTGGCAGCGAACGCGTTGACGCCGCCAGCGCAACCCTGAGGCCTTCAGCGCGGCTTTACAGGATGAAGCGCGACAGATCCTCGTTGCGAGCGAGTTCGCCCAGGCGGCGGTCCACCTCGTCTGCGTCCACCGTGTGCGCCTGCCCCTGCAGGTCGGGCGCGTTGAAGGACAACTCGTCCAGCAGGCGCTCCATCACGGTCGACAGGCGGCGTGCACCAATGTTCTCGGTGCGCTCATTGACCTCGAAGGCGATCTGCGCGAGCCGGCGGATGGCGTCGGGCGTGAAGTCCAGCGCCACGCCTTCTGCAGACAGCAGGGCTTGATACTGCTTGATCAGGCTGGCTGTGGGCTGCGTGAGGATGGCCTCGAAGTCGTCCACCGACAGCGACGACAGCTCCACGCGGATGGGAAAGCGTCCTTGGAGTTCGGGGATGAGGTCGCTTGGGCGGCTCAGGTGAAACGCGCCGGACGCGATGAACAGGATGTGGTCGGTCTTGACCATGCCATATTTGGTGTTGACGGTGGTGCCCTCCACCAGTGGCAGCAGATCGCGCTGCACACCCTGGCGTGAGACCTCCGCACCTTGCCCCTCGGCGCGGCTGGCGACCTTGTCGATCTCGTCGATGAACACGATGCCGTTCTGCTCTGCGCGCTCCAGTGCGCGGGCCTTGATGTCCTCGTCGTTGAGCAGCTTGACGGCTTCTTCCTCGATCAACTGTGCGCGTGCTTCAGCCACCGTCACCTTGCAGGCCTTGCGCTTGTTCTGCCCCAGTTGGGAGAACATGCCGCGCAATTGCTCGGCCATGTCTTCCATGCCGGCAGGGCTCATGATCTCGACCGTCGGTGTTTTGGTTTCTGATAGCTCGATCTCGACGTCCCGGTCGTCCAGCGTGCCTTCGCGCAGGCGTTTGCGCATGACCTGGCGTGCGGTGTTGTCGGCCGGGGGCGTCTGGGTGATGCCGAACTCCGAGCGAGGAGGGGGCACCAGCACATCCAGCAGGCGCTCTTCTGCCGCCTCTTCAGCCTTGACGCGCTGTGTCTGCATCTGGTGTGCGCGCTCCTGCTTGACGGCGGTCTCGACCAAGTCCCGGATGATGGTGTCGACATCCTTGCCCACATAGCCCACTTCGGTGAACTTGGTGGCTTCGACCTTGATGAAGGGGGCGTCGGCCAGTTTGGCCAGGCGGCGCGCGATCTCGGTTTTGCCGACGCCGGTGGGGCCAATCATCAGGATGTTCTTGGGTGTGATCTCGCTGCGCAGCTTCTCGTCAACCTGCTGGCGGCGCCAGCGGTTGCGTAAGGCAATCGCCACGGCCCGTTTGGCGTCGCGCTGGCCGACGATGTGGCGGTCCAGTTCGGTGACGATGTCTTGTGGGGTCATGCTCATGGTGGTTCAGCCCAGCGATACGATGGTGTGGTTCTGGTTCGTGTAGATGCACAGGTCGCCCGCGATCTCCAGCGACTTCTTGACCATGTCTGTGGCGGGCAGGTCGGTGTTGGCGGCCAGGGCGCGCGCAGCGGCCTGGGCATAGGCGCCGCCCGACCCGATGGCGATGATGCCGTGTTCGGGCTCCAGTACGTCGCCATTGCCGGTGATGATCAGGGAGGTTTCGCGATCGGCCACGGCCAGCATGGCTTCCAGTTTGCGCAGCACACGGTCGGTGCGCCAGTCGCGCGTCAACTCGACGGCGGCGCGTGTCAGGTTGCCCTGGTGCTTTTCCAGCTTGGCCTCGAAGCGCTCGAACAGGGTGAAGGCGTCGGCTGTGGCGCCCGCAAAGCCCGCCAGCACCTGATCCCGATAGAGTTTGCGTACCTTGCGGGCCGAGGCTTTGACGACGATGTGGCCCAGGGTGACCTGGCCGTCGCCGCCCATGGCAACCTGCCAGCCATTCGGTGTCTGGCGGCGGACGCTGACGATGGTGGTGCCGTGATAGGAGTCCATGACGCTACGTGAGAAGTGCATAGGCACGAAGTAGCGGCAGTTTGGGGCAAGGCCACCGGTTTCAAGGGGCCGAATGTGCCAGCGCAGACGGCGCCAGCGTCAGACTGTCTGCAGTTTGACTTTGGCGTGCTCGTTGATGCCCATGGCACCAAAGAACAAGGCGATGAGCCGGTGAGGGTTGAGGAACACCACCTGGCGGTCTTCCGCACGGCGGGCCAGCACCCAGTTCAACAGGTCGCCTGCAGCGATGAAGTCCACGCGCAACAGGTGTTCGCAGTCGATTTCCAGGGTCACGCTGGCGCTGAGTTGGTCGTCCAGTTGGCTCAAGGTCTGGCCGATGTCGCCCACGAGCTGGCCGGACAGGTTCAGCGCGGCAACCTGAATGAACTCGATCTCATCGTCCTGCAGTTGGGATTCGACGAAACTGGTCGTGATCTCACTGACATGTGAGAGCGGGCGGGTGTGTGCCTGGACGGCATCGGTCTGCTCGCGCACGCGACAGACGGCGTGCTCCCATGAGGGCGGAGACAGTTCGTAGGTGACGCAGTAATCAATGGCCACTTCGTCGAACTGAACGGGCAGGTTGCACAGGCGGAGGATCTCCAACCTCAGCATCCAGTAAGCCGGGTCGGCATCCTTGACGCCCGAGGGCGAGGCCTCACCCAGCACATCCAGCAGGTGGGAGGCGCCAATCCAGATCAGCTCCTGGCTCTCGCGAGCCCACAGGCGCATCAGTTGCACCAATTGCCCGGCACCCTCCGGGGTCACGGTTTCCACCTGCGTCCAGTCCATGATCCAGGGGCGTGGCATCTGCAGCACCTCGATGCGCAAACGGGCCGTGGCTTCGGAGTCGATCAGGTCGGGCGCAACCCAGCCCTCAAGGCGGGCGGAGGGGAGGGCGTCCAGCGGCAGGGGTTCGGTGTTGACGTGGGCTTCAGCAGCGGCAAGCTGCAGGTCTTCTGCCGGCGTCGGCTTGGCTTTTTCCCGGCGAGCCAGGAAGGCCGCCACTTTTTGCGGCAGCGAATACCACTGAGGGGCCGATACGCCGAACTTCTGCGCAAAGGACACGGCCAGGTTGTCGAATTTCTGCTGCAGATCCAGCGTGCGGTAGAGATCGAACAGGACCAGCCATGTTTCGGGTTGGTCATGCCGCTGCGCGCCGGGCTGAACCAGGTCAAGCAGGCAGCGCTCGCACTGGTCGAAATCGGCGTTGGCAAAAGCGATGACGGCCTCATCAAGCTCCGGATCGTGCGCGACTTCAACAACGTGCACATCCAGGTTGCCGTGCAGGCCACCGTTGACCGAGGCGGGGGCGGCCGCCGACATGTGCGGCGCAGAAGACCGCGCCATGTCCAGCACCTCTTGGGAAATTTGCGGGGGCTCTTCGTCGTCGTCGTAGCGCAAAGCGGCAGGCACCGTCAGGGTGTTGGGTGCCGTGGTGGCCGGGTCGATCAAGCGTCCGGGCATGGACGGTTGCGCAGCTGGCTGCAGCACGGGCGGCCGGCCCGAGCCGCCCACCATCTGCAGTTCGATTTCGTCGATCTTGGCCTTGACGGCCGCATCAGAGCGGGTGCTGCTGCTCTGGGGGCGCGAGTCCGGGTCCATGTTGGACGGGCTGCTCAAGGCCAGCGCGTTATCCGGGCTGAGACCCTCGCGGCGGATCTTGCGCAGCATGTCAAGTTCGCGCTTGCGCACGAAGTCGTTGCGCCGCTTGCGCTCGATCATCGCCTTGATTTCGGTCTTGGCGTATTCGCTTTCGCCGCTTCCGGCGCTGGGCGCGTCAAGCTCCGTCCAATCCGTGGTCGGATTGGCAACGAAGCGCGCAACCTTGCGCAGGAAACCGCCCGATTCCTTGCTCATGAATCAGTCGCCAAACATTTTTTGCTTGAGTTCACGACGCTGCTGCGCTTCGAGCGACAGCGTGGCAGTGGGGCGGGCCAGCAGGCGGCCCAGACCGATGGGCTCGCCCGTTTCGTCGCAGAAACCGTATTCGCCGGAATCGATGCGGACCAGGGCCTGAGAGATCTTCTTGAGCAGCTTGCGTTCACGGTCGCGGGTGCGCAATTCCAGTGCGTGCTCTTCCTCGATGGTGGCGCGGTCGGCCGGATCGGGCACGATGGAGGTGTCTTCGCGCAGGTGCTCGGTCGTCTCGCCGGCGTTGGACAGCAGGTCTTCCTTCTGGGCTTCCAGGCAGGCGCGGAAGAAGTCCAGTTGCTTGTCGCTCATGTACTCCGCTTCGGGCATGGCGAGCAGTTCTGCTTCGGTCAGATCTTTGCCGGCTTTGGTTTTCCAGGCGTTGGCGAGTTTGGTGTCAACCTTGGTGGCAGGGGTGGGCATGTTGTCTGGGGTACTGATTTTTGACGACGATCGTCCGGTAGCCACGGATTTGGCTGATACGACAGCTTCGGCAGGCTTTGCCTCGGCTTGAGTAGGGGTTTTGACGGGTTTGCTCTCGGCTGGCGCCTTGGTGGCGGCGCTGGTCTTCTTGGCGGCGGGCTTGGCTGGTGTTTTGGCGGAAGGGGGGCTCGCCTTGGCCGTTTTCGCCGAGGTGGTTGCTGCCGATTTGCTCGCAGAGGCGGATGTTTTCGTCACAGGATCCTCCTTCCCAAAATGCGTGATCCACAGACTGATGTCTTGATTCGGTAACGCGTGGCCAGGTACTGCTCCATCGCCAGAATGCTCAAACGAGGGCCCCGTTCTGGCTGTCGCCAGCACGGGAAGCGCGCGGATTGTAGCCACGCTTGTCATCAGTTTTCACCAGACTATCCCTCAAGGTGTTCATTTCGGTTACTTCGGCCTCAGGACAGGCACTGGTCCAGGCCGGCCTTGAACAGATCCTGGGGCAGGTCGATGCCAATGAACACCATCTTGCTGATTTTGGTCTCGCCGGGCGCCCATTTGGGCCCCACGTCGCTGCCCATCAGCTGGTGCACGCCCTGGAAAACCACCTTCTTGTCCATGCCGGTGACGTGCAGCACCCCTTTGTAGCGCAGCATGCGCGGGCCGTAGATCTGGACCATGGAGCCCAGGAAATCTTCCAGCTTGGTGGGGTTGAATGGGCGCGTGGCCTTGTAGACGAAGGACTTGACGTCGTCGTCGTGCGCGTGGTGGTGCGGGTGGTTGCAGTGCTCGCCATGCTCATGATCGTGGTCATGATGATGGTGGTGATCGTGCCCGTGGCCGTCTTCCTTCAGGAAGTCGGGGTCGATGTCGAGCTTGGCATTGAGGTTGAAGCCCTTGATGTCGAAGACTTCCTTGAGCGGCACGTCCCCGAAATGCACACGCTTTTGCGGCGCACGCGGGTTCATGTGCTTGATTCGGTGGGACAGGGCGTCGGCCTCTTCCTGGCTGACCAGATCGGTCTTGCTCATGAAGATCTGGTCGGCGAACCCGACCTGGCGGCGCGCTTCCTGGCGCTCATCCAGCTGCTTGTCGCCGTGCTTGGCATCCACCAGGGTGACGATGGCGTCGAGCAGGTACAACTCGGCGATCTCGTCGTCCATGAAGAAGGTCTGGGCGACCGGGCCCGGGTCGGCCACACCGGTGGTCTCGATCACCACGCGGTCGAAAGTCAGGGTGCCGGCGCGCTTTTGCTTGGCCAGGTCGGCCAGGGTTTCGCGCAGGTCTTCGCGGATCGTGCAGCAGATGCAACCGTTGTTCATCTGGATGATCTGCTCTTCGGTATCGGCAACCAGGATCTCGTTGTCGATGTTTTCTTCGCCGAACTCGTTTTCGATGACAGCAATGCGCTGCCCGTGGGCTTCGGTGAGGACGCGCTTGAGCAGGGTGGTTTTACCGCTGCCCAGGAAACCGGTGAGGATGGTGACAGGAATCAGGCTCATAGCACAAGTGTAGCCCTGTGTTGCGCGCCCTGAGCGGAGGCTGTGACTGAATTGACGCGACCATAGGGTATTCTTGCGGCATCCCAACCACGACACCCCCGCCGTGTCCGAACCTTCCCATAGTCGGCCCTCCAAGGGCGACAAAAATCATGCGCATCCCCACAAGCGGGAGCGTGATCAACGCAGCCTGTTTGTTCGCCTGGTGGAATTCCTCTCACCAGGGCCGGACTCCACGGCAGAACTGATCGCAACGCTGGCTGATGCCGAGCACCGTGAGCTGATCGAGCCCGAATCCCGTGTGATGCTGGAGGGCGTGATCCGCATGGCCAGCATGACGGCGGGTGACGTGATGGTCGCCGTCAAGCGCATGGACCTGCTGGACATCGACTCGCCATACGACGAATTGCTGGGCCAGGTGATTTCAACTGGTCATTCCCGTTTCCCCGTGTTCGATGGCTCGCGCGATAACATCATCGGCATGCTGATGGCCAAGGACCTGCTCAAGCTGCAGCGGGCGCCCGAGCTGAACCTGCGTACCTTGCTGCGCGCGCCGGTGTTTGTGCCGGAGTCCAAGGGGCTCAACGAGTTGTTGCGCGAGTTCCGCTCCAACCGCAGCCACATGGCCATCGTGATCGACGAGTTCGGCAAGGCAGCCGGCCTCATCACCATCGAAGATGTGCTGGAGGAGATCGTCGGGGAAATCGAAGACGAGTTCGATGAGGAGGACATCCAGTCGAGCATCTTCACCCTGGCAGATGGCAGCCAGCGTGTGGCAGGGGACACGGCGATCGTGTCCGTGAATGAAATGTTCGAGACGAACCTGCCCGAAGAGGACTTCGACACCATTGGTGGCCTGGTCGCCCACGAACTGGGGCGCGTGCCTCGTCGGGGTGAGCATGTGGACATCGGTGGCTTGCGGTTTGCCGTCATGCTGGCGCGAGGCGGGGCCGTGCGCTGGTTCAAGGTGACACGCACGCCCGACGTGACCGAAACCGCTGAACAGTGAGGCGCCTTACATGACGCAGTCTGCGCCGTGGTGGCGCCATCGTGCGCTGGCCTGGGCCATTGGGGCTGGGGCGTTCCATGCGTTTTCGTTGTCGCCCTGGTGTCAGGGCTGGCATGAGGCTGCGCCCGCGTTGCTTCAGACGCTGGCGCTGGGCCTGCTGCTGTGGGTGCTCTGGCGTGAGGACCTGAAGCCGGGCAAGGCTGCGGCCACCGTCTGGGCGTACGGCACGGTCTGGCTCGTCGGTGCCACAGGCTGGATGTATGTGAGCCTGCACCGTTATGGCGAGTTGCCTGGCTGGCTGGCGGCCACGGCTGTGGTGGGCTTGTGTGCGGCCTTGTCCTTGTACATGGCGCTGGTTGGCTGGGGCTGGGCACGTTGGCGCTGCCACGTCTGGTGGGCCGACGCCTTGCTGTTCGCGGGCTTGTGGCTGCTGGCCGAGATGGCGCGCGCCGTGATCTTCACTGGCTTCCCGTGGGGCGCAAGCGGTTACGGCATGTTGGCCGTGCCCCTGGTCAAGCTGGCGCCCTGGCTGGGGGTGTATGGCCTTGGCTGCGTCTGGGCTTTGGCTGTGGCCCTGCTGGTGTGGTCCGTGCTGGGTGGCGCGGTCGCCCTGGTGCGGGTGGGGGTGCCCATGTTGCTCGGGTTGGGTGTGGCGGTGTTGGCGTTCATGCCCACGCAGGTGTTCACGCAAGCCCATGGCCGGCCCTTGAGCGTTTCGCTGCTGCAAGGCAATGTGCCGCAGGACGAGAAGTTCGTGTCCGAACGGCAGGTGCCCATGTTGATCTGGCACGGCCGGCAGATCCTGACTGCCCAGGGGCAGTTGGTGGTTGCGCCAGAGACGGCCATTCCGCTGCTGCCCATGCAGCTGCCCGAGGGCTATTGGGATCAGATCAAAAGCGCCTTTGGCCCGGCAAGCCATCGGTTTGCCCTCATTGGTGTGCCGCTGGGCGACTTCGAGCAGGGCTACACCAACTCGGTGGCGGGCCTGTCTGCCGATTCGATGGCAACACCGCAGGGCATGTACCGCTACAACAAGCACCATCTGGTGCCCTTTGGCGAGTTCATCCCCTTGGGCTTTCACTGGTTCGTGCAGATGATGAACATGCCGCTGGGGGACTTCAGCCGCGGGCCGCTGAATGCGCCGCCTTTTGCCGTGCTGGACCAGCGCGTGGCGCCCAATATCTGCTACGAAGACTTGTATGGCGAGGAGATCGCCGCGCGCTTCAAGGATGAGGCCGTGGCGCCCACGATCCTGGTCAACGTGAGCAACCTGGCCTGGTTTGGCGAGCGCGTGGCCATTGCGCAGCACTTGCAGATCGCCCGCATGCGTTCGCTGGAGTTCCAGTTGCCCACGCTGCGCGCCACCAACACAGGGGCGACGGTGGTGATTGACCATACCGGGCACGTGACGCATGCCTTGCCTACCAATACACGCGGCGTGCTGGAGGCCTCTGTGCAGGGGCGATCGGGCGTGACGCCCTTTGCCTGGTGGGCCTCGCGATGGGCCTTGTGGCCCCTGTTCGGGCTGGCCATGGTGCTGATTGCCGCCGGGTGCGCGGGCGTGCGAAACCGCACGCCTGAGCCTCCTGGCGGGAACAGCCCCGTCATTCACTAGAATCGAGCTTTTGCACTCGGGTCTGGCGCGCTTGTTTTGCGCCCCCGCTGTGTGAGACAGAACAACACACATCCACCGATCAAGGGCGCGCCTTGCAGCGTCCTGTATCACACAAGGCAACACCATGCTGACCTTCCAGCAACTGATCCTGCGTTTGCAAAGCTACTGGGACGCCCAGGGCTGCACGCTGCTGCAACCCTACGACATGGAAGTGGGCGCAGGCACCAGCCATACCGCCACCTTCTTGCGCGCCCTGGGCCCGGAGCCCTGGAAGGCTGCTTATGTGCAACCGAGCCGCCGCCCCAAGGATGGCCGCTATGGCGAGAACCCCAACCGCCTGCAGCACTACTACCAGTACCAGGTCGTGCTCAAGCCTGCACCCAGCAACATCCTGGAGCTGTACCTGGGCTCGCTGGAGGCGCTGGGCTTTGACCTGAAGAAGAACGACATCCGCTTCGTGGAAGACGACTGGGAGAACCCCACGCTGGGTGCCTGGGGTCTGGGGTGGGAAGTCTGGCTCAACGGCATGGAGGTGACACAGTTCACTTACTTCCAGCAAGTGGGCGGCATTGACTGCAAGCCCATCACCGGTGAGATCACGTATGGTCTGGAACGCCTGGCCATGTACCTGCAAGGCGTGGAGAGCGTGTACGACCTGGTCTATTCGCCCGGCGTCAAGTATGGCGATGTGTTCCACCAGAACGAGGTCGAGCAATCGACCTACAACTTCGAGCACAGCAACGTCGACTTCTTGCTGGACGCGTTCACCAATTACGAGACCCAGGCCAAGTACCTGATGGAGCAGCAACTGGCCCTGCCGGCTTACGAGCAAGTGCTCAAGGCTGCGCACACCTTCAACTTGCTGGATGCCCGTGGTGCCATCTCGGTGACCGAGCGTGCTGCCTACATCGGCCGCATCCGCAATCTGGCGCGCGCCGTGGCGGCCAGCTACCTGGACAGCCGCGCGCGTCTGGGCTTCCCGATGGCCCCCAAGGCCTGGGCAGATGAAGTGATCGAACAACTCCAAAACAAGAAGGCTGCCTGAGCATGACGTCCTCCAACCACAAGGCCAACCTCCTCGTCGAACTGTTTGTCGAAGAGCTGCCGCCCAAGGCGCTCAAGAAGCTGGGTGAGTCTTTTGCCCAGGTGCTGGCCGACAGCCTCAAGGCCCAAGGCCTGGCCACGGCCGATGCCGTGGTGACGGCTTTCGCTTCGCCGCGCCGTTTGGCCGTGCATGTCAGCCATGTGGCTGCCAAGGCGGCCGATCAGGCCGTGCAGCAAAAGCTGATGCCCGTGGCCGTAGGCCTGGACGCGGCTGGCCAGGCCACGCCTGCCTTGCTCAAGAAACTCGCCGCCCTGGGCGCAGGCCCTGAAGTCGTGCCTGGCCTCAAGCGTGCCCTTGATGGCAAGGCCGAGGCCCTGTTCTTTGACAGCATCAAACCTGGCGCATCCTTGGCCGAGGGGCTGCAAAAGGCGCTGGACGAGAGCATCGCCAAGCTGCCCATCCCCAAGGTCATGACCTACCAGCTGGAGCAAGGCGAGGGCGCCCACTTCCAGCCAGGCTGGACCAGCGTGAACTTCGTGCGTCCGGCGCATGGTCTGGTCGCCTTGCATGGTGACCAGGAAGTGGCCGTGGCCGCGCTTGGCCTGAAGGCCGGCCGTAGCACGCGTGGCCACCGCTTTGAAGCCCGTGTCGACAAGATCATTTTGCTGACGGCCGACACCTATGCCGAGCAGTTGCTGCACGAGGGTGCCGTGATCGCCAGCTTTGCCGAGCGCCGCGCCGAGATCGAGCGCCAGTTGGCTGCAGCTGCGGCCAAGGCGGGTACCAACCTCAAGCCTATCGAAGACGATGCCTTGCTGGACGAGGTGACGGCCCTGGTCGAGCGCCCCAATGTGTTGACTGGTCGCTTTGAAGAGGCCTTCCTGGCCGTACCCCAGGAGTGCCTGATCCTCACGATGAAGGCCAACCAGAAGTATTTCCCGCTGCTGGACACCTCGGGCAAGCTGACCAACCAGTTCCTGATCGTCAGCAACATCAAGCCTGACGATGCCAGCGCCGTGGTGGGTGGCAACGAGCGCGTTGTGCGCCCCCGTCTGGCCGACGCCAAGTTCTTCTTCGATCAGGATCGCAAGAAGACCCTGGAGTCCCGTGTGGATGGGCTGGCCAAGGTGGTGTACCACGGCAAGCTGGGCACCCAGGGTGACCGCGCCGAGCGCGTGCGCGCCATCGGCCACGAGATCGTCAAGCAGATGAGCCTGGCCACGCTGCCGTTCACCGTGGATGCGCAAGATCACTTCGCCGTGCTCGACAGCAAGGTGCAACAGGCCGCGCGCCTGGCCAAGACCGACCTGTTGACCGACATGGTTGGCGAGTTCCCCGAGCTGCAAGGCATCATGGGTGGCTATTACGCCCGCCATGAGGGGCTGCGTGACGGCGTGGCCATCGCCATTGAAGACCACTACAAGCCCCGCTTTGCCGGTGACGCGCTGCCGCGCAACCACACGGGCACCGTCGTGGCCCTGGCCGACAAGCTGGAAACCCTGGTCGGCCTGTTCGGCATCGGCCAGTTGCCCACCGGTGACAAGGACCCGTTCGCGCTGCGTCGCCATGCGTTGGGCGTGATCCGCATCCTGGTCGAAAACAACCTGCCGCTGGCCTTGCCTGAACTGGTGGCTGCTGCGATTCCCGTGTTTGGCGAGCTGATCAGCAACCCGGCCGAGCACCTGCTGGTGTTCTTCTCGGATCGCCTGGCGGTGTCCTTGCGTGAACAAGGCTACAGCGCCCAGGAAGTGGACGCCGTGCTGGCCTTGCAGCCTGAGCGCCTGGGTGATGTGCCTCGTCGCCTGGCGGCGGTGCGTGCTTTTGCTGCGCTGCCCGAGGCCGCCTCGCTGGCTGCGGCCAACAAGCGCGTGGGCAACATCCTCAAGAAGGCTGAAACCCATGTCGAAGCCAAGGTTGACGAGGCCCTGCTGAAGGAATCCGCCGAGCGCGCCCTGTATGACGCATTGCAGGCGGCTGCGCCAAAAGCACGCGCATCCTTCGAAGAAGGTGACTACACTGCAAGTTTGCAGGCGTTGGCGGTGCTCAAGGCGCCGGTTGATGCCTTCTTTGACGGCGTCATGGTCAATGCCGATGACGCCGCCCTGAAGGCGAACCGTCTGGGCTTGCTGGCCACCTTGCACAAGGCCATGAACCAGGTGGCGGACATCTCCAGACTGGCGGCCTGAGCAGGTGTCTGGACGCATCCACCCCGGAGAGGGCATGAAACTGGTCATCCTCGATCGCGACGGCACGATCAACCACGAACGCGAGGACTACATCAAGTCCAGCGACGAGTGGGTGCCGCTGCCTGGCGCACTGGAGGCCATTGCCCGCCTGAACCACGCCGGCTGGCATGTGGTGGTGGCGACCAACCAGTCGGGCATAGGCCGAGGCCTGTTCGACATGGTGGCGCTCAATGCCATGCATGCCAAGATGAACCAGATGCTGGCGCGCGTGGGTGGTCGTGTCGAGGCCGTGTTTTTCTGCCCGCACACCCCCGAAGACCAGTGCACCTGCCGCAAGCCCTTGCCGGGGCTGTTCCAGATGATCGGGCAGCGCTTCGGGCGCAGCCTGGATGGTGTGCCCATGGTGGGCGACTTGCCGCGTGACGTGCTGGCCGCGCAATCCGTGGGGTGCGAGCCTCACCTGGTGCGCACAGGCCAGGCGGCCACGATGAGCGAGTCCGATCTTTATGATCTGCGCCAGCGTGTGCCTGACCTCACCATTCACCCTGATCTGTCTGCGTTTGCAGACTTTCTCATCCTGCGGGATCGCAAGGCCCATGGCGAAGACAGCCCGGTCGCGACCCATATGGGAGAGTTGACTTGAGACTCTCCGAGCCGATGCAACTGGGTCTGTGGGGAGACGATGATCTCTGCGCTGATCCGGCGTCGGCTGTATCTGCCGTTTCACATTCCTTGCCTCCTTTGACTGCTGCTGTATCGCCGCTCGCGGCTCCCCCTTTGTCCTCTTCTTCTCTGGCCGCTGACCCCGCTGTTCGGGGCGATGGTGTGCCCAGCCCTGACGACGCCCCGGCGTCCAGGACGTCCGCCCTGCGCGTGCCCCATCATGCGCACGACGAATGTCATCCCGTTAGTGGTCTGCCCTGGTTTCGCCACCCTCAAGGTGAGCATGAAATCCGCCTGGGCAAGGCCATGGTGTCCTACGAAATCAAGCGTGCACGCCGCCGCAGCATCGGCATGGTGGTCGGTGTGGAAGGCCTGAGTGTGCGTGCGCCGCGCTGGGTGTCGTCCGTCGACATCGAGACCGCTTTGCGCGCCAAGGAGCGCTGGATCTGCAACAAGCTGGTCGAGCAGCGTGAGCGTGCCCAAAAGCAGCTGTCTGCGCGCATCGACTGGCGTGAAGGCGCGACCGTGCCCTATATGGGCGAGTCGGTGGTGCTGGTGCTCGATCCGCGTGTGGACGGGGCGGCGCTGCAAGCGCCTTTCCAGCAAGCCGAGCAAGGCCTGCCCGGGGTGGCGCAACGGGCGCTGCATCTGGGCTTGCCGCAGAACGCGTCTGCCGAGCAGATTCGCGATGCCGTACAGGCCTGGCTGCAGCGGGAGGCCATGCAGGTCTTCCTGGCGCGTGTGCCGGTCTATGCGGATCAGTTGGGTGTATCGGTGCGCAAGGTCAGCCTGTCATCGGCCAAGACCCGTTGGGGCAGTGCCAGCGCCGATGGGTCGATCCGGCTGCACTGGCGTCTGGTCCACTTCAGCATCAGCGTGATCGATTACGTGGTGGCGCATGAGTTGGCGCACCTGCGTGAGATGAACCACAGCCCGCGTTTCTGGGATGTGGTGCGCTCCATCATGCCGGAATTCGACGGCCCGCGTGACCAGTTGCGCCACGCGATCATCCCGGACTGATCAGGCCTTCTCGAACAACAGGGTGCCTTGCGCATCCTGGTGGCGATGAAGCTGGCCCCGGTGCCACAGGTAGTTCAGGTGGGCGATGGCTTCGCCCATGGCGAAGGTCGTCTGGTGCAGATCCAGCTGGCGCTTGAACAGCACGGGGAGCATGTCTGCAGCGGTGGACGGCTTGAGCGCGCACGCATCAAGCACATCGCGCAGGCGATCGTCGTGGTGGGCCTTCAGTTGCTGGATGCGGGCATGGATGCCGGTGAAAGGCAGGCCATGCGAGGGCAGGGCCAGGGTGTCGCCAGGCAGCGATGCCATCTTGTCCAGTGAGCTCAGAAACAGGCCGAGCGCGTCCCCTTCGGGCTCCATGTCCACCACGCTGACATTGGTGGAGATGCTGGGCAACAGCATGTCCCCGGAGATGAGCAGGCCGTCGCGTTCGTTGAACAGCGCGATGTGCTCGGGGCTGTGGCCGTAACCAGCTATGCAGCGCCAGTCGCGCTCGCCGATGCGCAGCACCATGCCGTCCATGAGGCGGCGGTAGTTGTAGGGCACGGCAGGCACCAGCGATTTGAAATAGTTGCTGCGCCCCCGAATCTTCTCGACGTCTTCGGGCTTGTTCAGACCGTGTTGCAGGAAGAAGTCCGCCGCACGGGCGCCGCCAAAACCGGTGGTCGACTCGCATGCAAGCTGGGCTGCGAAGTGGTCGGTGGCGCTCATCCACAGGCGTGCCGGCTGGCCTGGTGCGCTGAAGTGCTCGATCAGCCATTGCGCATTGCCGACATGGTCGGGGTGCATGTGGGTCACCAGCATGCGCGTCAAGGGCTTGTCGGCCAGTTCGCCTGCCCACAGGGCCTGCCAGGCTTCGCGGATGGGTTCGGTGGCCACGCCGGCATCCACGATGGTCCAGCCAGCCTGACCGTTCTGTTCATCGTCCAGCGCCCACAGATTGATGTGGTTGAGCGCGAAGGGCATGGGCATGCGCAGCCAATGCAGGCCGGGCCTGATGTTCATCAGTTGGCCCGGTTGCGGTTGGGCCTTGTCCAGCGGGTAGTGCAAGGCTGGGTGGGGCGGCTGCGTGGGCAAATCGGGCTTGGCGGCGTCAGAGGAGGCGGGCATGGGGCACAGCGAGATGGAGGCAAGTCATTGTGCCTTGCTGCATGCCGATCCGCTGGAGGGGGAAAAAGAACCCGGGCCAACCCGACCCGGGCGAGAAGCATCAGCCGAACCGGCGACGCTCATCTGAAAGAGGAGACGGTGGGATTGTTATGTGCAACAACAATTTCGTCATCATGGCAAATACCGAGATGGAGTCGGTTCTTTTGTCCTGCCTTTCCCGGATCGGGGGCATCCCTTACTACACTGTCTGTCATGAAACTTGATCACCTGTTTGACAACAACCGTGCCTGGGCACGAGACATTGAACAACGCACCCCTGGTTTCTTTTCCAGGCTCCAGAAGCAGCAGTCTCCGGAGTACCTGTGGATCGGATGTTCGGACAGCCGCGTGCCCGCCAACGAAATCTGCGGGCTTTTGCCTGGCGAAATGTTCGTGCATCGCAATGTGGCCAACGTCGTGGTGCACTCGGATCTGAACTGCCTGTCCGTGGTGGAATTCGCCATCGACATGCTCAAGGTCAAGCACATCATGGTGGTGGGACATTACGGCTGCGGCGGCGTGCGTGCGGCCATGGATGACATGCGCATCGGGATCGTCGACAACTGGATCCGCCACGTCAAGGACGTGCGCAACCAGCATCTGGATTGGCTGATGACCGTGCCAGAGGGCGATCATCGATACAACGCGCTGTGCGAGCTCAATGTCTTGCAGCAGGCGTACAACATCTGCCAGACGACGATGGTCCATGAGGCCTGGGCGAGAGGTCAGGAGGTTGTGGTGCACGGCTGGGTCTACGGCATCCATAATGGCCTGATCAATGACTTGCGCATGTCGGTTGCAGCACCAGAAGGCCTGGCTCAGGCTTACGCCGACGCCATCGACAAGCTCAAGCAGCGTTACGCCGACGAGGCTTGATTTATTCCAGGGCACACGATGTTTCCACAGCAGTTGACCGACTCCCGGGTCTTTGAGATCGCCAAGGCTTTGCTGGATGGTTTTGACCGCCACTACAAGATCTTCAGCGAAACCAGTGCGCAGTCCAAGAAGCGCTTTGAACAGGCAGACTGGCACGGTCAGCAGACGGCACAGCGTGTGCGTATCGAGTTCTACGACCTGCGCGTGGAAGAGGCGGTCGAGCGTCTGGAGTCAGACTACCAGGCCAGCACCTTGCCCATGGAGGTCTGGCATCAGATCAAGTTGTTCTACATCGGCTTGTTGACCGGGCACAAGCAGCCGGAATGTGCCGAGACCTTCTTCAACTCGGTCACCATCAAGATCCTTCATCGCAAGTACTACCGCAACGATTTCATCTTCGTGCGCCCCGCGGTGTCGACCGAGTACATCGACGACGAAGAAGGCGAGGGCAACGCCACCTTCCGGGCCTACTACCCGACGCGCGACAACCTGCGCGAGATGCTCAAGACCCTGGTCTTGAACTACGAGCTGGCCATCCCTTTTGATGATCTGGATCGCGACATCGGCTTTGTTTACGACGCGCTGCTGGAGCAGATCGGCAACGTCCGCCTGCGCACCAACTTCCAGATCCAGGTCCTGTCGTCCCTGTTCTTCCGCAACAAGGGGGCCTACATCGTCGGC
>Ga0265327_10001177_pt1 | contig 35490 bp, 21 predicted proteins | sample 41621metaG_FD_202089 | JGI IMG/M metagenome (GOLD analysis project Ga0265327, IMG submission 202089) | Rhizosphere microbial communities from Carex aquatilis grown in University of Washington, Seatle, WA, United States - 4-16-21 metaG | ecosystem: Host-associated > Plants > Roots > Rhizosphere...
TTCCAAGAAAGAAAACGCACAAACGATGCGGTGCGCCAACGATTCGCGACCCAAGTCCAACACAGCGTAAACGCGCGCAAACGTTGCAAATCTAAAATCGTTACCCGCGTTGGGTGCCACTGGTGGCAGCCTTGGGCCACCAGTGTCTTCGCCGATTGCTTCTTCCAATCACGGGAAGAAGCCCCACGGCAGGGTGGCCGGGGTTGGTGCGTTTGTCATTACCCACATCTCTGCAGAAATTTGAGATGTCTTTTGATGGCGCGCGAATGGCGGTCAATATTCAACTTGACCAAATGGTGTGTCACGTCCCATCGACCGTCCACTGGGGCTTCCCGTTGGTCGGCTGACCCGCAGTGAGCACTGAAAGGGAGTGGGCGAGAGCGGAGCGGGTTGCAGAGAGATGTGGGTAATGACGAGCGCTCCAACCCCGGCCTCCCGACCGCAGCTTCCGATTGGTCCATCTTGTTAGCCCCACCGCCTGCAGTGGAACCCTTCACTCCGCGTTCCCTGTCTCCGTCGATCAAAGGTACTCGGCCAGGAACCGGCCGGTGTGTGAGGCGGAACAGGCGGCGACTTCCTCTGGCGTGCCGCAGACCAGCAGTTCTCCCCCCTTGTGTCCTCCTTCCGGGCCAAGGTCAATCACGTAGTCGGCGGTCTTGATCACGTCTAGGTTGTGTTCGATCACCACCACCGAATGCCCCTTGTCGACCAGCAGGTTCAACGCCTGCAGCAACCGGTCAATGTCGGCGAAATGCAGACCTGTTGTCGGCTCATCGAGAATATACAGGTTGTGCTTGCCTCGCTTTAACTTCCCCAGTTCAGCCGCCAGCTTCACCCGTTGCGCCTCGCCCCCTGACAGGATTGTCGAGGGATGTCCCAGCTTGAGGTACCCCAGGCCGAGTTCATGCAGGGTGCTCACTTTTCGCAAAATCGTCGGCTGATCCTGGAAGAATTCGATCCCCGCTTCAATCGGCATCTCCAGCACGTCGGCAATGCTCTTGCCACGGTATTTGACTTCCAGCGTCTCCTTGTCGTACCGGGCCCCCTTGCAGGTCGGGCAGAGCACTTCCACATCGGGCATGAACGACAGTTGAGTCGTGATCATCCCTTCGCCCGAACATTCCTCGCACCGTCCCCCCTTGACGTTGAAGCTGAATGTGGAAGCGGTAAAGCCACGATTCCGGGCCTCATCCGTCTCGGCAAACAGCGTCCGAATCGCGTCATAGATGCCAACATAGGTTGCCGGATTCGATCGAGTGGACCGGCCAATCGGTGACTGGTCGATATTGATTACGTCGCTGACATCTTCATATCCGGTCAACGAATCATGATCACCCGCCAGCACACGGCTGTCCTGCAGCAGCGAATAAAGCTTCTTGTGGACGATTTCATGAATCAGCGAACTCTTGCCGGAACCCGAGGCCCCCGTGACGCAGACAAACTGCTCCAGGGGGATTTCCACATCCAGGTCTTTCAGGTTGTTGTGACGTGCCCCCTTGACCACCAGGGACTTTCCATTGGCTGGCCGACGGCAGTGAGGGATCGCAATAAACGCCTTGCCGCTCAGATATTTTCCCGTCAACGACTGCGGGTGATTGAGGACCGTCTTCAACGGCCCCTCCGCCACAACCTGCCCGCCATGAATGCCTGGCCCCGGGCCAATCTCCAGGATGTGATCAGCCGCTCGAATCGTGTCCGCGTCATGCTCGACCACAATCACGGTATTGCCGAGGTCACGCAGTCGCTTGAGCGTTTCGATCATCTTCACGTTGTCCTTGGGATGCAGCCCAATGCTCGGTTCATCGAGGACATACAGCATTCCCATCAGGCCTGACCCGATCTGAGATGACAGTCGAATCCGTTGCGACTCGCCTCCGGACAGGGTTGCCGATCGGCGATTCAGGCTCAGGTAATCGAGACCGATCGCGATCAGCAGGTCCAGTCGCGACTTCACTTCCTTCAGGATTGTGTCGGCCACCGCCCGCTGCCGTTCGGTCGGCTTGATCGACTTCAGAAACTGCAGCAACTCGACAAGGTGCATTTCGCCCACCTCGTAAAGTCCCTTCCCTGCCACCGTCACCAGCCGTCGCGCCCGTTTCAGCCGGGCGCCGCCACATTCCGGGCAATCGTATTCGACCATCACCTTCTTCAGATGCTCGTCCATGCCGGCATTCGATGTCCCCTGCTTGCGATACCATCGATACTGGTGTTCCAGTTGATTGACGACCCCGACGAATTTGATCTTTTTGCCCGCGTGCTGCTGTCCCTGCTTGGCTCCAGGAGGGACCAGGACTTCGAACAGTTCCCCCTTCGTCCCATGCAGCAACAGTTCCCGGGTTTTCGCCCCCAGCTTTTCGAACGGGACATCCAGGCTGAACCCATAATGAGCGGCCAGGCTATACAGGATTCGGCCTCCCCAGCTGTCGCGGCTGTTGCTGAAGGCGGCCGTCACAAACGCCCCTTCATTCAGCGATCGAGTCGGATCTGGAACAAGCAGCGTCGGATGGACCCGCATCGCCGTGCCGATCCCCGCACAGGTCGGACAGGCGCCGGACGGATCATTAAACGTGAACTGCCCCTGGTGCATCTCGCCCGCCACCAGGTGATGCTCACGACAGCCAAATCCGTCGTAAAACTTCTTCAGCTTCAGACTCAGTCGAGCCGGTTTGACGATGTGAAAGCTGAGCATCCCGTCGCTCAGCTTCAGGCCATGCTCCAGCGACTTGACGACCTGGTGATCAATCCCGGGCCCGATGACAAACGAATCGATCACCGCCTCGACCGAGTGGTCTTCCTCTTCGTCGAGTTCCAGGTTGTCGCCCAGATCACGAGCTTCGCCGTCGACCTTCGCTCGACGATAACCGTTGACTCGAATGCGTTCGAAGAGTGCCGCATAGTCTTCATCGTGAATCTTGAAGACTGGAGCCCTCACTTCCACTTCGGTACCGGCAGGGAGCGACAGCAGGTGTTCCAGCATCTGATGCGGCGAGCGGACCGGAATCGACTCTTCGCAGCTTGGGCAGTGAGGAACCCCCATCGTCGCGAACAGCATTCGCAGATAGTCCGAGATGTCGGTCATCGTTCCCACGGTGGAACGCGGATTGGAACCGACGGTCTTCTGATCGATCGAGACGACCGGGGACAGACCGTTGACGAAATCGACATCCGGCTTCTTCAATTGTCCGATGAAGCGTTTCGCGAACGACGACATCGAAGCGAGCAGCTTTCGCTGGCCTTCGGCGTAAATGGTGTCAAACGCCAGCGACGACTTCCCGGATCCGCTGACACCAGTCACGACGATCAGCTTGTCGCGCGGAATCTCCAGGGAAAGATTCTGAAGGTTGTTTTCTCGAGCCCCTTGAATCTCGATCGTCGTTCTCATGGGCGATCAGGACTCCAGAAAGTACGCGGGCTCTTCGACTTCTTCGAGGCTGCGTTTGGTGAGTTTGAACGGCGCCGAAAGCTTCTGCAGCCGCCCTTTGCGCTCCAGCCATTCACATGCAGATTCCAGGTGCCACGGATAAACTTCCGAGAAGGCAAAGTGATCGCTGATTTCCGACAGAGGGACCGTGCGATTTTCTTTTTTCAGGAAATTGAGCAATGGTTTCAGATGGGCCTGATGGTGCTGATCGAGGTACAGATCGATGCGGTCGAGTGCCGCGGTCAGGACCTTTTTGTTTTTGCGTTTGGCCAGGACGTCCAGGTAGATCGTTTGAAACAGGTCAGGATTCGCGTCGATCGCACGGTAAATGACGTCGTCTTCCCAGACCTTCCCCATTCGAATGATTTCGGTGTAGGCGACGCTTTGAGCGGCGCACAACAATTCCAGGCTCGCCAGTTCCAGATCCGCTTTCACGTCCAGTCGCTTTCGAGCCTGACGGACCGAATGAATTGTCCAGGTGGAGAAGGCGAGCAGTTCGCGTTCCTGGTCTTTCGTGGCGACCGTATTCGCCTGGTCAAACCACTTCTTGATGGAGGGGTCACTGGAGTAGATGACGCGGCGTTCCGCGAAGAAATTGCACGAAAACGCGGTCCGCGATGCCCCTTCCACCATTTGTTTGAAGCGACTGCGCGGGATGACTTCGGCGTGGATGTTGATCCCTTCTTCAACCAGGATGCGATGGATCCGTTCATCGTTGCCATCGCTGCGCAGCCGGCGCGTCACTCCGTCGGCCTCGATGATCCAGACACTCAGCGACTCGCGCCGCCAGATTGTGGACTCGGACAGGCTCCCGACGGAGACAACCGCCAGCACATACCGGTCCTGGGAAACTCGCGCCACCAGTTGGTCGAGGGCTGACTGGAATCGAGCCCGCTTGTCCTGATCTGTTTCGGTGTCCATCACTGTGACCTGCGCAGTCTGTTCGAATCACGGAATTCCGCTGGTTGGAATCGATCCATTTGGATGATAGCTCGTCGATTGTCCGAAATCGCGATCCGCGCAAAGTCGGGCCGATGTCATTTCGCATTCGCTTGCGGTACGACGCCGGGAAAGACCGGGGTCACAGGGACTTCCGCCACTCGTACGCCTTCTGCTTGCGAAAGCCTGTCAGGCGAATTGTCCCGTCGGGGGCAATGTCCAGTACTGAATACCCGTTGTTCTCGACCCCGGATCCCTCAACCATGGCGACCAGCGTGCAGTAATGGATGCCGCCGATTTCCTTGAGATCATTCTGATGACTGTGTCCCTGAAAGACCGCCAGGACTTTTCCTGAGTCCTCGAAGATCTTCCGGACGCCTGGACAATTCTTAACACCATGATCGTTGCTGATATCCAATCGCTGATGGGCGAAGACGATCGTCTTCCTGCTGGTGGACTTGAGATCGGCTTGCAGCCATTCCATTTCTGCCGCAGGAATGTTGGCGTCGTTCCATTTCGAGTTCTTCCGGCCATAAGGCTCACCATCGTTGCGGAAGCAGGCGTCCAGAACGACGAAATGAAACTCACCGCGGTCAAACGAATAGTACGACTTGTCCTGCTCCACTCCGCCGAGAAACTCGGCCTTGGTGAGCGTGTCCACGCAATGGTTACCCAGCACGTAGTGTCGATCTTTTGAGATTGCTGCGAATTCCCGGTTGATCGTCTTGAGGTAACGCTGTTCCGTCTCCACGGTGTCCGCGGCGTCGATCAGATCTCCGAGTTCCACGATGAACGCCGTCTTGTCCTTCTCGAACTGCAACGCCGCCTCGGCCAGTTTTCCCAGCGTCTCTCGATAATGCCGAGTTCCCGCAGAGGGCTTGTCGGCATGGTGCAGGTCCGTGAGAAGGCCCACACGCAATCGGGGTGCGTCGTCATCCGCGGGCAACTTCGATGTGCAAAGCGAAGCGGCGGTCAGCACGAGCGTCCCGTTCATCAGGAAGGCTCGGCGTCCCAATGGGATTTGGTGATTGTCGTCGGTCATTTCGGATCGCCTTCCCTCAATGGATATCGAAGGGCAATGGGTCAGGTGTTGAATTTTCCCAATTTGGCCGTCATCCCGGCCTGTTTGCAATCCAGGCATCGGTTCGGCCAAATTGGGAAAATTCAACACCTGACCCTTCTGGCAAACGCCACCATTGCTGGACGAGCCGATTCGTGACAACTGACACTACGGCAGTTCCCACGTGCGCAGGGTATCGTCCCATCCGGCTGACATCAGGAACCGGGAATCGGGTGAGAACGCAAGGTCTCGCACCAGTCCCGAATGTCCGGCAAAGGCTGCGATCTCGTTTCCGGTCGCGGTCTCCCAGACGTGGACCACGCAGTTCGCTTTCGATTCATTTCCCCCTCGATCCGTCCCTCCGCCGGCCGCCGCCAGCAGACTGCCATCGCTGTTATAACGGCAGCAGAAAGGCTGATGACCGCCGGTCGAAAGTGACATCACCTCTTCGGATCCCTCGAAAATGGCAATGCGGCTTTTCGAGCCTTTCGCAGCCTGGCCATCGGGGGCAATCGCCGCCGCAAAACTGCCGCCAGCCGGGTGCCAGTCGAGTCCTTGAACGTGTTGGCCCGGCCCCAATTCCAGACCGGACTTTTCGCGGCGCTTCGCCAGGTCCCACACGCACAGCTTGCCTCCCGCACCACCGCTCACAAACTGCTTGTTGTCGGGAGAAATGGCGATCGCCCAGATTTGGCGGTTGTCCTTGGCTTTGATCGAGAATGACCGCGACCCATCCTTCAGTTGCCAACCGGTGATCTCGCCCCGGTAGTCCCCGGAGATGGCAATCTTTCCATGACTCGACACCGCAAAACCATCAGCGCGGTGTGAGAGATGAGTTTCATTGGACGCCGCCAGTTCACCATCAGGTGTCCAGCGACAAACATGCGAATCAAAACTGAATGTCACCACCGATCCATCGGCCAGGAACCGGGCCCACAGCAGAGGCTTTTTATGGCCTTTCAACTGATGCCGGACTTTGTGGGTTTCCGCATCGCAAATCGAGAGAGAGCAATCCGCGCCCGGCGATCCGCCCCCCCACAGGTACCAGGCCCCATCCTGGGAAATGTCGACAGTCGAGACAGTCATTCGACAGCGCTGCGTGGGCTTGAGCAGATTCATGGTTCGCCGGTTGCCTCTGGGAAGAATTGCGGGGGGGAAAAGGCCATGGGTCAGGTGTTGAATTTTCCCAATTTGGCCGAACCAAGGCCCAGATTGCAAACATACCCCGGTGTCGGCCAAATTGGGAAAATTCAACACCTGACCCTTCTGGCAAACGCCACCATTGCTGGACGAGCTGTTTCGTGCCAACTGACTAAAAAACCGATCTTACGGTACGGAGGAGGGGACTTGCCGCGAACGGCCAGGAACTCCGTGCGCAGCCGCCGAGAAATTCGGTCTGCCGTTGGAAGAAAACTGTTCCAACTGTTTCCTTCCAACAACGGCCATGTTTCTGCCATCGCGGAAATGAGTTCGGCAGTCAACATTGAGGCGATTCGCGGCTGCGGATACTCTATCAGCATGGCCCCGTAGCTGAATCCCGCCGGCAGAAAGCCCTCCTCAATGCCAGCTTCGACGAACTTCGCCGAGAACGATGCTCTGGTTCCGTTTGACTTCGATCCGCGTACGCGGGTTGTCTACGGTCCCGGTACGGCAGATCGTCTGGGCGAGCTGGCACGGGAGACGGGTGGGACGCGGGTGCTGGTTGTCAGTGACGAGGGAATCGCTCGCGCCGGACATGTCGACCGCGCCGTTCAAAAACTGGCCGAGGTGGGGATCGAGTCAGCGGTCTTCACCGATGTTCAGCCGAATCCCACGACTGAAGATGTCGATCGCGGCCTGGCTGCTGCCCGCAAGCACGGAATCGATTTCCTGGTCGCCGTGGGTGGTGGCAGCAGCATGGACTGCGCCAAGGGAATCAATTTCCTGCTGACCAATGGCGGGCAGATGCGCGACTACTGGGGCGTCGGCAAGGCGACCAAGCCGATGCTACCCCTGATCGCCATTCCCACCACCGCGGGAACCGGCAGCGAAGCCCAGTCCTTCGCCATTATCGCCGATGCCACGACTCATGTGAAAATGGCGTGTGGCGACAAGCGTGCGGCGTGTCGAGTGGCAATCCTGGATCCCGAACTGACACTCAGCATGCCGCCGGGTGTCACCGCGGCCACGGGGATTGATGCCATCAGCCATGCCCTGGAAAGTTATGTCACCACCCGCCGCAACCCGGTCTCGCAGTTGTTTGCCCGCCGGGCCTGGCGACTGCTGGCACAAGGGTTCCCCCTGGTCGTCACGGATGGCAAGGCTGGAGCACCCCCAATTGCAGCCGATCACAAGTCGCTGTTGGCAGCACGCGGGGCGATGTTGCTGGGAGCTCACCTTGCCGGAGCCGCCATCGAGAATTCGATGCTCGGCGCGACGCACGCTCTGGCCAATCCTCTGACGGCTCATTATGGCATCACGCACGGGTTTGCCGTCGGACTGATGTTGCCGCATGTCATCCGATTCAATTCCCCTTCGGTCGGTGCGTTGTACGGTTCGCTGGCGGGAGATGCCCGGATTTGCGCCGCGGACGACCCCCGAGCCGGGGAATTGCTGGCGGACCTGATTGCCGGCATGGTGGGACACTCCGGCTTGCCGACAAATCTGGCGCAATGCGGTGTCAAACGGGGTATGCTGCCACAATTGGCCGAGGACGCGGCAAAGCAGTGGACCGGCACGTTCAATCCACGACCGGTCGACGAATCGAGTCTGTTGAGCCTGTATGAGGCAGCCTTCGATGCGGCCGCGTGACATCCGGAAATGACTTCGACGAACAGGAACCAAGGAGCACCATCATGTCTCTGACCGATCGCCGATCCCGCGTGGCACCGGTTCTGAGCGGATTCTGTCTGCTGATGTTTCTTCTTGGAAGTGCTGTTGCGCAGGATCCCGCTCCGCGACCCGCCTCGGCCTGGTCGTCATTCCGACACGACCTGGCTCAGACAGGCGTCGCCACGTCGACACTGCCGGACAACCTGGAACTCCTCTGGGAAGTCTCACTGGGGGATCAGATCCTGGCCACGGCAGCGATTGTCGGCGATTTCGTTTACGTTCCCTGCCTGTCCGGTGAACTGGTCTGTTTGAATCGCAAGACGGGTGACAAGATCTGGGCCTACAAATCGGTTGAGGTAGTCGAAAAGAATTCCTTCGCCCCGGGGTTCAAATCGTCACCCACGGTCGCTGGCGATGGAATCTACCTGGGCGACGAGGACGGGGTCTTTCATGCCATCAATCGCAAGACGGGGCAGGGACTCTGGAAGTTTGCCACCGGAGGTGAGATCTACAGTTCGGCTGCCGTGGTAGATGGTCGAGTCATCTTTGGATCGTACGACAATCGGTTGTACTGCCTGACCGAAAAAGATGGCTCGCTGATCTGGAAATACGAAACCCAGGGTTATGTGCACTGTGCGCCCGCCATCATGGATGGAGTCACCTTTATTGCGGGATGCGACGAACACCTGCGCGTGATTGACATCAAGTCGGGCGAGCAGCGATTGGAGATTCCCCTGGAGACATACCTGATCGCGTCACCCGCCGTGATCGGCGATCTGCTTTACGTGGGCACTTATGCCAGCGAAGTGGTCGCCGTCGACTGGAAAAAGAAGGACGTCACCTGGCGCTATACGGCAGGTGAAAGCGAGCATCCGTTCCATTCCTCGGCGGCAGTCTCGGATCAACTGGTCGTCGTGGGGGGACGCGACAAACAGGTGCATGCGATCGATCGATCGACGGGCCGCAAGGTCTGGACGTTTGCGACGCGCGCCAAGGTCGACAGTTCGCCTGTGATTGTCGGCAACCGGGTTTTCATCGGATCAGGAGATGGCAACCTGTATGGTCTTGGCCTGGCCGATGGCAAAGAACTATTTAAATTCAATGCGGGCAAACCCATTTCCGCTGGCCCGGCCATCGGGGAAGGGGTCCTGGTCATCGGCAGCGAAAGCCGGGATGGGAAAGTGTACTGTTTTGGGAAAAAGTGAAAGTCGAGCAACCTGACAATCCGCCGCAGCAGGATCCCAAGTTCCGCGGGATTGGACGGGAAATCAGACAGGACACGACATAAGATTCGTCGCTGTGGCCCGTGGCAGAGACAGGTTCCAAAACCTGATTGCGGGGACGCCGCGAATGATCATAGAGAAGCGGTGCAAGAGGAGACGTTTGGATGACCATTGAAACGGCGGCCGCCACCGAAGTGGGCAGTTATTTCATTTCGAATTACCCGCCGTTTTCCTTGTGGAACCGAGAGCAGGTTACCGAGATTCGCACGGCACTGGCGGCCGAACCGGATCGATCGGTTCCGATGGGTCTGTATCTGCATATTCCCTTCTGCCGGAAACGGTGCAAGTTCTGCTATTTCCGTGTCTACACGAATCAGAACGCCAATGCGATCGCCCGGTATGTCGAGGCCCTGGCGAAAGAAGTGGAACTCCTCAGCCATGAACGGGGCGTGCAGGGCCGCGATTTGAAGTTCGTCTATTTCGGCGGAGGAACGCCGTCGTATCTCAGTTCCAAGCAACTTCGTTTTCTGCGGGATGAGTTGAGCCGGTCGGTCTCCTGGGACCACGCCGACGAAGTGACGTTTGAATGCGAACCGGGAACACTGAGTCTGGAGAAGGTCCAGACGCTGAAGGACATCGGCATCACCCGCATCTCGCTGGGGGTCGAAAACTTCAACGACGCCATTTTGGAAGAGAACGGCCGGGCACATCTCTCGCCGGAAATCGATCGCGCGTATGACTGGATTCAGCAGGTCGGGTTTCCCCAGGTCAATATCGACCTGATTGCCGGCATGATCGGCGAGACCGACGACAACTGGAGCAAATGCGTCGAACGTGCCCGTGCGATGAAACCGGACAACATCACCATCTATCAGATGGAACTGCCGTTCAACACGCTGATCTCCAAGGAAATGCGTGAACTGCACATTGCGTCGCCAATTGCCGACTGGAGCACCAAGCGTCGCTGGGTCGACGAAGCGATCAATACGCTCGCCCAGGACGGCTACCAAGCGTCCAGCGGAAACGAACTGGTCCGAAACCCTGCGACAGATCACTTCGTTTATCGCGACAATGTCTGGCGTGGCTGCGACCTGCTTTGCAGCGGCGTGTCCTCGTTCGGTCATTTCCAGGGGGTTCACTACCAGAACCTGGACCAGTTGGACGACTACCTGACGACGGTCGAATCGGGATCGCTGCCAATCAACCGGGCTTTGCGTCCGACGGATCATCAGCGGCTGATTCGCGAGATGATCCTGCAGATGAAGGAAGGTCACATTTCGGCCGAGCCGTTCCGGAAGAAATTTGGTGTCAATATCCTGGAGGAATTCGCCAGCCCGCTGGCCGCGCAGCAGTCCAAGGGATACCTGACCGTCAGCGGGGACGACATCACTCTGACCCGCAAAGGCCTGCTGCAGGCCGACACGCTGCTGCCGGAATACTTTGAAGAGCAGCATCGCGAAGTGCGATATACCTGAGTCGGCGGCTTCGGAACCCTTCACGAGCAAGCGAGGTGGACAGACCCCATTTTCACGGGCAAACGGCACTTCGGAGTCGCATCGCGTCCACGAAAGGTGTTTGTTTTTGCCGTGAAAATGCGTCAGTCCCCGGCCCGTGAACTGTAACGCTGCTTCCGCTGGAGCCCCCAGTATCGTAAAAGGTACTCGTCAATTCGATTTCCCGGGTCTGGTTCCACGGCAAATGAGGCGGTGAATGGCGGTTGTCTGTTTTCGAGGTGTGACATTCGGGTTCGTCAGTCCCCCGTTGCTGGATCAGGTCGATATCGCAATCGAACGTGGCGAACGGATTGGCCTGCTGGGCCGCAACGGCGCGGGCAAATCCACTCTGATGCGTCTGGTGGCGGGTGAACTGAAGCCGGACGGCGGATCGGTCGAACGTCAGGCGGGAACACGCATCGCCCGACTCGAACAGGATGTTCCGACCGGCAGAACGGGAACCATCTTTGACGAGGCGGCCCTCGGTCTCGGCAAGGATGGCGATGCCATCGCCGCCTTCTACAAGCTGCACCAGTCGGCCGACGAACTTTCCGATGCCGAGCGTCAGTCGCTGGAACGTCGATCGGCCGCGCTCAATCCGGAAACTGCCTGGAAGCTGGAGCATCGCGTCGAGCAGGTGCTGGACAAGATGCAACTGGACCCGGCACGACTGTTTGATTCCCTGTCGTCCGGAATGAAGCGACGAGTTCTGCTGGCGAAGGCGCTGGTCCTGAACCCGGACATTCTGCTGCTGGATGAACCGACCAACCACCTGGATATCGATGCCATCTCGTGGCTGGAAGACTTCCTGCTGAAGTTCGGCGGGACATTGATCTTTATTACGCACGATCGCGTCTTCCTGCAGAAACTGGCCACGCGAATCGTGGAACTCGACCGGGGTCGGCTATACGACTGGACCTGCAACTACTCGACGTTCCTGGTGAGGAAGCAGGAGGCACTGCTTGCCGAGGAACAGCAGCAGGCGCTGTTCGACAAGAAGCTGGCCCAGGAAGAAGCCTGGATCCGCCGCGGGGTGAAGGCCCGCTGTGTCCGCAACGAAGGCCGTGTCCGCGCACTCAAGAAACTGCGGGAAGAACGTCAGGCCCGGCGCGAGCGGGTTGGCAACGTCCAGGTGGAAATGCAGGAGGCCGAGCGATCCGGGGCACTGGTGATCGATGCCCGCAATGTTTCTTATCAGTACGGCGCGGACGGACCGACGATCGTTCAGGGACTGACAACGACAATCATGCGCGGCGACAAGGTCGGAATCATCGGCCCAAATGGCGCCGGCAAGACGACATTGCTGCGGCTGTTGCTGGGGGAACTGGAACCGACCTCAGGGACGATACGACTCGGCACCAATCGCGAAGTCGCCTATTTCGATCAGTTGCGAGCCCAACTGGACGAGAACGAAACCGTGCAGGAAAACGTCGCGTCCGGGCAGACGGAATTGCTGATCAACGGCCGCAAGCGACATATCATCGGGTACCTGGAAGACTTCCTGTTTTCCCCGGAACGATCCCGCAGCCTGGTCCGATACCTTTCCGGGGGAGAACGAAACCGCCTGCTGCTGGCGCGACTCTTCTCCAAGCCCTCCAATGTGCTTGTGCTGGACGAACCGACCAACGACCTGGACGCCGAAACGCTGGAACTGCTGGAAGACCTGCTGGTGGAATATCCCGGCACGGTCCTGCTGGTCAGCCACGACCGATCGTTTTTGAACGAAGTGGTGACCAATACCCTGGTGTTCGAAGGGGATGGATTCGTCAAGGAGTATTCCGGGGGCTATGACGACTGGTTGAACCAGCGACAGACTGCCATTTCCGCAGCGGCGACCGCCGCGAAATCAGCACGAGCCGAGGCTGCGGCCAAGCCGGATCCCGTCGCGCGGCCGCGCCGGCTGAGCTTCAAAGAGCAAAAGGAACTGGATCAATTGCCCAAGCTGATCGAACGGCTGGAGTCCGAGCAATCGGAACTGCATGACACCATGGCTCAGCCCGGATTCTTTCAAAAGGACAAGCTGGTCATCATGGAAGCCAACCAGCGCCTGGAGCGATTGCAGCAGGAATTGTCAGCGGCCTACGTCCGCTGGGAGACTCTGGAAGCGCAATCGAATTCCTGAAGTGGGAACGTCGGGATCCTGCGATGATCCGGAGTTGTGCGATACATTTCGCCAATCCCTCTGTACCTTCATGGAATCCCTGATATCATTCGCGGTCCGGTCCGGCGGACTGGGCCCCCCACCCACATTGGATACACACCACGGAATTGCACGCGCAGGGAGCACCAAATGAGTCGTCAATCCACTCGTCGTGAGTTCCTCGCGCAGACCTCCACGCTCGCCGCAGCCTGCTGGGCGGGAACTTCTCGGCAGGGGTGGACTCAGGAGACGTCTGCCAATTCCGTAATCCGTTTCGCCTGCGTTGGCGTTGGCGGGAACAAGGGCGAAAGCGATCGCGATGACGCCGGACGCCATGGCGATATTGTTGCCATTTGCGATATCGATGAAGACGCGTTGGAAAAGGCGGGGTTGCGATATCCCAAGGCCCGGAAATTTGTCGACTTCCGCAAAATGTTCGATGAGATGGCAGACAGCATCGACGCGGTCACGGTCAGCACTCCGGACCACACTCACGCCCCGGCGTCCGTCAGGGCCATGAGGCTTGGGAAGCATTGCTTCTGCCAGAAACCCCTCACGCATTCGGTGGCCGAATCGCGATTGATGCGAGAATTGGCGAGGGACAAGAAACTCTGCACGCAGATGGGGAACCAGGGAACCTCGTACAACGGACTGCGGGAAGCGGTCGAGATCGTTCGGCGAGGTGACATTGGCAGCGTGAAAGAAGTTCACATCTGGACCAACCGCCCTCTCTGGCCGCAGGGAGGCGTGCGTCCCAAAGAGGCTGAGGAATGCCCGAAGCATCTGCACTGGGATCTGTTCCTGGGCCCCGCCAAAGTGCGTCCCTATCATTCGGCCTATCAGCCGTTCAAATGGCGCGGATGGCAGGACTTTGGCACGGGCGCCCTGGGGGATGTCGCCTGTCACACGATGAACATGTCAGTCATGGCTCTTCAGCTGTTCGATCCGATTTCCATCGAAGCGGTGTCGGACCCGGATTGGACGGGTGAGGCCAGAACCGAAACCTATCCAAAACACTGCACCATCAAGTATGAATTCGGACCTCGAGGCAAATTCGGGCCTTGCACGCTGTACTGGTACGATGGCGGCAAGCGACCTCCCGAAGAACTGTTCCTGGGGGAAAAGCAGAATGCCAGCGGGTCGCTGGTCGTCGGTGACAAGGGACGCATCTTTTCGTCCAACGATTATCACGGCGACTACATGCTGCTGCCGAAACCCGAGTTCGTCGATTACAAGAAGCCGACCTACCAGGTCTCACCCGGTCACTTCACCGAATTTGCCAGCGCCATCAAGGAAGGGAAACCGGAACTGGCCATGTCGAATTTCGACTACGCTGGACGACTCAGCGAAACAGTTCTGCTGGGGAATGTCGCCCTGCGCGCCGGGAAGAAGATCGAATGGGACAGCACCAACCTGAAGATTACGAACGATGCAGCGGCCAACCAGTTCATCAGCCGCGAATACCGCAAGGGCTGGGAACTTTAATGCGGGTCGCAGGTCACCGTTCACGGGTCGGGGACTGACGCATTTTCACGGCGAAAAACAAATAGCATCTATGGACGCAATAAGACTTCGAAGCACCGTTTGTCCGTGAAAATGGGTCTGTCCCCTTCGCCTGCCCGTGAACGATGACGGTCGCACTTCTGTGTCGCGTTGAAGCTCGGGTCAGACGCTGTCGATTCCTGTCCGCGCTATTTGGAACCGACGTTGATTACCTGGTATCCCGAATCGGGGTCATTGCCAAACGCTTCGATTCGTCCGCGAATCTTGCAGATGTGCTGACAGAGCGAACCTGCAAATGTGGGCAGGGCATTGCTCGGGAATTGAATCGTCCCTTCGAACGATTGCGTTTCATTGGGAGCCAGGATAAACGCCGGAGCAATCTGAATCGTTTGCTGAACGGTGGTGCGGGATCGACTGATTTCTTCCTTGGTCGAATCGTCCTTGAACGAGACTCGCTCTTCCGCGAAGACATCGACGTAGACACCCTTCGATTTCAATTCAGCGCCGGTTGACGTCGCTGTCACTTTGACCGCCACCGGCTCACCGGGGAAGACGCAGGCCTGCTGCAACTGGATTGTCACGGTCGCGGCCCCACCGGTCACCGCATTGACAACACTCTTCAAACTATCGAAAAAGCCCATGATCCTGCCTTGGCTGGTAGAGATTAGTCACGCAGATTCCCTACAGACTTTCCGCATTCGTGTCGTGAATTGCAACGACCGAGCACCGGCTCCCACAGGAATCACCGTGGCTTGAATGTCATCTTGATGTTATCCACCCATAGTTTCCCCGTGGCCCCGTTCAAGCCGACGCGAATGATCATTTCGCGAGTTCGGGGGGGGACCTGGACGGTCCGGCTGGTGGTTCGCCAGTCGCCGGATGTCCCCAGCCACGGCCCGATGTTTTCATGATGAAAATTCTTCCGGTTTTCATCGTAGAAATGCATCACCAGCGCGGGCATTTCGTAGCTCTCTTTCCCGACGACAATTCCTTCGGTCTTGTAATCGAGTTCAAAGTGCAGTGCGCCGATTTTCGAACCGTCGACAGCCATCGCCTGCAGCGCCTGGGCAATCCGCCCCGACGTTTCGCATTCGAAGAACGCGGCCTTTTTGCCTTCAGTGACATCCTTTTCCTCAACCGTCATCAGACGCTGATAGTGCCAGTGATCCGGCTTGTCGTCACCGTCGTCGTCTTCTTCAAATCCCCCGTTGAGCAACTTGGGATTTGAAGGATCTGGCTTCACCTGCCGCTTGTCTTCGCTCTGGCCGGTCATCGGAACGAACAGCGTCGAGATCAGCTTGGTGTTGATCAGCTTGCCATCCTTCTTTTCAAACATGTGAAAGACCTGCTGATAACGTTCGCCCAGCGGGACCAGCAGTTTGCCTCCGTCCTTCAATTGATCCACCAGCGGTTGAGGGACGCTTTCGGGCGAGCAGGTGACGATGATCTTGTCGAACGGAGCATGCTCGGCCCAGCCCTGGTATCCGTCACCCACCTTGGTCGTGACATTGGTGTAACCAAGCCGCTTCAACCGCTCGGCCGCCTGCTTCCCCAGGGGTTCCACGATTTCGATGGAAAAAACGTCGCGGCACAGGTTCGACAGGATGGCCGCCTGATAGCCGCTGCCGGTTCCAATCTCCAGGATCCGGTCTTCGGGCTGGGGATCGATCGTCTCGGTCATGTACGCAACAACAAACGGGGGGGAGATCGTCTGCTTGTGGCCGATCGGCAGCGCGACATCCACATACGCGTCTTTACGGTCTTTCGCGTCAACGAACTCATGTCGCGGCACCAGGCGCATCGCCTGCAGCACCCGCGGATTCTTGATCCCCTCGCGTTCAATGCACGTCGTCACCATCTTGTTCCGCTTGTCGCGAAACGGATCGTTTTTCTGAGCAAACGCGGTGGTGACGTAGAAACCAGCCAGGACCAGGGAGGACAAGGCCCCTCCAAGAGTTACAGTCCGCAGCAGCACTCGACCCGACATGCTTGGTCCTCCGATCCGATGTCACAGAAATGGCCTGGAATGTCACCGTTTATGAATTGAAGACGAATCATTTGATATGGCGAATGCCACTGACTTCCGCGGATGTGCCGACTGTTCAAAGATCTATCGCCCGCGGAAGATCGGTTCGCCCCGTCGCTGGCTCATGAGCGTTGGCACGGGGATCTGGGGCAGTATACGAAGTGAAAGCGGAAAATGTCCCCTGCAAGATTCCTGCAGGCAAAACTTTGTGACGCGCGCCGCAGGGAAAGGAAATAGCAGAGTTGCGAATCCTGACAACAATGTCAGAGGTCTCGACATGCGGTCTATCGCACGAACAAAAACCCCTTGGAATTGATCAGCGCCCAAAGCAGGTCTTCGTAGCACTCCTTCGGCGATGGATAGTCTGACAGCAGTCGCTCGGCCGCCGACAATTCCTGAGGTGACGGGGTGCGGCACAACGTTGCGAAATAGAGGTCCGTGACGATTTCGGCGTGCGATTTCTTCTCGGACAGCAGTTTGTCGACCCGGCTTCCCTTGGCGGAGATCTTGGTCGACAGGATGTCTCCATTCAGGGTGTGCAGCGCCTGGGCAAGATTGGCGTCTGGCGAGCGTTCGCATTCGCAGACGCTGGTTCGCCGCGGCTTGGCGAATGTGTTCAGGAAGTAATCCGGATACTCGGCATCGGGGATTTCAATTGCTCGAGTTCCCAGTGGCAGATCCTTGAACTTCGTCTGCGTGCCGGCGGCGTAATCGATCGCATCGAGCAACGGTTCGGCCGTCAGCCGCTTGACTTCAAAATGGCTGTAGAAACGGCGATCCGCTTCGTTCTGCGAGGTCGGCTGCGAATCGAGCTGATACAGCCTGGAGATCTGGATCTTGCGGATCAGCTGTTTCAGGTTGTATCCGCTTTTCACGAAGTCATCCGACAGAGCTGTCAGCATAGCGGGGTTTGTTGGCGGATTCGTGGCTCGCAGGTCGTCGACCGGATCCACCAGCCCGCGGCCGAGCAGATAGCTGACATAACGATTCACCGTCGCGCGCGGGAACGCGGTGTTGGCCGGGGAGGTCATCCACTGAGCCAGTGCGATGCGGCGATCCAACGGATGGTCGACCGGTTCGGCGTCCAGCGGCTTGGGAGACATCACCTTGCCGGTGCGCGGTTGCCTGACATCACCGGACGTGCGGATCACCACGACTCGCTCGCCACCGAACAGGCCGAATTCCTGGCTGGTTTTGAGACCCGTGCGGGCGAAAAACGCGGCGAAACTGTAGTAGTCGTCCTGGCTGTATTTCTCGAACGGATGGTGATGACACTGGGCACAGGTCAGGCGTGTCCCCAGGAACAGCTGCGAGGTCGATTCGGCAAGCTCGTTGGGATTGTTGTTGACGATGAAGTAATTGGCGGGACCGTTTGAGAAACTGGATCCCTTCCCCTGGACAAGCTGCGAGACAAACTTGTCGAATGGCAGGTTCTGGCGGAACGCTCCCTTGATCCAGTTGTGCAGCGCCCACATCCCCGTGTCCTGCAGGTCACGACTGTTGTTGCGGATCAAGTCAGACCATTTCAGCGTCCAGTAGGCGGCGTATCGCTCGTTGTAAAGTCCCTTCTGAGGGGAATCGACCAGCCCCAGCAATCGATCGATCCACTGTGTCCGCTTGTTCGGGTCGGTGGAACTCAGGAAATCGTCAATCTCGGCGCGGGTGGGCAGGGTTCCTGTCGTGTCCAGAAAGATGCGGCGCAGGAACGTGGCATCGTCACAAAGTGGAGAGGGTTCGATCCCCAGTTCGCGAAACTTGGCGGCGGCCAGTTCATCGATTTCATTCTGGTTCGTCCAGCCTTCCAGCCGCGCGCTGGGACCGTAGGGAATGACGAACATCGCAATTTCCGCCTGACCTTCGAATCGGACCATGACGGGGGCCTGTCCGCGACCTGAGACGGAACAGTACCCCTCGCGGGTCACTGTCACGATCCCTTCGTCCATGGAATCGTACTTGGCCCAGGCAGTCACATCGCGCGTTTCCCCATCTGTGTAGATGGCTTCGACTCGCAGCTGCTGCTTGAGTCCTGGTTCTCCGACGCGCTGAGACGGCGTCACAACCAGTCGCGAGATGGACCGTTCGGTTCCAGGCCCCGGCGCCCCGGATCGGATCCAGGCAACCATCAATTCGTAGTCCCGGGATTTCGGATCAAGACGTCGGCCGCCAAGATGCGGGGTGCTCATGGTGGGCTTTCCCAGCAGCAGGCTTTCTGCAGGGCTCAGCGGATTCAATCGACGGCCCTGGCTATCCTTCGCCATCGCGAAGTAGTCTGCGGCCGGATCGAATCCAAAGACCGACAGCTTGAAGCCTCCCTTTCCAAATTGAGCGGCATGGCACGCCGCCATGCTGCAACCCGCCTTGTTGATCACAGGCCGGACCTGATCCAGGAAGCTGACGGCCGGTTCCGCGACCACTCCTGAAACCACAACCGGGATTTTCCGGACGGTGGCGCCGACCGTGACCATGATTTCGCCGGCTCCGTCGCCGCGCGGGATGACTCGACCCAATTCCGAAACAGTGACAATCGCCGGATTGGATGAGGCAAACTGGGCCTGAGAAGTCAGATCCGGAGTTGACGTCTCGGTTCCTGGAGCACGCACCAGCAGCTGAATCTGGGCGAAATTCCCCTTCAAAGCGATCTCGGGCGGAATGACCTGAAACGAATCCTCCGCCACGGCCAACGAACCGAACCCGGACGCGACTGCGAGAAATGCAACGACAAATGCGGTTCGGAGCAGCATGGCAGGGTCTCCGGTGGAATAAGACGGCGGGATTTCAGGCGGGCAATGCGTTACATAGATAATGTCTGATCGGTTGATGCGTTGCAATTCCATCACAGCGGGAATTGCACCAAAGGAGATTCTCAAATCCGCCGATCACACAAGTATCGCTTGATTGGTTCAGGTTGTAGCCTTACAATCCAGCTTGCCCTGCCACACCCGGACCATCGGGTCACCCGCCTTGTTTGCCTGCCGCCCTCTCCATCCCGCATTGAGGAGCCACGCCATGTTGAACCTCTTCCCCGGAACAGCGCGAACGTGTGAGGGTGTGTCTCGACGTAGTTTTCTGCAGGTTGGAACTCTGGCCGGTTTGGGGGTGAGTTTGCCGACGGTGCTGGCTCGACAAGCCTTGGCCAAGCATTCGGCCGGTCAGCATGCCAAGATCAGCTCGGACACCAACTGCATCCTGATCTGGACGCAAGGTGGCACCAGCCATCACGATACATTTGATCCAAAGCCTCAGGCGCCTGTCAGTGTGAAGGGCGAATTCGGGGTCATTGACACTTCGGTTGCCGGAGTGCAGTTCACCGAGATCCTGCCGAGAATGGCCCAGGAACTGGGTCGATATGGGCTGCTCCGCAGCTGGAACCCGATGAACGGAAGCCATGGAACGGCCGATCAGCACGTGATGTCGGGCCGCAAATTCAACCCGGCGGTCCCGTACCCGACGATTGGATCGGTGGTGAGCTACGAGCTGGGCTTTAAGTCGGCAATGCCTCCATTTGTCCAGTTGGGAAATGCGCTGGACCATCGGTTTGGCGGAGGGACATCGGGAATCCTGGGACTGGAACACAGTCCTTTTGAAATCCTGGCCGATCCGAACGCCGCCAACTTCGTGGTCCGCGACATTACTCCTCCGACCGGCATTTCGAATGAGCGGGTCGATCGCCGACGCAAGATGCTGGACATGGTCGATTCGTTCCAACGGCCCAACAGCATCCAGCCTTCCGACTTCGAAGCCCTGGATGAGAATTACAAGACCGCCCTGAACATGATTACCGCCCAGGAAACACGGCGGGCGTTCGAACTGGAAAAAGAAGACCCCAGGCTGCGTGAGCAGTACGGGCGCAATCCATTTGGCCAGAAGTGTTTGTTGGCTCGCCGGATGATCGAAGCGGGGGTTCGTTTCGTGACCATCACCGACGGCGGATGGGACACTCACCAGAACAACTTCAAAGGGTTGAAGGACAACCTGATTCCCAAGGTGGACCGGGCGCTCCCTCAACTGTTGATCGATCTGGAGCAGCGGGGTCTGCTGGAAAAGACGCTGGTCGTGTGGCTGACCGATTTTGGCCGCACTCCGAAGATCAATTCTGCCAGCGGTCGCGATCACTGGGCTTCGGCCGGTTTCGCCGTGATGGCGGGAGCGGGCATTCCGGGCGGAAGTGTCATCGGGGCCACCGACGATGAAGGGGGCCAGCCGGTCCGTAATCAGTACTTGACCGAAGACATCGTCGCCACCATCTACCAAAAGCTGGGCCTGCCTCTCGATCTGCATGTTCAGGCCCCCGATGGTCGCCCCGTGCGGCTGATCGAAGGGAACCTGATTCGCGAATGGGTTTGATCGGATCTCGCGCCAATCGGTTCTGATTTGGCCATAAGATCAGTCATCATCGATCTGATCAGAGCTTGCGCGTGCGCGCCTTGCATGATGTTTTTCGCGGCGGTCCTTACAATCAAAAGGGTCTGTTCGATGTCCCCTTTTGAATTGAGCACCGCATGTCACGGATTCGGTTCCTGTGGATTCTGATTGCAGCGACCTTCGTTTCTCCCGTGTTCGCTCAGACTCCTGGTGAGCGGCTGACCAAGTTGTTCGAGGAGGAATGGGAATACACGCTGCGTGAAGCCCCCACGTTTGCGTCGCACCTGGGTGACAAGCGCTATAACGATCGCTGGCCTGACGTGAGCCTCTCGACGATGCTGCGGCGGCATGCGCATCAGCTGGAACTGCTGAAGAAGCTCTCGGAGTTTGATGAGACCAATCTGTCGCGCGTCGACCGTTTGAACTATCGGTTGTTTCGACGTCAGGTGGAAATGGAGACCGCTGAGTTCGCTTACAACTGGCACCTGGTGCCGCTGGACCATCGCAACGGGATCCAGGACGAGAGTTCGCTGGCAGATTCGCTGTCGTTCACCACGGTGAAGGACTACGAAGACTGGATTGCCCGCATTCGTACTCTGCCCACCTACATGGATCAGACGATTGCGATCATGCGATCGGGGATTGCCGCGAAGATGGTCCAGCCGCAGATTGTGATGCGACGACTGCCGGCGCAGATCCGAAAGCAGATTGTTGAGGATCCGACCGCCAGTCTCTATTACAAGCCGTTCAAGACATTTCCACCCGAGTTCGCGACAGCTGATCGGGAGCGACTGCAGCGGGAAGCTCAGGCCGCCATTCGGGAACAACTGGTTCCGTCCTATCGCAAATTCCTGGGGTTCTTCGAACGCGAGTACTTTCCGGCATGCCAGACCGAGACCGGGGCTTCACGCCTGCCGAACGGTCAGGAGTTCTACGCGTTCCTGGCCCGCAAGCACACCACGACCAAATTGACCCCGCAGCAGATCCATGACATCGGCCTGTCCGAAGTGAAGCGGATCCGGGAAGAGATGGAGCAGATCAAGGACAAGGTCCGGTTCCAGGGGACGCTGGGTGAGTTCTTCGAGCATCTGCGCACGGCGCCTCAGTATCGCTATACCGATCCGAACGATCTGCTGACCGCCTACCAGGCCTTTTCCAAGCGTGTCGACCCGCATCTGCCGAAGCTGTTTCGAAAGCTGCCGCGGATCCCTTATGGCGTCGAAGCGATCCCCGAGCATATGGCTCCCGACACAACGACCGCGTATTACCGACCTCCTGCCGCCGACGGATCGCGCGCGGGGACCTATTTCGTCAATCTTTACAAGCCGGAAAAGCGACCCAAGTACGAAATCGCCGCTCTGTCACTTCATGAAGCCGTTCCCGGTCATCACCTGCAGATCGCGCTGGCAACGGAACTGGAGAACGTCCCCGAGTTTCGCAAGCATGCCCACTTCACCGCGTATATCGAAGGCTGGGCCCTGTATGCCGAAAGCCTGGGTGACGAAATGCATCTCTACGACGACCCCTATTCCAAGATGGGACAGCTGACGTATGAAATGTGGCGGGCGGTTCGACTGGTGGTCGACACCGGAATGCATTCGATGGAGTGGCCGCGAGAACGGGGAATTCAGTTCTTCAAGGACAATGCTCCGAAGGATGAACTGGATATTACGAACGAAATCGACCGGTACATCGCCTGGCCGGGTCAGGCACTGGCCTACAAGATTGGGGAACTGAAGATCAAGGAATTGCGCGCCCGCGCCAAAGCGAAGCTGGCCGACCGATTTGATGTTCGTGAGTTCCACGACATCATCCTGCAGAACGGCGCCGTTCCGCTGGATTTGCTGGAACTGACTGTCGACGAATGGCTGGATTCGAAAACCAAGCCGCAATGACATCGTCAATCCGCTGTATCAGGTCGACGCGGACAATCGCCATGGCGCACTCGGGCGAAGGCGTGAATCAGAATACTGCCAAGGCATCGCGGCCACAGACCCTGCCGCGATGCGCTCCATTTGACTACTGTCTGAACCACGGTCATCGTGAGCAGGCGTGTCAGGAGTTGTCTGCTTTCGCGATTAGAAAGTGACTCGCCCGGATCACAGTACCGAGGATTGACCGCAGCTCATCCATGGTTCCAAACTCGGCTTCTCCCCGGCAACCACCCTGATCACCGGCGACAAGAGTGATCTTCTGGCGAACAAGATCTTCCGGTTTGGCGCCCACCAGTGCCAGCGAGACGATGTCACCCAGATACTCCTGCGTGTCGGCTTCGACCGTGGCAATCACCTGTCCACCCGATTGCTCACGGACCTTGAGCCTCAATCCCATCGAAGAATCTTCCCAAGCAATCTGAAACGGCGGTCGGGGCGCCGAGTCACCGTGCTGGAGACTTGCCGAAGGGAGCGATTTGGCCGGCGGCATGTTACCCACCCGCAGTGCAGGGCGAGGGCGGTTCTCTGGCATTGGAAACAGTTGTTCGAAGCGTTCGTCTTTGGATTGACCGTTCATATTTGTGAACCCTTGTGTGGGGTGTGCCGGATTTCGTGCAAAGATTCGTGGAAGATTCTACCGCAGTCCCTGTTCGCCATCCGAAAGGTATCGCAACAACTCCTGTCGCGCCTCATGCAGCCAGCGATAGACGGTCCCTTCCGAGACGTTGAAATTGGTGGCAATCGTTTCAACGGGGATATCCTCAAGATAATACATGATTACGACCGCGCGATGCGGTAATCTCAGACCTCTGATCGCACCTGCCAGCCTTGCCAGTTCGTCCTGCTGGATTAGTTTGACTATCGGGTCAGCCATCGCTGCCGGGATGACGAAGGGCGTTCCCTGTTGATCCTCGCTGGGCAATTCCTGCGCAGGTCGGCGTCGGCGCCAGTTGTCGATAGCGCGCTGATTCCCAATTAGCTTCAACAAGTTCCAGAAGTGCGCCGTGTCCGCAACGAGTTGGCTCCCACCCATGGCGTGAATCGCATGCCATGTTTCGATGGCGGCGTCCTCGGCCAGGTGGAAGTCGCCAAATTTCACTTCAATATGGTGAACCAACGGGTCAAAGAACCGCTTGAAGAGTCGATTGAATGCTTCTTTATCTCCATCTCGGAAGAAACCTACCACGTCGTCATCATCGTTTTCATCCATGGTTAACCTCGGTGAACAGGCTTGCGGGGAGACTCGCCTCTGAGTCCGACACTGCCTGTGTTACGGAATGGGATCCCAATTCCTTCGCGCAATTCGTCCGCTTTTTTTGCTTTTTTTAGGACCGAGCCCCGAGCCGTGCAACATCTTCGGCAGAAATTGCGCAGTAAGTCGCGCGAAGAAAACGACTTGCAGATCCGTATCTGCAATAGTGCGATTCAGCAGCCTGGCGATGCGTCGTCGCGAGACAGACTGAGTTCCGCGTCTTTTTCTTATGGAGATCCTCATGACCCGAATCATCATTGGCCAGCCAGCAGGCTTGCGAAATGCTCCCAACCTCGAAATGGGGCCCGTTGGCGTCGCCACGCCCAACGCACCACCGGATCGTCTGACATTCGATGGTGAACTGGCGGCACGGATCCGTCAACTCGCCTCCCGAGTGGCACGGCCGCTTCCGGTTCCCGGACCCACGCGGCCGCGGCCCTATTCGTTCGACTGAAGCAGCCTTGCCTTTCAAATCTTCACGAAGATCGTGCTTTCTGTAACCGTTCACGGGTCGGGGACTGACGCATTTGCACGGCGAAAAACAAACATCTTCCATGGACGCGATAAGACTCCCAACCGCCGTTTGTCCGTGAAAATGGGTCTGTCCCCCTCGCTTGCCCCTGAACGGTTACTGCTTACCGCACTGACGACAAGGGACGGTATGGCCTTCCACGAACTCTGTATCACCCCTGCGGGATTGAGGGAGCTTGTCGCCCGCCTGAGGACCGCCGGGCGCTCTCCCATCCTGGCTCCGGCCGGAATGAGTCACCTGCGGTCTCATTGCCAATGGCTGATTCACTCAATTGATCTGCCGCCGCAACAACGACAGGGCCGAGTCGTGTTGATCGCCGGACACCATCCGCAGGACATGAGTGATCAGTTGCGCCGGTTGCAGCACGAAACTTCCATCGACTATCCGACGCTGGTGCTGGTGCTGGGGGTCAACGAGGCGGCGGGATACGTCGCCGGGGGAGCCTTGACTACCGACGGTCTGGAACCACTTCGCTGGGTGACGCATGTCGGGCCGGGCTTTGAGCGGACGCCACTGGGAGTTCCGGGCGTCTCCGTCCCGTTGTCCGATGTACTGTCCCGCACTCGGGGCGCCCTGGGGGATGCCGCGTTTCGGCGACTGCAGCGACTGCATGTCGCTGTCGTCGGTTGCGGTCGGACCGGATCGTTGATGGCGGAATCACTCGCGTCACTCGGTCTGTCGGCATTGACGTTCATCGACCCCGATGTGATTGAAGAACATAACCTCGGCGAAACGGCTGGAATCACAGCCGCCGATATTGGCCGACCGAAAAGCCTGTTCCTGGCGGCAGTCGCCCGACGTGCACCCGCCGCGGCGCAGACCCGCCTGACGGCAGTCGCGGCGACAATCCAGTCCTCGGATGCTCTTTGCGCGATCAAGGAGGCCGATCTGATTGTATGCTGTCCGGACAATCCCGCGGCCCGACTGGCCACCGGCCTGCTGTCGGCAGTCTATATGAAACCGTTGCTCGACATCGGCACCGGGATTGTTGAGGTGCAGGGACGGCGAGAAATGGGTGCGGATGTTCGACTGATCCTTGCCGGCGAATGCCTGCTGTGCCTGGGTGGCGTCACCGGACTGCCGCAGGCCCGAGACCAGTTGATGCATGGCGACGCGGGACTGCGGAGCGGCGATTTTCGCGAGGAAAGACTTGGCTCCCTGCGCTCGCTCAACGCACTGGCGGCCGGTTGCGCACAGACTCTGCTGGAACAATGTGTCTCCGGTGTTTTGAGCAGCTCGACCTGGCTGCAGCTCAACGTGAATTCCTCAGGCCTGCCACGCGTGACGTATCCGCGGACGACGGTCAATGCGACTTGTCCACTGTGCCGGATGACGGCAGGGGGTGATGGCGCGTTGCATGACGCCCGGTCCCTCTTATCGCAACTGTGAGAGCACGCTGTGAAACTGAAACTGTGGTGGTTACTATTGAGATATATACACTCAATTGCGAAATGGGATCCCGAATTCGGAGTCCGAGCGTGAGCGAAGCCGAAGAATGGTGGGACCAGATACGACATGCAATCGGAAACCTGGGGCGTTCTGCCTCCCAGGGGCCGAACACGAGGGACGACTTCCATGATCTCTTCGGCGCCCCCGGAGACAAGTCTGAGTCGGGCCTTGAACTTGTCATGCGTCTGTCCCGGGAGTCAGGCTGGCTACCCGAGACAGAGCAGATCGACGAGTGCTGGTCGAAGCTTGTCAGTCCCCATCCGTCGTGGAACTTGGCGCAGTATTTCACCGATCCCAAGCCCAATCCGCAGGATCTGGAAGGAGAAAGCCCGGATCGGGATGTGATCGATGCGGAACGCCTGCATGATCATCTGCAAGTCGCCTTCGCCTCGGGTCTGGCGGCATGGTGGGCACATCAATGTGCCACCAAGCCCGATGCCTGGACTCAAGTCCAGATCTGGCTCGGTCGCGCCGCCGGGTGCGAGACGGTTCCGGACATTGATTGTGACTGGACGGCGGGTCTGCGTCCTGTTGATGTGATCGAGCGCGCGGCCGCGATCCTGACAGGCCCATCTCTTTCTCGACAGTCGGCGCGCCAGTTTGCGCTGCGGTGGCTGAGTTCGCTCCCTACCGCGAACACGTCGATGACAATCCCCATCGTGGCGGTCAATGACACACACACGGACGGCGTGATCCACGAGTTGAAGTTTGAAGTTCTGGACTCGACAGGCGAATTGCTGGAATCGCCAGACATCTGGAATTATGTCCTGGGAAAGAGATTCGTGGAAACCGTGCACAAGGCGTACATGGCCGCATGGCCCGATCCTGCCGTTCGGCCGCGCGTCCGTTGGTCGATTGTCAAAAGTCCTGGAACGGCATCCGGCGTCAACGGCGCGAACCAGCAGCCACAGAGGTTTTGCGGCACATCTCATGGTCTGGCGGTTCATGTCGGTTGCCGATTACTATCGGAAGGGCGCCAGCCAGATCGATCGGTGATTTTCTCGGCTCAGGTTCGCGGCGGAGAACTTGATCGAGTCTCCGGGTTGCCGATGAAAATCCAGCGCGCCTTCAACGCCGGGTTTCGTCGGTTCTGCCTGTGGGAACGTCAGCTCGATCAACCCGACGGAGTTCCCTCCAGTTACCTGGTCGAATACCTGAAACGGAACCTGGAAATCCGGCCGGTGAAATCCCTCGCCGAGGCATATGCGGCAGCCGAGATGGAGGTCGTGCTGACCCGCTATCTGGAATGGGTCAGCCACCAGCATGGCCGCCTGCAGCTGTGGGGAATTCCGGACATTGGCGCGACGCCGTCGCTCGACCTGCGAGTCGTGTACGTCGCGCTGGCAAGTGTTGAGATCTCTCCTGCCGAGATGGCCGCCACAGTGCGCGTTGTGACACGGGAAGAGGCGGATTCAAAACCGCCGGGTTGGGAGACTGGCGAGTCGTCAGACGACGACTTGCACACACGAATCCCGACGCGAGCCCATCGGCTCGCCGAAAGCCGATCGTCCGACGGTGGCGTGCCGGAATGCAATTTCGGCGACGCGCTGCTTCAGGAACGTGTGCTGGTCATCCTTGGGGATCCCGGCGGTGGAAAAACCACTGTGCTGCGCTGGCTGGCGTGCCATCTGGCGGATGCCGTCCGGTTGCAACGTCACGTGGTCGACGGCCAGGCTCGGCTGGTGGTCGAGCGGCGGCAGGTCGATGTGCGGGCTCCGGACGATAGTCGTGATTTTGATCTGGGCCCCGCGCGTCTGCCGATCCTGATCCGCGCATCGCAATACGTTGACGAAATTGCGCAGGCGCGAAGCAGCGGGACGCGGATTCCGACCCTGTATGAGGTTCTGTCGCGGCCACTGTGGGACAAGCAGCCACCGGTGGATCGGACGACACCACAGTTGTCCCCGCTGCCTGCCGATGAACTGGCGCGCACCATCCACGGCGCCATTGATTCCGGCCGGGCAGTCATTCTGATCGATGGTCTGGATGAGGTGGTTTCGGTCGAGCTGCGCAGCGATCTGATGAACGGATTGAGCGAGTTCATCGAATCGCACATTGAGCGACAGCTTCAGCCCCCACCCCATGGGAATCAGATTGTCATCACCAGTCGCGTGGTCGGGTACTGGTCTCTGCCAGTGCCAGCCGAACGCTGGCCGAAGGCGCTGCGGATCAAGCCGATGGATCGTCCTGCCGTCGAGCATTTCTGCAGGAATCGACTGCGAGCCGCGGCGGCACGCGGGGACGGGGGATTGAAACCAACCGATTCCCAAGCCATGGCAAACGGACTGATTGCAGATCTCTATGATCCGCAGTTTCCCCGGCGCGGGGAACTGGCCAGCAATCCGTTGTTATTGTCGGTGCTGGTGGCGGTCTATTCGAAGGGGCTCCGTCTTCCGGAAAACAGACCGGATCTCTATCGGGTCACGATTGATTACCTGATCGACGCATGGCGCAGCCAGCGAATTCAGCCGGATGTCGCACAACGGCTGACCACCGAGGAAATTCGGGAAATCCTGGGGGCTCTGGCGATCGAGGTCCATGAGCTACATTCCTCGAACGTGATTGACGAGAAATCGGCGCGCCGGATTGTCGCCCGGACGCTTGAGGCGCAGGATCGCCCGCGGGGCGAAGTCAAAGAACTGACCGATTTGTTCTTCTCGGACCCGGAAATGTTCGCCGGGTCGTTTGTCGAAGTCTCCCGTTCGCAATGGCGATTCCTGCTGCAGCCAATCCAGGAATACCTGGCTGCCCGCCACCTGACCCGCGATCCGGCCACGATGTCGGATCAACTGCGGGCCCGACTTGGGAATCCCCGCTGTCGCGAAGTGCTGCTGCTGGCCCTGGGGATTGCCAGTCGCAGCGAGACGGTTTCCAGCAGGCAATTCGACCAGTTGGTGAAGGATCTGCTGCAGGCGAGCGATGATTTTGACCGGATCGTTCCTCGCGGCCCGCTGTTACTGGCGGATTCCGTGTCGGACCTGGGCGATGTTCCGGACTGGATCTGGACCCATGTGGCCGGATCGCTGTTGCAGACCTACGCTGATGAATCCGGCATCGGCCGCTTTGCGCCGCTTCGGCAAAAGATCGAAGATTCCTTCGAGAAGCTGAATCGGCACTGGAGAGTTGTGACAGGAAACACCGTTCACAACGGGTTTGAAGAGTTCCTGGTGGAGCAGCTGAAGCGACCCGACCGGGGTGTGGCCGTTGCTCGACTGATGCGCGAACGAAACTGGTACGGAGGGGAACTGGTCCGGGTGCTTTACGAGGTGCGGCGGTTCGATGCGCCGGGGGACGATCCGGTGATCGACCGCAGCCTGCAGGCCCTGGCGCAGGGGACCGATCCCCCCTTGCCGCCGGAATCTCCGGGAACGACCGAACCCGTGCGGGTGACTGAGCCGATGTCGGCCCCTCGCTCGGACCAGGATCTGCCACCACAACTGGAGTTCCGTCGATGGATGCGTCACGCGGTCCAGGGCGGGCTTCCTGTGTCCGAGTTCCTGGCGACTCACCCCGACTGGTTCCGCCTGATCGTGACATTGTTTGGCGGCATCGAAGACATGGAGATGCCGAAACTGCTGGCCGAGTATTACTCTCTGGTTCGCGTAATGGAGCTGGGCGGGGTCCTGGCGGCGCCGGCAACGGCGATCCGACGGTTCCCCCAGTTCGTTCAGGACCGGTTGATGTTGATTGCCAGTTACCTGGACCAGCGACAGGTTGACCTGCGATTTCGAAACGTTGCACCCCAGTTTCGTCCCTCTTGCGTATATCGCGACATCGAATCCGCGCAACTCAGGCTGCAGATCCGCGAACATCTGGAGCGGGCGGTCCGATCTCCAGATTCGGCCTCCGACACGCTCGATCAACTCGTGGCGGTGCTCAAGGCCAATCAACAGAACGAGTCACTCGGCGATGCCGACAGAGCCGAGGCATTGACCGGTCTGCTGGCGCTCGGACCGGATCAGGTGGCCGGGTGGGAATCGCTGGCCGTCACCGCGCGGAACAGTCCGGCGGCGCAAACCGAATTGCGGCGTCTGCGCGAGGGATTGCGCGATCCAGTCGTCAGAGCCGCGAAACGTGTCGTCTTTCAGTTGGAACTGATGGCGCCTCACATCATTCGCGAGGATCTGGCCATCGAACTGCTGGGAGCAGTCCTGGAATTTGCTGTTCGAAACGGCTTCGTTCCCTTGTCCACAGCCAAGACAGATGCCCTGTCCACTGCGAGCCCCTTGCTGCAGGGACATCTCCTGGCCGAGGCATGGGCGCATTGGTTATCCGGCTGTACGGATGATTTTCGATACGATGCCGTTGACGTGCGGGACACCCTCGGAGAGCGATTCGAGTCCAATCCCCGGCTGCTGATCGCCGCGATTAATGGATTGCCGCTGTCAAGAAACATCCGTGCCATTCTGCACATCGGCTGGCCGTTTGAGCGAATTCCAAATTCGAGCGACGACGAGCTGGACCGACTCCTCCGTACGCTGGACGCTGTGGTGGCAATGCCGGAAGAGGTGAGATTTGTTCGTTCTTGGGCCATGTTCAATGTGCTGTCGCCGTATCTGACGGAACATCACCCTGAAGTCGTTCCCGAGTTGCGCGCCGCATTGCTGAGATCTCCTTACAAGATCACCCTGGATGCTGTCGAGAATCATTGGCCTCCTCTGGGACAAGACCCGCGGGATTGGATTACGAAACAGGTTCAGAAACTGTCCGATCCGTACCTCAGGGCACGAGCCTACAGTCGTTTGGCACTGCTCTGGCCTGACGATCGCACGGGATTGATGGCCCAGGCGCGGGCCGCGGCGACCCAGGTGCCGCTCGGCACGCCGATTTCAGGGTCACTGTGGCATCGGCTCTGGCATTGGCTCGTTGCAGGGTCGCCAACACCGCCGAGACGAGCACTGGCATTTGAACAGTTGCTTCCCTTCGCCGAATCGGAACGATCGTCGCTGCTGCGCGAGGCCACGGCATCCGCCCGCCGCCTCGATCCCGACAATCGCGCTCGCACGTTCACCCGGCTGGCGCGCTTCGCCGACAGTACCGAACGTCCCCGCTTACTGCGCCTTGCCGCCAGGTCGCTGGGGCAAGTCTGGGATGAAGATCAACGCGCACGTACATTGAGCATCCTGCGCGCCGAATGGCGGCTTTATCCCGGCGGGGTCGCCGAACTGGATCGGATTGGCAGGACATTTCGCGATCCGATTCGCCGAGCGCGGGCCATGGGTCGCCTGACTCCAACGTTGCGAATCCTGAGGGCGGATTCGTCGGTGTCGCCGTGCGTTGATCGCCCGTCGGCCGCGGTCCTGGAATTGATGTCTCTGGTGGAGGATGCATTACAACCGGTCGAGACCGACGACGTTCCTGACACGCTCTGGATGCGGCTGGCCGAAGGAGACGAAACCGCCCCGGGCAAACTGAGGCGTCTGGCCGAGTTTGATGAACTACCGCTCAACTGGCCGGCGGCGTATGCCTTAAATCAGTTGTTGGAGACGGCCAACCCGAAGCAAGCGGTGGAATTGCTGCAACTGGTGCGACGGCCCGAGCCGAGCGCGCTGCCCGTGGTCGATCACTGGTTTCGGCGGGCAAACTCGCCAGTCGCGGTCAAGTCTCATGCCGCACTGCTGATGGCGGAGTCAGGGCTGATGACAGCGGAAACGATCCCCGGGCTGGTGGCCTCGCTCCTTTCTCCAGACGATCGAACCCGGTACCGGGCACGCAAGGCCTGCTACTTCCGCCGCAATGCCCGACATGCCCGCGGCATCGGCCGAGACACCATCGAGGCGATCGCACGGGAAATCCTGCACAATCGACTGGTCAGCCCGCAGATCAGCATCAGCCTGGCGTGGCTGTTTCAGGAATTGCTGTTTAACGATCCCGGGATGGTCAAGGAGTGGATCGATCAGGCCATGCTCGAAGGAGAGCAAAAGAGTGTCTGCCAGGTGATCCTCAAGTCGATGACACAGGTCTCGACGCCCGTGTTTGAGCTCATGGTCGCGACGCTTTCCCAGGCGCCGATCGCGGTCCAGGAACCTCTCCTGCGCGCCCTGCTTGGAATGGTGGATCGAAACCGACTGACACTCGAGCAGCAGACAGCCTTGCGACCAGTCCTGTATCAACTGGTGCAAGGTGGTGTCGAAAGCTTGATGTTGCGGACGCTGAGCGTTCTGGGCTGGTTCGCCGGGGCCAGCGACGTCGACTGGTTGATCTCATTCGCGGCCGAATGCGATCGACCGGCCAGCGTGCGGGGAGCGGCCCTGGCCGCCGCAGGCCATCAATTGGCGCTCGCCTTTCGCGCATCGTTCAAAGACACCAAGGTCGACGGCAAGACCGTGCGGGTTCCGCCGCAGGCTGCCGAACTGAGGCAGCAGGGAGAGAGGCTGAACGAGTTCCTGGAGACCGTTGCCATTCCGATCGTCATGTCGCCAATGCCTGCGGCGGATCCGTCCCTTTCCGCCGGGGCCGCGCAAGCCGTGGCACAGATTTTCCTTGAGTGCGGAGTCGCAGATCTCCCTGCCGAGTTCGCGGGCTACTTTCCCGTGACGCTGGCACAACTCGCCGGGGTGCTCGGGGGACCGTTGACCGCTTTGTGGGGGCTGCTCGACACCGAACGGGGTACAATCACCTGGGGCCCGCGTTCAATCGGCATGGTGAGCCAGGCGACAGCCCTCCTGGTGAATTCGAATGTCGATCTGCTGCCGAAGATTGTCGACGTTCTGGCGAGCGAACTGGAGGGGCCTCCGGATCGTGGCGAGGACTATCGACTGATGTGCCTGCTGGTGGTGATGGAGGCTGTGGCGATGCGCAAGCCCGGCCCGTTTGCCGACGCGGCATTTGGTCACCAGTTTCTCGCCGATCGGCTGGCCGCGGTGGCCGTCTGGCACGATGCGTTTCCGGGGCGGGCGGCGGCCGTGCGGTTGCTGGGCTTTCTGCGAAAGCCATTGCAGCAGTCCGTCGCCGTGGCCATCGAGACGGCACTGCGGGATACATGGAGTGTGCAGTGTGCGACGCTGGCCATCGCAGGCGAACGGATCATGTTATCCGCCGAACTGCGCCAGGCGCTGGTTCGACAATTGAGCGGAGAGAGCGCTTTGACCGCCTGTGTCGCCGCCAGGATCCTGGTTCGTGACGCGACGTCGGACAGTGCCACCGCCGAATTGCGTCGTGAAATCCTGGGACACCTGGCGGCTGCGGCGTCCGAGCCCGGCGCCGAGCGAGAAGTGTTCCGCCTGGACGAGGAAGGGTCAACCGAACGCTGGTGCGTCCATCATCTCGGTCGGCTGCGCGACCTGCTGTACCACGGAATCCTGACCGTGGCCGGGATTATTTAGCCTCTTCAACGTGATGACGTGAGGCAGCGCCAGGCCGAACGAGCGAACGAACGGCAGACGCCATTGCACGGCCAGATTCAAAAAAAGTGACAAATCGGCGCGAAGAGATGTGACACCCCATCCGTACAGAGTGCATGGAGGCGGACGAACGAGCCAGTCTGGCACGCGTCCGCAGGCAATGTCCCTCTGACTGGAAAGGTTTGTGTCATGTTGAATCTCCCCGCCAATACGCCCTTTGCCCCCTGTTGCGTCGCGACTCGAAAAGTCTGGATCAAGGGGATTGGCCCGCTTATGGAATCGACGTACTCCGCGCCGTTCGAAGGGGGCGCCGATGTGATCCGGCTGGAACGCGATCTGGATTTCACTCCAGCGGCGCCGGGGCGGATTCAGTTCCTCGTGGCGTCCATGGCGTTTGCCTGCGGACTGCTGATCGGCACCCACGTGCTGGCGTTCATCGGTCCCTGAGCGAAACCGGGATCATCACTTTGAATTCTGACTGCACCTTTGCCACTGCGAACGACAGACTCGACAGGACCCGCACCATGATTGCGCCTCGATTTGGTGGACCGGACAACGACTTCCGCGATCGAATCTCTCTGGGATTGACCCTGCCGCCTCGTCAGCGCCTGGGCTTCAGTTCGACCACCGCGGCCGTGCATGAATCTGCCGATGTCTGGTACAGCGGCCCCCACCTGCTGACCGGGGCGCCGACCGGAACCGGGAAGGGGCGCTCCTGCCTGATCCCCACCCTGTTGACGAACCCCAGCCTGACGGTGGCGGTCGACATCAAGGGGGAACTGTATTGCACAACCGCCCGGCGGCGCCGTGAAATGGGCCAGCGAGTCATCAAGCTCGACCCGTTCCGCGTGGTGGATGATGCCACGGATTCGTTCAATCCACTGGACTGCATGACGCTGCCCAATTCGGATATCGGGACGGACTGTCAGACGATGGCGTCACTGCTGTCCTACGGCATGGAATTCAGCAAGGACAAGTTCTGGGATCATTCCGCCTGTGGACTGATCTCGGGGTTGCTCGCCTATCTGGCCGTCTGCGAAACACCGGAGAAACGCACGATTCCCCGCTTGCGGGACCTGTTGCATCAGGACGATGTGATTTACAACATCGCCGTTCTGCTGGATACAAAGGGCAAGGCGATGCCACGACAGGCGTACCAGGAACTGGCCGCCTTCCTGCAGCATCCCGAACGGGATACCCGCCCGTCCGTGCAGTCGACCGCGGTGGCGTATCTGAAGGCGTTCATGAGCGATCGGGTCGCAGATGCGTTCGGACCGTCGAGCTTCTCGCTGGCGGACTTTGTCAGCGGCGAACCGATGACGATCTACATCATCCTGCCGGCAGATCGGCTGGAGAGTCACCGGGCGATCCTGCGCCTGTGGTTCGGATCGCTGATGCGGGCGATCTTCAGTCGCACTCGAGCCCCCGATCGCCCAACGCTGCTGCTGGTCGACGAGGCGGCCCAGCTTGGCCATTTCCCCATGCTGCAGACGGCGGTCACGCTGACCCGGTCGTATGGCGTGCGGTGCTGGATGCTGTTCCAGGACCTGCAGCAGATCATGGAATGTTACCCCAATGGGTGGCAGACACTGATCAATAACTGCGGGGCAATCAACGTGTTTGGTGTCGCGAGCAAACTGATGGCCGATGCCTGGACAAAGGTGCTCGATTGCAGCAGCCAGGACCTGCTGCAACTGGGCCCGGACGAGCAGATTGTGCAACTTCACGGTCGCAGTCCGGTCCGGACCCGCAAGCACGATTACCTGCTGGACCGCCGATTCGCCAGCCTGTTCGACGAGAACCGGTTTTACACGCGATAGGCCGGGAGTAATAAGACCATCGAGGTGAATCCAAAACATCGTCAGTACGCTGGAGGTTCCGACAGGAAACGTCCGGATACCAGACAAAGTTGGGATCGTTCCGTTCAGGTGGACGTTGGAAACGCTGCAGGCGGTTGCAGCGGTCAACTGAGATTGGAGTCGATTCCCGACGGCGCCGGCGA
>Ga0265327_10001178_pt1 | contig 35439 bp, 37 predicted proteins | sample 41621metaG_FD_202089 | JGI IMG/M metagenome (GOLD analysis project Ga0265327, IMG submission 202089) | Rhizosphere microbial communities from Carex aquatilis grown in University of Washington, Seatle, WA, United States - 4-16-21 metaG | ecosystem: Host-associated > Plants > Roots > Rhizosphere...
GAACTCGAACAGCTCTACGAAACCGGCCTCGATGCCGCAGGCGAGAACGTCCAGGTCATGGGTGGAATCGCGGTCGGCGCTGATCCCGACCGCGATCTGCCCGCCGTAGGAGACGATCGCGATCCCGATTGCGTGGTCCGCTGCCAGAGGGACGATCGGCAGCGCCTCGATCAGGGGCGCACCGAATGCGTAGAGCGGCACCCGCGGGCCGGGGACGTTCGTGATCGTCAGATTGAACAGCCGTGTTGCATAGAGCGATCGGGCCACCGAGGCATGCAGGACAGGCGGTGCGAAGGACGCCAGGTCGAGCATCGTCGCGGCTCCCAGGGCGGCGCCCGAGGACTTCAGGTCACTGGTGTGTTCGATGATCCGGCCGAGCCGTTTGCGGGCATCTGACTCGGCGACGGGGAGTGTCACGAACAGAGAGCTGATCCTGTTGCCCAGGGCGAGCTGTTCGGAGCCCTGGCGGATGTTCATCGGCACCATCGCCCTCAGGCCCTCTGCGGCGGGCTCCTCCCTCCGCGACAGGAACAGCGTCCGCAGGCCGGCCGTACACGCGGCCAGGATCACGTCGTTCGCCGAGCCGCCCAGGAGATGCCCGACCTGCTTGACCCGTCCCAGGTCGGCCCGGACGACCTCGTAGCGGCGGTTGGCTCCGATCGGGACGTTGATGCTGGTGCGGGGCGCGCCGACGACCTCGTCCCGCACGATCACCTCGACGAGCGACCTCGATCGGTCCAGCGTCTCGTGAGGGTGAAGGGCCGCGTGGACACCGGCTTTGGCCGCCCGGACACCCGTACGGGCCAGGCCGCCCACCGCCTCCGGCGGGTGAAGCCAGGGGAGGACCGAGGGATCGGGTGCCTTCTCGGTTCGCACCGGAGCGTGGCGAGGCTCAGCGTCGGGCTCGAGGTCGAGCAGAAGGTGAACAACACCGACTGAGCCGACACCGTCGACCAGGCAGTGGTGGGTCTTCGTCGCGAGCGCCCAGCGGCCACCGGTGAGCCCCTCGAGCAGGACCATCTCCCATAGCGGCCTCGTCCTGTCCAGGCGGTGGGAGAAGAAGTCGCTGCTCCAATCCATCAGCTCCGCCTCGCCGCCCGGTGCCGGCAGAGCCGCTCGGCGAACGTGGTGGGCGACGTCGAACCGGGGGTCGTCTTCCCATCGCGGCCAGGACAGTCCGCCGGTGCGCTCCGAGGAGAGCCGCTGGGTGTAGCGGGGAAGCTTGATCAGGCGGGACGCGAGGTTCTCGCGGACTTCGGAGATGGTCGGGCAGACTCCGTTCGGAGGCGACTCGAAGACCATCACTCCCCCGATGTGCATCGTCGCTCCCTCGTCCATCTGCTCCAGCTCGAGGAATGTCGCATCGAGTGCTGTCAGCTGATCCGCCATGAGGGCAAACTAAGCGCCCTCTGATCGTCGGTCATCCGTAGCGAGTCATCCACGGCGACCGTAGTAATCCGCAGGGTCAGCTTCGCCTGGGCCTGGAACCACAGCCCGAGGGCCGGCGACGGCGACGCCTCGGCCGTAGGTCTCGCGACGATCTGTCCCGGCGCCCTCCCACAGCAGCGGGAAGTCGCCGGCGGCGGACCCGAGGCACCGGCCACCAGCAGAGATCGCGCGGGCGTACACGACGGCTACCCATGCGCGAACTCTCGCGCCGGGGCTCAAGGCGATTGTTAGCGCCTGGTGACCCTTCTCGATCCCTTCACATGTCGTCTACGGTTTTGCCAGCGCTGCGATCAGGCCGTTGCCCGGCGTCCCGATGCCCGTCATCGAGTCGAAGCCGGCGGCCGTCGAGATCGCGACGTTCTGGCGGGTGCAGTTTTCCGTCCCGCTGCAGAATTCCTCGCGGCCCTGGTAGTCCAGTGTCCGGGCGGAGATGATCGTGCCTTCGGCCGCATCCACCCCGTCGAGGTAATCCACCCGGGCGTTGGCCTGTAGGCCCGCCGGAACGACGTCGTAGTAGGCGTTGGGCGCGCCGGCGGCTGCGAGTTCGTAGAGCCGCGGGTTGACGAAGCCGAGTGCTCCGCCGGCGGCCTGGTTCGCGTCGGCCATCACTCCGGCGAACAGCGGCGAGGAGAGGCTCGTCCCGCCGATCCGGTACTGGTCGTAGTAGGTCCCGTCGGGGAAGACCTGGGTCTCACCCACGAGCATTCCCGTCGTCGGATCGGCGTTCATCGAGATGTCAGGCTCGACCCGGTTGAGGATGCCGGTGATCTTCGAGTTGCGTTCGGCCAGGGTCTGCGGGACCACGCCTTCCTGGTAGAAGGGCTCGGGGTACTCGAAGCTCGTCCCGCCGCCGCCGCCGTAGAGGTACGCGCCGGGAGCCTTGGGCAGCCACTTGCCGATCTTCCCCTTCTTGCATCCGGGGTATTCGGCTTCCTTGAGGGTCTGCGTGCAGAGGACGCTCTTCGACGTCGACCAGCCGACCTCGCCGGCGCGCGCACCCGCTTCGTTGACCTGGAGGCTGGTGCCGCCGACGGCGGTCTGCAGCGGGCTCGAGGAGGGGTAGTCGGCGACGGTCATGCCAAGGTTGGCGAACTCGTCGCCTTCGTCGCCGGCCGAGAACTGGACACCGATGCCGGTCCCGATGGCCATCAGCAGGATGTTGTCGAAGGAGCGCCTCGAGCCGGCTGAGTCGAGCAGATCACCGCCGTTGTCTCCCCAGGAGTCCGTGATGATTTCGGCCTGGTGACCATCGACGATCTGCTGGACGGACTTGTACAGGCCGTTGAGGCAGTTCTTGGCACCGACGTACAGGATTTTTGCGCCCGGGGCCGTGGCGTGGACGGCCTCGACGTCGAGCGTCTGCTCGCCCGACCATTCGGGCGCTTCGCAGAGTTCCTGCTGGTTGAAGGATTTGGCGAGGCTCTCGCTGAACTGCCCGCTGCCCAGGACCTGGCTCGGCTGGTTCAGCTGGCTGTAGTGCTGGGCGTCGCTGAGGAGCGTCGGCGAGACGTAGGCGTCGACGATCGCCACGGTGACGCCTGTTCCGTCGATTCCCGAGCTGATCTGCGAGGTGAGGCCGTAGGCGCTCTGCAGCTGCGGCGGCGTGTAACCGCAGACCGCGTAGGGCAGCGGTTCCGTGAAGCCCGCTCCGAACGCCGGGTCGATCGCGTCGAGCTGCTGCGCGTAGAAGGCCGAGCAGGGAGTCCCGTTGCGGAACCCTTCGGGCTGCGGGATTTCTTTGAGCTTCTTCCCTCGCGGCACCGCGGCGCCCGTGAGGTGATCGGGCGTCGAGACGTTCTGGTCGATTCCCGAGATTCCCGTGATCAGCGATGCGATCGAACCGGGCACCTTCAGCGGGGCGGACGCGAGACGCACGTTCCGTCCGCCCTTCTTGTACTGGCCCAGACCGGTGGCAAAGGCCTTTTCGATCGTGGCGGCTGAGCCACTCGCTTCAACGGTCATCCGGTCCGGCGAGACGCCCGAGACGGTGAGGCCCTGCGAGCGAAGATAGCTCGTCACGGCTTCGACGTTGGCCTTTGTCGGGGAGAATCGCTTCTCCCATTGAGCCGGTGTCAGGAAGTGGCGGTAGCTCGGGCTCTTGGGATCCGACACGGCGCGCTCGACCGCGACAGCGCCCGAGGGGTCGCTCAGCTGCAGGCCGACATCGACTTCGATCGCGGTGGAGGAGGGCGTCTTGCCGAGGCTGTGCGCCGAGGCGACAGCCGGGGAGGCGGCCTGGACGGTCACGGGAGCCGCGGAGGCAGCAGAGGCGGCTAGGCCGCCGACCCCGATCCCGATGGACGCGAGCGTTGCGATGACCGGCCGATACCTCATGGAGCCTCCTGGTCGTTCGTCCTTGAGTGCGCTGCCTGCTCAGGCCACGCGAGCTACCCGAGGCCGAGATTCTACCCCTGCGGAGAAACACGTAGGAGATGCGGTGAAGCTACCCGAGATCCCGCGGACTCAGACAGCTCCTCGGAGGAACCCTGGCCAACGGCGCCCGCCGCGGTTAGGCTCACGCCATGGCGCCGCTCGAGCTGGATCGACTCTCCTGGCCCGAGGTCTCCGCTCAGATCGACGCCGGGAGGGACACCGTCGTGATGGCGCTCGGGGCGACCGAGCAGCACGGGCCACACATGCCGTTGGCGACCGACGCCCTGATCGGCGATCACCTCGCCCGGATGGTCTCCGAACGCCTCGATGCGTTCCTCGCGCCGACGCTGCGGGTCGGCTGCTCTGAGCACCACGTCGGCTTCGCCGGAACGATCTCGCTCAACGAGGAGACCTACCACTCGGTGATCGCCGAGATGGTGCGCTCGCTCCTCAGGGGAGGTTTCAAACGCATCGTCCTGCTTCCCACTCATGGCGGCAACTTCGGGCCGCTCGCCGGGGCCCTTGCCAAGCTCGCGGACTCCGAGCGTGCCCAGGTCGTCGCACTGACCGACCTCGGCGTCCTGTTCGAGATCGCCCGGATCGGGGAGCGGGAGTTCGGGGTGCCACTCGGTGAGGGAGGGCTGCATGCCGGCGAGTGGGAGACATCGCTGATGCTGGCGATCCATCCCGAGCTGGTGGAGATGGCCCGCTCACGTCCGGGCTTCACCGGAAACATGGAGGAGGCCGTCGGTGGAATGTTCGCGGGAGGCGTCGCCTCGATCTCCGAGAACGGCACGATCGGAGACCCCGCCCGCTCGAGCGCCGAGCATGGCCGGCGCTACTGGTCCTCCGTCCTCGACCTGGTCCTCGAGCAGATCGAGGCCTCCGGGCCCTGACCTTCAGGAGAAGGCCGTCACCTCGTAGGCGGGGCGCATGACCCTGGTCGGCTGCACGGCGTCGTCGAGCGTGAACACGGCGAACGACTCGTCACGGCCGTGGTCGAGGATCGCGGTCACGACCGCTCCTCCTCCCGGCAGCGGCTTGCCGACCTCGATCTGGCAGTCGGACCCCTCGAAGCGACAGTCGAGCTTGAAGATGCGCACGGGCTTGGCCACACAGCCCACGGCTGCCTCGGAGCGCTCCCGCAGGTCCATGTAGGCGTCCTCGTCCGACTCGAGTCCCGCGAGGAAGAAGTGCGTCAGCGACTCCGCCCCTTCGACGGCCGCGGCGCAGGCGGGGGAAAGCTCTTGCGCTCCTTGGCGGTCATCTTGCGGATCTTCAACGAACCCGCTTTCACCTGCCGTTGGATCTCAGCGAGTTTCGCGCGACGCTCCTCAGCAGCACGATCAGCCTGAGTTCCCATGCCTTCACGTTAGCGGGTCGGGACCTCCAACCGTCAGATATCTGGAATCTCGACCGGACGCTCCTAAGATCAGCGCGACGACTCACCGAGAAGGGAGACCGAGATGCAGGTCCAATGGCACGGGCAGTCCGCCTTTCACCTTCGTGCAGCCGATGCGGCGGTTTTCATCGACCCTTTCAGCGGCGGCTTCCTGGCGGTCCTGGCAAGCAGGGGGACGAAGTTCGACTACCCGCCGATTCAGGGAATTCAGGCAGACCTCGTCCTTGTCACCCACGAGCACGGTGACCACAACGGCGCTGAGGCGATCGGCGGGAATCCGGCAATCCTGCGCTCCACGGCCGGCACATTGGACTCCCCGGTCGGCGAGATCGTCGCCGTCGCCTCCGAGCACGACGAAGCCGCCGGGACACAACGAGGTCCCAATACGATCTTCTGCTTCTCTCTGGACGGCCTGCGCGTATGTCACTTCGGAGACTTCGGTCAGAGCGCGCTGCGCGATGAGCAGGCCGAGGCGATCGGGAAGGTGGACCTTCTCTTCCTACCTGTCGGAGGCGGCCCGACGATCGGCGCCGGAACAGCCATGGAGATCGTCCAGCGCCTTCAGCCCCGCTGGGTGGTCCCGATGCACTACCGGACCGAGAAGATCAGCTTCCTCGATCCGGCTGACGAGTTCATCGCGCTCTTCGAGGACGTCGAGCGCTGCTCCGGACCGGAATTCGACACGGCCTCGCTGGACGGGGCCGGACGAACGGTTGCCGTCGTGCCGGCGGCGCCCTGAGCGCCCCGCGAGCGCCGCGTCCCGGGGAGCCGGGCGCTTCGAGCGCGTCGATCCCCGGCTCGAGCATCCGTCTAGCCATAGCGGCGGTACGCCGTGACCCAGTTGGATGCGATCGCCCGCTGGGCCTGGGCCAGTGACATTTCACCTCGGCAGACGCGGTGCTTCAGGGCACTCTCGAGGTGATCCTTCGGGTTGAGATAGAAGCCGGCCTTTGCCGCATAGTCCGGCTCCGGCCAGAGGTTGCGAGGATCGTTCACCGCGCCGCCAAGCTCAAGCGGGACATCATGGTCGTACTCGAATTCCGAGAGCCTCCGGCCCAGCCCGTAGGAGCGCATGCTGGCGACCTTCTCTGGCTCGGTGATCGACTCGGCCGGACGCACCGTGGAGGTCCAGCCGGAGCGGCAGATTGTCGAGTTGAGCGTCGACTGTGTGACGGCCGGATTGACGGCCCCCGGCGTGCAGTGAGGATCGGGCCGCGCGTAGAGCCCCGATCCGATCATGTGGCAGGTTCCAGCCCGGGGCTGCGGCTGAACGATCCGGCCGCTCGCCGACGAGTAGATGAGCCCGGACGGGGCCGTCCGGCTCGCGGCAGCCGGCAGGACCAGGAGCAGCACCACGACTGTCACCGCGGCCAGGGCCAGGACCGTTGCGCCGAGACCTCGCATGAGCTGACGGCTCGGCGCTAGAGCGCCGGCGCGACCTCTTTGATGGCCGCCCCCAGGCTCCCACTGGAGGCGCCCAGCGCGGTGATCGCACCGGCCGCGCCGACGATCGCCGCAGGGTTGAACGAGCCGCCCTTGAGCGAGCCCCCGAGACTCGTCAGACGGCCCAGCAGTCCTTCGACCTTTTCGGCCAGGGGCCGAAGGCGATCATCGGATAGCGCGTCGTCGCGAGCGGTCTTCAACTCGTGGGCGGCGAACAGCGCCGCCGTGCCCGCCTTGAGCAGCGCCTTCACTCTTCCCTGGGCACCCGATTTGAAGGCACCCGCCTGGTAGGGCTTGTAGATGTACCGGTGAAACGCCCCGAAGGCCAGGCCCGTGTGGAGCACGAACTTCGCCTTTGCGAAGTGAACGTTGGGCACCGTCTTCGTCGTCGTGGCGCCGTTGGCGCCGGTCTGGGTGATCGTCTTCGAACCGCACCCGGACGCCAGCACGGCGAGGGAGAGCAGAAGGGCAACAGGCAGCAGGGGGCGCTTCATGGGGGCAGCAGGCTACCCGCTGTCCTCGACGAGACGCTTCAACTCCCCCGGGCGCCCGTTCACGAACATCGCCCGCGTGGCCGCCTCGACCGGGCCCCGGATCAGCATGCCCAGCATCCGGCCGGGATCAGCATCCAGGTTGAAGGTCGCCCTCGTCCGGCCGCCGCCCAGGTCCTCGAGCTCCCACGATCCCTCGACCGACTTCATCTCGCCCTTCTCCTGCGTCCAGGACAGCCGCGAGGGGCCCTCGTAGGTGAACCGGACGCGCGCCTTGATCCGCCGAACCTTGATGTCGCTTTCGGTCTCGACCACCACGGCTCGGCCGTCCTCGTCGCGCTCGAGGGCGGTGGATGCGTCGAGACCCCCCTGCCACTCCGGGGCGCTCTCGACGTCCTCGATGAGCTGCCAGACGCGATCGATCGGCGCGTCGATGTCCTCGCTTGCACTGCCTCCCAGGTGACCCATGACTCAGTCCCTCTGGACGAGCAGAAGCCTGTTGGCGTCCTGATCGCGGAAGAAGAACATCGGCGGCACCGGATCGCCCATCCGCATCACCGCCTCGTCGACGTCGACTCCTGCGGCCAGGAGACGCGCGTGGTCGCCGTCGACGTCCTTGGTACCGAGAGCCAGGCGGGCATCGATGCCGACAGGTTCGCCCTCGCGCGGCAGCACGAGCGCGACGGTCGTCTCGCCCGACGGCGGAGCGACTTCCACCCAGCGTTCGCCACGGCCCATGGGGATGTCGGCGCGCAGCTCGAAGCCGAGCCTGTCGCGGTAGAACGCGATTCCCCTGTCCTGGTCGCTCACCGGGATCATCACCGTTGAGAGACGGTCCACCTTCGCCGGCTCCGAGTCCTCACTCATCGCTTCCTCCATTCGTCGTCCCCTGTGCACCGCCGGGGTTCTCAATCACCCCGTCGAGGGTAATGAACTCGGTGATGACGAACCTCGACATCTCACGCCTCCATCCCATCACTCACGCTGGGATACTCGGCCGGTGACCTACAACAGCGTCCTCGGCCCGACCCCCTACCTCGCGGCTGCCAGCCGCTACGACGAGATGGCCTACCGGCGTTGCGGGCGCAGCGGCCTGCAGCTGCCTGCGATCTCGCTGGGCCTCTGGCAGAACTTCGGCGACGACCGGCCGATCGCGAACAGCCGGGCGATTCTCCGGCGGGCATTCGACACGGGGATCACCCATTTCGACCTGGCGAACAACTACGGACCGCCCTACGGAAGCGCCGAGACCAACTTCGGGCGGATCTTCGCCGAGGACCTGAGTTCCTGGCGGGACGAGATCGTCATCTCGACGAAGGCCGGCTATGACATGTGGCCGGGGCCCTACGGGGAGTGGGGCTCCCGCAAGTACCTGCTGGCCAGCCTCGAGCAGAGCCTGCGGCGGATGCGCCTCGACCATGTCGACATCTTCTACTCGCACCGCTTCGACCCCGAGACCCCGCTCGAGGAGACAATGGGCGCGCTCGACACCGCCGTGCGAAGCGGCAAGGCCCGCTATGCGGGAATCTCTTCCTACAGCCCGCAGCGGACCCGGGAGGCGGTCGAGTTGCTGCGCCGCCTCGGCACGCCGCTGCTGATCCACCAGCCCTCCTACTCGATCGTCAACCGCTGGGTCGAGCCGGAACTGCTGGATGTGCTCGAACAGGAGGGAATCGGCTCGATCGTCTTCTCGCCACTCGCCCAGGGCCTGCTGACCGATCGCTACCTGGACGGCATCCCCGAGGGCTCACGGGTGAACGCCGGGAACTACTTCTCGGAGGCTCTGCTCAGCGAGGAGAACCTCGATCGTGTTCGCGGCTTGAACGAGATCGCCTCCGAACGGGGTCAGACGCTGGCGCAGATGGCGATCGCCTGGGTGCTGCGGGGCGGCCGGGTCACCTCGGCGCTCGTCGGAGCGAGCAGCGTCGGACAGCTCGAGGACAGCGTGGCCGCGCTGTCAAAGCTGGAGTTCGACGACGGGGAGCTCGAGAGGATCGATGCTCAGGGGCAGGACGGCGACGTCAACATCTGGGCTCCCTCGAGCGAAGCCTGAAGGCGCCCGCCGCTCAGGCGGCCGCGAGCGGCTCGGTGAACAGGGGGGCGGGGAAGCCGCCACAGATCTCTGCCTCGTGGCGAAGCAGCCATGCCTTGCGCTCGAGCCCGCCGCCGTAGCCGGTCAGGCGTCCATTGGCGCCGATCACCCGATGGCAGGGGACGACGATCGCGACGGGGTTCCGCCCGTTCGCAAGTCCCACGGCCCTCGATGCGCCCGGCGTTCCGAGGCGACGGGCCAACTCGCCGTAGGAGATCGTCTCGCCCAGGGGGATCTCCTGCAGCTCGGCCCAGACGCGCCTTTGAAATTCGGTGCCGGAGAGCGACAGAGGAACGTCGAACTCGACCGGGGAGCCGGCGAAGTAGGCGTCCAGCTGAGCGGTCAGCTCGGCAAATGGCGCCTCGTCTCGCACCCAGCTCCGATCCACAGGAGGCGCGTGGCGCTGGGAGTCCATGAACAGGCCGTCGATCAGGCCGCCGGTTGCCGTGATGGTCAGCGGGCCCACGGGGCTCGCGATCGAGGTGAAAGTTCGCGGTGTCTTGGGATCGGATCTCATCGGTCGCTCCTCTGCTGCTCAAGTGAACGTTAGAGCTCGATCCTGACACGGCAGCGACCGCACTTCTGGCGGAAATCGGACAGGGTCGTGCAACCCGTGGTGCGTGTCCGAAATCCGCTGGTGGACGGCGGCTGGACGTGACACGATGACAGCATGTTCGAAGACTTCGACAGCTGCTACCGAGCCGTCCAGAGCCGGGACTCCCGCTTCGATGGCTGGTTCTTCACGGGCGTCACATCGACCGGCATCTACTGCAGGCCGAGCTGCCCCGCGATCACGCCGAAACCCCAGAACGTCCGCTTCTACCCGACGGCCGCCGCCGCGCAGCAGGCCGGCTTTCGCGCCTGCATGCGCTGCCGTCCCGATGCGTCTCCCGGTTCGCCCGAGTGGATGGGGCGCGCCGACGTCGCGGCACGCGCCGTCCGCCTGATTCTCGACGGGACCGTCGACCGCGAGGGCGTCCAGGGCCTGGCCCGGCGCCTCGGCTACTCCGAGCGCCAGCTGCACAGGGTTCTGCTCGCGGAGGTGGGCACCGGCGCACTTGCCCTCGCCCGCGCCCAGCGGGCCCAGACCGCTCGCCTGCTGCTCCAGACGACCGATGTGCCGATCACCCAGGTCGCCCTCGGCGCAGGCTTCGCCAGCGTCCGGCAGTTCAACGACACGGTCCGCGCTGTCTTTGCAAAGACGCCGACCGAACTGCGCCGCCAGGCGCAGCAGCGGACTCCCTTTGCCGGCACCGCCGGCACGATTCAGGCGATAGGGATCCGCCTCGCTCACCGCCGCCCGCTTGCCGCGCGGCACCTGCTCGGCTTCCTGGGCATGCGTGCCATCCCGAGCCTGGAGTCCTACGACGGGACCACCTACAGCCGCTCGCTGCGCCTGCCGGGGGGAGACGGCTCCGTGTCGCTTGAAGCGGTTCCCGGCGAGGACGGGATCAAAGCCGTCTTCATGCTGGAGGACCTGCGCGACCTGACCGCCGCGATCTCGCGCTGCCGGCATCTGCTCAACCTCGACGCGGACCCCGTGGCGATCGACGGCGATCTTGGCCGTGACCCCCTGCTGGGAGCACTTGTCAGGCGGACGCCGGGGATCCGGATGCCCGGTGGCGCAGACGGGTTCGAGCTTGCCGTTCGGGCGATCGTGGGTCAGCAGGTCTCGGTTGCCGCAGCCCGCACCGTCGCCGGCCGGCTGGTGGTTGCCGCCGGACGGCCGCTGCAGAGCCCAACCCCTACGGTGACGCACACGTTCCCGTCGCCTGAGGAGGTCGCGTCGCTTGCGCGACGCCGGGCCGACGCCTTCCCGATGCCCGCGTCGCGGCGGAAGTCGATCGCAGCGCTCGCCGAAGCGCTCGCCGAAGACGCCCTCAGCATCGACCCCGGCTCCGACCCCGAGGCCGTTCGCGGGGGCCTGCTGGCGCTGCCGGGCGTCGGCCCGTGGACTGCCGGCTACGTCGCGATGCGGGCTCTGGGCGATCCCGACGGGTTCCTCCCCACCGACCTCGGCGTCCGCCACGCCCTGGAAGGACTTGGCGCCGCCGGGGATCCCCGCAGCGCCGCCGGGCTGGCCGAGCGCTGGCGCCCGTGGCGGGCCTATGCCGTGGCGCATCTCTGGAACAGCCTGTCGGGCCCTACCGAGAAATAGCCCACACCTGATCGAGATCGCCTGCCGCCAGGGCATCTCGGTCGACCCAGAAGTAGAGACGCTGGGCGACCCAGGGCCAGCCCAGCTTGCCGTCGCCGGAGAGCTGGGCAAGCAGCTCCCATCTGCCTGAGCGCCGCTCGAGCTTCGCGGCCTGCGGATGGAGACGGGCGCGGCCTTGGATCACGTCCTCGCCGGCAGAGGCGAGCTCGCAGGTGAGAGGCATCTCCCCGCTGGTCTCGTCGGGGTAGCCGAATACGCGGTGCACCACCTGGAACACTCCACCCTCCCGGTCGGCAAGCTCCGTTCCCTGCAGGCTCGCCAGCTCGTCCCTCAATGCCTCCCAGGCGTCGCGCTCGTCGTCCGAGAGCTTCAGCGCCTCGACCGCGGGGGACGTCGCCCGGGGGACCACGAGCTCACCGGCAAGTGCCCCGGGAAGCCCACCGGCCGGCAGCGCCGGCCCCTCCACCGGAAAGAGGCTGCGCTCGTTCGCCCTGATCACTCGCGCTGATCCCCTGTGAGCCGCAAGGCAACCCGAAGGGCGGCCCGTGACGTCGTAGAAGAACAGAATCCTGCCCAGCGGCTCCCCAGCCTCCAGCTGGCCGAGAAAGGTCAGCGGCCGGTCCTGCCACGACGGCCATTCCTGCCCCTCGGCCATAAGCGGATGCCCCCCGAACTCCAGGTCCATGCGCGTCGCATGGGCCGACGGGACCATTCGAAGACTGTGGCGCGCCAATTCGGAGAGCGCCTCGCTGCGGCCCTCGAGTCCGAACTCACCCGACTTGCCAAGGAGCTCCTGAATCGAGACGGTCCTGTGAGCCAGGCCCGCTCGGGTGTGCGGCTCGGGAGGGCGCGGCGGAGCGTCGAGGTCGACTCCCAACACCGGAGCGATGGCCCCGGTCGCCTGTTTGAAGAGCTCCCGGAACAGGCCGCGGCGGTCGACGGGCTCATCGGCCATCCGTGAAGGATAGGCCCGTCAGTCGCTCGGCGTGAGACCGGCCGCCGCGGTCCGCAGACGCGGCCGCGGGGCCCCAGAGGCAACCTCGTCGGCCGCTGTCTCCCGGCCGGGCGGAGCCGCCTCGGGCTTGGGCCGACTTCCGGCCTTCGCGGGACGCGGACGGTTTCGAGCAAGGAACAGGCCGGCAGCCGGAAGCACGCTGAGGAGAACCCCGAAGCGCACCACCCTGATGCTCGTGTCGCTGCCCGCTCCGAGCGCGTGGGCGACCCCGAGGACGTAGGCGAGGACGGTGTAGCGGTGGATCCGCCGCCAGCGCCCGCCGCCGATCCGTTTGCGCGCGTAGAAGGACAGCGCGAGGGCGGCCGTGAGATAGCCGCTGATGATTCCAAGCGATGTGTAAACGGGCCGATAGGAGAACTGGAACGGGACGAGAACGCCGATCGGTCCGGGATGAAGTGTCCGGTCTCCCAGCAGAGCGATCCCGTGCACGGCGATCGCGACCAGTGCGATCAGAGCGAGGTGCTCGTGACTGGCTACGAGCGAACGCTTCAATCCCGGCTTCTTCAGCAGCCCCGAGGCCATCAGCAGACCGATCAGGACGGAGACCGTGACGAGGATCAGCGCGACCGTCCCCGAGGCCCGGCTGAGCAGCCACCAGCTGTAGTCGAGCGGCCGCCGGCTCATGCCGGCACCCGGGAGAGGTGCACCGCCACCCGCGAGCGCAACGGCCCGATCAACTCAACGTCTCCGTCGTCGTGCACCACCAGGCCGCCCCGGCGCTCTAGCACCCGCCTGGCGCCGTCGGGCCCCGACAGCAGAGCCCACTTGGCAAGGGTCTCGGCGGCCAGTGCGCTGTCACCAAGAGCGGTTGCCATCAGAACGCCGGTCCAGGCGGGCTCACCGGTGCTCGGGTCAAGGAGGTGGTGGGCGATGGAGCCGTCCGCCCGTCGCCACATCCGTGAGTTCAGGCCGGACGTCGCGATGCCGCCGCGCGAGACGGGCACCGTATGGACGTGCTCACCGGTGAGAGGGTGTTCGACCTCCACCCTGTAGGGGTTGCGTGCCGCGCGGGTTCCTCCGATGGCCAGGTCCCCTGCAGCATCGACGCAGAAGCGCTCATAGCCGGCGAACAGCTGAGCGACGATGTCCGCGGCCATCCCCTTCACGACGCCCCCGCTGTCGATCCTGACGCCGGGCCGGCGTGTGACCGTCCCTGCGGCGCCGTCCACCTCGATCGTGCGCCAGGCCGCCTGAGCCCGCGGACCGGCGGACCGGCGGATCGGCGCTGAGCCGAGCGCCTCCGAGAGGGCCAGGGGCTCCGCGTCCGCGAGCGAGCGGCGGTAGCCGGCCCGCTCGATCTCCCCGGTCAGCGTCGGGTCCACCAGACCGCCCGTGGTCTCGGCTGCCCAACGTGCAGCTGCGACGGCCTTGAGCAGCAGGGGACGGACGGGCACCACCTCCCGCGGATCCTCATTGAGGGAAACCAGTTCGCTGCTCTCACGGAAACGAGAGAGGCGTTCATCGCACGCCTCGAGCCAGCCGCGCGCCCGGCTCACCGCCTCGGCGGGCGGTGTCATGCCGGGCCCGCCAGGCGCGCCGAGCAGGAGCCTGAACTCACAGCCCATGCAGGGGAAGCTCAGATCGTGCTCGCTCACGACGACCTCGTGACGGGCGCCGCGGCTTCCCCGCCGCCTGACTGCGACGTGGTCACCGGTGAAGAGGAGACGACCGTGTTCGCCGCTCCGGCGTGACCGTGCGAGCGGATCGTCGTGTCGATCACGACCCGCTTCACTATCCGCTGCAAAACCACAGGCCGTGGCGCCGGAGGGCGGGCTGCCTTCAACACAGGGTCGCTGCCGGAAGCGACCCGCTGGGCCAGCAGCACGAAGACAACCGCCACGAGCCCCACCGAGGTGCCGGCGAGTCGGCTGATCCCAGGCCCCCGGCGGGGGCGCGAGGCGGCCTTCTCAGTCATCGTGGTGTTCTCTTTCGCCGCCTTTGCCTTCTGTTTCGTGGCCTTTGCCGCCACCGGTTTCCCCGCCGCTGCCGCTCGGTTTGGTCGTCGGCGGTGGCGTCGGTTCGGTTCCTCCGCCACCCGTTGTTTCACCTGTCGAGCCGCTCGGCTTGGTCGTCGGAGGAGCGGCCGGGGTGGTTGTCGTCGGAGCCTCGGCGGTCGAGCCGCTGGGCTTTGTCGTCGGGCTGGCCGAAGCCGGTGAATGCGTGCTCGACTCGTGTTTGGTGGCGCCGCTCGAGCGGGTCTTCGGTGCCGTGTGTGAGGTGCCCTCCGAACGCCGGTGGGTCCCACTGGTGCCGCTCGGGCCGCTCTTCACCCCGGTTCCGGCGCTGTGGGTCGATCCCGCCGATGCCTTGTGGCCGCTCGCGCGAGTCTGGACCTTCCCCGACCCGGTCCCGTAGCTGGCGAGGACCCTGCCTCCCGCGGCTGCGCCGCCGGCCGAGCTCCCGGCGCCCACGTGCCGGTAGCGATGGACGGTCTGCTGGATCTCAACCGTTCTGATGTCCGCCGCAGGCGTGGCGGCACGGTCGCGCTTCCCCGCGCCCGCCGACATCGCAACTCCCGTCAATCCCCCCAGCCCCAGCACCGTCGCGGCGACGCTCAGTTTGTTTGGTAGACGCATCCGTGTAAACCGTCCTTGCCCAATTGCCCCCGCGCTCTGATCGGCGCGCTGAGAACTAGGACAAGCGGGACCGCCGGCCCTCACGGGTCCTCGGGCAAGACGGACGGATGGCTCAAATTCGGCAGCTCGCGCTAAAGGCCGCTCGAGGGCCGCGTCTGCCCGGTCCCTCGGGCCCGCGGAGTCAGATCTAGGACAGGCGTCCAGAGGACTCAACAGGCCCTACAGTCCGCCGCCCGCACGGCCGAGGAGCGGCGCATGAGAAGCCCTGTGCTCTCAGCTCCCTCGGCGGCGACTCGATGAACGCCACCGTGGCGGCAAGCTCCTCGAAGCCCGGGACGGCATCCGCCAAGGCCCGGGCACACAAGCACGGGACGCCCGCGGCGCATCCGCCCAAGCACTCCAAGCACCACGCTCACAAGAAGCACCGCAAGAAGCACCGCAGGCACAAGCGCCACAAGAAGCATCTGACGGGGCTGCCCGGGGCACCCGCACCGCCGACGATCCCGCTCAACCCGCCGCCTCCCTCCAACACGCCGCCTCCGTTCCAGGGCGGACCGATCTCGCTGGCACAGGCCCGCCGCCTGCTGTGGCGCGCCGGCTTCGGCCCGACGCCCGGGCAGGCCGAGGCGCTGGCGGGCACGCCCATCGACGAGGCGATCCAGAACCTCACCAGGCCCTCGGGCGAACCGGCGCTGCACGGCCCCACGCCGACCGACGACGAAGGCAACGCCCTCACCCCGGCTGACGCTTGGGGCCAGGACCACTGCTGGTGGCTGGACCGGATGGTCCGCTCCGATCAGCAGCTCGTCGAGCGGATGACCTTCATCTGGCACGACTGGTTTGCCAACTCCAACTCAAAGGTCAACGACCAGCAGCGGATGCTCGACCAGAACGCCCTGTTCCGCTCACATGCTCTCGGAAGCTTCGACGACCTGTTCATGGCGGTCACGAGCGACCCGGCGATGCTGGTCTTCCTCGACGGGATCTACAACAACAAGTGGGACCCCAACGAGAACTACGCGCGGGAGATGATGGAGCTGTTCTCGCTGGGAGCCGACCGCGGCGCCTACACCGAGACGGACGTCAGGGAAATGGCCCGCGCCCTGACCGGGTGGACGGCTGACTGGACCGAAAACGAAGGCCTCCAGAAATTCCGCTTCGACAAGAACCGCTTCGACGAAGGCACCAAGACGGTGTTCGGGAAAACCGGTGACTGGGGCTGGGAAGACGCCGTCAGGCTTTGCGTCTCGCATCCCCTGCATGCCTCGTATTTCGTCAGCAAGCTGTGGAGCTACTTCGTCCCGGCTCCTCCCTCCCAGGAAACCCTCGCATCCCTGCAGGGGCTCTACAACAGCTCGGGCCACAGCATCAGGGCGGTCGTGGAGGCGATCCTCGCTCACCCGGACTTCCTGAACGGACCCGAGCTGGTCACCCCGCCTGTCGTATACAACGCCGGACTGCTGCGGGCAGTCGGGCGGGGCATCGATACGACCGCCTGGTCCTGGCTCTGCTCGGGTGCGGGCCAGCAGCTGTTCTACCCGCCCAACGTCGCCGGCTGGGACTTCACGCGCTGGCTCGACACCTCGACCGCCAAGGCCCGCTGGGAACTGGCCAGCTATGTGACCTCGGAGACCTACGCCAACCCCTGGCCGGGCAAAGGCGAAGCGAAATACAGCGAAACCGAGGAAGCCCTGCCGGCGCTCGAAAGCGCTCTGGCCTACTGGGCCAACCCACAGCTCACCGGCGAAACACACCAGTCGCTCGCCGAATTCGCCCAGACCTGCCTGGAAGGCGGCGTCATACAGGCCAAATGGCAGAACAGTCCATTCCGGGCGATCAGGCAGAACGCGCTGAGGATGCTGATCGCCACCTCCCCCGACATGCAGGTGAGCTGAACATGGCCCAGAGCTGCTCGTGCAACGACTTCTACCGGACCCGCAACCACGCAATCGCCCAGGCAGGCAGCGGGCTCCCTTCGATCGAGCCGGGTCAGCCGCTCCCGGCGGGCAGCGGGATGGACCGGCGCTCGTTCATGCTGCGCTCCGTCGGCGCCATGCTCTCCGTCTACGGAGCGGGAGCGCTCTCCCCGCAGCACTTCGAAGAGGGGATCGCGGCCGCAGCCGCGGCGACTCCGCCGAAACAGCCCGTGCTGGTCTCGATCTTCATGGAAGGCGGCTGGGACGCGTTGTCTGTGCTCGCACCCGTGAAGGAAGCCCGTTACCACGAACTTCGCCCGAACCTCGGGAAAAAAGAAGGCGAAGGAACGATCTTCGCCGAGGACGAAGACCTGATGTGGCACCCGCAGGCCTCGGGTCTGGCGCAGCTCCACGCCGAAGGGAAGGTCACTGTCTTCCCGGCGATCGGATACGACCCGCCTGACGAGAGCCACTTCACCAGCCGCCACTACTGGGAGGTCGGCGAGCTCAATGCCCAGACGCGCTCGGGCTGGATGGGCCGCTACCTGGACGTCGCGGGCGACTCTCAGAACCCGCTCCAGGGCCTGTCTCTGGACTACCAGCTCGCGCCCGCCCTGGCGACGACGAAAGTGCCGGTGGCCGCGGTCTCCTCGCCCTCCGACTATCAGTTCTGGGCCTACGGGCTGGGCGACCCGCTGACCAACCCGACGCTTGACGCCTTCGGCCGCCTCGGCGAACTGGGCGCGCCCTCGCCGGCCTTCGCCCAGGCCCGTACGGCGTCGCTCGACACGAACATCATCCGCAACCAGGTCGCCCCGTTCGCTGAACACGAAGGCAAACCGGGATTCACCTCACCGGTCGCCTACCCGAGCGCCGGGGGCGACTTCCCGCTTCGCCTGGCGGCGCTCGCCGCGATGCTGGACGACGAAGAACTGCCGATCAAATGTGTCTCGCTCAGCGCCGTCGGCGGCTACGACACGCACTCCGACGAGGTCGAAACGCTCAGCACCAATCTCGGCGAGACCGTCGCCTCCGTGCTCGCCTTCCAGCGAGACCTCGAAGCCCGCAAAATCGACGACCGGGTGATCATTCAGCTGTGGTCGGAGTTCGGGCGCCGACCCGAGGAAAACGGGTCCGGCACGGACCACGGGGCGGCGGGCGTCTCATTCCTGATCGGAAGCCGCCTGAAAGGTGAAATGGTCGGCGAGTTCCCGGGCCTGAGCAAACTTGACGAAAACGAAAACCTCGTCAACACCTCGGACTTCCGGGCGATGTACGCGGGCATCCTGGGCCAGTGGTTCCAGACCGAAGCCGGCCTCGTCATCCCGGAAGCCGGCACCGGCCTGGCCGGGCCGAGCGCCTACGGGAACGTGCCGGCGCTGATCGCCTGATGGGTCCCTCGCGGGGGAGGCTCATGGCGGGGGTCGGCGCTCTTGCCATCTGCTGCTCGGGAACTGCTGGAGCACTGGCACTCGCAGCGGGCACGCCCCCCTCGCCGAGCCCGAGGCACAAACTCGCCGGCTGCCTCAGAAAGGCCCGCCACGCCCGCCACCCCCGTCGGGCAGCGGCGCACTGCTGGCACCTCTACCACCAATCCTCCTCCTCGAGCAAGCCCACATCGGCGACCTCGCCGTCCGGGCCGGGAGTCACCGGCCCGAGCGCCCCCACCGGACCCGGCACCTCGACAAGTCCAACCTCGCCGAGCGAAACCCCAACAGGAGGCGGGCCGCCGGTCGTCCCCCGCGTTCAGGTGACGGCCGTGGAGTACAGCTTCACGCTCTCGCGCTCGACCGTCCCGGCCGGCAAGGTCATTCTCGAGTTCGTCAACAAAGGCCAGGACGAACACAACCTCAACGCCCTCGGGGGAGAAGGCGAACTGGCCGGCTCGTTCGCAGATGAGCCGGCCAGCGGGGTCAAGGACCAGGCGGTGATCCTCAAGCCGGGCTCCTACATCTTGTTCTGCTCGCTGCCCGAACACGAGCAGAAGGGCATGAAGGCCACCCTCCTCGTCAAATGAGGGGGGTGGCCGCCGCCCGCTGCTACGTGACTGTGATGTAACCCGCCATGTAGCCGGGGTGGGTCATCGCCCAGCCCTTTGCCTCTTCGTCGCAGGGGATGATGCAGACCCACTCGAACTTGCCCTTGGCCGTTGCGTTGATCGTGTAGGTGTGTACGCCCGGCATCACCATGATGTTCACGCCGGCCTCAGCCGAGGTGATGCTGTGGGGCACATCGTCCTTGTTGTCGATCTTCAGCTGGGTCGGCTTGCCGACTTCGGCGGTGAATTCGGTCTTTGAGAAGGCATCGTGCATCTTGCCATCGGGGCCCTTCTTGGAGCCGCCTTCGACATTGAGTTCGAGCGGCGCGGCGGCAGCGGGCGCTGTCGCTGAGGGCACAGCAACCGCGGCGACGGTCTTCGTGACCGTGGTGACGGCTTTGTTGCTGCTCTGCACGAGCGCGACCGTGGACATGATCAGGGCCGCCATCACGGCGATCCCGCCGAGGATGCCGAGGACGATCTTGCTGTCCCGATCGACCACCTCGTCGAACTTCTGCTGGTCGCTGACCGGCGGAGTCGTACCGTTGGGACCGCCTGTGCCCGTACCGGCGGGCGTCGTGATGTTGCTGGGATCTGCCATCTGGACTCCTTGGATCGGTTGTCGCCTCGATCATCGTCTTCACGAGGTGACCGGTTATCCGTAAGAAGCACCGAGTGCGTGCCGGAAAACACACACATCGCATGCCGCCCGCCGAGCCTCGCGCCGGTAATCCCCGGCCGAGCCCAGGCACTGCGGATAAACACGTAGAGGGGTAGGTATTTCCTCCGCGCTCCGAGGGGGAGCCTCCGCTTGGAACGGGCGGGCGACGCGCATATCCTCGCGGGACATGTCCACGACCGCATTGCCCTCCACAGCCCAGGACGAGCGATCGGCGTTCCCTGCCGGGCTGCTCTGCACCGCCTACGCCGCCTTCCGCCTGCCCGCGAGCTTGGGTGCGACCGACCGTACGGCCCTCGCGGCAGCTGCCGAGCAGGCGATGACCGGCATCGAGGGGGTCGCCCTTCGAGGGGCCTATGACACGACCGGGATGCGCGCCGACTGCGATCTCCTGCTCTGGCTTGCAGGACCATCGGTCGAGAGTCTGCAGGCCGCCGTTTCGGCCTTCCGCCGGAGCGAGCTGGGACGCGCCCTCGAGCCGTTCTGGGAGGCGATCGGCCTACACAAAGAAGCCGAGTTCTCCAAGTCCCATGTCCCCGCCTTCTTCGCCGGCGAGCCCGCCCACCCATGGCTGTGCGCCTATCCGTTCGTCCGCACCCCCGAGTGGTATCTGCTGGAGCCCGACCGCCGGCGCTCCCTGCTGATCGAACACGGGCGAATGGGACGCGACTACGCCGACGTGCGCGCCAACACCGTCAGCGCCTTCGGCCTCGGGGACTATGAGTGGCTGCTCGCGTTCGAGGCCGATGACCTCGGGCGGATCGTCGATCTGATCCGCCACCTCCGCGCCGCCGAGGCGAGGCTCTACACGAAGAACGAGCTGCCATTCATCACGGGTCTTCGCCGGCCGCTCGCGGAGATCCTGGCCGACCTTCCCTAGGAGCCGGCTCTACTCGAAGCTGAGGCGCTCCTGGCCCGGATCAGGCTCCTGAGGTGGCTGCGCCGCGGCGGGCGGGGCCTCCCATTCGAAGGAGTCCTCGTCGGTCGTCCTCGGGGCGGCCGCAGCCGGCTCGGCGGCGCCGTCGTTGAACCCGTCGGCCTCCAGGACAGACTGCATGTCCAGCTCGGCGGTCTCCTGTCCAACGCTTGAGAAGTCGGCCGGAGCGGGCGGCTGCTCGGCCTCGGCGTAGCCCTCGCCCAGCTCAGGTTGGGCCGCCACCGGATCCTGCTCGGGCCCTGCGGCCAGCGTGTCGTCGGCCGGCGCCTCTGCCGGAGCCGAGCCGTCCTCGGGGAACACGGGCGCCAGCGCCTCGTGCTCCTGGTGGGCGATCTCCGAAGGATCGCCTCCACCTCGGCGCTTCAGCTCCAGGTGTTCGCGTATGGCCTCGTCGAGCAATCCCATGAAGGCCATTACACCTTACCGGCCTCGGCCGGAGGTGTTATCCGACTACACTTCTGCCGACCGCGCCACCCCCTCGAGGTGGCCAATGCGGGGCTATAGCTCAGTTGGGAGAGCGCCTGGATCGCACCCAGGAGGTCGGGGGTTCGAGTCCCCCTAGCTCCATCGCCGGAACGAGCCCGGAAGGAACAGCGGGTTATTTGACGGCTCCCGCGATGTCGAGGCGTCCGTTGGTCGCAACGAGACCTTCGAGCGAGCGCGTCGGCTTAGCAGTCGAGACGATCGCGTTTCGGATGGCTTCCGCTGACGCTCCAGGGTGGGCTGATGCATACAGGGCGACCGCACCTGCAACGAACGGAGCGGCCTGTGATGTGCCGTCATATGCCTCGTAACCGCCAAAGGGGAACGTCGACCAGACGAATACGCCCGGCGCGCCGATGTCGACGGTTTTGCTTCCGTAATTGGCCCATCCCGGCTTGCTGCCGCCGCGCCTGATTGCAGTCGTTGTGATCATGCAGTCGCCCCCTGAAGGGAGGTGACATTCGAGCGCCGCCGGGTAGTTGGGCGTTTTGTCGAGGTCGTATCCGTGGCCCCGTTCGTCGCCGTTACCGGCAATGGTGACGAAGAGGATCCCTGCGTCGGCCGCGCGCTGGATCGCGGCCTGAACAGCGAGTGGTTCTTCGTCGTCTTCCCCGCGCGACTCCCAGGAGTTGTTCGTCGCCACGATGTTCAGTCCGTGACGGAGCTTCAGGTCTGTCAGATAGTCGAGCGCAGCGATCGCACCGGCGTCGGTGCCCACTTCAGGTCCAAGGAACTTGGCGGGAATGATCGTGGCGTGGGGCGCGACGCCGGATCCACCGATGCCGTTCCCGCCGAGAGCTCCGATCTCGCCCGCGACAATCGTCCCGTGAGCGTCGATTAGATCGAAAGGTTCTTTACCGTCGAAGACCGAGTTGTCGTTGGAGAAGAAGTCCCAGCCGTGGGTGTCATCGACGTAGCCATTCCCGTCATTGTCGACCCCGTCGGGCGGATCGTAGGGATTCGTGAAGATGTTCTGTTCGAGGTCGGGGTGGCTGATGTCGACGCCCTCGTCGACTACCCCGACATAGACGCTTGGATCGCCCGTGAAGCCGCGCGCCCAGGCCGCAACCGCATTGGCACCGAACCGCGCGCTCGGCGTGTAGGTGTTGCCGAGCAGGCCCCACTGGGAGCAGATTCTGGATTCGCACGAGCCGCCCAGGGCGGTGAGATACGGGTCGCTGAATTGCGAGGGCAGAGCGGGTTTGCCCGCGCCGTGGAGCAGAGCGTTGTGCTCGACATGGGCAACAGCCGAGCTGGACCTGAGACGTGCGAGGGCGGCGTCCGCGCTGGTGGCCGCGCCGAGACCGACCAGGTCATTGGCTGCCGCCGCCCGCGAGATGGAATGAGCCGCCAGATGCGTGCGGGACAGCGCGCCGACGCCGGCGAGCACAGCCGACCGCTGGCCTTCTGTTGACCCCGTCTTCCATGTCACGATCAACTGATCGCGCACCCGACCTCCAGCTCCAGCCGCCCCAGCCCCGAACGCTGCCGGTACAGCGACCGCGACGGCCAGTGCGACCGATAGACAGAGTCCCATCATCCTGATTCGCCTCATGTCCCCCCCTCTTCCCCGGCACGTTCATGGCCAGAACCGCTCCGCGCCGATCGAGTGGCCGACCATACCGCGTTTCAAATCGGTCGGCAACAGTCCTATTTGCTCCCCCGGCGGTGATCGGCACCCGCGTGCCGCCCGGGTAGACGAGCACCGCTTCGACGCATCATCGCTCCTGGGCGTCCGCGGCCTCGAGCCAGGACATCTCGGTCGCTTCCCGCTCAGCGCGAATCTCCTCGAGTTCCGACTGCAGCTCGGCAAGGCGGGCGTGGTCGCTGGCGACTTCATGCATCAGCTCGGCCAGTGCGGCCTCGCGCCTGGCGAGGCGCTCCACGGTGGCCTCCAGTCGCCTGAGCTCGGCACCCGCGCGCTTGGCATCCTTGCGTGCCTCCCGCAGCTTTGTCCCGGCGGGCGGACCGCCGGCGCCCGCGGCGCTCCGGTGCTCGGCAACAGGGGCCGTGTGGCGCTCTGAGATGTACTGGTCGATCCCTCCCGGCAGATGGCGGATCCCACCCGTTTCGGTGATGGCGTAGACGTTGTCGCATACCCGCTCGACGAAGTAGCGGTCGTGGCTGACCACCACCAGCGTCCCCGGCCACCCGTCCAGCAGATCCTCCAGCGCCGTCAGTGTGTCGACGTCGAGGTCGTTGGTCGGCTCGTCGAGCAGCAGCACATTCGGGCCCCGCATCAGCAGGCGCATCAGTGCCAGGCGCCGGCGCTCCCCGCCGGAGAGCTCTCCCACGGGGGTCCTCGCCTTCTCGCCCCGAAAGCCGAAGCGGTCGCAGAGGATCGCCGCGGTGATCTCGTGTCCGTCGCTGAGGACCGCGTGACCGCGAACCTCCTCCAAGGACTCGAGCACGCTCAGATGCTCGGGGACGTCTGCCGTCTCCTGCGAGAGGTGGGCCAGCCGGACGGTGGATCCCCGCTGCAGCTCGCCCGAGGTCGGCTCGAGCTCGCCGGCGAGGAGCTTGATCAGCGAGGTCTTACCCGAGCCGTTGACGCCCACAACCGCGACCCGATCGCCGGGGCCGAGCCGCCACGTCAAATGGCTGAGAACCTCTCTATCCCCAAACGTGAGCGAGATGTCGACCGAATCCAGCACCTTGTCCCCAAGCCGGGTGCCGGAGAACCGCAACAGCTCCGCCCGGTCGCGTGCCTGCGGCTCGTCGGCGATCAGGGCGTTGGCCGCCTCGATCCGGAACTTCGGCTTCGAGGTCCGTGCGGGCGGGCCGCGGCGCAGCCAGGCCAGCTCCTTGCGCAGCAGCTGCCGGCGGCGGCTTTCGCGTGAGGCGTCCTGGCGCTCGCGCTCGGCCCGGGCGAGTACGTAGGCGGCATAGCCCCCCTCGTACTGGTGGACCGAACCATCCGAGAGCTCCCAGGTCGAGGTGCAGACCGCGTCGAGGAACCAGCGGTCGTGAGTGACGATCAGGATCGACCCCCGGCGGGCGGCCAGATGGCGGGCGAGCCAGTCGACTCCCTCGACGTCGAGGTGGTTGGTCGGCTCGTCGAGCAGGAGCAGCGCGGGCGGCTCGAGCAGCAGACAGGACAGTGCCACCCGTCGCCGCTCTCCACCGGAGAGGCCCGCGATCGGCGTGTCGATGCCTTCCCCGAACAGGCTCAGCTCGACGCCACCCATCAGGCCGTCCAGCACATCGCGGAAGGCACTGTCCCCCGCCCACTCGTGATCGGCTCGTGCCCCGACCACGGCCTGCCGGATCGTTGCGCCCTCGTCGAGCTCGTCACGCTGGCCCAGCAGCCCGACATCCACATCCCCCGTCCTCGTGATCGCGCCGGAATCCGGGGACTCGACTCCGGCGATCAGGCGCAGCAGGGTCGACTTCCCGCCGCCGTTGGGGCCCACGATTCCGATTCTCTCCCCCTCGGAGACGCCGAGCGTGACGGATCCCAGCACGCGACGGCTTCCGTAGCCCTTCTCGACGTCCTTCAGATTCAGGAGGTTGCGGGGAGCGGGCATCTGCTCCCATCCTGGCGGATCGTCAGTCGAGGAGGACCTCGACGGTCACCCTGCCCTCGGCATCGGTGACCGCTCGCGCCTGACCGGTTCGCGGCGATCCCCGGAGAACAAGGGCGACCGGAGCACCGTCACTCAGGTTCCGCCACCAGAGCTTCCGGTCGGCCATCATCACGGGGATCGTGAGCGTCTCCCCTGACTGGCGGTAGCCGACGGGGAAGGTGTGCTTCGTCCCGGTTCGCCGCCCGGTCACCGTCAGCAGCACGAGGTGGCGTCCGAGGATCGGATGCAGCGGGCTCCCCAGGAGCGCCGCGACGAGGCGATTCCCGCTCTTGTTCCAGAGCGCGAACGGACCGTGTCCTGGCGGGACCTGTGCCTGCTGACTCAGGGCCGTGCGCCGTGACGACGTCGAACGTCGGAGGGCACGACGAAGGGAGCTTCACCCGCGCCGGTCCGCCTGAAGCGCTGAAGGGCAAGCATTGCCTCCTCGGCATCGAGCGGTATGAGCATTGATGCTTTCTGCTCTCGCTCGCCGCGACCGTCGTTCTCAGTCATGTCCTGGCAGATGCCCCGTTTAGCGGTTTGCCCAAACAACTGTGCGGAGAGTCAAGCTAATCAGGCCCGGTGGACGTCCGGGCGATCACTGGACAGGTGTCAGCCGGATGACTGCGACGGGCAGCTAGGGTGAGGCCCGATGGCAACCACCAGCGACAGGCCGGCAATCGAAGTCGAGGGGATCGTCAAGCACTTCGGCGACGTCCGGGCGCTCGACGGCGTGGATCTCGTGGCGCCTCCGGGCCAGGTTCTGGGCCTGCTCGGCCCCAACGGCGCCGGAAAGACGACCCTGGTCCGCGTCCTGACGACCCTGCTGAAGGCCGACTCGGGCTCCGCGCGAGTGCTGGGGCTCGATGTGGTCCACGATGCCGGGGCGCTGCGCGAGCAGATCGGCCTGGCGGGCCAGTATGCGGCTGTCGATGAGAACCTGACGGGGCTCGAGAACCTGACGATGGTGGGGCGCCTCTACGGCGAGAGCCGCGGACAGGCCAAGGCGCGAGGGCGTGAGCTGCTGGAGCGCTTCGATCTCGTCGATGCCTCGAGCAAGGCCGCCAAGACGTACTCCGGCGGCATGCGCAGGAGGCTCGACCTGGCCGCCGCCCTGGTCGCGCGCCCGCCGGTCCTGTTCCTGGACGAGCCCACCACGGGCCTCGACCCTCGCAGCCGGCTGAGCCTCTGGGCGATGATCGAGGGGCTGGTCGCCGAGGGCACCACCGTCCTGCTGACGACTCAGTACCTGGATGAGGCCGACCGTCTGGCCGACACGATCGCCGTCATCGACCACGGCAAACTGATCGCCGAGGGGACGCCCGACCAGCTCAAGGACCGGCTCGGCGGCGAGCGGCTCGAGGTTCGCCTCGACGACGGCGCCGACACGGACGCGGCCGTCCGAGCGCTCACGGCGATGTCCGATGAGCCGCCCTCCTGCGAGGACGGACTGCTCAAGGTCAGCGTCCGGCAGCGACGCGGCTCGATCGTCGAGGCCGTCCGGCGCCTCAGCGACGTCGGGGTCGGCGTCGACGACCTGGCACTGCGCCGACCCACCCTCGATGACGTCTTCCTGGCCTTCACCGGTCATGCCGCCGAAGCGGACAACGAGGACGAGGAGGAGGCCGCATGAGGCGACTCGTCACGGACACGCTGATCATCGCCGAGCGCAACGTCGTGCGCCTGAAGCGAGCGCCCGAACTGCTGATCGGCTTCACCGTCCAGCCGATCATGTTCGTGCTTCTCTTCGCCTACGTCTTCGGCGGGGCGATCAGCACACCCGGCTACAGCTACATCGACTATCTGATCCCCGGCATCATCGTCCAGAACATCGCCTTCGGCGGCTTCGCGACCGCGCTGGGCCTCAACGACGATGTCCGCAAGGGCCTGATCGACCGGTTCCGCTCCCTGCCCATGTCCCGCGCCGCGGTGCTCGCCGGGCGGACCCTCTCCGATGTCGTGACGAACACGCTCTCGATGACGATCCTCCTGATCACCGGGGTGATCATCGGATTCACCTTCCAGACGACCTTCCTCGATGCACTCGCCGGGATCGGGATCCTGCTGCTGTTCGGCTACTCCTTCTCCTGGTTCCTGGCCTTCCTGGGCCTGCTCGTCTCCTCGCCCGAATCGGTCAACTCGGTCGGCTTCATCGCCGTCTTCCCGCTGACGTTCCTCTCCTCGGCCTTCGTCCCGGTCGCGTCGTTGCCCGACGGCCTGCAGCAGTTCGCCGAAGTCAACCCCTTCACGATCGTTGTCGACTCGATCCGCCACCTGTGGCTGGGCGGGCCGAACAACAACGACGTCCTCGGAGCGGTGATCTGGTCGCTGGTCATCGTCGGCGTCTTCGCTCCGCTGGCCGTGGGGGCCTACCGGCGCGCCGCGGCCCGCTAGACGCCTCCGACCGGGCTAGAGCAGCCCGACCTGCTGAAGGATCCCGACCGAGTCCGAGTAGACGTCCTTGCGCTTGATGAGTCCGTTCTCGAACGGGATCACGTCCATTCCCACCCATTCGATGCGCTTGCCGCTTGCCGGTGAGACGAGCTCGCCGCGGCGCAGCTCCCGCGTCTGGGTGGCGCTGGCCGTCCACTCCTGCACGACGAGATCCTCCCGTATGTAGAGGCGCCGGGGCTCGAACACGAGATCGGGCCAGCCGTCGAAGATCCCGGCGATGTGGGCCCGCACGTCCTCGCCCTCGGCGCGCTCGTGGGCGGTGTGATTCTCGAAGACCATGTCGGGGGCGTGCATGGACATGATCGTGTCCAGATCCTGCGCGTTCCAGGCCTCGTTGTAACGGTCGATCGCCGCCTTCAGGTCGGCCCCGGTGCGGTCGGGGGCGCTCATGCCCAGCCCATCGGCTCGTAGCCGCTGGAGCGCGGTGCCGAGACGATCAGCACCTGCGCCGGCTCGGTCCCGTTGTTGCGAATCGTCCGCCGCGGCTCGGGATCCAGGCGCGCGAACGTGCCCGTCGAAACATGGTGCTCGACCCCGTCGATCACCAGCACCGGCGATCCCGTCACGAACACGAACAGCTCCTCCTGGTCACGGTCGATCTCGTCGTGTTCGGGGATCGACTCGCCCGGAGCGATCTCGACGAGGTTGGCGCCGAACGCGCTGATCCTCAGGGAGCGCCTCACGAGGCTCCAGCTGCCGGTGCGCTCCAGTTCGTCGGCGTGGAGGATCGTGTACGAGCCCTCTGCCTCGGCGCCACTCTGCGATCCGGCCTCCATGGTCCCCCCATGCTCGCTGTTCTCCCTGGTCGGTCGACAGTCTTACCTACCTGCAGGTAGAGAGTCAAGGCCCTCTGTGAGACAATCAGGAGGTGATGGGGGGCACCATGTCAGCCAAGGGCTCAACGGCGCCCTCCCCCGGCTCGGACACGCCGACGCGAATCCTCGACACGGCCGAAGCGCTCGTTCAGCAGCGCGGCTTCAACTCGTTCTCCTACGGCGAAGTCGCCGGGGAGCTCGGGATCACGCGGGCCAGCCTGCACTATCACTACCCGGGCAAGGCGATCCTCGGCCGGAGCCTGATCGAGCGCTACGCCGAGCGCTTCGGCGAAGAGCTCGCCCGGATCGACGCCGGCGAGCCCGGCCCTGCGGAGAAGCTCCGGGCCTACGTGGCCCTCTACTCAGGTGTCCTCAGCGAGGGGAGGATGTGCCTCTGCGGGATGCTCGCCGCAGAGTTCCTGACGCTCCCCGAGGAGCTGAGGGATCCGCTGCTCCGGTTCTTCGATGACAATGAGGCATGGCTCGCGGCCGTCCTTGAGGAGGGCCGCTCGGACGGCGCGATGCAGTTCGCCGGCCCTGCCGGGGAGACCGCCCGGATGCTGATCGGCGGGCTCGAGGGGGCGATGCTCATCGCGCGCCCCTATGGCGACACCGAGCGCTTCAGACGCGCCGCGGCGGGACTGCTCTCCGGCCTTGCCATGGACGCCTGAGCCGGCCCCCGCGGCGGGCTCAGTCGAGCTGGAACTCCCCGTTTCGGTAGATGACCCTCTCCTCGCCGCCGCGCAACTGGGCGGTGACGACCCTGTCGCTGGTCGAGACGATGTCGGTGTGGACGCTCGAGTTGTTGAACCCCAGGCGCTCCCACTCCTGCGGATCGAGGACTGCGGGGTCGCCGTCCAGTGCGTCCTGGTAGGCACGGCCGACCGCCACGTGGGTGTTCCCGAAGGGGCCGCCCACGTTCTCGTCGTAGAGAGTCTGGGCCATGAAGCGTGTGATCCTCGAGAAGCGTTTGTCGGTCAGTGAGAACTCGCCCACGCGGTCGGCGCCGGGCGTGGCGATCATCTCTTTCAGGGTCTCCTCGTTCTCCTCGGCGGTCGCCTTTGTGACCACGCCGTCGGCGAACTCCAGACGGATGCCGCTGATCAGCTTGCCGTAGTGGTAGAGCGGCTGGTTGAAACTGATCCAGCCCTCCGTCCCGCGCCAGTCGGGGCTTGTGAAGAGCTCGAAGCTGGGGATGTTCCGTCCGCGGCCGCCCAGCCAGCGGCGTTTCTCGCCGATCGTCACCCACAGGTCGACGTCCTCGCCCTCGACGTGAACCCGCTCGATATCCAGCGCGTCGAGGCTTTCGCGGGCGTCCTCGAGCTGGCGGCCGACCTCGCGCCAGCGGGCGATCGGGTCCTCCTCGTCGAGGAAGCACGCGTGGATGATCTGCTCCCAGTACTCCTCGAGGCTCATGCCCGCCTCGTCGGCCATCGCCTGGGTCCCGTAGAGGCCCAGCGTCCAGCTGAAGCGCCCGTCGTTCTCCTTCTCCCCCCGCCAGTCCATGACCGGGCGCATGGTCTCCCCCCGGCGCATGATCCTGGACGGGTCGACCGCCTCGAGGGCATGGGGGTCGCTGTCGGCAATCACCGAGACCTGGTGGTCCATCTCGTCGACCAGGCCCTTCATGTATTTCCCCGGGAGATGGGAGATCTGCTCCTCGGAGGCGATCGCGTAGAAGGCCAGCGATCCGCCGGCACGCTGTTCCTCGTCCGGGTAGTAGCCGCCGATCACGTTTCCTCCGGCTCGCCAGACGGCCTTCAGCAACTCCATGTAGAGCGGCTTGGCGCACTCGGGCGAGGTCACCCGGACCACCTCCCCGGGCTTTATGCCCTCACCCCCGCCGAGGGCGAAGTCGATCAGGACGGAGGCGTAGCGCTCGAGGATCTGCTGCGGAGGTGTGTAGGTCATGCCCCGACTCTAGTGAGCGGCGGCCCGGTTTCGCGGTGGCTGAAATTGCGCACGTCCGGAACGAGCAGGACACCGACTGCCAGCACGACCCCGATCGCCGCCGCCCCATAGAGGGTGCTCGTCACGCCGATCACTGCCGCGACCGGCCCGACGGCGATCAGCCCGACGGGCTCGAAGGCCAACGAGCCGAGGTAGTCCCACGAGCTGACGCGCGAGAGCTCATCGGCCGGCACCTCGATCTGCTGCGCCGTGAACCACCAGGCATTGAAGAGACTCGCAGCGGCGCCGTCGAGCACGGCAATCGGGATGATCGCCACCAGCGGCGCGTGGGCGCCCAGCAGGACCAGCAGCGCCGGCCCGCTCACGAGGAAGACGAGGAAGGCAACCCTGAGCGGCAGGCGCGGGCGCCAGCGCATGCCGATCAGCCCGCCCGCCACCGCGCCGGCCCCCAGCGAGGCGCTGATCGCCGCCCAGGCCGCCGCGCCGCCGAGATCTTCCCGCGCGACCTGCGGGCCGAGCACCTGCCAGGGGGCGTATACCAGCGCGATGTAGAGGGTGAAGAACAGCACGCTGGCCCACAGCCAGCGCCGCGAGGAGAAGGCCCTCCATCCCTCGCGCAGCTCGGTCAGGGTGCTTCGCCTGGGCTGCACCGCCGTTGCGTTGACCCGCAGTGCCAGCAGGAACGCTCCACTGACGAGGAACGTGACCGCGTCGAACGCCAGTCCCCACCCCGGCGATGCCACCGAGACGATCACCCCGGCGAGCGCCGGGCCGGCAATCGAAGCGGCGTTGTCGGTAAGCCCCAGCAGAGCATTTGCCGGCTGGAGCTGCTCGGTGGGAACGGTCTCCGCGACCACCGCTGTCGAGGCCGGGCCGAAGAAGGCCTCGGCGGCGCCATAGAGCGCCTGCAGCACCATCAGCTGCCAGATGTGGGCGCTCCCCGTCAGCAGCAGGACGGCGCTGATCGCCTGGGCCACCGCGCGTACGCAATCGGAGGTGAGCATCACCAGCCGCCGCGGCAGCCGGTCGGCCCAGACTCCTCCGAACAGCACCAGCAGGATCAGCGGCGTCGTCTGCGCGGCGATGACCAGGCCGAGGTCGGTGACCGACCCCGTCAGCTCGAGGACCGCGAAGGCCAGCGCGACAGGCACCAGCCGGTCCCCCAGGGACGAGACGGCCCGCGCCGCGAACAGCAGGCGAAAGGGACCCTCCCTCAGGACACCCCAGGCCATCGAAGCAGTCTAGGCACCTAGACTCAGGCCGATGAATCACGCCCGGGCGCTCCTCGTTCTGCAGCACGCGAGCTGCGAGCCGCCCGGTGTCTACGAGGACGAGGCGCGGGAGCAGGGTGTCGAGCTTGAGCGGATCCTGCTCGACCGGCAGCACGAGCTACCGGACTGGCGTGGGTACGGGGGAATCGTCGTGATGGGCGGCGCGATGGGCGCCTACGAGGACGATGCCCATCCGTGGCTGGCGGCCGAGAAGGCCCTGATCGCCGAGGCGGTCGCCGCGGGACGGCCCTATTGGGGCGTCTGCCTGGGGGCGCAGCTGCTTGCTGCCAGCCTCGGTGCCCGCGTCACGAAGGGCCCGCGTCCGGAGCTCGGCGTGATGCCCGTCCGCCTCTGCGACGCCGCGGCGACCGATCCGGTGTTCGCCGGCGCTCCCGGTGAGTTTCAGACGTTGCAATGGCACGGTGACACCTACGAGCTTCCCGCCGGCGCCGTTCGGCTCGCCGAGTCGGATCTCTATGAGCAGCAGGCATTTGCGATCGGCCGCGCCTATGCGCTCCAGTTCCATCTGGAGGTCGACTCGGAGCTCGCCCGGGAGTGGATGGAGATCCCCGCCTATGTCGAGGAACTGGAGCTCCTGGGCGGGGCCGGCACTCCGCAGCAGATGCTCGCCGAGGTCCAGCAGATCGAGGCTCAGTCGGTGCCCCTGGCCCGCGGCCTGTTCTCGCGCTGGCTGCGAGACGTCGCCGGCCTCGGCGGGAGCTAGCCCGTCTCGGCCACGACGCGGACCGTCCGCAGCAGGCGGTCGCTGGCTCCGCGGACGCTGCCGCCGAGCTCGAGCGTCCCCTGGATGTAGGCGAGCGTCTCGGCTGTCAGGCGCTCCCCGGGCAGCACGTTGGGGATCCCCGGCGGGTAGGTCGCCAGCGACTCGGCGGCGATCCTGCCGACGGCCTGCGCGGCGGGCACGATCTCCTGCGCGCCCAGGTATGCCTCGCGGGGCGTCATCGCGAGCTCGCCCCAGGGTGGTGCGGCGGCAAAGGAGGCCTGCTCTCCACCGGGGTCGGGGCCGACCCTCCCGGCGGCCTCGCGCAGAGCCCCGACAAAGCGTTTCGCCTCGGGCAGCCGGCGCTCGCCCATGCCGAAGACGGCGACGATCACATGCTGGCCGTAGAGCTCGAGGTTGATGTCGTCGATCTCGCGCAGGAGCGCCGCGAGCTCGTAGCCGCTGGCGGCGATGCCGCGGACATCCACGGCCAGGCGCAGGGGGTCATAGCCGTGGACGCCGGCCCGTCCGACCATCCGCTCGTCGAGCACGTCCAGTCCGTCGATCGCCTTGATCTGCCCCCGCGCCTCGCCCAGCGCGGCCATCGTGTGCTCGAGCAGTTCCTGGCCATGCACGGCGGCCTGGCGACGGGCTGCGTCCAGCGAGCCGTAGAGCATCGCGTTGGGACTGGTCGACTCGGTCAGCGTCACCGCGCGGTCGACCACGTCGGCGCCGATCCGGCTGTCGTGGCCCAGGTGGAGCATCGCCGACTGCGTCAGGCTCCCAACGATCTTGTGGGTGCTCGAGATGACCAGGTCGGCGCCCGCCGCGAGCGCGTGCTCGGGCAGGTCCTCGTGGAAGGCCAGGTGGGCTCCCCAGGCCTCGTCGACGACGAGGGCCACCCCGCGCGCATGCGCCACGTCGGCGAGCGAGCGCACGTCGGCGCATGCGCCGAAGTAGGTCGGGGAGATCACAAGCGCCCCGACCGCCGCGGGCGTTTCCTCGAGCGCCCGGTCGAGCGCCTCGGGGGTCAGGCAGTGTGCGATGCCCAGCTCCGGGTCGACCTCGGGCGCGACGAAGGTCGGGCGCATGCCCGACATCACCAGCGCGTCGATGGTGCTCGAGTGGGCGTTGCGCTGGACGACCAGCTCACGGCCCTTGTGGGCCAGGGCGAGGCCGGCCGAGAGGTTCCCCTGCGAGGCGCCGTTGATCAGAAACCAGGCGCGCGCGGCCCCCCAGGCCTCGGCGGCAAGCGCCTGAGCTTCTTCGAAGGGAGTCGGGTCCACCCCCACGTCGATCCCATAGGTGAGCGCCGGGATGTCCATCGCCAGGGCCCGCTCGCCGATTGCTCCCATCAGGCCCGGGTCGGCGCCGGGGCCGCCCTTGTGCCCGGGCACGTGAAGACGGGCCGGGATCCGGTCGGCGTAGTCGTTGAGTGCGTCCAGATACGGGGTTCGGCGCTGGTCCAGGCTCCCGACGGTATCGCTCATGCGGCGTCCTCCCGGGCCCCAGCCGGGCGGCGGAGCATGCCCGTGTCACGCGTCAGGCGCTGGGCCAGAGCGACCGGGATGATGCTCAGGACGATCACGAACAGCACCACCACGTTGACCTGCGGGAGCTGCTGGCCGAGGCGGATGTTGCCGAAGATCCAGATCGGAAGCGTGTTCTGAACGCCCGCCGTGAAGATCGTCACGACGATCTCATCAAAGGACAGGGCGAAGGCGAGCAGTCCCCCGGCGACCAGTGCCGTCGCGATCACCGGAAGGGTGACGAGGCGGAACGTCTGCCAGCCGTCGGCGCCGAGATCCATCGACGCCTCGATCAGCGACGTCGGCGTCCGTCGCAGGCGCGCCAGAACGTTGTTGTAGACGACCACGATGCAGAAGGTCGCATGGCCGACGATGATCGTCATGAGTGAGAATTCGACTCCGGCGAAGGTGATGGCCGAGTTGAGGGCCATTCCGGTGATGATCCCCGGCAGAGCGATCGGCAGGACGAAAACGAACGAGATGGCTTCACGCCCGAAGAAGCGGAAGCGGTGGACCGCGAAGGCGGCCATCGAGCCGAGGAGCAGCGCGATCCCGGTGGAGAAGAAGCCGGCCCTGAGCGACAACCACAGCGCATGGCGCATTTCTTCGTTGTGCCATGTCGAGGAGAACCACTTCGTCGACAGGCCTTCCAGCGGCCAGCTCTGCACATTCGAGGGATTGAACGCGTAGAGGATGATGATCACGATCGGCACGAACAGGAACAGCAGTATCAGCGCCGTCCAGACGGCGAAGCCGATGCGTCCGAGGCGACCCGTGCCGATCACAGCGCCTCGAAGGCTCCGAGCCGCCGTGCCAGCAGCAGATAGAAGCCCATGATCACCAGGGGCACAGTCGCGAACGCGGCCGCGAACGGGATGTTGTTGGCGACACCCACGTTCGCGTAGACCACATTGCCGATGAAGGTGGAGCCTGTCCCGCCGACAAGGGAGGGCGTGATGAAGTCGCCCAGGGTCAGCGCGAACGTGAAGATCGAGCCGGCCGCGATCCCCGGCAGGATCTGCGGGAAGACAACCGAGCGGAAGGTCCGCCAGCTGCGCGCGCCCAGGTCCGCCGAAGCCTCGATGTAGGAGTCCGGAAGCCGTTCGAAGGCCGACCAGATCGGCAGGATCATGAAGGGCAGCCAGATGTAGCTGAAGACGATCCAAACGGCCCAGTTGGTGTAGCCCAGATTCGACGGGCCGAGGCCGATCTGCTCAAGCGTCCAGTTGAGGACGCCGTCCTTGGCGAGTATCAGCCGCCATACGTAGACCCTGACCAGGTAGCTCGACCAGAGCGGGAGAAGCACCGCCACGAACAGAACGCTCTGCAGGCGCCTGGGCGCGAGCCGCACGGCGAAGAAGGCGAACGGCACCGCCAGGATGGCATCGGTCAATGTGACCGCCGCGGCGATCCCGATCGTCCGCAGCGCGATCGTGCGGTAGGCCGGGACTTTGACGAGGGTTTCGAAGTTCTGGAGCGTCCAGGTGTGGACCAGCTTGCCCGTGAACGAGTCGACCGTCCAGAGCGCCGAGATGAACAGCAGCACCAGCGCCGCCAGATAGATCAGCACGAACCACGCCCCAGGGGCAGAGAGCAGCAGGACGGCCCGCAGCCACGGCCGGCGAAACAGGCTCGCCGAGACGCGGTTGCGGACCGTCGGTGCGGCGGCGTGGCTCGACGCCACGCTCACCGCCTGCCTTCAGCTATCCGGTTGCTTCTGTCCACTTCTGCTGCCAGGCGCTGTAGTCCATGCAGTTGGTCTGGCCGTTCCCGCACTCGGGCACGGGGGTCTTCCAGAACTTGATCGAGTCGAAGTAGGCCGCCGGCGCGTTCGCGTGGTACGTGGCGCAGGAGCCCTTCTGGATTTCTTCCATGTAGGCGCAGGCCTTGGTGTTTGCCGGCGTCTCACCGTAGGAGATCGCCTGCTGTGCCTGGACCTGGGGCTTTGAGACCCAGTTCACCCACTTGTAGGCGCAGTTGGGGTGCTTGGCGTGAGCCGAGAGCATCCACGTGTCCGCCCACCCGGTTGCACCCTCCACGGGAATCAGGCTCTTGACCGGGACTTTGTCGGCCTGCAGCGTGCTCTGCTGGTAGGGCCAGGCCGCCCCGATCGAGGAGTC
>Ga0265327_10001179_pt1 | contig 35436 bp, 36 predicted proteins | sample 41621metaG_FD_202089 | JGI IMG/M metagenome (GOLD analysis project Ga0265327, IMG submission 202089) | Rhizosphere microbial communities from Carex aquatilis grown in University of Washington, Seatle, WA, United States - 4-16-21 metaG | ecosystem: Host-associated > Plants > Roots > Rhizosphere...
GTTTCACCGTGCTGCATGCCGGCAACTTAAGCGCTAGTGATTTCGTAAGCGGTGCCAATGCGGTAGCACATGATGCGAGCGATCATATCCTCTATGACACCAGCAATGGCAAGCTGTATTACGATGCTGATGGGAATGGTGCTGGGGCTGCAATTCAGTTCGCCACGCTCATCGGCCAGCCTACGCTGACGGCGGCGGATATTCATATCGCTTGAGTAAAGATGATCTTCATCAGTCCCGACAAGTTTATTGTTCACGTGCTGAATTGGTGCGTTATGGCACGAGGCCTGCCGCGTATTCTCCTATCCAATAACTTTGAGTCATGTCAGTTTGGTCGACTTGGTTTGTTGACAGGCGGCAGAGGGCTTTGCCCATGGAAAAAATGATGACTGGAGTCACCCGCTCGTAGTAATATCCACGGTTCACGGAATTCAACAATCAAGTTTTGTTCGTCACATCAATTCAAGGAGGAAAACTATGGCTAGTTTGCTCGAACAATTAAAAACCGTTACCACCATCGTGGCGGATACCGGTGATGTGGGCGCCATCCGCGCGGTCAAGCCGCAGGACGCGACCACCAATCCCTCACTGGTGCTCAAGGCCAGCGCATTGCCGGAATATGCTCCGCTGATCGAAGACGCTATCGCTTATGCCAAGTCGCAAAGCAGCGACAAGACGCAACAGATTGAAGACGCTGCCGACAAGCTGGCCGTCAGCATTGGCCTGGAAATCCTCAAGGTCGTTCCGGGCAAGATTTCCACCGAAGTGGATGCGCGCCTGTCCTTCGACAAAGACGCCATGCTGGCCAAGGCACGCAAGCTGATGAAACTGTACAACGATGCCGGCGTCAAGAATGACCGCGTGCTGATCAAGCTGGCTTCCACCTGGGAAGGCATCCAGGCTGGCGAGCAGTTGGAGAAGGAAGGCATCAACTGTAACCTGACCCTGCTGTTCAGCTTCGCCCAGGCGCGTGCCTGCGCCGAAGCCGGTGTGTTCCTGATTTCGCCGTTCGTCGGCCGCATCCTGGACTGGTACAAGGCCAAGGAAAAGCGCGATTTTGGCGCGGACGAAGATCCAGGTGTGGTTTCCGTACGTGCGATCTATGCCTACTACAAGGATCACGGCTACAAGACCGTGGTGATGGGCGCTTCCTTCCGTAATGTTGGTGAAATCATGGCGCTGGCCGGCTGCGACCGCCTGACTATTGCGCCGACCCTGCTGGAAGAACTGGCCTCCGTGGAAGGTCACCTGACCCGCCACCTGGTGGACAACGGCGCAACCAAGCAACGCCCGGCGCGCCTGACCGAAGCCGAATTCCGCTTCGATCACAACGCCGACGCCATGGCTACCGAGAAACTGGCGGAAGGCATTCGCGGTTTCGTGGTGGACCAGGACAAGCTGGAAGTCATGCTGGCCAGCAAGCTGTAGAAATACGCTACCCGGTCGCGGCCGGGTAGCGGCATTGACACCGGTTTTTCACGCACTATAGAATGCCGGTGGCGTTTTTATAACCCGAATTAAACCTTAATAACATGATTGGAGAGATTAAGATGGCACTGACTCAAATGGCTCTGGATTCCCTGGACTTTGACGCAACCGTGGCGCTGGCCGAAAAGGTCGCCTCCCACGTTGACATTCTGGAAATCGGTACCCCCTGCATCAAGCACAACGGCATCAAGCTGCTGGAAACGCTGCGCGCCAAGTTCCCCAAGAACCAGATCCTGGTTGACCTGAAAACCATGGACGCCGGTTTCTACGAAGCCGAGCCATTCTACAAGGCCGGTGCCGATATTTGCACCGTTCTGGGTACCGCCGACCTGGGCACCATCAAGGGTGTGATTGACGCCGCCAACAAGTACGGCAAGAAGGCGCAAGTTGACCTGATCAACGTGGATGACAAGGCCAAGCGCACGCAAGAAGTTGCCAAGCTGGGCGCCCACATCATTGGCGTGCACACCGGTCTGGATCAACAAGCTGCCGGCCAAACCCCGTTTGCTGATCTGGGGCTGGTTGCTGCGCAAAAGCTGAATGTCGAAATCTCCGTAGCTGGTGGTATCAAGGCTGGTACCGTAAAGCAAGTGAAGGACGCCGGCGCCAACATCATCGTGGCTGGCGCTGCCATCTACGGTGCCGCTGACCCGGCCGCTTCCGCTGCCGAGATCACCGGTCTGGCACACTAAGTTTAAACTGCAAGACAATACGAAAATCCACCATGTCGGTTCACCGATCTGGTGGATTTTTTTCGTGATAATTCGGGAGGTAATCAATCATGCATCAGGAACTTATCCTCAATAAAATCAATAGTGTACTAGAAGCCACCGACGATGGTCTGGTTCAAAAGATCGTGTCTGAAGTTGACAATGCCAAGCGCATTTTTATTTCTGGCGCGGGGCGTTCCGGCCTGGTGTCCAGGTTCTTCGCTATGCGTTTGGTGCACAGTGGCTACAAGGTTTTTATGGTGGGTGAAATTGTTACCCCCAGCATCCAGGCCGGTGATTTGTTTATCGTGGTATCCGGCTCCGGCGGTACGGAAACCTTGATGCCGCTGGTCAGGAAGGCCAAGGCCATGGGCGCCAGGATAGTAGTGGTATCCATGAAGGGGCAATCACCGATGGCTGAACTGGCTGACCTGGTCTGCCAGATCGGCGCGGGCAACGAGAACAGCTTCGGCTTGGTCAAGGGCATGCCAATGGGCACCGTGTTTGAACTGTCCACCCTGATTTTCCTCGAAGCGATCGTTTCCTATATTGTCCACGAGAAGGGGTTGACCGAAGAAGGAATGCGCGCACTCCATGCCAACCTGGAGTAAGTTCATCAAGCCAGGAAAAACGGGTGGCCTTGCCGCCCGTTTTGCTTTCTGGCACCAATGCAATAACCATTGCGAGTGTAAGGAAAACGCAATGTAGATTGTGATACAATCGCGCTGTTTTTCGGACAGGACAATAGTGGCGTTTGTCGTATGTGTGGTCTGCGCGTTATCGGCGTAATGGGTTTTTTCTTTATCATCCAATCAGATACACGTGAGCGAATTGCCAATTAAGTGATGGCGCGAATCGTGCTTAAGATATCTGGTTTTTTATCGTTCATAGGAGAATAAAATGGCAGTGATTGATCGTGTATTAGTGGGTGAGGCTCTTTATATTGAAGACCGTCCCGACCAACCCGGTTGCTTGGATCTGCGCAATGTCGCGCACATTGACCTCATCATCGGACCGCGTGGCAGCGCCGCAGAAGACGCTTTCTGCCGCACCCTGACCGACCAGAAGCAGGGCGTTAACGGCCTGCTGGCCGTAGTTGCCCCTAACCTGATGGCCAAGCCGGCCACCGTGATGTTCAACAAGGTGACCATCAAGAACGAAAAGCAAGCGATTCAGATGTTTGGCCCGGCTCAGCGCGGTGTTTCCATGGCCGTGATGGATTGCGTGGCTGACGGCACCATCCCCTTGGACGAAGCTGACGATGCCTTCATTTGCGTTGGCGTGTTTGTCAGCCACCGTGCCGATATGGACGAGCGCGTTCAAGAATGGAACTACCTGGCTACCAAGCAGGCGATCAAGAACGCTATTAAGCGCGAGCCTAAGGCTATTGACGTCGTGAATAGCTACAAGACCTCGGCGCACCCGTTCCAAGCCAAGTAATCTACTTGCGTTTGCCGGTAAAAACCCAGGCTTCATGCCTGGGTTTTTTTACGTCATCAAGGTGGCAAGCTGGTGCGCGGTGATGTTGCCGTCATGCAAAGCGCTGGCGACCAGTGCACCGCTGACGCCCAGGCTGGCAAGGTGCTGCAAATCGTGGGTGTTCCGAACGCCTCCTGCCGCATAAATTTGGTGTCCCTTGGCTAGCTTCAGCAAATTCGCCAGATTTTTCATATCCACCCCTTCGTAGCTGCCGACTTTGGCCAGGGCCATGCAGATCAGCCGCTGTGGCCATAGCTGTGGATTTTCCAGCAATGCCGATGGCCCCATAAAGCCTGCGCTGCCAAAATCGAGAGAAAGTACGGCGTCGTAGTCTCGTGCCTGTAGCTGCTGCAATTGTTCAAGCGTATCCAGTCGCTCGCTACCGATGACGCCAGTCAGCCCCATCTTACTCAGGGTTGCAAGCTGCCGGGAATGTGTGATCCCGGCATCCAGCCACAGTTCAATATGTGCAAAACGCTGACGCAGTGCCGCAACGATATCCAGGTTATTGCCCAAGCCTTGAATGGCATCCAAGTCGGCGATGTAGAGCGACTTGAATGGGTATAATTCAAGCAGGGCATGGGCGATGTCCTCAGGCAAGCTGGAATCGCACAGCGACGAGCGGATGGGTCGGTAATTGCCGCGCTCCCCCCGTTGCGCCCGCACTACTTGGCCGCTTAGTAAATCAATGACTGGAATAATTTCCACGTGAAGATCTTTGTATGTGAATTTATCACTGGCGGTGGATTATACCGTGAGCCTCTGCCCGCATCGCTGGCGCGCGAAGGCGGTTTGATGCTGGAGACGTTGCTGGCCGAACTGGCGCAAATGCCTGATGTGCAACTCGTAACCAGCCGCGATGCACGGTTGCCGGTGCTTGGCGGGTTAGCCGAGGTGGTCAGGGTGCATGCAGGCGACGACGTCTGGCAATGCTGGGAACAATGCGTCCAACAGTCCGACGCGGTATGGCCAATCGCGCCGGAAAGTGGCGGCGTGCTGGAGCGCCTGAGCCGGCTAGCTGTGCGGCACGGAAAGTGTCTGCTGAATAGCGCCCCAGATACGGTGGCCATTGCCGCCAGCAAGTGGGCGACATTAGCGGTTTTGGCGGGTGTCGGCTTAAGCGTAGTGCCGACGTTCAGGCCGGGTGAGACTCTCCCATATCACGATGGCAGCTGGGTGGTCAAGCCGGATGATGGTGTCGGCTGCGACGACAGCCGCTGTTTCGACGATGTCGTGGCAATGCAAGCCTGGCTGGAACAGGATGGCCGCGCCCTGACCCATATCATTCAGCCGTATTTACCCGGAGCACCAGCCAGCCTGTCCATGCTATGCCGCGCTGGCAAGGCTTGGTTGCTGAGCTGCAACCGTCAATTGGTGGAGTTGCGGCAGGGCGTGTTCAGCTACCACGGCAGCGTACTCAATGGCATGGTGCAGTATTGGGATGATTTTCAGCAAGTCGCGGATACCATAGCCAAGGCTATGTCGGGGCTGACAGGCTATGCCGGTGTGGATGTGTTGGTGGCTGACGGACGTATCACCGTGCTTGAGGTGAACCCACGCCTGACCACCTCGTATGCCGGGTTAGGCCGTGCCATCGGCCGCAATCCGGCTGGGCTGGTGCTGGACTTGCTCTATAATAAGACTCTCCAAACACTTCCGCGCGTCGAGCGCAATGTTGTGACCATATCCCTGGATGAATAACGAGCACCTCTTAACCCTAGGCTGGGATATCGGCGGCGCGCACCTGAAAGCGGCGCTGGTGGATGGCAATGGCCGTGCGCTACGCGTATTCCAACTTTCCTGCCCGTTGTGGCGTGGCCTGCAGTATCTGGAGCAGACCGTGGCTCAAGTATTGGCAGAACTAGGGATGGTGGATGTGCGCCATGCCATCACCATGACCGGTGAACTGGCCGACATTTTTCTCAGCCGCGCGACAGGCGTAGAACAAATTACTCAGACCATGGTGCGTTGCCTGGAAAGTCATGAGATGGTTGTTTATGCCGGACGCGCCGGCTTTGTGTCACAGGTCGACGCTGGGCAGCGCGTCGCCGACATCGCCTCCGCCAACTGGCATGCCAGCGCCGCTTTTCTTGCCGATGCGGCGGGCGATGCGCTGTTCGTGGACATTGGTAGCACCACCAGCGATTTCGCCGTACTGGGCCAGGGCAGGGTGCAAGCGCTGGGTTACAGTGACGCCGAACGCTTGCGCTGTGAGGAGCTGGTGTACACCGGCGTGGTACGTACCCCGGTGATGGCGGTGGCGCAGCGGGTGCCGTTTGCTGGTGCGTGGCAGCGCCTCGCCGCCGAACATTTTGCCACTACAGCGGATATTTACCGCCTGACCGGGGAGCTGGATGAGGCTTGCGATATGGCGGAAACCGCCGATGGCGCGGAAAAGTCGCTGCAAGCCAGCGCGCGGCGGCTGGCGCGCATGGTCGGCTGCGACCTGCAGGATGCTGCCATGCTGCGTTGGCGCGAACTAGCGCTGGTGCTGCGCAGTCGCCAGCTTGCAACCCTGCAAGACGCCGCCGAGCGCCATTTGTCGCGCGGTTTGCTGGCGCAGGATGCGCCTTTCATCGGCGCCGGCGCCGGCCGCTTCCTGGTGCGGGCACTGGCTGGGCGCATGGGGCGCGATTATCGGGATGCCACCGAATTCATTGCTGCCGCGCCTGAGGTCGCGCCCTGGGCGGGCGTATGCCTGCCAGCCTGTGCGGTGGCGCGCCTGGCGCAGGGGACGCAGCCATGCTGAAGGCCGAGCTGCCTTACCGCGCCAACGGTGCCGAACTGTTCGGGCACATCACCCGTCATCCCTGGGCGATCTACCTGGATAGTGGCCGTCCCGGCAGCAGCTATGGCCGCTACGACATCCTGGCGGCCGATCCTTTCATCACCCTGGTCACGCAGGGTGGGCAGACTGAGATTCGTCATGGCGAGGATGTTCGCGTTTCGCCTGAAGACCCCTTCACGCTGTTGCAGCACACCCTGCGGCAGTTCCCTGCCGACGCGGGCGAGCTGCCGTTTGCCGGTGGCGCCCTCGGCTATTTCGCCTACGACCTGGGGCGGCGTATCGAACACCTGCCGAGTACCGCGCAGGATGCTGAGCACATGCCGGAGATGGCGGTGGGCATCTACGACTGGGCGCTGGTGCTGGATCACCAGCAGCAACGCGCCTGGCTGGTGGGGCAGGGCTTTGACCCTCGCACCAAACAGCGCTGGGATGCGTTGCGCGAGTTGTTCAGTGCGCCTGCCGAAAGCATACCGGACAACTTCAAGATCACCGGCTCGGTGGTCTCCAATATGGACGTGCCGACCTATGCCGCTGCTTTTCGCCACGTGTTGGGTTACATCCGTGCCGGCGACTGCTATCAGGTCAACCTGGCGCAGCGTTTCAGCGCGCCGGGCGAAGGGGATGGCTGGGGCGCCTACCAGCAGCTGCGCCGCATCAGCCCGGCGCCGTTCTCGGCCTACCTCAACACACCGCACGCGCAGATACTGTCGGCTTCCCCGGAATGCTTCCTCAAGGTGAGCGACAGGCAGGTGGAAACCAAGCCGATCAAGGGCACGCGCCCGCGTTCGCCCGATCCGGCGCAGGACGCAGCCAATGCCGACGAACTGCACGCCAGCCTCAAGGACCGGGCGGAAAACCTGATGATCGTTGACCTGCTGCGCAACGACATTGGCAAGAATTGCGCGGTGGGTTCTGTCCAGGCCGACCGCCTGTTCGAGCTGGAGAGCTTCGCCAACGTGCACCACCTGGTCAGCACCGTTACCGGTACGTTGGCCGCAGGGCGCGATGCTATCGACCTGTTGCGCGGCTGCTTTCCCGGTGGCTCTATCACTGGCGCACCCAAGCTGAGGGCAATGCAAATTATTGAAGAGCTGGAACCGCATCGGCGCGGCGTGTATTGTGGCGCGATCGGCTATATCGGCTTCGATGGCAGCATGGACACCAGTATTGCCATTCGTACGGCCGTATATTCCGGCGGCCAGATACGCTTCTGGGCCGGTGGCGGCATCGTCGCCGATTCCGAAATGGACAAGGAATACCGCGAGACCTGGGACAAGGCGAGCAGCATGATGAAGCTCATGGAATATTTCGGCGGGAAATCTAATGTGGGTGGTTAAACTCGGCGGCAGCCTGCTCGGCACGCCTGAATTGAAAATCTGGCTGGATTTACTGGCAAAACAGAGCGACGGCCGTATCGTCATCGTGCCCGGCGGTGGCGTGTTTGCCGATGCCGTGCGCGATGCCCAGCCTACGGGCGGTTATGGCGATACCGCCGCGCATCACATGGCGCTGCTGGCCATGGAGCAATACGGCTTGGCGTTGCAGTCCTTGCAACCAGCATTGGTGACGGCAAGCTCGGAACTGGAAATTGCCGAGCGCTCCTGGCAGCACCGCGCCATCGTCTGGCTACCCAGCCGCATGGTGCTTGCCGACGACACCATCCCGGCTAGTTGGGATGTGACTTCGGATAGTCTGGCGGCATGGCTGGCGCACAAGATCGGCGCCAACCGTCTGGTGCTGGTCAAGCATGGCGAATTCGCCGAAACCACCTTCGGCGTTGGCCAACTGGCGCGTGAAGGTATGGTAGACGCCGCCTTTGCGGAATTCGCGGCGCGACTTACGTGTCCAATCCACATCGTCGGCAAGTCCGGCCATGCCGAGTTCGCCACCGCGCTGGCCGGCGGGCCGATCCCGACGCTAGCGTTTTAGGCGCCAACAACACCTTCTCCTGCAAGCGGGAGAGGGCTGGGGTGAGGGGCTGTTGATTTGAACAAGCAATCCCAAGGAGAACCATCATGCAACCCACCGAACACGCCTACACCGAACAGGAAATCCAGCAAAAACTCGCCGCGGAGTTGCCGCATTGGTACTACGAGGACGGCTGGGTCCGGCGTAAATACAAGACTTCCAGCTGGAAAGCCACGCTGATGGTGGTCAACACCGTCGGCCACTTGGCAGAGGCCGCTTGGCACCACCCAGACCTCACCGTGTCCTACGCCTTCGTCATCGTCAAGCTGGTGACGCACACCGCCAAAGGCATCACCGACAAGGATTTCGCCCTGGCGAAAAAGATCGAGGAAGTGATTTGCTGGCAACCGGGCAAGGAGGGTGGCGCTCTGGAAGGCACGCCCAACAACGATGTGCGCTTCAAGTATCTGAAATACGATTGAATGTGGGGTGTAGGGCGTCAATAAGCGCAGCACATTGCGCCGTATGAGGCTCAGCATACGGCGCAATACCTTTCAGTCAAATACCACCGGCAAAGCCGGTGGCTTGAGATTGTGAGCGCATCAAAGGCGCCCATGAAACCATGAGCCGCCAATGGCGGCTTACCCCATTTCGAGTTTCATCTGATCGTACCTCTCGTCTTCCTCTTCCTGATTCCGGATGTATGTGCGAACCATGTTCTCGTCCAAACCTACCGTCGAAACAAAGTACCCTCGGTCCCAGGAATGCTCGCCCGTGAAGTTCTTCTGGCGATCTCCATACTTCCTTGCAATCTGGATCGCACTCTTCCCCTTGAGATACCCAACAACATTCGAAACCGCATACTTCGGTGGGATGCTAATGCATATATGCACGTGGTCGCCCATCAGGTGCCCTTCGACAATCTTCGACTCCAGCTCGTGAAACATCTCGCCCAAGTGCCGACGAAGCACTCCAAATATGCGCTTCTTCCGTCTCTTCGGTATAAATACCACGTGATATTTGCAGTCCCATCTCGTATGGCTCAGGCTCTGGTAATCTTTCATTGTGAATCCCCTTTCTCTTGGCAGAGATCAGAAATTCACGCAGACCGTCGTAAAGGTCAAACCCTGGTGAGTCCCCCGGCATAGCCGGGGCTTACCTCTATGAGTTATTGCGTGAGATGTCTGACGTGGGGTTAGTTGACTTTAAAAATCCAATGCCTTCTCAATCCTGTCCAACGCGTTCCGCAAATTTTCCATCGAAGTCGCAAAGGAAATACGAAAATAGCCTTCGGCGCCAAAGGCGGAGCCGGGCACTACGGCGACGCCTACGCTTTCTAGCAGGTAGTCGGACAGTGCTAGGTCGGTGGAATCGCTGATTTTGCCTTGCTGGTAGAGCCGGGCGATGGCCTCGCGCGCGTCGGGGAAGGCGTAGAAGGCGCCGCCGGCCTTGAGGCATTTGAGGCCGGGGATCTGGTTGAAGCGCTCGACCACGTATGCGTGGCGTTCGCGGAAGGCCCTGACCATGGGTTCGATGCAGCCCTGGTCGCCTTCCAGCGCGGCTTGCGCGGCGACCTGGGAGATCGAGGTGGGGTTGGAGGTGGATTGGGATTGCAGGATTTCCATGGCCTTGATGATGTGGGCCGGGCCAGCGGCGTAGCCGATGCGCCAGCCGGTCATGGAGTAGGCCTTGGAGACGCCGTTGAGAACAATGGTGCGGGATTTCAGTTCCGGCGTGGCGTTGAGGATGTTGACGAAGAGCGCGCCGGTGAGGTTGACGTGTTCGTACATGTCGTCGGTGGCGACCAGCACGCGCGGGTGCTTGAGCAGCACTTCGCCCAGCGCCTTGAGTTCTTCCAGGGTGTAGACGGAACCCGTCGGATTGGATGGCGAATTGATGAAGAACAGCTTGGTGCGCGGGGTGATGGCCGCTTCCAGTTGCGCCGGGGTGATCTTGAAACCTTGCTCGATGCCGCATTCCACTATGACGGGCACGGCTTCCGCGACAATGCCGATGTCGGCGTAGGACACCCAGTAGGGCGCGGGGATGACGACTTCGTCGCCGGCATCCAGCACCGCCAGCGCCAGGTTGAAGATGCACTGCTTGCCGCCGACGCCGACGATGACTTCGTTGACAGAATAGTCGAAACCGTTCTCGCGCTTGAACTTGTCGACAATGGCCTTCTTGAGGCCAGGAATGCCCGCCACCGGGGTGTATTTGGTGAAGCCGCTATCGATGGCTTTCTTGGCGGCATCCTTGATGTGCTGCGGGGTGTCAAAGTCTGGTTCGCCGGCGCCGAGGCCGATGATGTCGCGGCCTTCAGCTTTCAGTTTAGCGGCGCGTGCAGTGACGGCGAGGGTAGGGGATTCCTTGATGGCTTGAACGCGGCGGGAGAGTTCCAAAATCTGGGTCCTTGAATTATCGGCAAAATTTACGCAATTTTACCGATAAACCCGTCCCGAATAAACCTGCTTTCAGCACTCGCTGTTGCAACCGGCCGCCTTGTTGAATTCGGCTGCCATCTCGCCGTCAATTTTTGCCAGGATCAGGCTGACATTGTGGACTTCGCCACGGTCGCCGTGTTGTGCGGCAAACACGCCAAGCCGGAACAAAGCTTCGCTGTGGTTCGGGTTGAGCGCGGTTGCCGTGCGGAAAGCGCGTCGCGCTTCCTCTGGTTTGCCCAAGCCCTCCTGTGCGGTGCCGAGTTCATACCAGGCTTCCGCGTTCTTCGGTTCGGCTTGAGTCCAGCGCTGACTGACTTGCAACAGCTTGGCCCAGTCTTCGTTCAGGTGCGGCAGGGCGACTTGCATGAAGAATGGCTTGTCGTCGTCGGGCAGCTCCCAGAATGCTTGCCCGGTAATTGGGAGCTTGGTTTCCGCGGGCTTCTGCTCCAGTTCGGCCAGCCATTCCACCGGAACTGCGTAGAAGTAGGCGGCGCGCCCCGGCGTTTTGAAAGTATTGATGCCGATCAGCCGGCCTTGATTGTCGAATAACGGGCTGCCGCTGGCGCCCAGGGTAAAGCGCGTACTGGTCCGTACCACGTTGCCGCTGCCATAGGGATAAAGCGATTTGATCTGGCCGCCGGAAGTGAGAGGGCTGAAGGAGCCGCTGGAGTGACCCATGGCATAGGCTTCTTCGCCTTTGCCCAGTTCCGTGGTTTTGCCCATTGCGACTGGCTGTAGCGGGAGTTTTTCGGTGTTGAGCAGGCAAAGATCGTGAAACGGGTCGGCCTGCACCGAGGTAATGCGGTAGACGTCTTCCGCCTGCGAAATCCAGGCTTGGGTGGTTTTGCGCAACACATGGCAATTGGTGACCACCTTGTCCTCGCCCACCACGACGCCGGTGCCGTAGGCCAAGCCACCTTCAGTATCGTAGCCGCGCACCAGAACGACGGAGAAAAATACGCGCATCAGCGCCTGCTGGTCAAAGGCCGGCGCATTGGGTGCAATCAGTAGCGAAACGATAAGTAACAGCAAGCGGCGCACGATGTTCCTCCACATAGCCATATTAAAATGACTGCCCACCCGTGTAAAAGGTTCCGCAAGCGATTCGCGGATGCCAACTGTTACAATGTCGCCAACTCATTTCGAGCGCTGCCGTGATCGTCACCTTTCCCAATAGCCACTACCAGCTGTACCAGCCTTTCCTACCCGCCGGTGACCAGCCGCAAGCCATCGAAAAGCTGGTGGAGGGGGTGCGTTCGGGCAAGCGCTTCCAGACCCTGCTCGGCGTCACCGGTTCCGGCAAGACCTACACCATGGCCAACGTCATCGCCCAATTGGGCCGGCCGGCCATTGTCATGGCGCCCAACAAGACGCTGGCGGCGCAGCTGTATTCTGAATTCCGCGAGTTCTTCCCCAGCAATTCGGTCGAGTATTTTGTTTCCTACTACGACTACTACCAGCCGGAGGCCTACGTGCCATCGCGCGACCTGTTCATCGAGAAGGACTCCAGCATCAACGAGCACATCGAGCAGATGCGGCTCTCTGCCACCAAGGCGCTGCTGGAACGCGAGGACAGCATCATCGTTGCCACCGTCTCGGCCATCTACGGCATCGGCGACCCGGTGGATTACCACGGCATGGTGCTGCACCTGACGCAGGGCGAGAAAATCAGCCAGCGCGACATGATTCTGCGCCTCACCGGTATGCAGTACGACCGCAACGAGTTTGATTTCTCACGGGGCACGTTTCGAGTGCGCGGCGACGTGGTAGATGTATTCCCGGCAGAAAACTCGGAAACCGCGCTGCGGATTTCGCTGTTTGACGACGAGGTGGAAGCGCTGACCCTGTTCGACCCGCTTACCGGGCAGATTCTGCACAAGGTGCCGCGTTTTACCGTGTACCCCTCCAGTCATTACGTCACACCGCGCGAAACCACACTGCGGGCCATTGAGCAGATCAAGGTCGAGCTGCGTGAACGTACGGATTTTTACATCAAGAACCACAAGCTGGTAGAGGCGCAACGCATCGAGCAGCGTACCCGCTATGACCTAGAAATGCTCAACGAGTTGGGGTTTTGTAAGGGTATCGAGAACTACTCGCGCCACCTGTCCGGGCGTAAGGTTGGCGAGCCGCCGCCAACGCTGATCGACTACCTGCCCAAAAACGCGCTGATGATAATCGACGAATCGCATGTGACGGTTCCGCAGATCGGCGCCATGTACAAAGGCGACCGCGCGCGCAAGGAGAACCTGGTGGATTACGGCTTCCGCCTGCCGTCGGCGCTGGACAACCGCCCGCTACGCTTCGAGGAATTCGAGCAGGTGATGCGCCAGTGCGTGTTCGTTTCGGCCACCCCGTCGGCATACGAGGCCACCCACCAGCAGCAGGTAGTGGAACAGGTGGTGCGCCCAACCGGCCTGATCGACCCGGAAATCGTGGTCAAGCCGGCCGATACCCAGGTGGACGATCTGCTGTCCGAAGCCAAGGCGCGGGTGGAGGCGGGCGAGCGCGTGCTGGTCACCACGCTGACCAAACGCATGGCGGAAGACCTCACCGATTACCTGTCCGAACACGGCGTTAAGGTGCGTTACCTACATTCGGACATCGACACCGTGGAACGAGTGGAAATCATCCGCGATCTGCGTCTGGGCGAATTCGACGTGCTGGTCGGCATCAATTTGTTGCGCGAAGGCCTGGACATCCCGGAAGTATCGCTGGTAGCCATTCTCGATGCCGACAAGGAAGGCTTTTTACGCTCTGAGCGCTCGCTGATTCAGACTACCGGCCGCGCCGCGCGTAATTTGAACGGCAAGGTTATTTTCTATGCCAACAGCATCACCCGCTCGATGAAGCTGGCGATGGACGAAACCGAACGCCGCCGCAACAAACAAACGGCTTTCAACCAACTGCACGGCATCACCCCCGTCGGCGTCAGCAAGCGCATCAAGGACATCATCGACGGGGTGTACGACAAGGATAGTGCACAGAAAGAACTCAAGGCCGCGCAAGCGATGGCGGGCTACGAGCACATGAGCGAAAAGCAGTTGCTTAAGGAAATGAAGCGCATCGAAAAAGCCATGCACGACGCCGCCAAAAACCTGGAATTCGAGAAAGCCGCTGAATTGCGGGATAGCCTCAAGAAGTTGCGCGAACAGTTTTACGGCGCTGAGCCGCCGGACATCGCGGATTAAGACATTTAGCCACGTCCGAAAACGACAAACCCCGCAATTAGCGGGGTTTGTCGCCAGGTCACGCAGTTTTGCGGTTGCTTACTTCTGCGTTTCCACCATCATCAATGGTTCGTCGGCCGCTTGCTCGTCGGTTTTCTTTTGCCAGGCGGCGGGTTGCGCCTTGCGCTTGGGCGGAACTTCCATCGGGGCCGGGGCCGCTACGGCGGCATCAGCCTTGGTTTCGATCATGACCAAGCCACTTTGCGTCAAGTCGGGCACCTCGATCGGGGCGCTTTCCTTGGGCTTGCGGCTGCGCGATGGGCGCGGCTTTTTTTCCGGCTTGGCGGCTGGGGCTTCGGCTTCCGGCGCGGCAGAAGACGTAACCGCGGCTACTTCGGTAGTTTGTTCGGCTACGGGTTCGACGGTTTGCGCAACAGGTGCGACGCTGACAGCTTCTACTACAGGCTTGGCGGTTTCGGCCTCGACTGGCGCCACTACTGGCTCGGCTGTTGCCTGAGCAGCTTGCTCATCCAGGTCCAGCGGGCGTTGCTGTGCCTCGTTGCGCGGGGGGCGCTCGCGGCGGTCACCGCCACGGCGGCCACGGCGACCGCGCGGTTCACGCGCTTCCTTGGCCTCACCGGTTTCCGTTGCGGCAGCCGGTTGGACTTGTGCTACGGGGGCCGGTGCACGTTGCGGTTTTTCACGTTCGGCACGGGGTTCGCGCGGCTGGCGCGGTTCCTGCGATTTGGCGGCGGCGTTGTCGCGCGGAGTTTCGCGCTTCTCGCCACGTCCCTCGCTACGGCCTTCACGGCGCGGCTCGCCACGCTTTTCGTTGCGGCCACTGCGTTCGCCGCGACGGTTGCTTTCGCGCTTGCGCGGTTGCGGCTTTTCTTCTTCCACTGCTTCCTTGGCGCTGGTGATCTTGCCCAGCCAGCTCTTGAAGCGGCCGAACAACGAGGCGGTGGGGGCCTCCTCAGCGGCGGTGGGAATGGGTGCCGGAGCGGATGGCGTAATGCCCTTGACGGCGGCAACTTGCCTGACAGCTTCCGGTTTTTGCGGCGCGGCGCCGGCTTCCTCGATTTCGGATGGCAGCTCCACCAACTCGTAGCTTGCGCGGGTGGTTTCTTCGCTGACATCGTCGTGGCGCAGGCGCACGATCTTGTAGTTGGGCGTTTCCAGGTGGATGTTGGGGATCAGCACCACCTTGACGCCCATGCGCTGTTCGATGGAATGGATTTCTGCACGCTTTTCGTTGAGCAGGAAGGTGGCGGCTTCCACTGGCAATTGTACCTGGATCACCGCGCTGTTTTCCTTCATCGCCTCTTCCTGGGTGATGCGCAGGATGTGCAGGGCGGTGGATTCGATGCCGCGGATGTGGCCGGTGCCGCTGCAACGCGGGCAGGGGATGTGGTTAGTTTCGCCTAGGGACGGGCGTAGGCGCTGGCGCGACAGTTCCAGCAGGCCGAAGCGCGAAATCTTGCCGGTCTGCACGCGGGCGCGGTCGTAATGCAGGGCGTCGCGCAGGCGGTTTTCCACTTCGCGCTGGTTGCGCTGGCTTTCCATGTCAATGAAGTCGATCACCACCAGGCCGCCGAGGTCGCGCAGACGCAACTGGCGGGCGGCTTCGTCGGCCGCTTCCAGATTGGTCTTGAAGGCGGTTTCCTCGATGTCGCTGCCGCGCGTGGCGCGGCCGGAGTTGACGTCAATCGAAACCAACGCTTCGGTATGGTCAATGACGATGGCGCCGCCGGAGGGCAGGCGAACTTCGCGCGAGAACGCGGTTTCGATCTGATGTTCAATCTGGAAGCGCGAGAACAGTGGGACTTCGTCGCGGTACAGTTTGACGCGCGAGACGTTGCCCGGCATCACGTGGTTCATGAATTGCAGCGCCTGCTCGTGGATTTCCGGCGTGTCGATGAGGATTTCACCGATGTCGGGCTGGAAGTAATCGCGGATGGCGCGAATCACCAGGCTGCCTTCCTGGTAGATCAGGAAGGCGCCCTTTTGCAGGTTGGATGCACCTTCAACCGCCGTCCACAATTGCAGCAGGTAGTTAAGATCCCATTGCAGTTCTTCCAGATTGCGGCCGATGCCGGCGGTGCGGGCGATAATGCTCATGCCGGACGGCACTTCGAGTTGGGCCATGACATCGCGCAGTTCGTTGCGGTCTTCGCCTTCGATGCGGCGCGACACGCCACCGCCACGCGGGTTGTTGGGCATCAGTACCAGATAGCGGCCGGCCAGGCTGATGAAGGTGGTGAGGGCGGCGCCCTTGTTGCCGCGCTCGTCCTTGTCCACCTGCACAATCAGTTCCTGGCCTTCGCGCAGCGCTTCCTTGATGCTGGAGCGGCTGTCGGCGTCGCCTTGGAAGTAGCTGCGCGCCACTTCCTTGAACGGTAGGAAGCCATGGCGATCCGTGCCGTAGTTGACAAAAGCGGCTTCGAGGCTGGGCTCGATGCGGGTAATAACGCCCTTGTAGATGTTGCTCTTGCGTTGTTCGCGGCCGGCGTGCTCGATATCGAGGTCTATCAGGCGTTGTCCGTCAACGATGGCGACGCGCAGTTCTTCTTCCTGCGTCGCATTGAATAACATGCGTTTCATTTTAGTTCTTCTCCCGCGCTCTTCAGCGGGCGTGCATGGCTGGCCGCAACGGGCGGCCGGAGGGAAAGGGAAGTGACAGCAATAAAAAGCTAGGAACTACCGCAACACGAGCAATTCAGCCAAGAAATGTGCCGCAATTGATGCGGGCGGAATCTTGTTGGGTATTGCTTAAAATCATATCGTTAAAATAATAAATTAACGTAATACTTTAGTATACGGTGCGGTTAACTACCCGGTAAAACAGGCTTTTCGGTTACAATTCCGTCAGTTCAGTTTCCCGCCGCGCGGCATTTGAGCCATTCCGTGCGCGACAGCTTTGAGCGCAATTTGTTCTGAATCCAAACTCCCGCTCGTCGCTGGTGCGAACGTATCCCGCACAGGGAGAGGAAAATGTTTCCAGAATATTTTCAAGCCGTTTCTTGTTGTCTGTGGTGAACGGCATTAACCAGAATTCTTTAATTTTGCTTGCAAAACCAAGCAAGTGGCTAGTATAGGTGAGATGAGCGATTTAAGCAAAGCGGCTGTGCGTCAGGTGACCGTAGATGAAGGCGGCGAGGGCCAACGCATCGACAACTTTCTCGCCAAACAGCTCAAAGGTGTGCCGAAAAGCCATTTGTACCGGATCCTGCGCAGCGGCGAAGTGCGCGTCAACAGCAAGCGCGTGGATGCGACCTGCAAGCTGGTGCTGGGCGATGTGGTACGCATCCCGCCGGTACGCACAGCGGCACCTGCGCCCAAGCCGACCGGTCCGGTAGCGTCAAAATTCGAGGGTATGGTGATTTTCGAGGATGATGCCTTGCTGGTGATTGATAAACCGGCCGGTATTGCCGTGCATGGCGGTAGCGGCATCAGCCGCGGCGTGATCGAACAAATGCGGCTGGAGCGGCCACAGGCCAAATTCCTGGAACTGGTGCACCGCCTCGACCGCGAAACCTCCGGCGTGCTGCTGCTGGCCAAGAAACGCAGCGCGCTGGTGGCGCTGCACGAAGCCATCCGTGCCAATGCTATGCAAAAGCGTTACCTGATGTTGGTGTGCGGTGCGTGGAAAGACCAGAAACGCCGCGTCAAGCTGCCGCTGAAAAAATACACGCTGGAGAGCGGCGAACGGCGTGTCAGCGTGGATGACGACGGCCAAGCTTCCGAAACCATTTTCCATTTGCGCCAGTCGTTTGGCGAGTTTACCTTGCTGGAGGCCGAACTGATCACTGGCCGCACCCACCAATTGCGGGTGCAATTGCAGCACTTGGGTTTTCCCATCGCGGGCGATGACAAGTACGGCGACTACGGCTTCAACAAAGAGCTGCAAAAACGCGGTTTGAAGCGCATGTTCCTGCATTCCGCCGAAACGGTGATCCGCCACCCGCTAACCGGTGTGGAATTACGCCTGAGGGCACCGTTGCCAAAAGAGCTGGCGGGATTTTTGAAGCAATTGGAACAACATGCCTAAGCAATATGACCTGATCGTGTTCGACTGGGACGGCACGCTGGTGGATTCCACCCAAGCGATTGTCGAGTCGGTGCAATCGGCCGCGCTCGATGCCGCTTTGCCGGTGCCGACGGATGAAGCCGCACGTGGCATTATCGGCTTGGAGCTAGGCGCCGCTATCGCCGCACTGTTCGACGAACTAACGGAAACCCAGCTGCAATATCTGGTGGAACGCTACCGCTACCATTACCTGGTGCGTGACCATGCCGTGTTGTTGTTCGAGGGCGTGGCCGAGGCCATGCGGGAACTGGAAACACAGGGCTTCATGCTGGGGGTCGCCACCGGCAAGACGCGGCGTGGGCTGGAGCGCGCCATGGACAATACCGCCTTAAGGCCGCATTTTCTCGCCACGCGCTGCGCCGATGAATGCCACTCCAAGCCGCATCCGCAAATGCTGGACGAACTGATGGATGAACTGGGGGTGGAGGCGGAACGCACGCTGATGGTGGGCGACACCCAGTTTGATTTGCAGATGGCGAACAACGCCGGCGTGGACAGCCTGGCGGTTTCCTATGGCGCGCAGCCGCTGGAAGCGCTGTTGCCACATGAACCGCTGGCACATTTTGACCGTTTTACTAAACTGCACCAATGGCTGATAATCCACGCCTGATTTGCGCCAGCGCCGCGCTGGCCGAGAAATCCACCGGGGTGCGTTTTGCATTGCCCGAGTTGGGCGAAGGCGTCACCGGTTTCGTGGTGCGTTTCGACGGCGCACCGCGTGCATTCGTTAATCGTTGCGCGCATGTGGGAGTGGAGCTGGACTGGCAGGAAGGCGAGTTCTTCGAGCCGGATGGGCGCTATCTCATGTGCGCCACCCACGGTGCGCTGTATCACCCGGTGACCGGCTATTGCGCTGCCGGACCTTGCCGGGGAGCGGCCTTGGAGCGTCTGCCGGTGGAAGAGCGCGACGGCAACATTTATTTGATATTGGAAAAATATGACTGATTCGAACTGGGAACGCCAGACCCTGGAAAAACTGGCATTGGCTGCCGTGCAGGAACAACGCCGCGCGCGCCACTGGGGCATCTTTTTCAAGGTGCTGACCTTTGTCTTCCTGTTCACCCTGCTGTTTGCCGCGCTGGACTGGATTGGGCCGAACAGGGCGCTTGGCAGCCACACCGCGCTGATCGACATTCAGGGCGAGATCGGCGCCGAGGGCGAAGTCACCGCCGACAACATCATTTCCAGCCTGCAAGCCGCTTACGACGACAAGCACACCAAGGGCATCATCCTGCGCATCAATAGCCCGGGCGGCAGCCCGGTACAGGCCGGCATCATCAACGACGAAATCGTGCGCCAGCGCAAACTACACCCCAAGGTGCCGGTTTATGCCGTGGTCGAGGATATTTGCGCTTCCGGCGGCTATTACATCGCTGTGGCGGCGGACAAGATTTTCGTGGACAAGGCCAGCATCGTCGGCTCCATCGGCGTGCTGATGGATGGCTTCGGTTTTACCGGCACCATGCAAAAGCTGGGCGTGGAGCGCCGCCTGATGACCGCCGGCAAAAACAAGGCCTTGCTGGACCCGTTCTCCCCGGTGAATCCTGAGCACCAGGCCTACGCGCAAAGTATGCTCAACGAAATCCACCAGCAATTCATCCAGGTGGTGCGCCAGGGTCGTGGCCAGCGGCTGAAGGAAACGCCGGAAATGTTCAGCGGCCTGTTCTGGGTTGGCAGCAAAAGCATAGAACTTGGCTTGGCCGATGGCCTGGGTAGTTCCGATTCGGTGGCGCGCGACATCATCAAGGAAGAAAACATCGTGGACTTCACTGTGCGCGAAGGCCTGGCCGACCGCTTTGCCAAGCGTTTTGGCGCCACCATGGCCAACCAGCTGACCGGCCCCGCCCTCAAACTGCACTAAAAGGTTTTGCCGCGATGCAGCGTATCGACTGGAAAGTCTTCGACAACACTACAACCCTGCGCCAAGCCGCCTGCAAGACCGTGCTGCACAGTGCCAACCAGGCCATTGCCGAGCGCGGCCGTTTCCTCATTGTGCTGGCTGGCGGCACCACGCCGCGCGATGTCTACCGGCATTTGCGCCATGCCGATACTGATTGGTCGAAGTGGCATGTTTACTATGGCGACGAGCGTTGCCTGCCGCCGGAGCATGCCGAGCGCAATAGCCGCATGGCGGAGGAAAGCCTGCTACGCCAGGTGGCAATCCCGTCCAGCCAAATCCACACCATCCCGGCCGAATTCGGCCCGGAGCAGGGCGCTTTGGACTATAGCCAAACGCTGGCTGAAGTGGGTCTGTTCGACCTGGTACTCCTCGGCATGGGCGAGGACGCCCACACTGCCAGCTTGTTCCCCGGCAAGCTCTGGGAAAGCCAGCCAGCGGCGCCCGCTATTCCTATCCATGGCGCCCCCAAGCCGCCGCCGGAGCGCGTGTCACTATCTGCCTCGCGGTTGTCCCAGGCACGCCAGGTGATCTTTTTCGTTACCGGCGCCAGCAAGCGCCACGCCGTGCAATTCTGGCGCGATGGCGCCGACATGCCGGTCGCCGCGATCCGGCCGGCGGGAGAGGTGGAAGTGCTGATGGATGCTGCCGCCGAACCTGTCGTGGAAGCCATTCCGGCTGGCTAATTTTGGTTGGTTAGGTTGCCAACCCAATCCGTAAACCGTGGTCTGCCTCCGCTATTCGCCGGAGAGTTCTATGTGTACGCATGGAATGTTGTTTTGCAAGACCTCGGATTTTTAAGTTCCTCATAACGAAGCGCTTCCGTGAGCCTGAAGATAAGCGTGTTTCCGTCGGACAGCATCGAGAAGTGCTCATATCCCATGGTGGTGTTTTCGAAGTGCCCGTAAATGGTATTCATAAACTTCCGCAAGGCAGTCAAAGCATCTTCTATTTCCTGGCGAGAAGTGCCGGGGAACACCTCTGCCTTGTTGCTCAGTTGGACCGCGAGATCGAAATGTGCGATGTCTTTGTGTCGTCGGTCCTTGATTTTCTGGCATCGCAGACGGAATTCAGAGAGCGACTCTGCCAATGCGGCAGATAGGTCTTGGAACCCGGCGCTCTGACATTGATTGGTCAGTGTTTCGAGGGTCAGATTCTTCTTCCCAAAAGTTTCCGCAGGGTCTGCCAGCTTGACTATCGTAAGCTGAACATCGTTCATCAATACCCTCTGGACCACCGAGAAGAATGTCGGAGCTGCTTCGTTAATGAGGGCAATTCGTTCGGGATTCGTGCCGAATATCTGTCTGTAGACGATCCAGTGACCGTGAAGCCACACGACTTCGGAATGCAAGAAGTCCCAAGTATCCGATAGCGTGTTTGGAATAGGCATAGGGGTCTAACGACCAAGCTCACCGGCGGCAATGGAGCGTAGCGGAATTGCCGTCCGGTGGAGCGCATTGTTAGCCATGTTATGGGATCTCATTTTCCACGCCTAAAGCCTGCGGTTTAACAGTAACTAAAACCTCTATGTACTCGGCGCGGATACCCTTGCTCAGATCATCAATATGGACAAGGTGCGTAAAAAGTCCACTCGATTCAAAGATATGTCGACATATATCAAATCCCCAATCAATGGTGCAAAGCGCCCGACCGTCGCCAACTGGGTTTCCATGATATTGCTCCGGTTCCAAATAGATAATATCGTTATTTTCAATACGAGCCCTCAACTTTGAAGGTTTGCCTTTGTTTACAAGAGGCACAGTACATATGTGCATGCCCCCCGGCTTGAGCGTGCGAGCAATTTCCCTAAACGCCCGCGATGGGTGGAATACATGCTCAAGCACATCCTGTGTTATGTGTAAGTCAATGGACTCATCAGAAAACGAAAGTGACTCCAGGTTTTCGCAGCGCATTTTCCCAACTAAGGCTCCAGGTGTATGGTCTGGAAAATATTGTGATGGGATGTATTGAGAACATTCTTTGGAGAGGCGAAGACTGGCTCCTCGTTGTTCAGGCGAAGACTCGTGAATTACAGCTTCTCGCCATTTTGGAAAATAGGAATCAATTGCCACCATCAGTGCCCGTTCGCGTGGAATGCTCCCGCAACGTGTACAAACGAAGTGATCTCTAAACCAAGTGTCACGAGCTACGAAATCAACATCGCTGTCACAGGTTGGGCAGTGTCCAGAAGTCTGAAAAACGGGAGGTGTTGAATCCGACATAATGCTATGTTCTCCTGATGGCTAACGTTAGGCCGCACCGCTCGGCTACCGATGAGCTTTGCAGCCCGTTACGTTGATGAAGCGGCCCGCGCTTGTTGCCGGTACCCACGCGTTGTCCAGTGGTCCCGTCCCTTGATGCAATGTGTGGGATACCAAGATGGATTGGACACAAACCATCTGGAATGACGTTTCCCCTCGAGTTACTTCATAGCCAAGAGGACAGACCTCAAACTGACCCCGCGCCTTGTTCCGAGCCAAAGAAAGACCCCGCTCGAAGTTGTTTGGGAGCATTCCTTCTTCCTCCGGAACACCGATCAGCGCGTGCTCTGTGTGAATTATGATGTTGGGCGGAAAACCTTGCCAACTTTCAATTTCACCGTGAACGTTGTGGCAAGTGTTTGAAGCAAAGCTTGTGCCTCCAAACAGCGCCATCAGGCACGTAGTGCAGGCGGCAAGCGCGGCATTGAAGCTATTGCGCAACACCGGATTCATTTGTGCGGCCTAACGTAATGTATACGACAAAATTTGTCCAATAATCCGGCATGTGTGTCGTATAATCATGGTTAATATTTAGTAACTATATGAATTAGATATCTTTAATAATTCGTTTAGGACAGCTAATGCAAACAAATGCGACAACCTCTCAGCCCCCTAAATTGCTCGATCAGGTGCGCGAGAAAATCCGCTACAAGCACTACAGTTTGAGCACGGAAACCACTTACGTTTCGTGGATTAAACAATACATCCTCTATCATGGCAAGCGCCATCCGGCGGAGATAGGAGCGGCGGAAGTGGAGGCGTTTTTAACGCATTTGGCGACGGCCCGGCACGTTGCCAGTTCCACACAAAACCAGGCTTTGTCGGCCATCCTGTTTTTGTATCGCGAGGTGCTGGCGCTGGAACTGCCTTGGCTGGAAAGTTTTGAGCGGTCAAAAAAGCCAAGGCGTTTGCCCGTGGTACTGACGGCGTTGGAGGTGCAGGCCATGCTGCGCGCGGTGGAGCGCTCGCCGGAGCCGGTCGGGTTGATCATCAAATTGCTTTACGGCACCGGGATGCGGTTGATGGAGGCGGTCCGGTTGCGGGTGAAGGATGTGGAGTTGAGCCGCAAGGAGATCATCATCCGCGATGGCAAGGGCGGCAAGGATCGCGTGACGGTATTGCCCGATAGCCTGGTTGAGCCGATGCGCGCGCAGCTGGCCTTGCGGCGGGCCTGGCACGAGCAGGATTTGGCCGCGGGCAAGGTGGATGTGTGGCTGCCAGACGCGCTGGCGGTTAAATATCCGAATGCGTCAAAGGAGTGGGGGTGGCAGTATGTGTTTGCCGCGAAGAATTATTCAACCGACCCGCGCAGCCAGGTGCAGCGCCGGCATCATGTGGACGAAAAGCAGGTGCAACGCTATGTCAAACGCGCGGCGGAAGCCGCCGGCATCGCCAAGCCGACTAGCCCGCACACCTTGCGCCACAGTTTTGCCACCCATTTGCTGCAAAACGGCTACGATATCCGTACAGTGCAGGAATTGCTGGGACATTCGGATGTGAGCACGACCATGATTTATACCCATGTGTTGAACAAAGGCGGGCGCGGCGTGGTGAGCCCGCTAGACCATTTTTAGAGGTGCCCTGTGAGTTTACGTTTTCGCCTTAATCTGCTGATTACCGCGCTGATGCTGATGTTCATGGCGGCGGTGGGTTACGTGGTAGTGAAGGAGACGCGCAACTCGATCAAGGAGGGGGTGGAGGCGGCGACACGGGTGACTATCCAGCTGCTCGATACCGTGATCATCAGCTCCTACCGCAATCCCGAGCTGGGGTTGACGCATGTGGTGCTGCGCGATTTCCTGGAATCGCTGGGGCATGTGCGCAGCAACGATATCCGGCTCTACGATGCCAGCAACCACCTGATTTACACTTCGCCGCCCTCCACCTACAAGACCGGGGAAGACCCGCCGCGCTGGTTTGTCAGCCTGGTGGGGCCGGAGCAGGAAACATTAATACGGCGTATCCGCTTTGGCCGGCTGGAGGTGGTTTCCAATCCGGGCGGGGCGATCCGCGAGGCTTGGGAGGGGGTGCGCTACCTGCTGTGGCTGGCGGCGGCGTTCTTCCTGCTGGTGAACGGTCTGGTGTACTGGATGCTGGGGCGCGCGCTGAAGCCGGTGGACAGGATTTTGTCCGCCATCGGCGAAATGGAACAGGGCAACCTAGCGGCGCGTTTGCCGGCCTTCAAGCTGCCCGAGTTTGACCGCATCGGCTACAGCTTCAACCGCATGGCGGCGACGCTGGAGGGCAGCACCGAGGAAAACCGGCGGCTGGCGCTGATCGTCAAGCAGACCAACGATGCCATCATGATTCACGACCTGGACGGCAATGTGTCGTTCTGGAACCCGGCGGCGGAGCGCTTGTTCGGCTACGCGGCGGGCGACATCATCGGCAAGTCGGCCTCGTTGCTGACCCCGGCCGGGCGCGAGGACGAGGTGCGGCAGAGTCTGGCGGCGATCTGCGCGCGGCGCCCGATCGAGAATTACGATACCCAGCGCCTGACGCGCGACGGCCGCTTGCTGGACGTTTCGCTGTCCGCCGCGCCGCTGGTGGATCCGCATGATGGCCGGGTGGTGGGGGAGATTTGCACCCTACGCGACATTACCGAGCGCAAGCTGGCGGAGGAGGCGGGGCGCAAACTGGAGGAAAACCGCCAGTTGACCCATCTAATCCAGCGTCATATCGAGGACGAACGCCGTTCACTGGCGCGCGAGCTGCACGACGAGCTGGGGCAGTACGTCACCGCCATCAGGACTTTTGCTGTGGCCATCGGCAACAAGGCGCGCGAGAAGATGCCGGATGTCGAGGCGCACGCCCAGACCATCGCCGCCGCCGCCAACCACATCTACGACGGTATGCACAACATCATCCGCCAGTTGCGCCCCGGCGCGCTGGACAACCTGGGGCTGAGCGAAACCCTGCGCGATGCGATTGCCGTGTGGCAGGGGCAGCACCCGGAGGTACGCTTTAGCCTGAATTTTTCCGGTAAACTCGACTCATTGGGGGAAAGCCTCAACATCAATCTTTACCGCATCGTGCAGGAAGCCGTGACCAATGCCTTGCGCCATGCGCGGGCGACGGCGCTGGAAATTAGGCTGGAACAACAGGAGAACGGCGATTTGCAACTGACTATCAAGGATAACGGCGTAGGCACCAACTTATGCAATGTCGACCAGTCCAGGCATTTCGGCCTGCTGGGCATGCGCGAGCGGGTGCAGGCGCTGCACGGCAGCTTCAGCCTGGATTCAGTGCCGGGCGAGGGGACTTGCATCCGTGTTAGCATTCCGCTCAGGCGGGAGTAAGAGGTTGGCTGTGTGAGCGCCGCCCCGGCGCGATTGCCCGGCTACGGCTTCGTCATCGGGGCGAGGGCGCCCCTCCCACAAAATTTTCTGGGTGTTTTGAGAGTTTGAAATGATCAATGTCATGCTGGTGGACGACCATGCCGTGGTGCGCATGGGCTTCAAGCTGTTGCTGGAAGCCGCGGCCGACATCAAGGTGGTGGCGGAGGCGGAAAACGGCGAACTGGCCGTGCGCGGCTATAGCGAGCACCACCCCGATGTGGTAGTGATGGACATCACCATGCCCGGCATGGGCGGGCTGGAAGCCATCGAGCGTATCCTGGCCAGGGATGCCCACGCGCGCATCCTGGTGCTGTCGGCGCATGAGGATTCGGTACATCCCAAACGCGTGTTGAACGCCGGTGCACTGGGCTACCTGAGCAAGCGCAGCGCGCCGGAAGAACTGATCAGCGCCATCCGCACCGTGGCCGCGCGCAAGCGCTATCTGGAAGCCGGCATTGCCCAGCAAATGGCGATCCAGCAGCTATCCGGCGAACAAAGCCCGGTGGATGTGCTGTCGCCGCGTGAATTCGAAGTGTTCATGGCGCTGGCGCAGGGCAAATCCACCAACGAAATCGCCGAAGCGCTGTGCCTCAGCCCACGTACCATTGGCACCCACCTCTACAACATCAAGCAAAAACTCAGCGCCGGCAACCAGGCGGAGATTGCCTTGATTGCCATGCGCTCCGGCTTAATAGACCCTTAAACTCTAGCCGCGGTTAATCGCAGCCGGCACGTTTTCGTCGCTTCCCGCCAGATGGGCATCGCGCGCCGGCAGCACGTCGGCCACCACGGCCAGGCTTTTCCAGGCGGGCGGCGGGGTTGTACATTCAGCCTTTGGGATAAAAGCCGATTCTTCCACCAGCTGCATCTTGTGGATGTAGCGCGGGCAATTGGGGAATACCTCCCGTACCACCACGCGAATCACCAGCTGTGCTTCGGGATATTCGGCCAGCAGCGGGTCATGCTCGCTGACGCTGGCGCTGCCATTGACGCGCAACCTGGACTGCTGTTCGAAATCCACAAACAGCATGCCGACGTTGGATTTGGCCAGCATGTTGCCGGCGGAAAGGTACATGCCGTTGCCGTCGTACAGCGGGAAAGCCAGCGTGGTTTCGTCCAGTACCCGCACGAAGCCGCGCGGGCCGCCCTTGTAGGAGCAGTTGGCGTGGCCGTCCGCATCCACCGTAGCCAGGAAGAACATATTCATGCCCTCGATGTAGGCCTGGTCTTCCGGGCTGATGACGGCTTGCACGGCGGCGTCGCGGATGCGGTCGGCTAGTTTGCGGGTGTCGAACTTGTCCTGCAAGGCGCGTTGGCTGTCGCTGAACATGGCGCTTACTCTCGCACCCAGGCTAAGGCCGGGTCGTAATCCTCGAATACCTGCACTTCGGCATCGGTGAAAATGCGGGTCAGCCAGCCACTCCATTGCAGCCATTGGTCGTCGGTGACGATGGCGATGCGCTCGAAGTCGTGCGGGTGCTGGCGCATCAGTTTGATTTCCCCCCACGCCACATCCAGCGTGAAACCTACCATGTCGCGTAAATCCAGCAGCAGGCGCGCCTTGGCGTGGAACTGGAAAGCGTGTTCGGCGGCTTGTTCCAGTTCGCGGAAATCGGCCAGGGTGAATTCGCCCAGCGCGGCGGCGATAACCAGGTGCGGTGTTTTATTGTCGAGAGTGATCATGGCTTTTCCTTTGTGAGCCTACAGTGTAGGGGCTTGCACGGTTTTGTCAAAATCTTCCAGGCGTTTTTTCAAGGGCTGGCTGCGCACGCTGATGATGCCACTGGTGATGATAAGTGCCACGCCCAGCCAGCTGGTGGGGGAGAGCGTTTCCTGCCACAGCAGGATGCCGAACAGGCTGGCCAGCACCACGGTGCTGTAAGCCAGGCTGCCGGCTACCAGCGTGTTGCCTTTGCGGTAAGCGCGTGTCATTGCAAGCTGCGCAATGGTGGCGCTGCTGCCCATGGCGGAAAGCAGCAATAAATCGTGCGCGGTGAGGGCGTGGAATTGGTGGATCAGCATCCACAAGCCGCTGCCGATGGTGCATACCAGGGTGAAGTAAAATACGGTACGCCATTCCGGTTCGCCCAAGCGGCCCAGCTGTGTCACTTGCAGGTAGACGATGCCGGCCAGCAGGCCGGAGAGCAGGCCGAGCAGCGCCGCCGGCCAATCATTTCCGGCAAAACTGGGTTGCAGCAGCAGGGCGACGCCAACAAAGCCGATGGCAATGGCCAGCAGCAGGATGGGCTTGGCCGCGCCGCGCAAATAAAACACGGACAGCAGGGCGAGGAACACCGGCGAGGTGTAATTGAGCGTAACCGCCGTCGCCAGCGGCAGCTTGCCGATGGCGTAGAAGAACAGCACCAGCGCCGCAAAGCCGAGCAGGCTGCGTGACAGGTGCAGCTTCCACAGGCGCGTGGCCAGCGGTTTGTTGGTGCTGCGAGTGATGAGAACAATGACCAGCAGCCCGAACAGCGAGCGATAGAACACCAGTTCTGCGCTGGTGAATTTGTGCGCGCCGATCTTGACCAGCACCCCCATGCAGGCAAAGAACAGGCCGGCGACCAGCATCCATAGGGCGCCGTAGGTGGTAGTTTTCATGTGGGGTGGATGACGTGGCTACTTCAGGTGCGGCTCAAGCTGTGCCCGCACCCATAGGTGGAAGTGCTCCATGCCGGTTTCCATCGGGTGCTGGTAGGGGCCGTATTCATCCAGGCCTTGCGCGAACAGGGCTTGCCGGCCGTCGTGCATGCGCTGGCAGATATCTTCGTCCTCAATGGCGGTCTCGGTGTAGGCGGCTTGTTCGGCTTCGATGAATTCCCGTTCAAACAGCGCGATGTCCTCCGGGTAGTAGAACTCGACCACGTTGGTGCAACTAGTTGGCCCGCGCGGGATGATGTTGGAAACCACTAGCACGTGCGGGTACCACTCGATCATCAGGAACGGGTAGTACACCATCCAGATGGCGCCATATTTGGGTAATTCGCCGTTGCCGTAGCGCAGCACCTGCTCCTGCCAGCGCCGGTAGATGGGGGAGCCGGATTTCTTCAAGGCGTGGTTGATGCCTACCGACTGTACGCTATACCATTCGCCGAACTCCCACTTGAGGTCGTCGCAGTCGACGAAATTGCCTAAGCCCGGATGGAACGGCACGACGTGATAGTCCTCCAGATAGACCTCGATGAAGGTCTTCCAGTTAAATTGGTACTCGTCCACCATCACGCGGTCGAGCATGAAGCCGCCGAAGTCGAAATCCTTGAGGAAACCAAGCTTGCCTAAATCCTTGGCAATGTCACGCGGGCTGTCGAACAGCAGGCCGTTCCAGTTCTGCAATGGCGTTTGAGCAAGGTTGAGGCAAGGTTTTTTCTCGAAATGCGGCGCGCCCATCAGTTCGCCCTGCAAGTCATAAGTCCAGCGGTGCAGCGGGCAGACGATGTTGTGGGCGTTGCCTTTACCTTTCAACATCAGTGCCTGGCGGTGGCGGCAAATGTTGCTGAGGAGTTCGATGCTGTTGTTGTTGCGGACTAATGTTTTCGCATGGTTCATCCATTCCAGCGAGTAATAGTCGCCGGGGCTGGGCACCATCAGCTCGTGGCCGATGTAGCTGGGCGCATGAGGGAACAGGACTTGCTGTTCCAGCGCGTAAATAGCAGGATCAACGTACCAAGAGGTCGGCAGCTGCGCTCGCGAAGGGCGCTTGATAGGTGTGATTTGAGCAAGAGACATAAATTCTGTTTGTCCTCCGCAACGACCGGGGAACATGATCGGCACGGCATTATAAGCGCCTTATTTTGCCGCAACCGGCATTTTTTTCAAGACTTGCGTATCCAAAAAGGACGGAGATATTACCAATTTGTTACCGTCCCGTGGGCGCCATTGCTTGCTCGCCTGGGCATTTTGCGATAGTCTTCCAGCTTGGTAAAAACGTCCCAAACCAATGCAGATGAAAAGGGAGCAAGCATGAAAAATCCGCTGGAGTCTATTCCTGGAACGGTAGTTTCCGGGCTAGTGCTGACGGTTGTTCTGTACGTTTTCCTGAAAATTTTTATTCTGGTGGGAGGCTGATATGGATTTTCTTCCCGCTATCGCTCGCTGGGTACATTTTCTGGCCGGGGTCACCTGGATCGGCCTGCTATATTACTTCAACCTAGTGCAGATGCCGGCACTGAAGGCGGCTGCGGCTGATGGTACCGCCGCCGGCATCAGCAAGCACGTGGCGCCACGTGCGCTGCTGTGGTTCCGCTGGGCCGCCGTGGTGACCTGGCTGGCTGGCGCTGCGTTGCTGGGACCGAACTTTGTTGCCGCTTTCACCTTGCAGCCGGAAATGGCACCCATTGGCGTTGGCGCCTGGCTGGGTACCATCATGCTATTCAACGTGTGGGTGCTGATTTGGCCGAACCAGCAAAAGATACTGGGCATGAAGCCGGCCAGCGACGAGGAAAAGAACAAGGCGCGCCGGGTGGCGATGCTGGCTTCGCGCACCAATATGATGTTATCCATCCCCATGCTGTTTTTTATGGCCAACGGGATGTCGCACCGGGCGGTACTCGGCTTCTGACGAGCTTCTAACTATTTGGCACACGGCGGCGTTGGCCGCCGTTCTTGTTTTTTGGATGAGTAAAACATGTCGCAACATTTAATGAATACCTACGGCAGGCAGCCGGTGACCTTTGTCAAGGGTGAGGGCGTCTGGCTGTGGGACGAGCAGGGCAAGCGCTATCTGGACGGCCTGGCCGGTGTCGCGGTGAATGGCCTCGGACATGCCCATCCCAAGTTGGTGGCTACGATTTGTGAGCAAGCCAGCCGCCTGATCCACGTTTCCAACATTTATCGCATTGCCGAGCAAGCCAGGCTGGCAGATCGCTTGGCTGGGCTGGCTGGCATGGATCGCATCTTTTTCTGCAACTCCGGCTGCGAAGCCAACGAGGCGGCGATCAAGCTGGCGCGCCTGTACGGCCATGGCAAGGGCATCGAAAACCCGGCCATCGTGGTGATGGACAGGGCGTTCCACGGCCGCACGCTGGCGACGCTTTCCGCCACCGGCAACCGCAAGACGCAGGCCGGCTTCGAGCCGCTGGTCAGTGGCTTCGTGCGCGTGCCGTTCGACGACCTGGAGGCCGTCAAGCAAGTAGCCCAGCACAACCCCAGCGTGGTGGCGGTGCTGGTGGAGCCGGTGCAGGGCGAGGGTGGTATCAACATCCCGCATGACGGCGCTGGTTACCTGCGCGGCTTGCGCGAGATTTGCGATGCCAACGGCTGGCTGCTGATGCTGGATGAAGTGCAGAGCGGCATCGGCCGTACCGGCACCTGGTTTGCCTTCCAGCATAGCGGTATCGTGCCCGACGTGATGACGCTGGCCAAGGGGCTGGGTTCTGGCGTGCCTATCGGTGCTTGCTTGGCCAAAGGCGTAGCGGCCGAGGTATTCACCCCCGGCAAGCATGGCTCTACTTTCGGCGGCAATCCGCTGGCTTGCGCCGCCGGGCTGGCGACGCTGGACGCCATCGAGCAGGAAAATCTGCGCGAAAACGCCGAAGCCGTCGGCAATTTTATCTGCGACAGTCTGCGCCAGGCCTTTGCCGGCATGGCCGGCGTCGTGACCATACGCAACGCCGGCCTGATGATCGGCATTGAACTGGATCGCCCGTGTGGCGAGCTGGTCAAGCAGGCGCTGGCCGCCGGGCTGCTGATCAACGTCACTGCCGACACGGTGGTGCGCTTGCTGCCACCGCTGGTGATGAGCCGGGCCGAGGCGCAGCAACTGGTGGATATTCTGGCGCCGCTGGTGAAGGACTTTTTAGGCCGCTAATCATGGCAATTAAACACTATCTGCAATTCAATGACCTGAACCGTGATGAGCTGGACTACCTGTTCGCGCGTGCACGCCACATCAAGGCGCAGTTCAAGGCCTACCAGCAATACTGGCCGCTGACCGACCGTACCTTGGTGATGATCTTCGAGAAGGCCAGCACCCGCACGCGCCTGTCGTTTGAGGCTGGTATCCAGCAACTGGGCGGCTCCGCCATCTACCTCAACACGCGCGATTCGCAGCTGGGGCGCGGCGAGCCGGTGGAAGACGCGGCGCAGGTGATCTCGCGCATGTCGGACATCGTCATGATCCGTACTTTCGAGCAGGAAATCATCGAGCGCTTCGCTGCCAACTCGCGCGTGCCGGTGATCAACGGGCTAACCAACGAATACCATCCGTGCCAGATCCTGGCCGATATCTACACCTACATCGAGCATAGAGGGGCTATCCAAGGCAAGACCGTGACGTGGATCGGCGACTCCAACAACGTCTGCAACACCTGGCTGCAAGCGGCGGAAGTGCTGGATTTCAACGTGCATGTTTCCACCCCGCCGGGCTACGAGGTGGAGCCGGAGCGTGCCGGGCTGTATGGCAATGACCATTACGAGGAATTCGCCGACCCCATGCAAGCCGCGCGTGGCGCCGACCTGGTGACCACCGATGTGTGGACCAGCATGGGCTTCGAGGCGGAGAACGAGGAGCGCCTGCGCGACTTTGCCGATTGGCAGGTGGATGGCGACATGATGCAGGTCGCGGCCAAGGATGCGCTGTTCATGCACTGCCTGCCGGCGCATCGCGGCGAGGAAGTCGCGGCGGAAGTGATCGACGGCCCGCACAGTGTGGTATGGGCCGAAGCGGAAAACCGCCTGCATGTGCAAAAGGCGCTGATGGAATATTTACTGTTAGGAAAAGTGAAGCAATGAGTGACATCAAGAAAGTCGTACTCGCCTACTCGGGCGGCCTGGATACCTCGGTCATCCTTAAGTGGTTGCAGGACCAATATCAATGCGAGGTGGTGACCTTTACCGCCGACATCGGCCAGGGCGAAGAGCTGGAACCGGCGCGCGCCAAGGCGCTGAAATTCGGCATCAAGCCGGAGCAAATCTACATCGACGATCTGCGCGAGGAATTCGTGCGCGATTTCGTCTTTCCGATGTTCCGCGCCAACACCGTGTACGAGGGCGAATACCTGCTCGGTACTTCCATCGCCCGCCCGCTGATCGCCAAGCGCTTAATCGAGATTGCGCGCGAAACCAACGCCGACGCCATTTCCCACGGTGCCACCGGCAAGGGCAACGACCAGGTGCGCTTCGAGCTGGGCGCCTATGCGCTTAACCCCAACATCAAGGTCATCGCGCCGTGGCGTGAGTGGGATCTGCTGAGCCGCGAAAAGCTGATGGTCTACGCCGAAACCAACGGCATCCCGGTAGACATGAAGCACAAGCAGGGCGGCTCGCCGTATTCCATGGACGCCAACTTGCTGCATATTTCTTACGAAGGCCGTCATCTGGAAGACCCGGCCGCCGAGGCCGAGGAATCCATGTGGCGCTGGACGGTCAGCCCGGAAAATGCGCCGGATGCCGCCGAATACCTCGATATCGAATACGTCAACGGCGACCCGGTTGTGCTCAACGGCAACAAGCTGGCGCCGCACGCACTGCTGGCCGAGTTGAACCGCCTGGGCGGCAAGCACGGCATCGGCCGCCTCGACCTGGTGGAAAACCGTTACGTCGGCATGAAATCGCGCGGCTGCTATGAAACCCCCGGCGGCACGATTATGCTGCGTGCCCATCGCGCCATCGAATCGCTGACCCTGGATCGCGAAGTCGCGCATTTGAAGGATGACCTGATGCCGCGCTACGCCAGCCTGATTTACAATGGCTACTGGTGGAGCCCGGAGCGCGTGGCGCTGCAAACCCTGATCGACCATACGCAGAACAGCGTCAACGGCTTCGTGCGCGTCAAGCTGTACAAGGGCAATGTCATCGTGGTCGGCCGCGACAGCAAGACCGATTCGCTGTTCGACCCGACCATCGCCACTTTCGAGGATGATGCCGGCGCCTACGACCAGAAGGACGCGGGCGGCTTTATCAAGCTCAACGCCCTGCGCATGCGCATCGCCGCCAATCTGCGCAACCGCAAGAAGTAATGCGGGTCATCGCCTACGATTCCACCCTGCGCGACGGCGCCCAGGCGCAGGGGGTTTCGTTTTCGGTGGAAGACAAGCTCAAGATCGTCGAGCGGCTGGACGATCTTGGCATCGCCTACATCGAGGCCGGCAATCCCGGCTCTAACCCCAAAGACCTGGAATTCTTCTCGCGGGTGGCCGAGATTGAATTAAAGCACGCCAAAATCATCGCCTTCGGCAGCACGCGCAAGGTCGGCATCGCCGCTGAGGAAGACAAGAACCTGCAATCGCTGCTGCGCGCCAATACCAGCGCAGTGGCCATTTTCGGCAAGAGCTGGGATTACCAGGTCACCGGCATCCTGCGCACCACGCTGGAAGAAAATTTGGCGATGATCGCCGACACCATCCGTTACCTGAAAGCGCAGGGCAAGGAAGTGGTGTTCGACGCCGAGCACTTTTTCGACGGTTACCAGGCTAACGCCGATTACGCCATGCAGAGCCTGCAAGCCGCAGCCGAGGCGGGCGCCGACGTGCTGTGCCTGTGCGACACCAATGGCGGTACTTTCCCCGACCAGATTGCCGCGATTACCCAAACGGTGGTCAGCCGCTTCCAGGTGCAAGTCGGCATCCATTGCCACAACGACTGCGAAATGGCCGTGGCCAATTCGGTGGCGGCGGTGCAGGCCGGCGCGGTGCAGGTGCAGGGCACCATCAACGGCATCGGCGAGCGCTGCGGCAACGCCAACCTGTGTTCCATCATCCCCAGCCTGCAACTCAAGCTGGGCCTGGATTGCATCCCGGTGCAGAACATGGCGCACCTGACTTCTGTCGCACGTTTCGTCAGCGAAGTCGCCAACGTCACCTTCAACGACAAGGCACCCTATGTCGGCAACGACGCCTTCTCGCATAAGGGCGGCATGCACATCGACGCGGTGAGCAAGAACCCGATTTCCTACGAGCATATCAACCCGGAGCAGGTCGGCAACGTGCGCCACATCCTGGTGTCGGAAGTCGCCGGGCGTAGCGCGCTACTGGCCAAGATCAACGCGGTGGACGCCTCGCTCACCAAGGATTCGGCGGAAACCAAGCGCATCCTCGACCACCTCAAGGCGCTGGAGCACGAAGGCTACCAGTTCGAGAGCGCCGAAAGCTCGTTTGAACTGCTGGTGTACAAGCTGCTCGGCAAATACCAGCCGTTCTTCGAACTCAAGGAATACACCGTCGTTATCCACGAACCCGCCGTCAACGGCGTCAACTCCACGGCCACCATCCGAATCGCGGTGGACGGCCAGGAAGAAAACACCAGCGCCGACGGCGACGGCCCGGTCAACGCGTTGGACAAGGCCATGCGCCGCGCCCTGGAACGCTTCTACCCGGCGATCCGCGAAGTCAAACTCACCGACTACAAGGTGCGCGTGCTGGATTCCGACAAAGCCTCCGCCGCCAAGGTGCGCGTGCTGATTGAATCCTCCGACCATGACGAAAGCTGGACGACAATTGGGGTGTCCACTGACATCATTGATGCGTCGTGGCGGGCGTTGATTGACTCAATTGAATATAAACTCATGCGGGATATGGGTTGATAACGTAGGCAGTGAGTCGCTCTCCCTACAGGACTATAGATTTTGCATATTTCTGAGAATGTAAATGAGATTAACCGGTTAAATCTCATGGATGCGACGCTGAAGCTGCGTCTCAATGGAGGCATGCCTTATAAATCAGAAACACTTGCGGCTATATTTCCTTCGCACTCAATCGATGATATTAAAAATTCCATACATGCAGTTGAGGAACTCTTTAGAGATGCTAAATAGTGTCGTCATGAGATAGCCGCCCACAGGGCGATGCACCGAATGTGGACGGCAGCAAGGACTGACGAAGTGCATTTCGCATAGCGAGTCGCAATCCCTCTCCATCGCTTGAGGTGCAAAA
>Ga0265327_10001180_pt1 | contig 35383 bp, 33 predicted proteins | sample 41621metaG_FD_202089 | JGI IMG/M metagenome (GOLD analysis project Ga0265327, IMG submission 202089) | Rhizosphere microbial communities from Carex aquatilis grown in University of Washington, Seatle, WA, United States - 4-16-21 metaG | ecosystem: Host-associated > Plants > Roots > Rhizosphere...
TCGCTGGAGGCCTCAGGCGATCTGAAGCCCAGCGGCAATGACGTCATCGAATCCGCCTTCGCCATCGACGCCCTGGCCCGTCGCACCGCCGCAGCGCTGCTCGACCGCAGCCACCGGCTGAACTAGCCAAGAGTGTAGGACCGCCACCGCATGATCCACGCCGCGCAAGACACTGCCTTCGCCATCCTCTCCTTCGTATTCGTGCTGGGGCTGGTGGTGACGGTCCATGAGATGGGGCACTTCCTGGCGGCCAAGGCCTGCGGCGTGGCCATCGACCGCTTCGCGATCGGCTTCGGCCGGCCGATGCTGGCCTGGAAGGACCGCGCGGGCGTGCAGTGGCAGGTCGGCTGGCTGCCGCTGGGCGGCTATGTGCGCTTCTCCGGCGACGAATCCGCCGCCAGCGTGCCGGACTGGGAGGACCTGCAGGAGCTCCGCCGTGAGGTTCTGGCACGGGAAGGTCCGGAAGCCCTGGGCCGTTATTTCCATTTCAAGCCGGTCTGGCAGCGCGCCATCGTGGTCGTCGCCGGACCGCTGGCCAACTTCGTGCTGGCGATCGTTCTTTTCGCCATTTTGCTGACGGCGGTGGGCGAGACCACCACCCTGCCCAGGGTCAGGGACGTGATCGCCGGCGGTCCGGCGGCGGCGGCGGGTTTCAAGGCCGGCGATCTGATCAAGACCATGGATGGTCAGAAGGTCGACGACTTCGGGTCGCTGCGGCAATACGTCGGCCTGCGCGCGGGAACGCCCATCGTCTTCACCGTGCAGCGTGGGACGCAGATCACCACCCTGACCGCCAGCCCGCGCATGCAGGACGTGGACACCCCCCTTGGCAAGCAGAAGGCGGGAGTCCTCGGCGTCTACCCCGACGAGCGGCGTTCCGACGTGACTCACAAGCGCTATCCGCCCCTGGAAGCCATTGGCGGCGGCGTGGAGCGCACCTGGGACACGCTGAAGACCACCGTGTTCATCATCGGCCGCCTGCTGCACGGCCAGCTGCCCGCTTCCCAGCTGAGCGGCCCGCTCGGCATCGCCCACACCGCGGGCGCCGTCGCCCAGGTGGGAGCCGAGGGCGCGAGCAACGCCTGGGAGGCTTTTCTCGGAGGCCTTGTCGCCGCGCTCAGCCTCGCCGCGGTGCTGTCGGTGTCGATCGGTTTCATGAACCTGCTGCCGGTGCCGATCCTCGACGGCGGGCACTTGGTCTTCTACGCGTACGAGGCGGTAATGAGGCGTCCGGTGGGCGCGCGCGTCCAGGCGGCGGGCTATCGGCTAGGCCTTGCTTTGGTCCTCGGATTGTTGTTGTTCGCCACCTGGAATGATTTGCAGCGACTCCGCGTGTTCCAACTCCTGGGGCTGATGTCCTAGTCCCGTTCGCACTGTTTCACGGCTGACCGACCTGATGCACGTTTCACGCGCCCGCTGTTCCGCGCTGATGATCTTCTCCGCGGCCTTGATCTTCGGATCGGCCGTCCTCTCCAGACCCGCGGCGGCGCAGGCCCCCGCGGTGTCCACCGGCGTCCAGGCGCCGGCCGCGGCGACTCGCGTGCAGAGCGGCGTGGTCAATCGCATCGTGGTTCAGGGCAACGAGCGGATCGAGGAGAGCACGATCCTCTCTTACCTCCAGGTGACCCCCGGCCAGACCGTCACCGAAGCCATTATCGACAACGCCGAAAAGGCGCTGGACGCCACGGGCCTGTTCGCCGAGGAGCACATCGGGCTGCAGGGCTCCGACCTGGTGGTTCGGGTGACGGAAAACCCGATCATCAACCAGGTGGTGTTCGAGGGGAATCACAACCTCAAGGAAGAAAAGCTGCGCGACGAGGTCCAGGTGCGTCCTCGCGGCGTGTTCACCCGCTCCAAGGTGCAGGCAGACGTCCAGCGGATCGTCGAACTCTACCGCCGGGCCGGTCGGGTGGGCGCGACGGTCACGCCGAAGATCGTCGAGCTGCCGCAGAAGCGCGTCGATCTGGTGTTCGAGATCAACGAGGGTCCCAAGAGCGGCATCCTCAACCTCAATGTGCTGGGCAACAAGGACTTCTCGGACAACGCCTTGAGAGACGTGATCGTCACCAAGGAATCCAAGTGGTACCGGTTCTTCACCAGCAACGACAACTACGACCCCGACCGGATCGAGTACGACCGCGACCAGCTGCGCAAGTTCTACGAGAACCGTGGCTACTACGACTTCCACGTGCTGTCGGCGGTCGCCGAACTGGTGCCTGAGAAGAACGGGTTCAACATCACCTACGTGCTCGAAGAGGGCAGCAAGTACAAGTTCGGCAAGCTGACGGTCGAGACCGACCTGAAGCGGCTGGATCCCAAGTTCATGCAGCGGCTGCTGCCGATCCACGAGGGCCAGCTCTATCAGCGCGACCTGATCGAGAAGGCCACCGACGCCCTGACCTTCGCCGCCGGCGCGGCGGGCTTCGCCTTCGTGGACGTACGGCCCCGCTACTCGGCCAATCCCAAGACCCACACCGTCGACATCAACTTCCAGGTCACTGAGGGCCCGCGCGTCTACATCGAGCGGATCGACGTCGTCGGCAACACTCGCACCATCGATCCGGTGATCCGCCGCCAGCTGCTTGTCTCGGAAGGCGACGCCTACAACCGCGTGCTGGTCGACCGTTCGAAGACCGCTGTCCGCTCCCTGGGCTTCTTCAAGGACGTCGACATCACCCAGCAGCCCGGCAGCGCGCCTGACAAGACCGTTTTGCGGGTTTCGGTCACCGAGCAGCCCACTGGCGAACTCAGCTTCAGCCTGGGCTACAGCTCGGTCGAGCAGCTGATCGCGGACATCGGGGTCACCGAGCGCAACTTCCGCGGCCGAGGCCAGCAGGTCACCTTCCGGGTGTCGGCGGGCTATCTGCGCCAGGAAATCAGCGCGGGCTTCCAGGAGCCGCGTTTCCTAGGACGCAACCTGCAGGGCGGGTTCGACCTGTTCGCGACCCGCTACGACCTGACCCGATACTCAAGCTACCGCACCTCGTCGATCGGCGGCGACGTCAGCCTGGGCTTCCCCCTGACCGATTCCTCGCGTCTGTCGGGCACCTACACCCTTAGGTCGGATCAGGTGTTCGTCGACAACTCGCTGTGCATCCCTGGCCAGGTGCTGGTGTCGCGCACGCTCTGCGACCAGCGGGGCACCAACATCACCTCCGCCATCGGCTACAACTACCGCGTCGACATGACCGACGACCCGATCCGGCCTTCGCGCGGCCTGAAGTTCGTGGCCAGCCAGACCTTCGCCGGCGCCGGCGGCACTGTCAGGTACGTGAAGTCGACGCTCGACGCCCAGGTCTACCACTCCTTCACCCCTGGCCTGGTGCTGATGCTCGAGGGCCAGGCGGGCGACGTCGAGCCGTGGGGCAACGACTACATCCGCATCAACGACCGGCTCTATCTCGGCGGCGACAGCTTCCGCGGCTTCCAGATCGCCGGCATAGGCCCCCGCGACATCCTGTACGGCGACGCGCTGGGCGGGAAGTTCTATGCCAAGGGCACAGTGGAACTAAGCATCCCCAACGGCTTGCCGGAGCAGTACGGCATCCAGACCGGGCTGTTCGCCGAAGCCGGCACCTTGGGCATCCTCGACGCCCGGGCCAAGGTCGACCCGTCTACCGGTCTGGCCGATCCCAATATCCGCGACGAGCTTGCCCTGCGCGCCTCCGCCGGCATCACCGTTTACTGGAAGTCTCCGATGGGCCCGCTGAGGTTCGACCTCAGCCAGATCCTCAAGAAACAACCGTACGACCGTACTGAAACCTTCCAATTCCGCACCACTACTAGGTTCCAATGATGAAAACGCTCTCTCTGACGCTGGCCGGCGCCGCCGCCATCGCGACTCTGGGCGGGGCGACCTTCGCCTTCGCCCAAACTAAGCCCGCTCCCAAGCCGGCCGCCGCCGCCCCAAAGCCGGCCGCCACCGCGCCGCGGCCTGCTGCAGCGGCATCCCCCGCGCCCGCCGCCCCCGCTCCGGCGCCGCTGGTGATCACCGCCAACATCCCCGGCATCTGCGTCTATTCGCAGGACGGCGTCATCGCCGGTTCGAACGTGGGCAAGGCCGTCCTGGCCCGGCTTCAGCAGCTCCAGGCCCAGGTCAACGCCGAACTGACCGCCGACGCCACCTCGCTGCAGAACGACGCCAAGGCGTATGAAGCTAAGAAGGCCACGCTGGCCGAAGCCGCCCAACAGCAGCAGGCCCAGGCCTTGCAGACGCGCGCCGCGGCTTTCGATCAGAAGCGCCAGCAGCGCCAGAACGAGCTTCAGGCGACCGAGCAGAAGGCCTTCGCTCGGGTGCTTCAGGAAGCCGGCCCCCTGCTGCCTGACCTGATCAAGGGCAAGGCCTGCGCCGTGGTGCTTGACGCCAACGCCATCCTCGCCGCCAACGAGGTCATGAACCTGACCCCGGTCGTGGTGACCGCCCTGAACGGCAAGATCCAGACCTTCGACTTCGATCGCGAGCACCTGGATCCCAACGCCGCGCCTGCGCAGCGCTAATCGGTCCAATTCATGGGCGCGGCTCCGATTTTGCGATCGGACCGCGCTCAAGATAAGGATACCGGGCGTGAATCGGCGACGGGGCGCTGCCCTGGCGCGTGAATCATGCTCTAGGGCGCCAAATCCGGTTCGCGCCGGATTTGGCCCTTTGTTTTTTCAAGGCCGACAGGTTCCACAACAGCCGGTGCGGAGTTGAAAGCAAACCATGCCTGATCCCCGCTTTTTCGAGGACCTGGGACCGGTCACCCTGATCGAGCTTGCCGCCGTCACTGGGGCCGAGCTGTCGCGTCCGGAGGACGGCGAGCGCCGAATTTCGGCCGTCGCGCCGCTGGGCCGCGGCGGGCCCTCGGACGTCAGCTTCTTCGCCGACAAACGCTACATTGAGGACCTGAGAGCCACCGGCTCCGGCGCCTGTTTCGTTTCGCGCGAGTTCGCCGACCAGGCGCCGAAAGGCTGCTCGGTGCTGGTGACGCGCGAACCGCACGCCGCCTACGCCAACGCCGCCCACCGACTGCACCGCCCGCGCCGGGCCGACGCGCGCGACCCGCTGATCCATCCCACGGCCATGATCGAAGACGGGGTCAGCCTGGCGCCTGGGGTAGTGATCGGCTCGGGGGCCCAGGTCGGCCGCGGTTCGAGCATCGGGCCCTACAGCGTGATCGGTCCGGGCGTCGCGATCGGCCGCGGCTGCACCATCGGCGCTCACGTGACCCTCGGGTTCGCGCTCGTCGGCGACCGTGTGGCGATCCTGTCCGGCGCCGTGATCGGGGAGCCCGGCTTCGGCGTAACCGTGGGCCAGGGCAAGACCGTGGACGTGCCCCAGCTCGGCCGCGTGATCATCCAGGACAATGTGTCGATCGGCGCCTGCAGCTGTGTGGACCGCGGCGCGTGGGACGACACGGTGATCGGCGAGAACACCAAGATCGACAATCTGGTCCAGGTCGCCCACAACGTGCGCCTGGGCCGCAGCTGCGTGCTCGCCGCCCACACCGGCATTTCCGGCAGCGTGGTCGTCGGCGACGGGGTGCAGTTCGGCGGACGGGCCGGCATCGCCGACCACGTCACCATCGGCGACGGCGCCAGGGTCGCGGCGGCGGCCGGGGTGATGAAGAACATAGAGCCCGGCGGCAAGGTCGCGGGCCTGCCCGCCAAGCCGGTGCGCCAGCACATGCGCGAGGTGGCCTGGTTGGGCAAGATGGCGCAACGGCGCGAGGGAGGGGACAAGGAATGAGTGCAGATGCAGGCGCGAGCGTGCGAACCGACATCGACATCGGCGAGATCCTCGCCCGGATTCCGCACCGCTATCCGTTCCTGCTGATCGATCGCGCCGAGGACTACCGTCCGAACGAATCGATCGTCGGGATCAAGTGCGTGACGTTCAACGAACAGTTCTTCCAGGGGCATTTCCCGGGCAATCCGGTGATGCCCGGAGTCCTGATCGTCGAGGCCATGGCCCAGACCGGCGCGGTTCTGATGTCCAAGTCGCTGGATGTGGACGTCGAGGGCAAGGCGATCATGTTCATGTCGATCGACGAGGCGCGCTTCCGCCAGCCGGTGCGTCCGGGCGACGTGCTTCGTCTCAACGTCGAGGTGATCAAGCACCGCGGCGACATCTTCAAGTTCAAGGGCCGCGCCCTGGTCGGCGAGAAGCTGGTCGCCCAGTGCGAATTCGCCGCCATGGTTGTCGAGACCCGTTGATGTCCAAGATCCATCCGACCGCAGTCATCCACGATGGGGCCAAGTTGGGCGCCGACGTCGAGGTCGGGGCCTTCTGCATCGTGGGCGCGGACGCCACGCTCGGCGATGGGGTGCGCCTGCTATCGCACGTGGTGGTCGACGGCCTGACCACGATCGGGGAGGCCACCGTGGCCCATCCCTTCGCCTATCTCGGCGGCCCGCCGCAGCACCTGGGCCACAAGGGCGAGCCGACCCGTCTGTTGATTGGGGCGCGTAACATCATCCGCGAACACGTCACCATGCACACCGGCACCGCCAGCGGCCGCGGGGTGACTACCGTCGGCTCCGACGGCCTGTTCATGGCCAGCAGCCACGTCGCGCACGACTGCATCGTCGGCGACCATGTGGTCATGGCCAACTGCGCCACCCTGGGCGGCCATGTGCAGATGGCGGATTTCGTGTTCATGGGCGGTCTGGCGGCGGCCCACCAATTCAGCCGCATCGGGCGCTACAGCTTCATCGGTGGTCTGGCGGCGGTGACCAAGGACGTGATTCCGTTCGGCTCGGTGTGGGGCAATCACGCGCATCTTGAGGGCCTCAACCTGGTGGGGCTGCGCCGCCGCGGCTTCTCGCGCGAGCAGATCAACGAGCTGCGCGCGGCCTACCGCCTGCTGTTCGCCGACGAAGGCACCTTTCAGGAGCGGCTGGCCGACACGGCCGAGACCTACGCCGGATCGCCGGAGGTGATGGAGATCATCGACTTCATCCAGGCGGACGCCAACCGGCCGCTCTGCCTGCCCGGCATCGAGTAGGCCCTTGCGCAAGCTCGGACTGATCGCCGGGGGAGGGGAGCTGCCTATCCGCCTGGCGCGCCAGTGCGCGGCCGTGGGGCGCCCGCTGTTCGTCGTCCGCCTGAAGGGCATGGCCGATGCGGATCTGGGGGCCTTCGAGGGGGCCGACGTCGGCATCGCCGAGCTCGGCAAGGGCATCTCCGTGATGAAGGCGGCGGGCTGCCAGGCCATCTGTCTGGCCGGGATCGTCAAGCGGCCCGATTTCTCCGCGCTCAAGCCGGACCTCCGGGGGCTGAAGGCGCTGCCGGGCGTGATCGCGGCGGCGCGCCGGGGAGACGACGCCCTGTTGCGCTTCCTGGTGGGCGAGTTCGAGTCCGAAGGTTTCGCCGTCGAAGGCGCCCACGAAGTGGCCGCCGGCCTGACCCTGCCGCACGGCGCGCTCGGGGCGCTGACGCCGGGCCCCGAACACATGATGGACCTGCACAAGGCGTTCTATGTCGCCGGCGAGATCGGGCGGCTGGATGTCGGCCAGGGCGCTGTGGTGTGCCAGGGGCTGGTGCTGGCGGTCGAGGCGCAGGAAGGCACCGACGCCATGCTCGAGCGCTGCGCCGGCCTGCCTGAGGCCCTGCGGGGCAGTCTGAAGGACCGCCGCGGCGTGCTCGCCAAGCGTCCCAAGCCCATCCAGGAGCAGAGAGTTGACCTGCCGGCGATCGGAGTCGCCACCGTGGTCGCCGCGGCCCAGGCGGGTCTGGCGGGGATCGTGGGCGAGGCCGGCAAGGTGCTGGTGATGGACCACGCCGCCGTGGCCAAGGCGGCCGACGACTGCGGCCTGTTCGTCTACGGCCTCGATCCCCAGGACCTGCCGGCGGACTGGGCGGGATGAGCCGCGCCCTGTGCATCATGCTGGTGGCGGCCGAGGCGTCGGGCGACGCTCTGGGCGCCGGGCTGATGCGGGCGCTGCGCAAGCGGCTGGGCGAGGGCGTGCGTTTCGTCGGGGTCGGCGGCCGGCGCATGGAAGCCGAGGGACTGCAAAGCCCGTTCGACATCTCCGATCTGTCGATCCTGGGCTGGGCCGAGGGCCTGAAGGCCTATCCGCGGGTGGTCAAGCGCGCGGACGAGACCGCCGCCCTGGCGGCGCGGGAAAAGCCGGATGCGGCCGTGCTGATCGACTCGTGGGGCTTCACCCTGCGCGTCGCCCAGCGCCTGCGCCGCCAGGATCCCCAGCTGAAGCTGATCAAGTACGTCGGACCGCAGGTGTGGGCCTCGCGCCCCGCCCGGGCCAAGACGCTGGCGGCGACGGTGGACCACCTGCTGTCGATCCTGGCGTTCGACGCGCCCTATTTCGAGCGCGAGGGCCTCAAGGTCACCCCCGTGGGCAATCCGACCCTGGCCAGAGACCTGTCAGGCGCCGATCCGGACTGGCTGCGCGAAACCCTCGGCGCGGCCCCGGACGAACCGATCCTGCTGGTGCTGCCGGGCAGCCGCCGGTCGGAGATCGCGCGGCTGATGGCGCCGTTCGGCGAGGCGGCCGGGCTGCTCAAGGCCTCGCATCCCAAATTGCACGTGGTCCTGGCCCTGGCCGAGACTGTGGCGGAGGAGGCGAGGGCGGCGGCGCGGTCATGGCCGGTCCAGCCCCATTTCATCGAGGGTGAGGCGCGGCGCCTGGACGCGATGCGCGGCGCGACCGTCGCCCTGGCCTGCAGCGGCACCGTCACCACCGAACTGGCCATGGCCGGCTGCCCGATGGTCGTCGCCTACCGCATCAGCGGCCTGACCTATTTGCTTCTGAAGCCGGCGATCAAGACCCGCTGGGTCACCCTGATCAACATCGCCGCGGGCCGCGAGATCGCGCCGGAGTTCATCCAGGCGCGCTGCACCGGTTCGGATTTGGCCCGGGCGCTGGCCCAACGCCTCGATGACGAGGCCCTGCGCCGGCGTCAAATCGCCGACCAGACCGAGGCCCTGACAAAGCTGGGGCCGTTGAACGGGCCTGACCCGTCCGAGCGGGCCGCCGATGCGGTGATCGACGTTGTCGAGGGGCGGCTTTAGCCTCTGCGTCCGCGCGAGCGGCGGTCCAGGAACAGCGCCGCCAGCACCAGGACCGCGCCCGACCCCGCGAAGCCCAGGCTGAGGTCCTCGCCGATCGCGGCTGGCATCCAATCGGCCCCGTAGACGTCCAGAAGCAGGGCCAGGGCGAGCAGCATGGCCCCGCCAAGAGCCAGGGCGCTGATCGCGTTCATCCCATGCAGGAACTTTGGGGGCGGGGCCCCCAGACGCTCCCTGGGCCTGAGTGTATTCCGAATCTGGCGGAAGCCGACCGCCAGCAGCAGGAGGACCAGCGCCAAAATCAGCAGATGAATCGGCGACAGCAGTCCCATCTACGCCTTCCTGCATAAGGGAAACGGCAGTGTCCGCCTTGCCGGGCCTCCGATCAACGCGTGCGGACCCCATTGCAGAACGGTTACAAATGCGGTCAAAGTCGCCCGCGATTTTCTTGTATACAATCGGCCGCGCATGAGATTGAACGTGGCGCGCCGCGATCACCCTTTGGAGGAACAATGAGTTCGAACAGCCTGCAGGACGTGCTGAACGCCAACCCGGACATCGTCGGGTTCCTGCGCAACCAGCAAACCGGCCCCAACGTGTATCCGGGCGTGCCTGCCGAATTCACCAACTGGCGCGACGAGCAATGGGCCTGGCAGCACACCGCCGTGCTGTACAATCAGTCGTACCACATGGTGGACCTGCTGGTTGAAGGCCCCGACGCCTTCAAGATGCTGAACTACCTCGGCGTCAACAGCTTCAACAACTTCACCGTCGACAAGGCCAAGCAGTGGGTGCCCTGCACCCCCGAAGGCTATGTTATCGGCGACGTGATCCTTTTCCACCTGGCCGAGAACTCCTTCAACCTCGTGGGCCGCGCCCCGGCGATCGAATGGACCGAGTACCACGCCTCGACCGGCAAGTGGGACGTGAAGGTCACCCGCGACGAGCGCACCGCGCTGCGCACCGACGGCAAGCGCAAGTCCTACCGCTTCCAGATCCAGGGCCCGAACGCGGCCAAGGTGATCGAGGCCGCGACTGGCGCTCCGATGCCGGACGTGAAGTTCTTCAACATGAGCTACGTGACCATCGCCGGTAAGACCGTCCGCGCTCTGCGCCACGGCATGGCTGGCCAGCCGGGCCTGGAGCTGTTCGGCCCCTGGGAAGACGGCGAGGCCGTTCGCCTGGCCCTGGTCGAAGCCGGCAAGGCCCATGGCCTGCGCCAGGTCGGCGGCCGCGCCTATTCGTCCAACACCCTGGAATCGGCCTGGATCCCCTCGCCGCTGCCGGCCGTGTTCACCGGCGAAGGCTCCAAGGGCTTCCGCGAGTGGGCCACGGCCAATTCCTACGAGGCCAAGTGCTCGATCGGCGGCAGCTTCGTGTCCAAGAATATCGAAGACTACTACCTGACGCCCTGGGACCTGGGTTACGGCGTGGTGGTGAAGTTTGACCACGACTTCATCGGCCGCGAAGCCCTCGAGAAGATGGCCGCCGGCCCGCGGCGCGACAAGTTCACCCTCGAGCTCAACATCGAGGACGTGGAGCGCGTGATCATGTCGGCGTTCCAGAAGGAAGGCCGCTTCAAGTACATGGAGTTCCCGTCGTCGGTGTACTCGATGCACCCCTACGACCAGGTCCTGAAGGACGGCAAGCCGGTCGGCCTGTCGACCTGGGTCGGCTACAGCTCCAACGCGGGCCGCATGCTGACGCTCGCGATCCTGGAGGGCAGCGTGCAGGTCGGCGACGAAGTCGAACTGGTTTGGGGCGAAGAGAACGGCGGCACCAAGAAGCCGACCGTCGAGCCGCACGTGCAGACCAAGATCCGCGCCACCGTCTGCCCCGCGCCGTACGTGGAAGCGGTCCGCCAGACCTACCACTCGGGCTGGCGCAGCCGTCAGCCGGCGTAAAGCCGGCGCGTCACAGCGCAAAGATCAGCCCCCGGTCGCCAGCGCGGCCGGGGGTTTTTCTTTGGCCACAATGCAAACCGCCCGCCTCGGGGGTCCGAAGCGGGCGGCGATGGTCAGGGCTGTGGAGCGCCCTAGCGCTTGTCGATGGCCACGAAGTCGCGCTTGGCCGGGCCGGTGTAGAGCTGGCGGGGCCGGTTGATTTTCTGCTGCGGGTCTTCGATCATTTCCTTCCACTGCGACACCCAGCCAACGGTGCGGGCCAGGGCGAACAGCACGGTGAACATCTCGGCGGGGAAGCCCATCGCCGACAGGGTGATGCCCGAGTAGAAGTCCACGTTCGGATACAGCTTGCGCTCGATGAAGAAGTCGTCGTGCAGGGCCACCCGCTCAAGCTCCATCGCCACCTGCAGCAGCGGGTCATTGTCGTCGCCCACCGCCTTCAGCACCTCATGGCAGGTCGACTGCATCACCTTGGCGCGCGGATCGTAGTTCTTGTAGACGCGGTGGCCGAAGCCCATCAGGCGGTACTTGCGGTCCTTCACCCCGGCCACGTACTCCGGAACCTTGTCCGGCGTGCCGATGTGCTTGAGCATGTTGAGGGCTTCTTCGTTGGCGCCCCCGTGCGCCGGACCCCACAGGGCGGCGATCCCGGCCGCGATGCAGGCGAACGGGTTGGCGCCGGTCGAGCCGGCCATGCGCACCGTCGAGGTCGAGGCGTTCTGCTCGTGATCGGCGTGCAGGATGAAGATGCGGTCCATGGCCTTGGACAGGACCGGATTGGGCTTCCAGTCCTCGGCCTGCACGGCGAAGCACATGCGCAGGAAGTTCTCGGCGTAGGCCAGGTCGTTGCGGGGCGACACGAACGACTGCCCGATGAAGTACTTGTAGGCGCGCGCGGCGATGGTCGGGATCTTGGCGATCAGGCGGTGCGCCGAGATCATCCGCTGCTGCGGGTCCGAGGTGTCAAGGCTGTCGTGGTAGAAGGCCGACAGGGCGCCGACCGCGCCGGTCATCACCGCCATCGGGTGGGCGTCGCGGCGGAAGCCCTGGAAGAAGCGGTCGAACTGATCGTGCAGCATCGTGTGATGCGTGATGTTCTTCTCGAACTCGGCGAACTGGGCCGCCCCCGGCAGCTCGCCGTTCAGCAGCAGGTAGCAGACCTCCAGGAAGCTCGACTGTTCGGCCAGCTGGTCGATGGGATAGCCGCGGTGCAGCAGAACACCCGCGTCGCCATCGATGAAGGTCAGGCCGCTCTGACAACTGGCAGTCGAAGTGAAACCTGGATCGAAGGTGAAGGCGTCGGAGTCTGCGTAAAGCTTGCGAACGTCGATGACATCGGGACCAACCGTTCCCTTGAGGACGGGGAGCTGCAGCGACTTGTCGCCGTACTGCAAGGTGGCGAAACCCGTGTCGGTCATCTTGTCCATTCCCCTGTCCCTATAAGCCGGAGGACGTTATCTGCGGCCATACTAGCCACAGTTTATGCTGCAATGCGTTATAATGTCTTTCACGCCTTGAAAAGCGCATCCTTCAATCGTCCGAGGGACTCGTCGCGCCCCAAGGCGGAAAGCGCGCTCGCCAGATCGGGCGCGACAGCGCCGCCGCTGAGGATTCCGCGCAGTCCGGGACCGATTTTCCCCAGTCCGACCCCTTCGCCGGCGGCGAAAGTCTTCAAATCCTCGGCCAAACCGGCGGGAGTCCAGTCCTTCACACCGTTCAGAGCTTCGGCGAGACGGACCATGCGGCCGTGGGTCTCAGGGTCGCTCAAAATTTGTTGAGTTTTCCCGTCCAGCGCGAGGGGCCGGGGCTTCAGGGCGAATATCGTCAAATCCGCCAGTTCGGGGATGGTCTTGGCCCCTTCCTTGACCAGGGGAATGACGGCCGTCAGGCGCTCCAGGGCGTCGGCAGGCGGGTGCGCTTCGCGGCTGCGGTGGGCCTTCAGCGTCAGTTCGGCCAGGCGGCCGTCGTCTGCCAGGCGGATGTAGTGATTGTTGATGTGGTTGAGCTTGGCCCAGTCTAGTCGCGCCGGCGCCTTGACCACGTCGGCCACGTCGAACCATGCGACCGCATCGGCGTCGGAGAAGATTTCGTCGTCGCCGTGGCCCCAGCCCAGCCGGGCCAAGTAGTTGCGCAGGGCTTCGGGCAGGTAGCCCATGTCGGCGAATTCACCCACCGCTTGAGCGCCGTGACGCTTGGACAGCTTCTGTCCGTCGGGGCCGTGGATCAGGGGGATGTGGGCGAAGGTCGGCACGGCCCAGTCCATCGCCTGATAGAGCAGGGTCTGGCGACCGGCGTTGCTGAGGTGTTCCTCACCGCGGATGATGTGGGTGACGCCCATGTCGTGGTCGTCGATGGTGACGGCGACGTTGTAGGTCGGCGTGTCGTCGGTGCGCAGAAGGACGAAGTCCTCCAGGTCCTTGTTGGGAAAGCGCACGGTGTCGCGGACCAGGTCTTCGATGACGGTCTCGCCGTCGGAGGGCGTCTTGAACCGGATCACGAAAGGCCGGCCGTCCTGCGGCGGCTCGCGATCGCGCCACGGCGAGCGAAGGGCGCGCCCCTCGGCGCGGGCGACGAGCTTGGCCTCCTCGGCCTCCTCCGGCGTCATGTAGCAGCGGAACGCATTGCCCCGCGCCAGCATCTCGCTGACCACGTCGCGATGGCGCGGCGCACGGGCGAACTGGAAGACCGGCGGGGCGTCGGGATTCAGGCCCAACCAGTCCAGGCCGTCGAAGATCACCTGCACCGAGTCGGCGGTGGACCGTTCGCGGTCGGTGTCCTCGACGCGCAAAAGGAAGGTTCCACCCGTATGGCGTGCATAAAGGAAGTTGAACAATGCCGTGCGGGCGCCCCCAATGTGCAGGGAGCCAGTGGGCGAGGGGGCGAACCGGGTGACGACGGAAGGGCGCTCGGACATCGATATCCAATGGACTGGGGCGGCGCCTCTTACCACGCGCCGCTCACGGGCTCCTAGTGCGCGTGGGGCGCTTGAGTGGATTTCCGCTCAGCTCAAGGTCCAGTCCGACCGTTGGGCGCTGTGGACGCCGGTGGCGTTCGGCTGCGGCTGCGGGTTCTATTTCGGTCTGAAGCGCGAACCGCAGCTGTGGCCGCTGGTGGCCCTGGCGGCTGCGCTATGGCTCGTTGCGCTGACGTTGCGCCGCTGGAGCCCGACGCCAGTCCTGGCGGGCCTGGTGCTCACCGCCGCCTTCGCCGCGTCGGGCGTCCTGGCCGGAAAGGTGCAGACCATCGACCTGGCCGGCCCCATCGCGCCGCCGCTGGCGGGCGTCACCGTCGAGGGCTGGGTGGTGGATGTGGCCAGCCGCGGGACCTCGGGGCCGAGGCTGCTGATCGCGCCCACCTACATACGCGGCCTGCCAAGGGCGCTGCTGCCCAAGCGCGTGCGGGTTACGGTGAAGGAAGATGGGGTGATCGGCCCCGGAACCCCGATCCGCTTTGTGGCCCTGCTCAATCCGCCGCCCGCGCCGGCCGCGCCCGGCGCCTTCGACTTCGCCCGCAGCGCCTATTTCAACGGGATCGGCGGCTCGGGACTGGCGCTGAAGACGCCGGAGGTGATCGACCTGCCGGATCCGCCCTGGCGGCTGGGCCTGCAGCTGGCGGTCAACCGTTTCCGCTGGGGCCTGACCCAGAAGATCATCGATTCCATGGGCCAGCCGTCCGGCGGCATCGCCGCGGCCATGATCACCGGCCACGACTATTCCATCGCCCAGGGCTCGACCAACGAGATGCGCAACGCCGGCATCTCGCACATCCTGTCGATCTCCGGCGTGCACATGGCCATCGTCGGCGGCTTCGTGTTCTTCGCGGTGCGCCTGCTGATCGCCTGCTGGCCGTGGCTGGCGCTCAGGGTCAGCGGCAAGAAGTGGGCCGCCGCCGCGGGCCTGATCTCGATCCTGGCCTATCTGGTGGTGTCCGGATGGCCGCCGCCGGCCCAGCGCTCCGCGGTCACGGCCACCGTGGCCTTCGGCGCCATCCTGCTCGACCGGCGGGCGATCAGCCTGCGCGGCCTCGGCCTTTCGGCCCTCATCGTGCTGCTGCTGCAGCCCGAGGCCGTGGTCGAGCCGGGATTCCAGATGTCCTACGCCGCCACCGCCGCCCTGGTGGCCCTGGCCGAGGTGTGGCCGCATCCGCGGCGGCCGATCAACACGCCGTGGGTCCTGCGGCTGCTACAGAAGGCCAAGGACTGGCTGATCGCGGGCCTGGCCGTGGGCCTGGTCGCCGGGGCGGCCACGGCGCCCTTCGCCATCCAGCACTTCAACCGGGTCTCGCTCTACGGCCTGCCGGCCAATCTGCTGCTCGAACCTCTGTCGTCCTTCGTCATCATGCCGGCCCTGGCGCTAGGCGCGGTGCTGCAGGCCTTCGGCGCAGGCGGCTGGCTGCTGGCCGTGGCCGGGTGGGGCATCGACCGCATGCTCGACCTGGCCCATGCCGCCGCCACGGCCCCCGGAGCCATGACCACGGTTTCGTCGGCGCCCAACATCGCCCTGGCGGCAGCCTTTATCGGCATCCTCTGGCTGTGCCTGTGGCGGGGGCCGCTGCGCTTCATCGGCCTGCCGCTGGCGCTGGCGGTCAATCTTTGGCCGCGCCCGCCCGCGCCGGACGTGTGGGTTGCGCCGGAAGGGTCAAACGCGGCGATCATGGCCTATGGCAAGCCGCTGCTGCTGCGCCCCGACACAGGCCTGTTCGCCGCCCAGCTGTGGATGCGCCGCCAGGGGTATGAGCCGCCGGCGGGCGCCGACCCGCGCCATGACGCCATGTTCGCCTGCGACCGCCGCAGCTGCACGCCGCTGGCGGACGCCCCGGTGCGCCTGGCGCTGTGGGCCGGGCGAAAGCCGCCCAAGGACGACGCCTTCGCGCAGTTGTGCGCCTCGGCCGAGGTACTTGTCCTGCGCTCCGCCCTGGGGCCTGGCCAGGCCTGCCCGGCGGCCACCGTCTTCACGGGCGCGGACTTCGACCGTGGCGGATCGGTGGAGATGTGGCGGCAGGGCGAATCCTGGCGTCTGCGCTGGGCCCAGCCGGAGCGCGGCCAGAGGCCCTGGACCCTGGGACCGTCTACAGACGAGGAAGGCTGAACAGGCTTCGGCGCTCGGGCCGCGGGCCGGCCGCTGCTTCCTCGTCCAGCGCCCGCACGCGGATCTCGCGCAGCGCCATGTTGGCGTGGTCGTGCTCGGCCTGATGCGTGACGGCGTCTTCCGCCCAGGATCGCAGCGCCTGCTGCGGGCCCCAAGCCGCCGCGCCGGACCGCCTTACGATGACCTCGAGAACCGGCGCGCCGCCGCTGTAGTCGATCACGCCAATGGCCTGGATGCCGCGGCTGCCGACGATCACCGCCGCCTTCTCCGGACAGGCCAGGCGCCGGCACCCGGCGAACAGGCGCATGTCTTCACCCACGCGCGCGGCGTTCGGGTCCGGATTGGCGAGGAGCTCCAGCACCTGATCGAAGAGCGGGCGGTCGCCGTGCAGCAGACGCTCGTGCGACTGGCCCAGGAAATTGCGCAGGGCCGCGCGGAATTCAGGGTCGGCGGTCAGGGCCCGGGTGTCGGCGCACTGCGCATAGTCGTGCGCCGGGCACGGCAGGGGCTTGGGCGCTGCGAACAGGGCGAAGGCGAAGATGGCGGCCAGCATCGGGTCCCCTTCCGATTCGACAGAAGGAGACCCGAGCTTTGTGTCGCAATGATGCCGTTTGGGTTAGGGCGTTTGTCTAATGGTAGCGGCGGATCAGGCCGACCAGCTTGCCCTGGACCTGCACCTGGTCCGGCCCGAAGATGCGGGTCTCATAGGCGGGGTTGGCCGCTTCCAGGGCGATCGATGCGCCCTTCTTGCGCAGGCGCTTGAGGGTGGCTTCCTCACCCTTGACCAGGGCCACCACGATCTCGCCGGAGTGGGCGGTGTCGCCGCGTTTGATGATCACCTGGTCGCCGTCGAGGATGCCGGCGTTGATCATGGAGTCGCCCTGGACCTCAAGGATGAAGTGTTCGCCGGCGCCGAGCATGGCTTCCGGAACGGGCATGCGGTCGCGCTCGTGCTGGATGGCGTCGATCGGGGTGCCGGCGGCGATGCGGCCGAGGATCGGCAGCTCCCGCACGTCGTTGGAGCCGGAGCCCTGATCGGACGAACGCACGCCTTCGACCACCTGGGGCCGGAACGGGGCGCGTCCCTTGGGCGGCGACGAGGGGGTGGCCTGCTGGGGCATTTTCACGACCTCCAGCGCCCGGGCCCTGTGCGGCAGGCGGCGGAGGAAGCCGCGCTCTTCCAGTGCGGTGATCAGGCGGTGGATGCCGGACTTGGAGGCGAGGTCGAGCGCTTCCTTCATCTCGTCGAACGAAGGGGAGACGCCGGTCTCCTTGATCCGTTCATGAATGAACATCAGCAATTCGTGCTGTTTGCGCGTGAGCATTTGATCAGAATCCCTGAGGAACAAACCATCAACAGATGTGAATGTTCTCTAGGTGTTCTTCATTAATGTCAAGTTACCTCGTTGCTCAGGCGAGCAGGGCGCGGGTGGCGGCCTCGACATCGGTCTGGCGCATCAGGCTCTCGCCGACCAGCATGGCCCTGGCCCCGCTTCGTTCCAGGCGCGCCACGTCGGCCGGCGTGAAGATGCCGCTTTCGGTGACCAGCAAGGCGTTCGCAGGCGCGCGGGCGGCCAAGATTTCGGTATTGGCGAGGTCGACGTCGAAGGTGCGGAGCGAGCGGTTGTTGACCCCGATCAGGGTCGCGCCCAGGGCCGCCGCCCGGGCCATTTCGACCTCGTCATGCGTCTCGACCAGAGCGTCCATGGCGAGTCGCCGCGCCTCGGACAGCAGTTCGGCGGCCAGCGAATCCTCGACCATCGAAAGAATCACCAGGATGCAGTCGGCCCCCAGCGCCCGCGATTCGGCGACCTGCCAGGGGTCCACCAGGAAGTCCTTGCGGATGCAGGGCAGGGCGACGGCCTCGCGGACGGCGATCAGATAGGCGTCGGCGCCCTGGAAACTGGGTTCGTCGGTCAGCACCGACAGGCAGGCGGCGCCGCCGCGCTCGTAGGCCTGGGCCAGGGCCGGCGGGTCGAAATCGGCCCGAATCAGGCCCTTGGACGGACTGGCCTTCTTGATCTCGGCGATCAGAGCGAGCTTGCCGGGCGCGTGGGCGGCCGCGAGCGCCCGCGTGAAGCCGCGGGGGGGCGAGGCGGCGCGGGCGGCGCGCTCGATCACGTCCTGCGGGCGTGCGGCCTTGCGTGCGGCCACGTCGACGCGCTTGTAGGCGGCGATGGTCTCCAGGATGTCGCTCATGCGGCGTCGACCTCCGCATTGGACGCGGCGACCAGGGCCTCCAGCGCCGCCTGGGCGCGCCCGCCGTCGATCGCCGACGCCGCCAGATGGGCGCCTTCGCGCAGGGTCTCCACCTTTTCCGCCACCAGCAGCGCCGCCGCCGCGTTGAGCAGGACGATGTCGCGGTAGGCGCCCGCCTTGCCGGCCAGCAGCTCGCGGATGGCCTGGGCGTTGAAGGCCGGATCGCCGCCGACGAGGTCGCTGAGATCGGCCTTGGGCAGGCCGACGGCCTCCGGGGTTATCTTGAACAGGCGCACGCCGCCGTCGCGCCATTCGGCGACCTCGGTCGGGCCGGTCGTGGTCAGTTCGTCCAGGCCCTGGCCGTGCACCACCCAGGCGCGCTCCGATCCGAGGGCGCCCAGCACCCGCGCCAGCGGCTCCACCCAGCGCAGATCGTAGACTCCCAGCACCTGGCGCTGGGCTCCGGCCGGATTGGACAGCGGTCCGAGCAGGTTGAAGATGGTGCGGAAGCCCAGCTGCTGGCGGATCGGAGTGACGTGCCGCATCGCGCCGTGGTGCGCCGGGGCGAACAGGAAACAGATGCCGGCCTGGTCGAGCGCCCGGCGCGACTGCTCAGGCGTGGCCGAGATGTTGACGCCCAGCTCCGCCAGCACGTCGGCGGCGCCGGTCTTGGACGAGATGGCGCGGTTGCCGTGCTTGGCCACCTTGACCCCCGCGCCGGCGACGACGAGGGCCGAGGCGGTGGAGATGTTGAGGGTGTGCAGGCCGTCGCCGCCGGTGCCGCAGGTGTCGACCACCTGATAGGGATGCTCCAGCGTCAGGGCGGCCGCCCGCATGGCCCGGGCCGAGGCGGTGATCTCGCCCACCGTTTCGCCGCGCATGCGCATGGCGGTCACCGCCGCGGCGACCTGGGCCGGGCTCGGCTCTCCGCGCAGGCAGGCGGCGAAGAAGGCCTCGGCGTCCGCCTCGGTCAGGGTCGCGCCGTCGGCCAGCTTGCCGAGCAGGGGCTTGAAGGCGTCGGACATCGGCTAGGCGGGAACTAGAGAGCGGTCCACGCCCGCGAGGTCGAGAAAATTGGCCAGCATCTCGTGGCCATACTGGGTGGCGATGGATTCGGGGTGGAACTGCACCCCGTACATCGGCCGGTCCTTGTGCTGCACGCCCATGATCTCCCCGTCGTCGGTCCAGGCGGTCACCTCCAGGGAATTGGGCAGGCTCGAACGGTCGATCGCCAGGCTGTGATAGCGGGTGGCCGTAAAGGGCGAGGGGACATCCCTGAAGATGCCGCCGCCGTTGTGGTGGATGGAATCAGTCTTGCCGTGCATCAGGGTCTTGGCGCGGATCACCTTGCCGCCCTCGGCCTGGCCCATGGCCTGGTGGCCCAGGCACACGCCAAGGATCGGCAGGTCGCGAGGGGCGCGGGCCAGGAGGTCGAGGCAGATTCCGGCTTCGTCCGGCGTACAGGGGCCCGGCGAGAGCAGCACCGCCTGTGGCTTGAGGCCGAGGGCCTCCTCGGTCGTGAGGGCGTCGTTGCGGAAGACGCGCGTCTGGGCGCCCAGCTCGTTCAGGTAGTGGACGAGGTTGTAGGTAAAGCTGTCGTAGTTATCGATGACGAGGATCATGGAAGCGCGCCTTTCGCTTTGGCTTCTAGGCCGCATGTAGGTTCGGCGCTACCCTTTCCCTATGGCGCCCCGTCAGCACCCCGCCCTGGACGACGACGGCCTGCTCGATCAGGCCCGCGAGAAGCTGCGCGAACCCCGGCCCCGGGAGCGCCACTGGGCGGCCCTGGCCGCGGCCGCCTTCTTCGCCGTCTGCGCCATCGCCTTCGCCGTGGCCGCCGTCCTGGCCCCGCCGGTGAGCCACGAACCCGCCGCACGGACGGGCGTACGCTGAAGTGCGAGGTCTTGGCGTAGCGGTGGGAAACAACCTGCACAGGATCGGAGTTATCGCCCTGGCAGCTGGGGGTGGGCGCTGAACGTGAACCTGACTGAATCGTATCCGCGCAAGCGCGGCAGCCGGGCGCGCATGCCGATCCTGTTCGGGTTGGTGATGGTCATGATCGCCGTGATCATCGCCCTTCTCGCGCATCTGCAGACCGACCGTGAGACGTGGGTCCGACACACGCTGGAGGTCGAGCAGGCGCTCAGCGACCTCAGCACGTCTATCTACCGGTCCGAGGCGTTCGAGCGTGGCTACCTGCTGACCGGGCAGTCGAATTTCACCCAGATCTACGATCGCGAGCGGTCGGCGATGCCCGCCGAGATCGCCGAAATTCAGTCAATGATCGCCGACAACGCGCAACAGCGGGCGGAGATGTCCGCACTTCGCCTCGTGGTGCAGCGCAAGATGGCGGAGATGGACGGGGCGATCGCGCACCGGCGCGCCGGCGATATCAATGGCGCCTCGGCCAGTCTCCTGGACGGCAGCGCGCGCACCACGAGCGTCGCGGTCAATCAGGCCGTGACCCGCATGCGCGCCAACGAAGCCCGGCTCCTGGCCCGGCGCACCGGCCAGGCGGGATGGTTCAACATCGCCTTGCTCGCAGCCGTCGGCGCGACGGGGCTCTTGATGATGGGCTTCGCCGCGCTCTGGGTCGAACAGGCCGGCAAGGCCGAGCGCGAGCTGGAGACCGCCTATCGCGAGCTGGCGACCACCAACACCGAGCTGGTGGCGGAGATGAACAGTCGCGAGGCGGCTGAAAGCCAGGTCCGCCAGATGCAGAAGATGGAGGCGGTCGGGCAGTTGACCGGCGGCATCGCCCACGACTTCAACAACATGCTCGCGGTGGTCATCGGCAACCTCAACATGATGCAGCGCCGCATCGCCAAGGGGGAGGCCGATCTCGGCCGCTTCGTTGAATCGGCGATGGAAGGCGCGCATCGGGCCGCCGCCCTGACGAGCCGGCTCCTGGCCTTCTCGCGCCAGCAGCCCCTGGCGCCGGAGCCTATCGAGCCCAATCACCTGGTGATGGGCATGTCCGACCTGCTCGCGCGCACCCTCGGCGAGACGATCGCGGTGGAGACGGTGCTGGGGGCCGGCCTGTGGCGGGCGCAGGCCGATCCGGCCCAGCTGGAAAGCGCCCTGGTCAACCTCGCCGTCAACGCCCGCGACGCCATGCCCGGCGGCGGCCGTCTGACCATCGAGACGGCCAACGCCTATCTCGACGACGATTACGGGGCCGCATCCGGCGTGGCGGCCGGCCAGTACGTGATGATCGCGGTCAGTGACACCGGCTGCGGCATGTCGCGCGAGGTGATGGAGAAGGCGCTCGATCCCTTCTTCACCACCAAGCCGGTGGGCAAGGGCACCGGCCTCGGCCTCAGTCAGGTCTATGGCTTCGTCAAGCAGAGCGGCGGCCACCTGAAGATCTATTCCGAGCCGGGCCAGGGCACGACGGTCAAGATCTACCTGCCGCGGCTGCTCTCCGGCCCGGCCGCCGCCGAGCCGATGCGCTCGCCGCCCGCGCAGGCTAACGGCGAGCGGCGCAAGGTGCTGGTGGTGGAGGACGACGAGCGAGTGCGCGCCTTCACCGAGGAGGCTCTGCGCGAGCTGGGCTACGCGGTGGTGTCGGCCGATAGCGCCGCCGACGCCCTGAAGCGCCTCGAGCGCGAGCCGGACATCGACCTGCTGCTGACCGACGTCGTCATGCCCGAGACCAACGGGCGGCAACTGGCCGAAGAGGCGCACAGGCTGAAGCCGAAGCTGCCGGTCCTCTACATGACCGGATTCACCCGCAACGCCGTGGTGCACAACGGCATGCTCGATCCCGGGGTGCACCTGATCCCGAAGCCCTTCACCGTCGATCAGCTGGCGGCCAAGGTGCGAGAGATCCTGGACCAAGTCGCCTAGCAGGGATCAGGCGAAGCGCCAGGCCTCTTCGGCGGCGCGCTTCTGGGCGCCGGCCTTATGCAGGGTCTCTTCGTATTCGGCGTCCGGATCGGAGTCCGCCACCACGCCGCCGCCGGCCTGCACATAGATCATGCCGTCCTTGAACAGCGCCGTGCGCAGGATGATGGCGGTGTCGACCTCGCCCTCGGCCGAGATGTAGCCGCAGGCGCCGCCATAGCCGATGCCGCGTTTCACGGTCTCCAGCTCGTCGATGATCTGCATGGCCCGCACCTTAGGCGCGCCGGACAGGGTGCCGGCGGGCAGGGCGGCCATCAGCACCTCGACCGGGTCCAGCCCCTCGGGGGCGTCGCCCTCGACGTTGGACACGATGTGCATCACGTGGCTGTAGCGCTCGATCACGAAGCTCTCGGTCACCCGCACGTGCGGGCCGCTCATGGGCTCGGGCGGGGCGTTCTTGCCCTCCTGGCGCAGCATGGCCACGCGGCCGACGTCGTTGCGGCCGAGGTCCAGCAGCATCAGATGCTCGGCGCGCTCCTTGGGATCGGCGAGCAGCTCCTTCTCCAGCGCCAGGTCCTGCTCGGGCGTCTTGCCGCGCGGCCGGGTGCCGGCGATCGGGCGGATGGTGATCTTGCCGTCGCGCAGGCGCACCAGGATTTCGGGGCTCGACCCGGCCAGCTGGAAGTCGCCAAAATTCAGATAGAACATGAAGGGCGACGGGTTAAGCCTTCTCAATGCGCGATAAAAGGCGAACGGATCGAGCTTGAACGGCGCGCTGAACCTGTGGCTCGGCACGACCTGGAAGATGTCGCCGGCGCGGATGTAGTCCTTGGCCCGCTCGACGATCCGGCCGTAGTCGGCGCGGGTCACCGGCGAGGTCAGCGGCTCCTGGACCAGCATCTTGCGCTCGCGCGGGGGCGGCAGCGGCCGGCGCAGGTCGTCGACGGTGTCCTCCAGGCGCATCTGGGCGGCGGCGTAGGCGCCTCGGGCGTCCATGCCCTTGACCGCCCGCACCGGCGTCACCAGCACGATTTCCTGCCCGATGGAGTCGAACACCGCCACGATCGAGGGCCGCATCATCACCGAGTCCGGCAGGCCCAGGGGGTCCGGATTGACGTGGGGCAGGGGCTCGACCAGCCGCACCATGTCGTAGCCGATCGCGCCGAACACCCCGGCGGCCATCGGCGGCAGGTCGTCCGGCAGGTTGATGCGCGAGCGCCCGACGAGATCGCGCAGCGAGTCCAGCGCTCCGCCCGCCTGCGGCCGGTAGGTCCCGGAGGCGAGGTCGGCGCCCTCGCAGATCTCGGCCTTGTCGCCCCGGCAGCGCCACAGGAGGTCGGGCTTCATCGCCACGATCGAATAGCGCCCGCGCCAGGCGCCGCCTTCCACCGACTCGAACAGGAAGGCGTATGGGCGGCCGTGGCCGATCTTCAGATAGGCGGAGACCGGCGTTTCCAGGTCGTCGACCAGACGCACGGAGGCGACCTGAGGCAGACCGGAGTCGTAGGCGGCCTTGAAGGCCGCGAAGTCCGGGGCGATCTCGAGCACGGCAGTCCTATTGGGCAGGGCGCGGCGGAGCGGCCGGAGCGGCCGTACCCGCTGCGGGCGCCGCCTTGTCGGAGGCGCCGATGGCGGTGCGGGCCAGGGCGATGTTGATCTTCGGCTTCACCTGATCGCGCGACCAGGCGCGGGTCTCCTGCTGGATCTCGGCGACCATCGAGCGGGCCAGGGACTGCTGGGCCAGCGGCATGGCGGAGGCGATGACCCCCGGCGCCGTGGGCTCGATGGAATCGACCCGCGCCAAGACCGCGCCGCTGATGATCAGGTCGCCGGGCTTGGCGCTGAAGATCTGCGACGCGATGGTCGGGGGCAGGTTGCGCGACTGCAGGGCCGCGTTGCGGTTGAGCTTGATGTGGGTGACGTCCGATCCCACCGACTTGGCCGCGGCTTCCAGCGTCTCGCCCTTCTTCACCCGGTCACGCAGCTCTGCGAGCTTCTGGGTGAGGCGCTTGGTGATGTCCTGACGGCGGAACTCCTGGACCAGCCGGGGCCGGAGCTTGTCGAGGCTGGGCAGGGTCGGCGGGATCACCTTTTCCACACGCAGCGCGAAGTACTCGCCCTTGCCGTCCTGCTCGGCGTCCGTCTCGCCGCCTTGCGGCAGGGTGAAGGCTTCCTTGAGCATCTTCGGCGTGAGGCCCGCCACCGGCATGCCGTCGGCGTTCGTACCGTCGGCCTTGGCCGGCTCGAAGGTCTGGGGCGTGGCCCCGGCCGCCTTGGCCGACTCAGCGAGGTTGGAGCCCTTGTCGTGGGCGGCCTCGTATTTCTGCACCAGGTCATAGGCCTTGGTGGCCGCGGCCTCGGTCTGAACCTCGGTCTCGATGGCTGGCTTGGCCTCCTCGAAGGTCACGGTCTTGGCCGGAGTGACCCCTGTGACCTTGATCACCGCCCAGCCGAGGTTGCCCTGGACCGGGTTCGACACGCCGCCCGTCGGCAGCAGGAAGGCGGCGTCGCCCACCTTGGAGTCGGCCACGCCGCTCTTGGGGGTGTCGGTGTAGATCAACGGCGCCTGCAGGCCCGCGGCCTTGGCCACGGCCGCCGGATCGGCGCCGGCCTTGAGCTTGGTCGAGATGTCGAGGGCCTGGGCGGCGTCCTTGGCCGAGATCTGCACGAGCGAGCGCTTTTCGGGCTGGGACAGGGTGTCCTTGCGGAAATCGTAGCGCTTCTTCACCTCGGCCGGGTCGGCGGTGACGGAGGGCGCCAGGGCCGCCGCGCTGAACTTGACCACGCTGAGCTGGCGCGTCTCGGGGATCGTCAGGCCCTGGGCGTTGTCCTTGAGGATCTTCATCAGATCCGCGTCCGTCGGCGTGGTTTCCTTGCCCAGGGCTTCCGGCTTCAGGGCGAACAGGCTGAGGTCGCGGTTCTCGTAGAGGTAGGCGCCGAACAGGGCGCCGTAGAGACGGGGCGGCTTCATCCCGGCCACGAGGCTCGCGCCGACCTGGGCGTAGGTCATCTGGTCGCGCTCGTCCTTCTCGAACATGGCTGGGGTCAGCTGGTTCTGGCCCAGCACCTGGATGTAGGTCTTGGAGTCGAACTTGCCGGTGACCGGATCGTGGAAAGCCTGGATCGGGGCGATCTGCTTGTCGAACACCTGCTTGTCGGAAGGGGCGACGCCGATCCGGCGCAGCATTTCGGCCGTAGACTCGCGCTCGGCGAAGGCCCGCAGCATCTGCTGGTCGAGGCCCTGGGTCACGGCCTCGTCGGCGGTGAACTGCTGACCCTGCTTCTGCGCCTGGGCGCGATAGGCGTCGAACTCGCGCTTGAAGTCCTCGGCGGTATAGGCGCGCGAGCCGGCCTGGATCACCGTGTTCCTGGACGTGAACAGGCCCTCCACGCCCTGGCGGACGTTGCCGATGGTCATCAGGCCGGCGAGAAGCGGTATGCCGAGCAGAATCCAGAGCAGCTTGGACTTCGCCAGGGAGCGGAAGAACGACATCATCGAGGGCGAAGTCCTGTGTTCGAGCGGGCTAGCGGCCCTGTCTTATCGTGCGGTGCGCGAGCTGTCGCGCCCGGCCGGTATAGTGGACGCCTCCGCCCCGCCGCAAGGCCGCTGCGGCCACAGCGAAGATGACATGCGGCCGCGTTTGTCCTAGCAGGGCGCCCAGAACCGCAACTCCCGGAGTTTCGATGACGGCCCCCCGACCCCTGATCGCTGGCAATTGGAAGATGTTCGGCCTCGGGTCCGCCGTGCAGGAGGCGCGCAAGGTGGCCGAGGATCTGGCCGCGCGACCGGCCCGGGGACGGGTCGCGATCTGCGCCCCGGCCACGCTGGTCGAGCGCCTGGCCCGGGCGATGGCGGGCACTGACGTGATCGTCGGCGGTCAGGACAACCACACCGAAGTCTCCGGCGCCTTCACCGGCGACGTCAGCGCCGAGATGCTGGCCGACGCCGGCGCCCGGATGGTGATCCTGGCCCACTCCGAGCGGCGCTCCTACTACGGCGAGACCGACTCCCTGGCCGCGGCCAAGGCCAAGGCGGCGCTGCGCGCGGGGCTGGAGCCCATCGTCTGCGTCGGCGAGACCCTGGACGAGCGCAAGGCCGGCCGCACCCTGGAGGTGATCTGCCGCCAGACCAAGGCTTCGCTGCCGCCGGAGCTGGCCCATTCGCCCTTCGCCCTGGCCTACGAGCCCGTCTGGGCCATCGGCACCGGCCTGACGCCCACCACCGAACAGATCGAAGAGGCCCATGTGGCCCTGCGCCACGCCCTGATCGAGGCGCTGGGCGCGGCCGGGGCAGGGGTCCCGATCCTCTATGGCGGCTCGGTGAAGCCGGCCAATGCGGTGGATATCCTGAAAGCCAAGGAGGTCGGCGGAGCCCTGGTCGGCGGAGCCTCGCTCAAGGCCGAGGACTTCCTGGCGATCATCCGCGCCGCGGACTGATCCTGCTCCGGTTTCTCTGGCGCTTTGAATCGGACGCCCATTGGTGCTAGAGGGGCCGCTTGATCGGCGCCTTCGGGCGCCTACATGCGTTTTTGCACAGCCGCGGATTTCCCCTTGCAGCTCCTGGTCAACATCATCCTGGTCGTGAACGTGTTCGTGTGCGTGGCGCTGATCGCCGTCGTGCTGCTGCAGCGTTCCGAAGGCGGCGCGCTGGGCATGGGCGGCGGCGGCGGACCCTCGGGGTTCATGACCGCCCGCGGCGCCGGCGACCTTCTGACCCGGACCACCTGGATCCTGGCCTTCGTGTTCTTCGTCCTGAGCATCTCCCTGACGGTGCTCACCGGGAAGCTGCACGGCGGCGTCGGCTCGCTGGTCGACCACATCAACACCAACAGCCTCGATTTGACGACGCCGGCCAAGCCCGCCGCGCCGGCCCTGCCGGCCAAGGGGCCGTCCTTGTCCGCGCCCGCGCTGCAGGCCCCCACGCCGCAGACCCAGGCGCCGGCCACCGCTCCGGCTCAGGGCAACCCGGCCGACGCCCTGTCGGCCTTCAGCGCCCCGGCCGTGCAGCCGCAAAAGACCGCTCCGTCGACCCAGACTCCGCCGGCTCCGGCCAAGGCCCCAGAGAAGAAGTAGCGTTCATCCACATGAACCGCCCGCCGGGCCGTCAGGCCTTTCGCGAATCAGGGCTAATCTGAGCCCCCATGGCCCGGTACATCTTCATCACCGGCGGTGTCGTCTCCTCTCTCGGGAAAGGCATCGCCGCCGCAGCGCTTGGCGCGTTGCTGCAGGCCCGGGGCTACCGGGTCCGGCTGCGTAAGCTCGACCCCTATCTCAACGTCGATCCGGGGACGATGAGCCCCTATCAGCACGGCGAGGTGTTCGTTACCGACGACGGCGCCGAGACCGACCTCGACCTCGGCCACTACGAGCGCTTCACCGGGGTGTCGGCGACCCGGCGCGACAACATCACCACCGGCCAGATCTACAAGACCATCCTGGAGAAGGAGCGCCGGGGGGACTATCTGGGCGCCACGGTCCAGGTGATCCCGCACGTCACCAACGAGATCAAGCAGTTCGTCCTGTCGGACGCCGGCGACGCCGACTTCGTGCTGGTGGAGATCGGCGGCACGGTGGGCGACATCGAGGGCCTGCCGTTCTTCGAGGCCATCCGCCAGCTGGGCAACGACCTGCCTCGCCGCCACGTCATCTACATGCACCTGACCCTGCTGCCGTTCATCAAGACGGCCGGGGAGATGAAGACCAAGCCCACCCAGCACTCGGTCAAGGAGCTGCGCTCCATCGGCATCCAGCCCGACATCCTGCTGTGCCGCTGCGAGCAGGCGATCCCGCCCGAGGAGCGCCGCAAGATCGGCCTGTTCTGCAATGTGCGTGAGACCGCCGTGATCCAGGCCATGGACAGCGCCAACATCTACGGCGTCCCGCTCGACTACCACGAGCAGGGCCTGGACCAGGAAGTGCTGGACGCCTTCGGCATCGACGACGCCCCCGAGCCCGACCTGTCGGCCTGGAAGCGCATCCTCAGCCGCCTGACCAGCCCCGACGGCGAGGTGACCATCGCCGTGGTCGGCAAGTACACGGTGCTCAAGGACGCCTACAAGTCGCTGATCGAAGCCCTGGCCCACGGCGGGGTGGCCAACAACGTCAAGGTCAACCTCGACTGGGTCGAGAGTGAAACCTTCGAGGGCGACCCGAATGCGGCGGCCCTGCGGCTGAGCGGGGTGCACGGCATCCTGGTGCCCGGCGGCTTTGGCGAGCGCGGCGCGGAAGGCAAGATCCGCGCGGTGCAGTTCGCCCGCGAGCACCGCATCCCCTATTTCGGCATCTGCTTCGGCATGCAGATGGCGGTGATCGAGGCGGCGCGCAACGTGGCCGGCATCCCCAGGGCCTCGTCCACCGAGTTCGGCGAAACCCCCGAGCCCGTGGTCGGGCTGATGACCGAATGGGTTCAGGGCAACGAGCGCCAGACCCGCGTGGCCGGCGACAACCTCGGCGGCACCATGCGGCTGGGCGCCTACGAGGCGATCCTCAAGCCCGACTCCAAGGTCTGCGAGATCTACGGCGACATGGCCATCTCCGAGCGCCACCGCCACCGCTACGAGGTCAATATCGGCTACCGCGAGGCCATCGAGGGCGCGGGGCTGAAGTTCTCCGGCCTGTCGCCGGACGGCGTCCTGCCCGAGATCGTCGAACGCGACGACCATCCCTGGTTCGTCGGCGTGCAGTTCCACCCCGAACTCAAGTCACGCCCCTTCGCCCCGCACCCCCTGTTCCGCAGCTTCATCGCCGCGGCGCTGGAGCAGAGCCGGCTGGTCTGATCCCCTAACCGCTCATCCTGGCGCATACCCGTCGACATGTGGCCGTTGCGAATGTTGGATGAGTCCTTTTACCCTCGGGCGTCACGGGGGTGGGGAATGCGGTTCAACAAGAAAATCCATTTCGCGTTTTATGCAGCGTTAGTTGCAAGCACGACTGTCCTGTCAGCTGTTCCAGATAGGGGATGGGCCGCCCAATCGGATGACAATTATTTCGCTAGTCTCACGCCCGCCGAACAGCGATCGGTGACGGAACTGGCTGGGCGCGTGCAGGGTATCCTGGGTGAAGTTCGAGCTGATCAATCTCAATTCGGTCGGGATTTTGCAGCGCTTCACTTGATGGACGTTTTGAAGCCGCAGTTCCTCCAGACAGATGAGACTGGCTCCGAAACTGCTAGAATACTATCGCAGGCTCGCGCCTTGGTTACGCGAGCCCGCGCTATTCGAAATACCCGGGATGCTGAGTTTGGGAAAATGATAGAGGGGAGCTCCCTCTCGCCAAAACTAAAAGAGCACTATCGTTCCGCTTTGAAATCCTTAGTTAGTCAAGCGGAGCCAGAACGAGAGCAGAGCTACCAGTTGGTAGATCAATTGTTCGACGAGGTCGAAGCTGCGGCGAAGGTGTTGCGCCAAGCCAGTTGGGACCATGAGAACTACAGTACATTGGCGCAGGCAGACGCGCTGGCCTTCAATGAGCATGCCGCCAAAGCAAACTCTTTGATTCGGCAAAAGGCCGCGCTGGACGCGCGAATGCAGCAAGAAGTGGTGCGTCGCACCCAATGACCGACCTCCGCGTCTGCTTCCTCGGCGACAGCTTCACCCTGGGCACGGGCGACCGGGAGGGTCTGGGCTGGGCGGGCCGTGTGCATGCGGGCGAGCGGGGCAGGGGGATCGACCTCACCGCCTACAACCTCGGCATCCGCGGCCAGACCGGGGCCGAGATCGCCGCCCGCGCCGAGCGCGAGATCGACGAGCGCATCCTGGGCAAGGGCGACCGCCAGGCCGTGGTGATCTCGTTCGGGACCAACGACATCCGCCTCGAGCGGCCCGAGTGGGAGTCGGCGGCGGCGCTGGAGCGGATTCTCGAGGGGGCGATCGGGCGCGGCTACGCGGTCTTCGTCATGGGCGCGCCCCACGCCGCCGAGCCCGAGCTCGACGCCCAGAGGGTCTACCGTAACCTGCATCTGGAAGACGCCGCCCGCCGTCTCGGCGCGCCGTTCCTGAATATCCGTGAGATGGTCGGCGACTGGTCGCACTGGCATCGAGGCGCGATGGACGGCGACGGCATCCACCCGAACGCCGAGGGCTATGCCGCCGTAGCCGCCGTGTTCTCGGCCTGGGCGCCCTGGCGGCAGTGGCTGGACGGCTGACGCGCGTGGAGTAGAAAGAGGCATGACCACCCGCCTCGACCACGTGAACGTGCAGACTCTTCGGCTCGACGACAGCGTCGCCTTCTACCGCGACGTGATCGGGCTGGAGCGGCGCGACCCGCCGGGCCTGGACCCCAAGCTGGTGCAGTGGATGCACGGCGCCGACGGCCACGCCCTGATCCACATCTCCACGGTCGGCTCGCTGCTGGCCGACGGCGAGGGCTTCCAGGAAGGCGGCAAGACCGGCGCGGTGCACCACGTGGCGCTCAACTGCTGGGGCCACGACGCCATGGTCGCGACCATCGAAAAGCACGGCCTGCCGTACCGGCTGAACCACGTCACGGTCATCGACCTGAAGCAAATCTTCGTCGAAGACCCCAACGGCGTGCTACTGGAGCTGAACTACCCGGCGGGGCAGCACTGAGGGTGGGGACATGCACTTGTGCGTGTCCCCGAAATGGCGGCGCTATGTCGGGGACACGCACGACTTCGCCGAGCATGTCCCCGGTCCCTTGCCTTCGGAGCCGCTTTGCGTCATACACCCCGGCTCACGCGGGCCGCCCACTTTCGGCGGCCGCACTTGTTTTCACGCGCCGAGAGATCCCGATGGCCGTTCCTAAGCGAAAAACCTCGCCCTCGCGGCGTAACATGCGCCGCTCGCACCATGCGCTGGCGCCCAACAGCTACGTCGAAGACAAGGACACCGGCGAACTGCGCCGTCCGCACCACGTCGACCTGAAGACCGGCATGTACAAAGGCCGCCAGGTTCTCGACGTCAAGGAAGACTGAGGTCTCCGCAACTGCGGCCGGTCCTCGGGTCGGCCTGCGCGGCTTCGCCGCTCCGTTGCCCGAGGATGACGTTTTCAAATGCAAGCGCGTGGGCTAAGGCTCGCGCGCTTTTTCTTTGCCCATGAGTCTCGCGCCGAGGAGCCCCCCATGACCGAAATCATCGACATCGTCGGCCGCGAAATCCTCGACAGCCGCGGCAATCCCACGGTGGAAGTGGACGTGGTGCTGGAGGACGGCTCGTTCGGCCGCGCCGCCGTGCCCTCGGGCGCCTCGACCGGCGCCCACGAGGCGGTGGAGAAGCGCGACGGCGACAAGGGCCGCTACGGCGGCAAGGGCGTGACCCAGGCGGTGGACGCGGTCAACGGCGAGATCTTCGACGCCCTGTCCGGCGTCGACGCCGAGGACCAGCGCCGCATCGACCGGCTGCTGATCGAGCTCGACGGCACGGAGAACAAGAGCCGGCTGGGCGCCAACGCCATCCTCGGCGTGTCGCTGGCGGTGGCCAAGGCGGCGGCGGAATCGGCCGCCCTGCCGCTCTACAAATACGTCGGCGGGGTCAACGCCCGCATCCTGCCGGTGCCGATGATGAACATCATCAACGGCGGCGCCCACGCCGACAATCCGATCGACATCCAGGAATTCATGATCCTGCCGACCGGCGCCGACACCTTCGCCGAGGCTCTGCGCATGGGGGCGGAGATATTCCACTGCCTGAAGTCGGGCCTGAAGGCCGCCGGCCACAACACCAATGTCGGCGACGAGGGCGGCTTCGCCCCGAACCTGGCCTCGGCCGAGGCGGCGCTGGAGTTCATCGTCAAGGCGGGCGAGGGCGCGGGCTACAAGGCCGGCTCCGATTTCGTCCTGGGCCTCGACGTCGCCTCCACCGAGTTCTTCAAGGGCGGCCGGTACGTGATGGAGGGCGAAGGCAAGACCTTCGACCAGGCGGGCATGGTCGAGTACCTGGCCGGTCTGGTGTCCAAGTTCCCGATCGTGTCGATCGAGGACGCCATGGCCGAGGACGATTTCGAGGGCTGGAAGCTGCTGACCCAGACCCTGGGGGCCAATGTGCAGCTGGTCGGCGACGACCTGTTCGTGACCAATCCCGCCCGCCTGCAGGACGGGATCAAGGCCAAGCTCGCCAACTCGATCCTGATCAAGGTCAACCAGATCGGCACCCTCAGCGAGACCCTCGACGCCGTCGATATGGCCCAGCGCGCCGGCTACACGGCGGTGATGTCGCACCGCTCGGGCGAGACCGAGGACTCCACCATCGCCGACCTGGCGGTGGCCACCAACTGCGGGCAGATCAAGACCGGCTCCCTGGCCCGCTCTGACCGCCTGGCCAAATACAACCAGCTCCTGCGCATCGAGGAAGAGCTGGACGATCAGGCGATCTATCCGGGCAGAGCGGCGCTGAAGGGTCGCTAAGGTAAAGGTCGATTAACCATCTGGGCGGAATCTCGACCGTGGCGAGTCACGCCGCCGTGAATCGCCCGCCTTTCGGAGCCCGGACCGCCTTGCTCGCGCGCCTCAGACCCTATCTGCCCGTCGCGGTGCTGGCCTTCCTGATCTTCTATTTCGGGTTCCAGGCGATGACCGGCGACCGGGGTCTTCTGTCGCTGTCCCAGCGCAACGAACTGCTCGCCGAAAAGCGCGCCGAACTGGCCCGCATCCAGGCCCAGCGCAAGGACCTCGAGGCTCGCGCCCGGCTCATGCACGACGGCTCGATTTCCCGCGATCTTGTCGAAGAGCGGGCGAGATACCTGCTAGGCTTCTCCGATCCAAGGGATTATGTGATCCGCACGAAGCAGTGACCTGTCATCGGGTTTCTGTCGGGTTTGCGGTTGGATGGAGACCTCGATGGCGCGTGCGCGCAAAACCGGGCCCGCGGCTGAGAAAGCCGCGCCTGCGGGCAACAACGATCAGTGGCTCAGTGACTATCGCTCGATGCTCCTCATCCGCCGCTTCGAGGAGCGGGCGGGGCAGCTCTACGGCATGGGCCTGATCGGCGGTTTCTGCCACCTGTACATCGGCCAGGAAGCCATCGCCGTCGGCATGGAAGGCATCAAGCGCGAGGGCGACGAGGTCATCACCGGCTACCGCGACCACGGCCTGATGCTCGCCGCCGGCATGGACCCCAAGGAAGTCATGGCCGAACTCACCGGCCGCAGCGGCGGGGTGTCCAAGGGCAAGGGCGGCTCGATGCACATGTTCTCGGTGCCGGCCGGCTTCTACGGCGGCCACGGCATCGTCGGCGCCCAGGTATCGCTCGGCACCGGCCTGGCCTTCGCCAACAAGTACCGCGGCGACAAGCGCGTCTCCTACACCTACTTCGGCGACGGCGCGTCCAACCAGGGCCAGGTCTACGAGTGCTTCAACATGGCCGAGCTGTGGAAGCTGCCGGTCGTGTACGTGATCGAGAACAACCAGTACGCCATGGGCACCAGCGTCGAGCGCAGCTCCGCCGAGACCGAGCTCTACAAGCGCGGCATCTCGTTCAACATCCCGGGCGAGCAGGTCGACGGCATGGATGTCGACGCGGTGCGCGCCGCGGGCGCCCGGGCGGCCGATCACGCCCGCAACAAGGGCCCCTACATCCTCGAGATGAAGACCTACCGCTATCGCGGCCACTCCATGTCCGACCCGGCCAAGTACCGGTCCAAGGAAGAGGTCGACGACGTACGCAAGAACCGCGATCCCATCGACCACCTCAAGGCCAAGCTCGAAGCGGCCGGCATTCCCGAGGAGCGGCTCAAGGCGATCGACAACGACGTGAAGCAGATCGTGCTCGACGCGGCCGAATACGCCCGCACCAGCCCCGAGCCCGATCCGGCCGAGCTCTACACCGACGTCTACCTGGAGGCCGCTCAGTGAGCGTCGATATTCTCATGCCCGCTCTGTCTCCGACCATGGAGGAGGGCAATCTCGCCAAGTGGCACATCAAGGTCGGCGACAAGATCGAGTCCGGCCAGGTCATCGCCGAAATCGAAACCGACAAGGCGACCATGGAAGTGGAAGCCGTCGACGAGGGTACGGTCTCCGAAATCCTGATCCCCGAGGGCTCCGAGGGCGTGAAGGTCAACACCCCGATCGCGCGCCTGAACGGCGCCGCCGGCGCTTCCGCCCCGCCGCCCGCCGCCGCGGCTCCCGCTCCGGCTCCAACCGCCGAGGAAGCCAAACCCGCTTCGGCTCCGGCGCCGGCTCCCGCGCCCGCCGCCCCGGTTGCTCAGGCGTTGTCCGACCCGGCGATCCCCGAAGGGACCAAGCTGGTCAAGACCACCATCCGCGACGCCCTGCGCGACGCCATGGCCGAGGAGATGCGCCGCGACGCGGACGTGTTCCTGATAGGCGAGGAAGTCGCTCAGTACCAGGGCGCCTACAAGGTCAGCCGCGGCCTGCTGGAAGAGTTCGGTGACCGCCGCGTGGTCGACACCCCGATCACCGAACACGGCTTCACCGGCATGGCGGTGGGCGCGGCCATGGCCGGCCTGAAGCCGATCGTCGAGTTCATGACCTGGAACTTCGCCATGCAGGCGATGGACCAGCTGATCAACTCGGCCGGCAAGACGCTGTACATGTCGGGCGGCCAGATCAAATGCTCGATCGTGTTCCGCGGCCCCAACGGCGCCGCCGCCCGCGTGGCCGCCCAGCACAGCCAGGACTATTCGGCCTGGTACGCCAATGTGCCTGGCCTGAAGGTGATCGCGCCCTATGACGCGGCCGACGCCAAGGGCCTGCTCAAGGCCGCCATCCGCGACCCGAACCCGATCATCTTCCTGGAGCACGAGATGCTCTACGGCCAGGAGTTCGACGTTCCGGAGATGGACGACTTCGTGCTGCCGATCGGCAAGTGCAAGGTCCGCCGCGAGGGCAAGCACGTCACCCTGACGGCGCACTCGCGCATGGTGGGCCTGGCGCTGAAGGCCGCCGAGGAACTGGCGGGCGAGGGCATCGAGGCCGAGGTGATCGACCTGCGCACCCTGCGCCCGCTCGACCACGCCACCATCGTCGAGAGCGTGAAGAAGACCAACCGTCTGGTGTCGATCGAGGAAGGCTGGGGCCCGATGGGCGTCGGCGCCGAGGTCTGCGCCCGGGTGGTGGAGCACGCTTTCGACTACCTGGACGCTCCGCCCTTGCGCGTGCACCAGGAAGACGTGCCCATGCCCTACGCCGCGAACCTGGAAGCCCTGTCGCTCCCGACCGTGGACAAGATCGTCAAGGCGGCCAAGGCCGTCTGCTACCGCTGATGAGCCAGGAAGCGTTCGCCTGGAGGTCGAGAGGGTGCCACTGCGGCGCCGTCCGCTTCGAGGCGAGGCTTCCGGAGACGGTCAAGGCTCAGGCGTGCAATTGCTCGATCTGCGCCATGACCGGTTTCGTCCATGTGATCGTGCCGGAGCAACGCTT
>Ga0265327_10001181_pt1 | contig 35368 bp, 30 predicted proteins | sample 41621metaG_FD_202089 | JGI IMG/M metagenome (GOLD analysis project Ga0265327, IMG submission 202089) | Rhizosphere microbial communities from Carex aquatilis grown in University of Washington, Seatle, WA, United States - 4-16-21 metaG | ecosystem: Host-associated > Plants > Roots > Rhizosphere...
TGGATTCCGGCGTCCCTGCCGGAATGACGGCATTTCCCGGCTTGGCTGGACTTGTGTATATAACGACGAGCGCGGCGCGTGGGAACGAGAAGGAAAAAGTAAATATCACCCAAAGCCGTTATAGGCATTGACGGAATGCGGGTAGTCTGCTCCTATTTATCCCGAATAGCCTGAATGTCCGGCCCTGGCTTTGCCCCCCATGACCCCTGCGTCAATCGGCAAAGACAGGCAAGCCTCAAAACAACCCGCTGCAACAGGTGATGTATGCACAAGCCCGGCCTTTTCGATGACGCCCCCAAATTCTCTGGTTCCCACGCGCTGCGTGGGAACCCAGCCGATCCGCGCTGCGGATCAGTGGCGCGGCGCGCCACGGCGGCATTCCCACGGATGCCATGGGAACGAGAAGAGCCCTCTCCACTAGGGACAAGGTTGGGAAAGGGCTATCTCTTCCAACTGCAAAGCCTGCTCCTACTCATCACCCTCTGCCTGTTAAGCACCCCGCAACTAGCCAAAGCCGCCACGGCAGTCGGCGCGACCCCCGGCAGTTTCAAAGTCAGCGAAACCGGCGCGGCCACCTACACCATCCCGCTCACCGTGCCGCCGGGGACGGCGGGCATGGCCCCGAGTTTATCGCTGAACTACAACAGCCAAAGCGGCAACGGCCCGCTAGGCATGGGCTGGTCGCTAGGCGGCCTGAGCGCGATATACCGCTGCCCGGCGACGATAGTGCAAGACGGCTTCAAAGGTGGTATCAACTACGACGCCAGCGACCGCTACTGCCTGGACGGCCAACGCCTGGTCGTCGTCAGTGGCAGCTATGGCGCGGACGGGGCCGAATACCGCACCGAAACCGAAAGCTATACCCGCATCGTGTCCTTTGGGCAAGCAGGCAGCGGCCCGGCGAGTTTCAAAGCCTGGACGAAAGCCGGCCAGATCATCGAATACGGCAACACCGCCGACTCCCGCATCGAAGCGCAAGGCAAAGCCACGGTGCGGCTGTGGAATGTCAACAAAATCAGCGACACCAAAGGCAATTATATCGCCGCGTCTTATACCGAAGACAACGCCAACGGCGAGGCTTATATCAACCGGATTGATTATACGGGCAACGCGGCGGCGGGGGTTGCGCCTTATGCTTCGGTGCAGTTTAGTTACGAACTCAAGTCGGACATTGAAATTACCTATCAAGTCGGATCGGTTATCAAATCCACCAAGCGCACAACCAATATCAAGTCGTATAATGGAACAGCCTTGGTTAAGGATTATCGTTTTACCTATTCAAGCGCCGATATTAGTAGTGAGATTAGCGGGTTGACAGAGTGTGATGGCAACACAATTTGTTTGCCAGCAACTGGCTTTAATTATGGGAGCCACGCTTTTTCATTTGCTGCACCTGTCGGATGGGGTTCCACGGGTGATTATAGGAATTGGAATGAAGGAACCGGGGATTTCAACGGTGATGGGAAGATCGATCTATTGCTGTACTATAACAGTACCGGCGGCTGGCGCTCTATTGTGGCATTAGGGAAGGGTGACGGGACATTTGCCCCACCTGTCGCATGGAGTGGCTCCGGGAACTATGGCGGCTGGAACGAAGGAACCGGGGATTTCAACGGTGATGGAAAGACCGATTTGTTACTGTACTACAACGACAGCGCCAGTTGGCGGTCGGTCGTGGCGTTGGCAAATGGTGACGGAATATTTGCCCCGCCTGTCGCGTGGAGTGGCCTAGGGAATTATAACGGTTGGAATGAAGGAACTGGAGATTTCAACGGCGATGGAAAGATTGATCTGCTGTTGTATTACAATGACAGCACTAGTTGGCGCTCGATTGTGGCCTTGGCTAATGGTGATGGAACATTTGCCCAGCCTGTCGCATGGAGTGGCCCAGGGAATTATAACGGTTGGAATGAAAAAACCGGGGATTTCAATGGTGATGGGAAAACCGATTTATTTCTATACTATAACGACATATCTAGTTGGCGCTCGCGTGTGGCTTTGGCAAAGGGGGATGGAACATTTGCACCGCCTGTCGCGTGGAGTGCGCCAGGGGATTATAGAAATTGGCATCCAGGAACCGGGGATTTCAACGGTGATGGAAAAGTTGATCTATTGCTATATTATAACGACAGTGCCAGCGGCTGGCGCTCTATTGTGGCACTAGCGAAGGATGATGGAACATTTGCCCCACCCGTCGCATGGGCTGCCGCAGGGAATTATGCTGTTTGGAATGAAGGAACCGGGGATTTCAATGGTGACGGAAAGACCGATTTATTACTGTACTACAACGACAGCGCCAGTTGGCGGTCGGTTGTGGCATTGGCAAATGGTGACGGAACATTTTCCCCGCCTGTCGGATGGGGCTCAACAGGGAATTATTCCGTTTGGCCTGAAGGAACTGGAGATTTTAATGGTGATGGAAAAACCGATCTATTGTTATATTACAACGATATATCTAGTTGGCGTTCAGTTGTGGCTTCATCGAATAGCTCTAGCCGCTTGCTTGCAGCCGTTACCAGCGGTCTAGGCTCCGTGACTACAATCACCTACAAACCTATTTCAGACGCCAGCATCTATACGAAGGATATTAACGCAGCCTATCCCTATGATGATTTCCAAGGCTCGCTCTACGTTGTTTCTCAAGTCCAATCCAGCGACGGCATCGGCGGCAACTACGCCACCAACTACACCTACGCCGGAGCCAAGCTGCATCTAACCGGCGGCGGCTTTTTAGGCTTCCGGCAAGTGGCCACGAACGATCCGCAAACCGGCATCACGACGACGACCACTTATAGCCAGAATTACCCCTACCAAGGCTTGCCGCAATCGGTCGAAAAACGCAGCGCCAGCGGCGTGTTGCTGAACAGTGCGCAGAATACTTGGCAGAATACCGCCATCAATGGAATTTATCACCGCAACGATTTAATCCAAACCGTCGAGCAGAGTTGGGATTTGAACGGTGCGGCGATGCCGAGGACGAAAACCAATACCGCGTTTGACGCCTACGGCAACCCCGTGCAAATCACCGTCGCCACCGACGACGGTTATACCGCCGCTGGGCCGGTGAATCCGTATGGCAATGTCAAAACCACGACCAACACCTATTTTAACGACCCGGTGAATTGGCTGCTCGGACGCTTGGTTAAAGCCAGCGTCACCAGCACTTTGGCCAACGGAACCACGGCGACGCGCACATCTGCCTTTGTGTATGCCAGCGATAGCGGCTTGCTGATCCAAGAAACCATCGAACCGGACAACGCCAACCTGAAACTCGTCACCGATTACACGCTGGATCAATTCGGCAACCGCGTCGCGATCAAAACCAGCGGGGCCAATATTGCCACGCGCACGAGTACCACGACGTTCGACGCGCAAGGCCGTTTTGCCATTGCCAGCACCAATGCCTTGGGCCACGCCGAAACCCGAACGTTTAACCCCGGCTTCGGCAATCCTTTGTCACTGACTGGCCCCAATGGTTTAACCACCTATTGGGCTTATGATGGCTTTGGCCGCAAGACCCAGGAAAGCCGGGCCGACGGCACGCAAAGTAACTTCTGGTTTAATTTCTGCACCAGTAACTGCCCGGCCAACGCGGTGTATTACATGACCGCCACCACCAGCGGCGCGCCGACCAGCAACGCCTATTTCGACAGCCTGAATCGCGAAATCCGCCGCGAAACCGTGGGCTTTGACGAGCGGGTCGCCACCGTGGACAAGCGCTATAACAACCTGGGCCAAGTCGCCGCCACCTCGCGCCCGTATTTCCCCGGTGAAACCGTGTACTGGACGCAGTTCCAATACGATATTCTTGGGCGCACGGTGAAAATCATTGAGGCCGACGGCGGCGTCACGCAAACCGCTTACAACGGCCTGACGGCCAGCGTCACCAACGCGCTAAACCACACCACCCGGCAAAACAAAAACGGCTTGGGCCAAGTCGTGCAAACCGTGGACGCGCAAGGCAACAGTTTGGCGTTCACGTTTGACCCCTTCGGCAATCCGCTGAAAACCCTCGACCCCAAAGGCAACATCATCACGCTGGCCTATGATATTCGCGGACGAAAAACTGCGATGAGCGACCCGGACATGGGGGTGTGGAGCTATACCTATGACACGCTGGGCGAAATGCTCACCCAAACCGACGCCAAAGGCCAGACCACGACCGTCAGCTATGATTTGCTAGGCCGCGTCGTCAAACGAGTGGAGCCAGATTTGACGAGTGTGTGGACGTGGGACGCTGCCACGAAAGGCATAGGCAAACTGGCGGCGGAATCCAGCAATAACGGCTTTAGTCGCGCCTATGCTTACGACAATTACGGGCGGCTGGCGCAAACCACGACGACGCTAGGCACCAGCACCTACGCGCAAGCCACGCTGTATGACAGCTTCGGCCGGGTGGCGCGCTTCGTCCAGCCTACCGGCTTTTCCACGCTGAATGTCTACAACGGCAACGGCTATCTGGCCGAAGTCCGCGACGCCGCCAGCCAGAAACCGTTCTGGCAGGCGCAGCAAGTGGACGCCTCGGGCCGGATTACCTTGGAGAAACTCGGCAACAATCTCTACACCCAGCGCACGTTCGACGGCATGGGCCGGCCCACTTACATGGCCACCGGCAAATTCGGCGTCACCCCGGACATTCAAAACCTGTATCTGAACCACGACCTCAACGGCAATCTGACCTCCCGCGACGACTACGCGATCCAACGCGGGGATTCCTTTGTCTACGACGAACTCGACCGGCTGACCTCGGATCTCGGCCCTGGCGGAAAGATTCTGAATTACCAGTACGACCCGCTCGGCAATATCACGTTTAAAACCGATGTCGGCAGTTATTTCTACGGCGCGAAACCCCACGCCGTCACCCAAATCACCGGCAACCTCAACGCCAGCTTGCTATACGACGCCAACGGCAACCAAACCCTAGGATTGAATAACCGCACGGTGGTGTATACCGCGTTCAACCTGCCGTCGAAAATCGTGCAAGGCGTCAACACGGTAACGTTCGACTACGACGCCAACCACGAACGCTTCCGCCAAACCGGCCCGAACGGCACGACGGTCTACCTGAATCCGCGCATGGATCTCGGCGGGCATTTCGAGCAGACCACCGCCGCCGGTGTTGCCGAGTCGCGCCACACCGTCTACGCCGGCGGCAAGGCTATCGCCGAAGTCGTGACCCGGCCCGGCGGCTACCAGCAAACCCGCTACTTCCACGCCGACCATTTAGGCTCAATCAACGCCGTGACCGACGACAACGCCGTCGTCCTCGCCCGCTACGCCTTCGACCCGTTCGGGGCGCGGATTCCATTGTATGGCGATGTGAATGCGAGCCGCCACGGCTTCACCGGTCATGAACACCTGCCCGAAGTCGGGCTGATTCATATGAATGGGCGGGTTTATGATCCTGTGTTGGGGCGGTTTTTGAGCGCTGATCCGCAAATCCAGTTCCCGGATAATTTGCAGTCGTATAATCGGTATTCCTATGTGATGAATAATCCGTTGGTGTTTACCGATCCGAGTGGGTTTGGGTTGTTTAAGAGCATTGGGCATTTCTTTTCTCAGGTTTGGCATAACGAACTAGCGAGAACAGCCATTTCTTTGGCGGTTATGTATTTTATCCCATTTCCTAATCCGTTGATATCTAGCTTTGTAGGCGGGTTAATCCAAACCGGCAGTGTGAAAGGTGGTCTTATGGGAATAGCAAATGCTGTACTGTCATTCGGTGTTGGTGAAATCACAGGCCATAATCCTGTTTTTGGCAGCTTAGACTACTTTGAGAATATTGCTGGTCATGCAGCAGTAGGCTGCGCAATGGCAGCAGTTCAAGGAGGCGATTGCGGAAGCAATGCCCTTGGTGCCGGATTTGGAGCAGCGGTATCTCCTGTTACCCCAAAAGGAATAGCTGGTTTCGTAACAGCAACTACTGTTGGAGGAACAGCCTCAGTTATAGGTGGCGGGAGATTCGCCAATGGGGCGATGACGGCAGCTTATGGATACCTTTATAATCATAATGGCAGCGATGGTTCCGATTCGTCAAAAAAATTTGCAGACCCAATGCTAGAAATTGCATATGAGGCTGCTGGTTTACCACGGGACTGGGCTGCTAGTGAAAATACTAATTTTTCACCTGGTGCAGTAGAGACGCTTGGCGGGTGTGCAGTAATTTGTCTTGCGAGAGAGGTAACTTCTACTGGCGATACCTATGACGTTTTTGGTTTTGGTTTGGGGCTAATGGCTGGCCCAACGGCTGTGACTAATGTAGATGGTTATGCGCGAGGATGGAATATACAGGCTGGATGGTTTAGCTTTAATTCATCTGCAATTGGGGTTACACCTTTTTCAATACCTATCAAGCTTCCAACATTATCTATTACTTGGGCATATAAACCAGATGAATGGCTTGAGAAGATAAGCCCTAAAAAGTAACGCGATAAGATGCGTTGATCGATTGATGCGCCTCCTTCGTCGGCACATCCTATACGAGCCAGCGTAGCCCGGATGGAGCTTGCGGAATCCGGGATGATCGGAGGCACAAACCCCCGCATTCCGCTGCGCTTCATCCAGGCTACGTAATGTGCGGATATTTTGATATGCGCCGTAACTCGGGGCACCTCGAAAAACCTTTTCCGTTCATGCCCTTCGACTTCGCTCAGGAGAGCCTTCGACAAGCTCAGCACGAACGGAAAAGGTTGATTTTAAAAGCTCCGTTCGCCCTGAGCTTGTCGAAGGGCGGGGTTTTTCGAGGTGCCCTCGGCGTGGGATTGTTCGAGCCGCCTTCTACGCGGCGGTAAATTCCCGAAAGCGCTCCAGCAGCCCCAGCCCCTCCGCCGCCGGCCGGCAGGTCAGGAAGCCTTGGTGGGTGTTCAGCGCCTTGGCGAAGCCGGGATCGTCGCGCAGCGCGGCCAGCCCGGCGTCGGCCAGACGCCGCACATAGGGCAAGGTGACGGAAGTCAAGGCCAAGGTCGAGGTGCGAGGATACGCGCCGGGCATGTTGGTCACGCAGTAATGGATCACGCCGTGCTTCACGAACACCGGGTCGGCATGGCTGGTGGGCCGGGAGGTTTCCACGCAGCCGCCCTGGTCGATGCTGACATCGACGATCACCGAACCGGGCAGCATCTGGCGCACCATGTCCTCGGTCACGACGAACTCGGCTTTCGCGCCATGCAGCAGCACGCCGCCGATGACCAGGTCGGCGGCTTTGACCCGCTCGGCGATGGCTTCCGGGCTGGACAGGAAATAATCCAGGCCGGGGGCGATTTCCCGGCGCAGTTGCTCGCCGCGTTCCGGGAACAGGCCGGCGACGGCGACTTCCGCGCCCAGTCCCCAACTCGTGCGGGCGGCGTGGCTGCCGACCACGCCGTCGCCGATGACGACCACACTGCCGTGGCGCTGGCCCAGCACTTCGCCGAGTTGCACGCCCCGGCCGCCGTTGAAGCGGGCCAGGTAGTACGCGCCGACCAGCGCGGCCATGTTGCCGGCGATGGCGCTCATCGGGGCCAGCAAGGGCAGGCGGCCCGCCGCGTCCTCCAAGGTTTCGTAGGCGACGGCGGTGGTGCCGCGCTCCAGCAAGGTCTCGGTCAGCGCGCGGGGGACGCCGGCCAGGTGGAAATAGGTGAATACGATTTGTTGTTGCAAGAAGGGGTATTCGGCGGCTTCGGGCTCCTTCACCTTGACCACCAGCTCGCTGTCCCAGGCCTGCTCCGCCGTGGCGAGGCGCGCGCCGGCTTCGGCATAGTCGCGGTCTGAGAAGCCCGAGCCACAGCCTGCCTCCTGCTGCACCCAAACCTCATGCCCGGCCTCCACCAGGCTGCGCGCTCCGGCCGGCGTCAAGGCGACGCGGCCTTCCAGGGTTTTGATTTCTTTTGGTATGCCGATTTTCATAATGCGTGAACCTTTGCGTGTTGGGAAAAGCTGGGAGGATCAGGAAAAGCCCGCCGCTACGCGCCGAGTCACATTAAAAGACCCTGGAATGGCTGGCGCGTTGCTCGCGGCCAGGTGGCTTCTCTGTTTACCGCTAGCTTAAACCGGCCAGGGTGTTTTCGCCGCGTCGGCCCGGTTCATCCGCGCCAGCGGATCTTGCCGGTAAAACGCGGCCAGTTGCCGGTAGACTTCGCGGTATTCCGCCTCGACCAGATCGGGCGTCTCGAAGAAATATTCGCTCAATACGGCGAAGAATTCGCCCGGCTCCTCGGCGGCGTACGGGTCGATGTCGGTGTCCTCGCCCGCGTCCACGCGTCGCTGGAAATCGTTGAAGGCCGTCTGGAAGGCGTTGTTCCAGGCTTTTCGGCTCATGCCCCGGTGCAGGGGCGGGAAGCCGTCCACCTCGCCGTTGAGCAGGTCGAGCTTGTGGGCGATTTCATGGATCGCCACATTGTAGCCCTCGCCTTGCCCTGAGGCTTCCACATCGGCCCAGGACAAGATCAACGGCCCCAGTTCCCAGGCTTCGCCGGTGATGGCCTCCTCCCATTCGTGCATCACGCCGTAGCCGTCGAATTGTTCGCGCTTGCGGATGAACGCCGCCGGATAGACGATCACCGTGCGCCAGCCTTCCAGCCAGTCCTGCCCCAGGTTTAAAACCGGCAGGCAACACTGCGCGGCGATGGCCATGCGCGCAGGCTCGGCCAGTTCCAAGCCTCTGACCGGCTCGAAAATCTTCTCATGGAGGAACAGCGTGGCCATTTCGCGCAGCCGCCGCGTTTCGTCGCCGGTCAAGCCGCCGAGGATGGGGTGGTCGCGCAAAACCTTGCGCCACGCGGCTTCGGGGAGCGGGGTGTCGCGCAAAATCCGCCGTCTGCGCAATTGACGAAAAGGCCACATGGAATGATTCTGGGGAAAAAGTGGGATTGCGGGGAAGTTCGGAATAGAATTCTATCCTCCAAGGCGGCGCTGCGACAGTCGCCGCCTCAATCAACAACCCGCGCGGCGGCGGATTCCCCGTCCGCGCGGCTATTTTGCAGAGAACAGCCATGATCAAACTGACGGCAGACTTAAACGCCAATTACCAACGTTTCATCGAAAACATCCTGGAATCAGGGCAAGTCTGGGGCCTGCAATCCGAGGAGGGCTGGGTGGTGGTCGATTCCACGGAATTTGAAGAGTCCGAAGTCATGCCGTTTTGGTCCGAGGAGGAATACGCCAAAGCGCACTGTGTGGGGGAGTGGGAAGAGTTCAAGCCGGTGGCGATGGATCTGGGGGAGTTTGTCGAAGAGTGGCTGGTGGGCATGGCCGAGGACGGCATCCTGGTTGGCCCCAACTGGAACGACGATTTGGAGGGGCTGGAAGTGGAGCCCGATGAAGTCGCCGAACAACTGAGCGGCAGCTTGGCCGAGCCGGTCACGCAGCACTGATGGGCCTGGTTTACTCCACCGCGCACGGGCGGATGTGCCCGCAGTGCGGCAAACCCAAGGCCGAATGCGCCTGTGGCAAGCCGCAGGCGCCTAAAGGCGACGGCGTCGTCCGGGTGGGGCGGGAGGTTCGCAAAGGCGCGGGCGTCACGGTGGTCAGCGGGCTTCCGTTGGACGGCGAGGCGCTCAAGGCGCTGGCCAAGGAATTGAAGGCCCGTTGCGGCAGCGGCGGAACGGTGAAGGAGGGTGTCATCGAAATCCAGGGCGACCACCGTGACAAGGTGCTGGAAGAGCTTGGCCGCCGGGGCTTCAAGGCCAAGCGTTCCGGTGGCTGAGGGCCTGCGCCGCTTTCCCATCGGCGATTGGCGCGCCATCTTAAGTCCTGGCGAGGAGGGGTAACGATGTCTTTAACCATGCGCTTGCTGCTGATCTGCGTGGCGGCGGGGCTCTATCAGAATTGGAGCGGCATCGAGCAGTGGCTGGACGCGCCGCCTCCGCTGCCGCGCCCGGCGGGGGCGGAGCAAGTGGTGCTATACGCCACAAACTGGTGCGGCTACTGCGCCAAGACGCGGAAATTTTTCGCGGAAAACCACATCGCATACCAGGAGTTGAACGTGGAGGATTCGGGCGAGGGGCGGATCGGATACCTGCGGCTGGGCGGCGGCGGCGTTCCCATCGTGGTGGTCAACGACGCCACGGTCATCCGCGGCTACGCGCCCCATGCCATCAACCAGGCCCTGGGACGCGTGCCTTGAACCCTGTGATTGGACAGATTGTAGCCGCGCTTGCCGGGCTGGGCGTGGTGTTTTTGCTGCTCAAGCGGCTGGGCCGGCGCGGCGGCAAGCTTTCCAAGCACCCTTACCAGAAGCAGACGGCGCTGTTCTCCGCCGACGAGCGGGCGTTTTATCGGACGCTGAAGGACGCCGTGGCGGGGGAGTACGAGCTATTCGGCAAGATTCGCGTCATCGACATCATCGTCCCGAAAAAGGGCGAAGCGCTTGGCTCGCTCGGCGGCGAGCGGTTCGACTTTGTGCTGTGCGATAAACGAACCCTGGCGGTGGTCTGCGCCATCCAGTTGCGCGAGAAGGCCCGCTCCGCCCCGGAGGCCGATCCATTGCAGACGGCTTGCGAGAATCTGGGGCTGCCCTTCCTGCGTTTCCAGGCTGGGGCGGATTACCGGGCCGAAGAGATCCGGGAAAAATTGCGCAAAGCCGTGGTCAAAGAGCCGCTGCGTCTGCAGGATGCGGGCGGACGCAAGGAGCCGCGCATTTCCAATATTGACGACATGCAGTTTTAAGCGGCGGCTGGCTATCCCCTGTGGATTTTTCCGGGTATCTTAAGGCGTTTACCGCCCCTTAGCGGCACACCATCTCTTTCACCTCAGGAGTCAACCATGGGTATCGGCATCTGGGAGCTTGTGCTCCTTCTATTGATCGTCGTGGTCGTATTCGGCACCAAAAAGCTGAAAAACATCGGCAACGACTTGGGCGGCGCGATCAGGAGCTTCCGCAGCGCCATGGCGGAGCCTGACGAAGACAAGCCGGCGGACAAGTCCCGGGCCGTCGACGGCGAGTCGCCCACCGACAAAAAAGACCAAGCCTGATCTTCGCCCCCCACTATGTTCGACGTCGGCTTTTCGGAAATGCTGCTGGTGGGCTTGATCGCCCTGCTGGTCTTCGGGCCTGAACGCCTGCCCAAGGTGGCGAGGGAGGCCGCCTTGTGGATCAAGAAGGCGCGCGCGATGGCCTCCTCGGTCAAGCAGGAGATCGACCGCGAGATGCAATTGCAAGAATTGAAAGAGTCTTTGGACAAGCAGAAGCGGGAGTTTGAGCAGACGCTGCTGGCGGATCTGCGTCCCAGCGGTAAGCCTGCCGAGACGGAGGCCAAGCCGCCTGCCCACCCCCAGGAGGGCAGCCATGAGTAGCGACACCGGTCTTGACGAGGAGCAGCCGTTCATCTCCCACCTGGTCGAATTGCGCGACCGGTTGCTGCGCGCCATTTTGGTGGTGTTCGTGCTGTTTTTCGGGCTGGCGTTTTATGCCAACGAAATCTACGCCTACCTGGCCGGCCCCTTGTTGAAACACATGCCGGCCGGCAGCCAGATGATCGCCATCGAAGTGGCCTCGCCGTTCCTGACGCCGTTCAAGCTGACCTTGGTGGTGTCGGTCTTCCTGGCGGTGCCCTACCTGCTTTACCAGGCCTGGGCCTTCGTCGCGCCGGGGCTGTACCGGCATGAGCGGCGGCTGATCCTGCCTTTGCTGGTGTCCAGCAGTTTGTTGTTCTACGCCGGCATCGCCTTCGCCTACTTTGTGGTGTTCCCGCTGCTGTTCGCCTTCATCACCACGGCGGCCCCGGTGGGCGTGACGGTGATGACCGACATCACCCAGTACCTGGATTTCGTGCTGACGATTTTTTTCGCCTTCGGCATCTCCTTTGAAGTCCCCATTTTCACCATCCTGCTGGTTTGGACCGGCATCGTCAGCCGCGAGTCCCTGGTCGAAAAGCGGCCTTACATCATCGTGCTGGCTTTTGTCATCGGCGCGGTGCTGACGCCGCCCGACCCGGTCTCGCAAACCCTGCTGGCGGTGCCGATCTGGATGCTGTTTGAACTGGGGCTGTTTTTTTCGCGGTTTTTTGGGCGGGAGGAAGAGACTGGGGCAGGGCAGGGTTTGCTTGTGGAGCAGGGGCAGGATGTCGCCAAGAGCCAGGAAAGGCCCGCTGATGGCGAGGGTTAATTAAGCTTCACTCCCGAGGCGGACTCCATATTGGGTGTCAACTGAACAATGACTGAGCAACTTATTTCCGTCAAAAATTTCGCGGAGGCGAACGGCCTCCTGCGGCCGACTGTCTTCAAGGTTCTCAAACGCCTCGAAATCGAACCGTCAAAGTCGCGCGGCAGCAACCATAATCGTGGGCAAACAATCTCATACATCACCAATGAGCAAGCACGCCAGGTACTCGAAGCACTCGCTACGGGCAAGAGTTATCGGGTTGAACAGGAAAACGAAGAGAGTGAGTTCCTGGAGGCTACCCTCTACGATATTGGTGTTTTCTACCTGCTGCGCTTGGAGCCAGAGCATGATTCAAACCGATTCAAGGTTGGATTCGCAAGCAATCTCAACGAGCGCTTACGTCAACATCGGTGTTCGGCCCCTTACACAATGGTAGTCAAAACATGGCCATGTCGGAGGCTTTGGGAAAGAACTGCAATTGAGTGTGTAACAGAAGGCTGTGAGCGTTTGCACACCGAAGTATTCCGGGCACAACAGTCTCTTGAAACTGTAGAGGCAAAATGCGAACAGTTCTTTGCCTTGATGCCTAAATTAGCTGGCGTACAGTCTATGATCGCATAATCCTGCTTTTCACCAACTTTGGCGCGGAAGGCCTTTCCCCGGCGAGGCTAATGCCGCCTCGCCGGGGATTCCATGCCCAATTATATTCTTGGAAAAACGCCCTATGAATCCCGACCCCCAACGCATTATCGACGAAGCCATGCAACTGGATCCATCCACCCGCGCCTTTATCGCTGAAGTATTACTCGAAACACTGGATTTTGAAGAAGACTTTCCTGTCTCGTCGGTGTGGCTGGAGGAAATACACCAGCGTTGCGCCGCCATCGACAACGGAACGGCCCGACTGGTCGATCATGAGTCGGCATTGCAGCAATTACGGGGTAAATACGCCTAATGCTTATAGTTTGGGATGAAGAAGCCCTACGCGAAGCGGATGCCGCTGCCAAATTCTATCAACAGAAACAGTCTGGCTTGGGAAAGCGCTTTCTGGATAATCTTGAGGATGCGGCATCAAGAATCCTTCACCGCCCGTATCTCTACCGCCAAATAGAGGCCAACATCCGCAAATGTAAGCTGCCACACTTCCCCTATGCTGTTATTTACAGAATACAAGCGGATGTCATTCAAATCATAGCGATAATGCACTTACGGCAAGAGCCAGGTTATTGGAAGCATCGGGCTTGAGTATCAGTTTAGCCCCCCAAAGCGCGGCGGGGTATTCACCCCGCCGCAACGTTTGGCGTGAACTCATTATCCTGCTATGCGGCAATGACAAACTCTTTGTTTTAGATTGGATTTGACGTGTGCCAGAACCCACCATAACCTGAATTCGAGACTGCGTCCGTCTACTGAACTATGTCGTTTCCATTGTGCGCCTCCTGTGGACAGCCGGGTGTCCGTCTCCGTAAAGTGCCCCGCAGCTTTGGTCGCGGCCCGTCGCTTTTGGTGATTGAGGACATTCCTTTGTGGACATGTCCGCGCTGCGGGGAATCTTACTTCACGGCGCAAACGCTACATGAGATTGAACATATCAAGGCGCTTCGCAAGTCCGTAGCCGTTGACCGGACTATCCCGGTTGCCACGTTCCAGGCACCGGGCGCCAATGTTCCAACATCAGCCTAAGATAAAAAGATGATTCTGCTGTTCACCGACTTCGGTGCCGAAGGCCCGTATCTAGGCCAGATGGAAGCCGTATTGAGGCTGGCCGCGCCGGGCGTGGCGGTCGTCAACCTGCTCAGCAACGCCCCGCCGGGCCAGCCGCGCCCGGCGTCCTACCTGCTCGCGGCCCTGGCCGGACAGTTCCCTAAGGGCAGCGTGTTCCTCTGCGTGGTCGATCCCGGCGTCGGCGGCGAACGCCTGCCGGTGGCGCTGGAGGCGGACGGGCGCTGGTTCGTCGGCCCGGACAACGGCCTGCTCAACACGGTGGCCGCGCAGGCGGAAACCGCCGCCTGGCATGTTATCACCTGGCGTTCCGGGCACCTGTCCGCCAGCTTCCATGGCCGCGACCTGTTCGCTCCCGTAGCCGCCCGTATCGTGCTGGGCGATTGCGGCGGGCTGGAGCGCTGGGGCGGCCCCGATTTGCAAGCCTGGCCTGCGGATAGCGCCTCTATCGTTTATTTCGACCACTACGGCAACGCCATCACCGGCTGGCGCTATCGCGAGGAGCTGGCAGGCAAAATTCTGCAGGTCGCAGGGTTGCGCATTCCCCAGGCGCGCACCTTTGGCGACCAGCCCGCCGGCGCGCTGTTCTGGTATCGCAACTCGATGGATTTGGTCGAAATCGCCGTCAACCTGGGTCGCGCCGACACCCGCTTGGGGCTGGATTTGGGGCAAGGCTTTCAATTTGAGGAACCCGCATGAAAAACCAAGCCAGGCGTTCGCAGCAGCTCAAGCAATGGGAGAAAACCCGCGCCCAAGGCATGAAACGCTTCATCTGGACTTACGGCGTGCTGCAATGGGGCGGGTTCATGTTTTTCTTTTCGTTTGCTGTGTTCCAACATCGCCATTACGGCGATCTTCTCAGCACCGAAGGCAATCTGCCGTTTCGGCTCGTCCTTGCTTTGCTAGTATGGGCTTATGTCGGCTATCTCTATGGCCGCTCCGTCTGGCGGAAAAATGAGCAAGAATACCTGGCGCAACAATAAATCCCGGCTGGCGCTGCGCTAGCGGCGCTGTTCCCAAGCCTTCCCTTCAGAATTCAGACTATCCCGCCCACACGCCATGACCCCGGAAACACCCGCTCTACAATCCCTGTTGCTCCATTGCCGCCCCGGCTTTGAAAAAGAATGCGCCGCCGAAATCCAGGCCCAGGCGCAAAGTTTAGACATTGCCGGTTACGCCAAGGCCAAGCCGGACAGCGGCTATGTCTTGTTCACGCCCTGCGAGGAAGCCGGCATGGCGGTGTTGCACAAGCAATTGCGCTTCGCCGACTTGTGCTTCGCCCGGCAGATGGTGGCGGTGTTGCCTTTAATGTCCGACCTTCCCGTCGATGACCGGATCGGCCCTCTGCTGGCGGCGGCGGCCGGCCTGTCGCGGCAATTTTCCGATGTCTGGCTGGAGACGGCGGACACCAACGAGGCGAAAGAGCTGTCCGTCTTCACGCGCAAGTTCCAAGGGCCGATGACCCGAGCGCTGGTGGATGCGGGGCTGGCCACCGCGAAAGAATCGGCGCCGCGCCTGCACCTGTTCTTCCTCAACTCCACCACGGTGTATGTCGGCCTGTCCCGGCCCGGCAATTCGTCGCCCTGGCCGATGGGCATCATACGTCTGAAGTTTCCCCGCGCCGCGCCTAGCCGCTCGACCTTGAAGCTGGAAGAAGCCTTCCTGTTTTATCTAGGCGAAGAGCCGAAGTCTTTGCAGCCGGGCATGAAAGCGGTGGATCTCGGGGCCGCGCCTGGCGGCTGGACTTGGCAACTGGTGAAGCGCAGCATCCGCGTCACGGCGGTGGACAACGGCCCGATGGATCCGGCGCTGATGGAATCGGGCATCGTCGAGCATCTGCGCGCCGACGGTTTCCGCTATCTGCCGGCCAAGCCGGTGGACTGGCTGGTCTGCGACATGGTGGAGCAGCCGGCGCGCATCGCCGCGCTGGTCGGGCGCTGGCTGGCCGGAGGCCATTGCCGGCAGGCGATGTTCAACCTCAAGCTGCCGATGAAGAAGCGCTATGAAGAGCTGAAACGTTGCCGGGACATCATCGAAGTGGCCTTGGACGACGCCGAGGTGCCATTTCAGCTCAGGTTCAAGCAGCTTTACCATGACCGGGAAGAAGTCACGGGCTATTTGGCGCGGCTGTGAGAATCGCCGGGCGGTTTTTGCACTAATTATGAGCAAAGCTGCATATTAGTTGGGCAAAAATGCCGTCCGCGTACCGTTTGGCGGGCGCGCCGCGCGCGCCACGCCGCACTTTGCCGCCATGGCACGTAATCTGCAAATATTGTAGTCAGTGAAGAGTCGTTCTCCCATGCTTACCCTTCAGCGTTTGCCCGCCCCCAAGGCGGGCTTTTTTTTGCCTTGCAACAGCCAAGGCCGGCGTGCGCCCGCCACCGCTGCCGAACTCAAAATCGCCCGTGAATATTCACATAATATCCGGTTAATATTCACATATTGCCGTGTGAATATTCACTATTGCGGAACTTTTGGATTGTCTTCAAACTATCCCCCAGTGCAGCCTTCAGCTCGCATTGGAGCGATAATGCGCCAAGCGACGTTGCGATGCTGGTTTTTACTCAGCAGAGGCAATTCCAATGAAAAACCCATCAATAAGCCTTGTCGCCGCCGCAGCCATGGCTTTTATATTCGGCCAGGCCCATGGCGAGCCGTCTTGCAAAGCAATTACTCAGACAGGCGCGGCAACTCTGTCGAGCCAGGATTGCTATGCGTCCGGGATACTTGGGAAGCTTTATGCGAGCGGACAATTCCCCGATATTTTCGCCGCCAAAAAATATGTTTTTCAGGGGCTTCCGTCGTTTGTCCAAAACACCGTTTGTTTCGCGTCTGACGGGAGTTTTACGGCGACCATCGGCGGCGTTCCAGTGACTATCCAGGCCTTTTCCGTTTGGACTAACAGCACCAAGCCGGTGATATTTAGCCTGCGCGGATTGACTGACACTACTTACACGGACACCTTGGGCGAAGTGATCTCCCTATTTATCGTGACCGATCCGACAGGCAAGTACAACGGGAAAATTTTTAGCCGCGATATCATCGACTTGGGCCATGCTGGCGCGGCTTCGGCCAAGGGGGAAAATGCGGTTGTCGGCGGCACGAAAAATTTTTCCGGTGCCAAGGGCACGTTTAAAATGCAGTTGGATGCCGTGCCGACGCCGCCGGCCACCGTCCCGATTAGCAAGCTGAACGGTGTCATTTGCGCCGATAAAAACAGTTTGCCAAGCAAGCCGGTTGAAATTTGCCGCTTAAGTTTGCGCACCTACGCTTTGCGCCACGGCGGGGTTGCGTAGTTTCCAGATGAAGCCGTCGTAGAAGAAATGCAGCGCGCCCAACGTGAAGAAAACCAGTGAATAGACGATGAACGAGGCGAAATTTTCCAGCAAGAACACCGTCATGGCGATGGCTGACAAATAAACGGCCAATACCCCAAAGCGGCCGATGCGGGCGTTGGCCGCCCAGCCTAGGGCGCAGCCTGTATTGTTCGGCTCGATGTAGCTCTTTTCCAGGCAGCGGTTGACAATGACGAAATATTCAAACGCATGGGCACCGACATAGCCGATGAAGCCGATAATCGGATTGATCAACATGACGACGAAAAGCCCCAGGGTCGATGCCAGATAGAAATGCTTGGCCTGGTTGACAGGGCGGTTGAGCTCTTCTTTAAGCCATAGCGCGCCCAGCAACAATACCGCGCCTAGCATCGGCACCACCAAGAATTCGGCGATTGGGCGCAATCCTGTCATCAGCTCGAATGCCGAGCGGTTGGCCCCGCGGATGCCGAGTGCCGCGACGCGCTCCATGGTGTCCGGGTCGGCGGCGGCCCAGATGGCCGCCAGTATCAGCCACGAAAACAACATCACCAATTCGCAGCCGCCTTGTTGCTGTCCCGCCATCCGGCCATAAATGCGGGCGATGCCGTAGCGCTGCATCAACGTATGTTCGGCGTTCCAAGCGCCGGCTAAAATCGCCAGTATCAGCGGGTTGTAGTTGACCGCGAAGAAAACCGCCAGGCAAAACACCAAAGGGCTCCAGGTGAACAGTTTGCGGCGCAACGCAAACCGGGTTTTGTCGCCGTAGACCAGCAGCAAGCTGAGTGGCTGGTGCGTGAATGAAAACAAGAACACCGCAAACATCAGCGTTTTCAAAAACACCGCGTTGTCTAGCACCGCCAACGCCAGCAGCGAAAAAGGCACCCAACTGAGCGCCATTGCGATGTCGATCCGCTGGCCACTAATCCAGCGGGTTTGTGAGATATAACCAGCGCGGCCAGCCCGAGACTGGTCGGATTTTGTTATTATATTTTTCATCGCTGCATCCGGAAGGTGTCAAGTGGGCGTCAAAGTCTATCTTGAAACTCACTGTTTCACAATATGCCGGGATTCCGCCTGCCGCGCCATCCTGACTTGGTCTGGCGCTTCGCCCAGCGTGTTAGTGCTTGCTCCTTGCAGGGCTTGTCAAAACGGGCAGGCATAAAAAAACGGGCGTTCATCCGCCCGTTTTTTTGTCGCGCTCAACCGGCCAGCAAAATCTGCTGGCCGGTTTTTTAGCGGCCGGCTTAAAGCCCGGCGTCAGCCCGCAAAGCCTCGGCCTTGTCGGTCTTTTCCCAGGTGAATTCCGGCAGCTCGCGGCCAAAGTGGCCGTAGTAGGCTGTCTTCTCGTAGATCGGGCGCAGCAGGTCGAGTTGGTTGACGATGCCTTTCGGGCGCAGGTCGAAGTGGTTCAGCACCAGTTCGGTGATTTGCTCGTCGGCGATCTTGCCGGTGCCGAAGGTTTCCACCATGACGCTGGTCGGCTTGGACACGCCGATGGCGTAGGAGATTTGGATCTGGCAGCGCGAAGCCAGGCCAGCGGCGACGATGTTTTTCGCCACGTAGCGGCCCGCGTAGGCGGCGGAGCGGTCCACCTTGGACGGGTCTTTGCCGGAGAACGCGCCGCCGCCGTGCGGGGCGGAGCCGCCGTAAGTGTCCACGATGATCTTGCGGCCGGTCAGGCCGCAGTCGCCTTGCGGGCCGCCGACGACGAAACGGCCGGTCGGGTTGACGAGGAATTTGATGTCGCCCTTGACGAGTTCCGCCGGCAATATCGGCTTGATGATCAGTTCGATGACCGCCTCGCGGATCTGCGGCAGTTCGATGTCCGGCGCGTGCTGGGTGGACAGCACAACGGTGTCGATGGAGTCCGGCCTGCCGTCCACATAGCGCACGGTGACTTGACTCTTCGCGTCGGGGCGCAGCCAGGGCAGTTCGCCAGAGCGGCGCAGTTGCGACTGGCGCTCGACCAGGCGGTGCGACAGGTACAGCGGCAGCGGGAACAGCGTCGGCGTCTCATCGACGGCATAGCCGAACATCAAGCCCTGGTCGCCCGCGCCCTGGTCGAGGTCGTCGTCGTAAGCCTTGTTCACGCCCTGGGCGATGTCCGGCGACTGCTTGTCGTAGGCCACCAGCACGGCGCAGCCTTTGTAGTCGATGCCGTAGTCGGTGTTGTCGTAGCCGATGCGCTGGAGGACGTCCCGCGTGACTTTGATGTAATCGACATTGGCGGCGGTGGTGATTTCGCCGGCCAGCACGACGAGGCCGGTGTTGGTCAAGGTCTCGGCGGCGACGCGGGAGTGCTTGTCCTGCGCCAAGATGGCGTCGAGGATGGCGTCGGAGATCTGGTCGGCCACCTTGTCCGGATGGCCTTCGGAAACGGACTCGGAGGTGAAAATGAAATTCTTGCTCACGGGATTTACCTTCCTTAAATAACGGGATGAACGGCCTACAAAAAACGGAAGCCGGGCATTATAGGACAGCGGGAGGGTTTGACAAAATTTCTTCGGATTCATCCCTTATTTAAGCCGGGCTTCGGCTCCCGCCGTCCGTGGCTTGGCCGGCTTGATCCGGCGGGGCGCGGGCTCAGACCGCGATCTCGCCTTTGATGCCGGGGTGGGCCTGGTAGCCTATGATCTCAAAATCCTCGAAGCGGTACTGGTCGATGGCCTCTGGGTGGCGGTTGATGCGCAATCGCGGCAAAGGGTAGGGCGTCCTGGACAATTGCAAGCGCACCTGGTCGAGGTGGTTGTTGTAAATATGCACATCGCCGCCCGTCCAGACAAACTCGCCGGGTTCCAGGCCGCATTGCCGGGCCAACATCGAAAGCAGCAGCGCGTAGCTGGCGATGTTGAACGGCAGCCCCAGGAACACATCGCAGGAGCGCTGGTAGAGCTGCAAATGCAGCCGGCCTTTGCTGACCGCCGTCTGGAACAGGCAGTGGCAAGGGGCCAGCGCCATGGCAGGGAGGTCGCCCGGGTTCCAGGCGCTGACGATCTGGCGGCGGGAGGCGGGGTTGGCGCGGATCTCCTGGATCAGCGCGGCGATCTGGTCGATGTGGCGGCCGTCGGCGGCCTCCCAATCGCGCCATTGCTTGCCGTAGACCGGGCCGAGGTCGCCGTTCTCGCCGGCCCACTCGTCCCAAATCGACACGCCGTTGGCCTTCAAATAGGCGATATTGGTGTCGCCGCGCAGAAACCATAGCAACTCGTGGATGATGGAGCGCAGATGGAGCTTCTTGGTCGTCACCAGCGGGAAGCCCTCGGCGAGGTCAAAGCGCATCTGGTGGCCAAACACCGCCTGTGTGCCCACTCCGGTGCGGTCGGCTTGCGGCGCGCCCTCGGCGAGGATGCGGCGGATCAGGTCGTGGTATTGCTGCATGGGCTCAAACCATTTATTTTTGGCTCCCCTCTCCCCGAGGGAGAGGGGTTGGGGGTGAGGGCTGCTCTTCGCGGCGGTAGGCCAGCACGATCCACCACACCCCCAGCAACATCATCGGCAAAGTCAAAACCTGGCCCATCGTCACCCAGCCAAACGCCAGATAGCCGATCTGCGCGTCGGGCAGGCGCACAAATTCCACCAGGAAGCGGAAAGCCCCATAAAACAGCATGAACATCCCCGAGGCCGCCATGCGCGGGCGCGGCTTGCGCACGAACCCGTTCAAGATGATGAACAGCACCGGCCCTTCCAGCAGCGCCTCGTAAAGCATCGAAGGATGGCGGGGCTCGTCGCCCGCGCCGGGGAACACCATCGCCCAAGGCAGGTCGGTGGGCTTGCCCCACAACTCCCCGTTGATGAAATTGCCGATGCGCCCGGCCCCCAGCCCGATGGGCACCAGCGGCCCGATGAAATCGGACAGCGCGAAAAAGCCGCATTTCAGCTTGCGGCCGTACCAGAACATCGCCGTGAACACGCCCAGCAAGCCGCCGTGGAACGACATGCCGCCTTCCCAGATGCGGAAAATGATCCAAGGCTGGTCGATGAAGGCCTGCAAGTTGTAGAAAAAGGTGTAGCCCAGCCGCCCGCCGAGGATCACGCCCAGCGCGCAGTAAAAAATCAAATCCTCCACTTCGGCCGCGGTCAGCCCGGCCCGGCCCTGCTCCGCCCGGCGGCGGGCCAGCCACCAGGCGCAGCCGATGCCGACCACATACATCAGTCCATACCAATGGACATGCAAAGGGCCAAGGCTGAAAGCGACGGGGTCGATGTTGGGATAGGCAAGCATGGGTCTTTTGTTCGAGGTGGTTGGACAGGCGGGCAATGGTAGCGCAAGCAAATGAAAATTGGCATGCCACCAATTGCTGTGGTGTTCGACGCAGCCCAAGGGGCGGGTCGGGGGATGTCTTCCTTGAAGCTGTGGGTTGTGGTCTGCCGGTCGTGAGAACGGATGAGGTGGTTTGTTGGAAATCGTTGGGGGAGGTATAAAGTTAGTAGGCTGGGCAACAGAACTATCGTTGCCCGACGATTGCACTGATTATGCCGGAAATGTCGGGCGCAAAGATGCGCGCCCGACCTACACGGCTGTAGAGTGAAAAAAGTGGCAATCAAAAGTTTTATCCATTGAGTATAATATCCGTTTCGGATGCTAACTCACGAATTCTTCTTGTTAAGTCAGTCCAGTAATGTTCTTTACGATGTTTGTTTAAGCCGCTTAGTGGTTGATCTAATGGGTTGATGAATTGGAAGCGAGAAAGTTTAAAGGGGTCATGGTAGCAATGACTGAGGTAGACAGACAAAATAACTGTTCCATCGGTTTTTGCTTTATCAAGCAGTGTGGGTAACTCATACTTGGTGATAAAATCAGAAGCAAGGAAGTCGGCGCTTATTAGTAGTACGGCAATCTTTGCCCTTTTCAGGGCTTTTTCAATTTCGCTTCTCCAGTCTTGTCCTCCTCTAATTTTGGTATCAACCCAAACATCAATATTGCTTCTGTACGTCTGAGGTTTGATGTGAACCTCAAAGCGCTCCATAAACCTGACGTCCCGATGACAATAGCAAAGAAATACTGTTGTCAGTTTTGGTGATAAATGTTTTTCAATAAATTGTTTAAATTTGCCGAGATCAAAGCTATTTTTAGAGAATTCATTTGGTGCGCAGGATTCTGATTGTGTGACAAATATAATGGGGATGCCATGAGTGATGGCTACACTTCCAGTTTCTTGGATTTCGGAGGCGAAAGATAAATTGTTCGCACATATCAACCCCCAGGCTGTGTCTGATTTGAGATATTCCAAAGCTTGGGTGTGATTTTGCGCCAATATAATATGGTATTCTTGATTGATATTTGATAATGCCTCGCAAATAAGGGTTTGAAGCACTCCTTGCCATGCCTTGTCGTCTTCTATTAGTAATATATTTGATGGAGGCATAATAATGGCCTACTTAGTAATTCTTATGCTGTTGATTATAGCGTCCAGCGTTTGTTTTGCTAATTCATGTAATATTTTTGCTTGATCCTCCTCGTCACTACTCATTAACGAAGAACCAATGAATTCGATATCTTCCAAGTCAAATATGCGTTTTGCATATTGAATATCACAGGGAGCAAGGTAAACAGGAATGGCTCTTACTCCTGATGCAGATAGTTTTTTAACAAGCGAGGGAAGTTGGGTCGATTGGCCGCTATGAGAAGCAAGAAAATCGGCGCTAATCATTAATATTGCTGCTATTATGCTTTTCGGCGACTTAACTATGCTTTCATGCCATTCAAACTTGGCTGTAAGTTTTTCGTCAAAATCGGCTATTACTATTTTATTGCTTTCCAATTCAATATTGGAAGACATTATTTTTTTAATTTCTTTCACGTCATCTGAGTCGGAATTATCATAAAAAATGATAACGTTTGGCATAGCGTAAGGATATAATATGCATTTGACAAGTCCGATGAATTGTATTCTATTGAATGATTGCTTATAGAAAAAGTCCGCAACCTTTTGTTCTTTCAAAAAATCACGAACATGTTGCGGTGTCACTGCGGGTGTGCCGCTTATGATAATAGTTGGAATATTTCTTTCCGAACTACGGCTGACCAACAAAGCTCCCTCATTTTCCCCTGAAGCCTCGCTAAGCCCGATATCGGTGCATAGCAAATCCCAGCTACCATTTTCAAGCATATCCCAAGCTTGTTCCAGATTTTCAGCCTCACCAATATGACCATGGCATCCCAAATGGTCTAATGCCGTTTGTATGCAAATTCTCAGTATTTTACGCCAATGAGGCGCATCTTCGACCAATAAAATTTTGCAATCATTCATTTTGATTCTCCCAATTGCTCACCAACAATTGCTCTGTTTTCCCATTCTGGCAGGCAGATTGTAACACAACTGCCTTGGCCAAAATGGCTGCATACCTCAATCTCGCCACCAATCCGCTCGATATAGTTTTTGTTCCACCATAAGCCAAAACCATGCCCAGCACCTTTTGTGGAATAGTGACGAGAGAAGATTTTATCCATCTTATCGGATTGAATTCCAATGCCAGTGTCACTGATAGAGAATTTAATCCATTTCTTTGCATCACGCTCCAGAATCTCCGCAGTGATTTTTAATGTGCCGCCTAGTGGCATTGCATCTATCGCGTTTTGGAGCAAATTCACAAAAATATTCTGTATCTGTGTTTCTCCTCCTTTGACAGATGGTAGTGATTCAGGTGACTCACGGAAAATTTCAACGTTTTTACCAAATCGCAGCTTTTGAATCGCCGCATCTAGCGCCTTTATAACGTCAATGCCTTCAAGCCTATCAGGAATGCTTTCATTGAGCTTGCTCGCCTCACATAGAATGTGTTCAGACAAATCAATGACTTCGCTTGCTGTTGTTTTGTTCTCGCCTTCTAACTGCTCCTCAAGCATCATAGCATTGATTCGGATTGCGCCAACATCATTGTTTATTCGGTGAAGTAGATTGCCTGCGATATCGCCTAATGTGGCCATGGCTTCAGAAGCGGCCAACTGCTTTTGGTTTTGGGCATTCTGAAGTGCGATGACGGCTTGATCCGCCAAGGCTTCCAGCATCATGCGGTCTCTCTCGCCAAATTTGGCTATGGCACGGCTTCCCGACTCCAATATTCCTAGTAGCTTTCCATCCCCGGTCAACATGGAAACATAAACTGCCGAACGCAAATCATGAAAATAAGGTTTATAAGATGGCTCATCCTTGGTGTCGGCAATAATCTGTGCGGATTTAGTTTGTGCGACCATGCCTACAGGCCCTTCGCCAAGCCTCATGCACTTTAGGCTATCATCAACAGGCTCATACTCGGGAAATCGGGCGTGGGCTACTAGCTCATCGAAGGCAGGTCCTTCAACCAGCCGAATATTGCCGACATCACCTCCGGTAATGGTCGCTGCCCGCTTCACAATCAAGCCTAATAATTTGTCTAAATCCAGAGTGGTCAATATTTCCCTACTGCCCGCTTTTAGCGTGTCGAACAAGCGGCGATTTTTAATGGCGAGAGCGGCATTGGCGGCGAGAGTTCTGATAATTTGTCCCTCCTGATCGGTGAATAAATGTGGGCGGCGAAAATGCACAAACATGACGCCGACAATTTCTGTACCTACCCGTAAAATAATACCTGCGGAAGATTTTATTTTTTCACGCTCAACAAAACTTCCAAATGCAGTGCGTTCTAGATTCTGGCTGTTCATAATTGGGTCGTTTATAGAGTCGCCAGTAAAATAAAAATCATTTTTAGATTTCACTAGAAGTCTAGGCCCGGCATTAGGCTCCAGCCCCAAGACTTCCACATAAATTAACAGCTTTCCTGCCCGCTCATGAGGCAATAGAAAGCGATTTTCCGTCTCCAGATATTCATAAATACTGACAATATCGGAAGCCAGCCCAATCATTGAGTTGCCGGCTATTTTTCGGAGTAGAGATTCATCTTGTGGCTTCGCTGCCAAAGATTTTGAAATCGAATGCAATACCCCAAGCGCCTTGGCATTATCGCGAGTTTGTGTGTAATTAAGGGAATTGCGTATCGCTTCCACCGCACGCTTGGCAAAAACTTTTATCCAGCCTATTTCATCATTGGTAAGCCAATGTGACTTCCGAAATAGCACATATAACACGCCTTTTCGTTCATCATTTTTTTCATCAATCAGTAGCGGAAATGCCGCCATGGCACGCACCCCCACGTCCCATACCTTTGGATTGCTTTCTTGAAGTTGATTTTCATGATGTCCTTGCTTAGCATCCGGCACAAACTGTACATCTCTGTTGTGAATCGCGCTTTGGCCTAGCCCATTTGGCCTCGGCTGAAGGCCTTTGATAAATTGGCGGCTGAATTCCCCCATGCACACTTCATAGCTGTATTTTTTGCGTTCCTGGTTGTACAGGAAATGCAGGCTGGCCGAATCGGCGCGGATGATCTCCCAGGCACGATCAGCGATACTCTCTAAAACATAGGGCAACAAAGTCTTACGCAATTCCAAAGCAAGTCTTGCCGCCAATTTTCCTAAGGCGATGGCTTGTTCAATACTGATCCGACCGTGTAATTGTTCCACAGTGGCTTTAGGGTCGTAATAGCCAGCCTCCAAAGTACCTATGACTTCCGATTTATGACCTTCTGGCAAGTCTTTAGGCAGTGGCATTTCAATGCAGATGCGTCGGCCTAGTCGATTCGTTTCGATTGTGTCCGAGCATGTTGTTTCTACGCTTGACCATGTGTCAAACCAGTTTTCCACAATGACGCCATGTTCATCACGTACTAAAACAATAGGAACCCAAACCCGTGCATAATGTTGATGCTTGAATTCTTCATAGATCCAGCGATCAAACTTCTCATCCCAGCCCGTGATAATTTTGATGCACGGTGGATTTGCCAATGCAATTTCGACTTGGATATCCCTTATTTGTGGGTCGGCCTCAAGTGAATGGTTCGCTACTCCTGCCCAATCCATCGTCGCATTGGTATAAACAGTTTCGATGATTTGCTCTTCTGATCTAATTAATTGAATGGCGGCATAGTCAAAGCCCAATTGCTTGGTTTCATCGCCTATCTGTTCAAGGATGGTTTCCTGCTCAAACCGTTTGGCGGCGGCTGTCTCGATCTCACTGATGGGCTTTAGCAATCTTCCCAAGCCTAAAGCCAATGAAACCTGTGCCGCAATGGTTTTCAGCAATTCCTCATCCGCTTTGATAAATTGGTAGGTTTTATTGCCGCGCACATACAATACGCCCACGCCTTCTTGACCCACATCCAAGCTAACGCCAATCAGGGATTTCGCTCGTTGTCTGATTTTGTCCGCACGTTCATCAGTTCCAGAATCAGGGATATGGACAAGTTCCCCTGTGTCAATGATGTGGCGGGTCAGTCCATTTTCATGGGGCAACACATCGGGGATGTCTAAATTGGGGCTGCGTAGCCCTTTGTTGAAACGACGGCTGCGCTTGTCGTACAGGAATATCGAACTGGAATCCGCGCCAGTCAAGGCGCGGGCCGTATCGACGATAGATTGCAGAGCCGAATCGAAGTCAGGCGAAGCATTCATTTGCCTAGCCAGATCGGCAAGGCGCTCCGCTTCTTCAGCACGACGTGAGTTTTCCAGGGTTGCCCCCACCAAATTGGCCAGTTGTCGATGTGCTGTGATCAGGCCTTTGTCACGACGCCAAGGCGAAAATGTGAACGACTCCAGCACACCCACCCGCCGTCCCCGGCTGCTAATCGGGTATCCAAAGACCGATACCCATCCAGCTTCTGCGGCGATCTGTTTGTAGGGGAAGTTCTTGTCTTGTTGTAAATCCTCAACGACTTGCCATTCCCCTGAAGTAAACACTTGGCTAATCAGGCAGAGATCATCTGTGTGGCAAAACGCCATGTCCCGGTAGCGGACTGGCAATCCTGTGGCGACGCGGATGCGTAGGCAGTTTTTGTCTTTTGGATCAAGCAGCCATATGCCAACGGGTGATTGAGCATAAGAACAGGCAAGATCGACAATGCCTTGTAGAGTTTTATCTTCAGGGCTGCCAGATTCCCCAGAAACAAGAGGCAGGTTCTGTCGTATTGAGGATGTGGCAAGCAGCTCCGCCAACTGCGCGGCGTAGCCACGAAGCCTGGCTATCTCCTCATCGTTGAACGTATGATAATTTCGATAGTTGACATACAAAATGCCAAAAGTGGTTTCTTGAAAAACGCATGTCAGCCCCGCCATGGAAAGCACTTGTTCACGGTGGGCAAAAGCCGCATAAAGATCAGGGCGTTCTTCAAGTTGGCCGACAGTGATGGGTGAGTGTTGAAGAACCTGTTTGGCCGCCCCTCGGTCGCTTCGAGGCCGCATCCTAGGGTCATAGAAAGAATCAGGATCTAGCAGTCCAAGCCCAATAGGCAGATGAAAGCTGTCGGTGTCCGCGTCATAGACAAATAGGCAAGCAACATCGGCTTGCAGGGTGTCCTTCAGGTTTGCAAGGATCGGGGTCAGTTGGTTGCGCAGCGCTTGCTCGGCGTCGCTGGTTGCTTGGTCGTTGTTCATTTCCTTGCATTTCCATGAGCAATACCTTACTACTTGATTCCGCGGCGGATTTCGACTGGGACTCAGGCGGGGATGTTCCGGCTATTAGTTGGAACACAATCCATATTAGTACGAATTAAGATTTTATCAAGCTTAAATTTTAGCCGACGCGGCACGGATGGAGCCAGTGGAATCCAGACGGTTCGGAGAAGAGAAGACGGCGTCCCCGCAAACTTTAGGCGCGCCCTCCGACAAGATGCGCCGGGTCAAAGCCGATACGCGGACACGAGACGCCCACGCAACCTAGAGCAAAGGTACAGAGCAGCCTGCGTGTCCGGCGAAAGGCTATCCGCCGTCCGGCAAGGCAGCCCCCGCTATTGCCAGCCAGGCGGCCTGTGACGCCATGCGCGCGGTGTACCCGTGTGCCGCCGCCGGGTGCGGAACGGCTTTGTGTCCGTCATCTAGGGGGTGCCAGACTCGCGGCAAGGCACCCGGGGCGGCCTGTTTGGCGCCGACGGTGGATGGGAGTTTCCGCGACTTTTGTTTCGCTCCTGAGCGGGCGACGCTTAGGCTCCCGGCTGGCAGGCAAGCTTGCGCACCGGCTCAAGGCAAGAGGCGGAGGCCCTGCCTCATCCTCCATCCGCTCCAAGCGTCCGACACTCCGCAAATAATAGAATGAGGCGGGATGGCGACGCGACCAGCGGAATGGCCATTCAGTTTTAACCTTAGATTATTTCCGTCTTGACGAAATAGGCCATCGTTATGGAAGATGCTTTACCATGCGCATTAACATCGGTTGTTTTTGCGTTAACGGAGTGCCAGGTTAACTGTGGCAAATCGCGCACTATAGGGCTTATGACGCCGCCTTGGCAAAGTGTTTTTCGATCTGCGACGGGGCGGGGAAGGTAAATCCGCCAGGACTCGCAACAGCCAAGCCAAGGCCCTCAACGCGCGCATTTATAAGCAATGTCACGAGGTTTTTTCAAAACAGGAAAAGTGTAATATTCAGGCAGTGCCGCCCCGCGCCATTGGGTTTGCGTGGCCCTGTAAGGAATGATTGTGTTTATTATGTCAACAAACTATTTTCGCTCAGTTAAGAATATCTTCCAGAGCCGTCCCTCAGGCGGCTTGGCCGGGTCGGCGCTGCCTTCGCAAACCCATGCGGCCCCGCGGCAGCCCGCGAGCAGGCCGGTACGCCAGCTCACGCGGCACATGTGGCTGCGCTATTTGGTCGCAGTCCTGTTGGTCGCCGGGTTGTCGGTGGTGTCGTATTGGGTCGTCATCAATTTGAATTTGCTGAACGAGAAGGGCGGCAAGCTGGTGCAGGCCAGCGCCCGCCAATTAACCCTGGCGGAGCTGGCCGGACGCTTGGCCTTGGCATTGGCGTTGCCGCTAGGAGAGGGCGAACGGGCCGCCAGCCGCGAACGTCTGCGCCAGGCCATTGATGAATTGGCCAGGCAGCACGCGGCGTTGCGGGACGGCGGCATCGAGGGCGGCCTGACGCCTGCCGGGCAAGCGATTTTTTTCAGGCCGCCCCATGCTTTGGACGCGCGTTTCCTGGCGTTCAAAGAACTGGCCTTGCGGCTGCTGGCCGAATCGGAATTCGCCAGCCGCGAGGTGTTGGCGGCCGACGCTGAACGGGTGTCCGCAGCCATTGACGGCCTGGCGCCGGCCCTGGGCGAACTGGCCGGGACTTACGAGCAGGACGGCGTGGGGAAAATTTACGCGGTCATCGAAACCGAGACCTATGTGGTGCTGGCGACGCTGCTGATCCTGCTGCTGGAGGTTCTGTTGATCTTCCGCCCGATCATCGGCAGAGTCCGCCGCACGGCGATCTCCTTGCAGGAGCAGGCGTCGCGCCTTGAGGCGGCTTTGCGCGAGTCGCAGACCTTGGGTGAGCGTTTGCGGGAGGAGGTGTCCCACGCGGCCCGGTTGCAACGCTCCCTATTGCCTTCGCCGGACATTGGCCTGCCGGGCTTGGATGGCGTCGCCATCTTGACGACCTGCACCGAAGTGGGCGGCGACTATTACGATTATTACCACGTGGACGGGCGTTATGCCGTCGTGGTCATCGCCGACGGCAGCGGCCATGGCGTCGCCGCCGGCAGCTTGGTCAACTCCGCCAAGATCGCCATCTTGCAGGCGAGCGAGCGGGGCGAGACCGACCCGGCGCAAATCCTGGCCCTGGCCAACCGCGCGTTGCTGGCCAGCACCCACGACAGCATGTTCATGACCATGGGCTGCCTGTGCCTGGACAGCGCGACCGGCCTGCTGCGCTACGCCAACGCCGGCCATGTGTTTCCTTATGTCCGCCGGGGCGCCGACGGCGCTTGGCAGGCCTTGGAAGCCTCCGGCTTGCCGCTGGGCCGGGTGGCCAATGCCGATTATGAAAATGTGACGCTCACGCTGGAGCCGGGAGACCGCTTGTTTCTCTACACCGACGGCTTGGTGGAGGAGCGGACGCCGGCCGGCGAGCCGTTTGGCTTCGAGTTGCTGGAGCGGTTGCTGGAAGAGTATGGCGAAATGGGCAGCGATGAAACCGCGCACTGGATACAGGACGCCCTGGAGCAGCACAGCCAGTCCCAGGCGTTGAGCGACGACGTCACCTTGCTGGCCTTGGAACACAGCCACCGCACCGTAGGCTACGAAACCACCCCGGCGCCGGTGGCCGCGGCGGCTTTGACGCTGCTGGCCGACGCGGCCTACCGTTTTGAGGGCGTCCAGCCGGATGCCCGCCTGTCCCGGCAATTTATGGTGTTCACGCCCAGCGGGCCGTTCGCCGATTTGCTGCCGCGTTTCTGCCGCGACGGCCTGCGCCGCGTGCTGCCCGAGGACGATGGCGCGCTGCGCGGCCTCGGCATGCCGGCGCTGCTGGCCCAGCACCAACCCGCCGGCCTGGACGACCTCTACCGGCTGCTGGGCGAATGCGCGGTGCAGCGGCAATTTCCGCTGACCCACAGTGACGACAAGGCCTTTATCCAGTGGGAGCTTGCCGGTCTGTTGGAGGGCCAAGCCGCTGTCGGAGCCGGCCATGCGGAGGCCTTGATGTTCACCTTGGACGAATTGATCGAGAACGCCTTGTACGGCGCGCCTCGCGACCCGGCCAACCAGCCGCTGTATGCCAAGGGCAATCCGAGGGACATCGCCGCGTTTGAAGGCGTCCGCCTCGACTGGGGTTTGAACGGGCATTGGCTGGGCTTGATGGTCACGGACTCGTGGGGGACTTTGACGCCGGCGGTGTTCCTGCGCCGGTTGGCGCTCAACAGCCGGCTTCACGGCTTGCAAGCCGGCCAGGGCGGCGCGGGGCTGTTCTTGGCGTGGCACTTGTCGGATTATTTCCAAGTCCGCGTTTTTCCCCACCGGCAGACCCAGGTGACGGCGCTGTGGAACCTGTCGCGGCCGCCTGACTCCGAAACTGCCCCGGGATTTCAATTTTTCTACCACACCGAGACTGACGAGTCTTGCGTGTTGGACGAAGAACCGCCAGCCGCGGCAATGTCCGCAAGCGCTTCATTGGGGGCGGCCGCATGATTCCACTCCGTCAGACTAAAGGGGACACGATGATGAAACCGCATGACACTTTCACTATTACCCCGTTGAATCCGGCACCCGCGGGCGCCAGCCATGGCTTTGCGCTGTCAGGGATCATGGACGCCCACTGTTCCGAGCGCTTGCGGACTTTGCTGGGGCTGGATCTGGGATCGCGGGTGGTGTTGGATTTCGCCCAAGTGGCCCAGGTCAATTCGATGGGGCTGGCCCAGCTTTTGCGGCTGTTGGACGCCTGGCATGCCAAGGGGGTCAAAATCGAAGCGGTCAACGCCAACCGCATGACCAGCGTCTTGTTCAAAATGACCGGCTTGAACCGCTATTTTGACAACTCCGCGGCACCCGCCGCCCGCCAGGCACAAAGCGGTGTGACCATCTCCCGCCCGTCCAGCGTGGCGCAATCGGCCCCGCCGCCCCAGACTGCGCCCGCGCCGGACAGGGCCGCGCAGCCTATCCCCGACCGCTTGACCTTCCAAGCCTGCGCGCAGAGCGTCAACCAAATGAGCGGCTGGTATATCTGCAACAACTATTTGCAGCGCAAGCTCGACCGCAATATCCGCATCAACGTCGCCCCGCCCGCGAACACCTTCGACGTTTTCGCCAACGAGGCGCATTTGATGTTTGTGAAGCCCTTCGAGGCCTGCCATCTGCTGCGCAACCGCGGCTACCAGGCGCTGGCCCGCCCGCTCGACGAGCCCGACGAAGTGGTCGTCGTGGCGCGGGCGTCGGATGGGCGCAAGCACTGGGCTGATTTCGCCGGCGCCCGCGTGGTCACGGCCACCTCCAGCAGCTTCGTCTACTTGCTGGGGCGCTATTTGTGCGAAGAGTCCGGGCTGGCCTCCGCCGACCTGGCCATGCAATTCGCGGGCAACGAGATCAAGGCGCTGATGCTATTGCTGCGCGGGCAGGCGGACTTGCTGTTCATGTCGCATAAAACCTACCGCGAACTGTCGGAACTCAGCCGGCGCGACACGCGCGTGCTGGAAGCCAGCCAAACCCAGTTCGCCTACCCCATGTTCTGCGCCTCGCCCCAGGTGGGCGGCGTGCATGGGGTCTTGCGCGACGCCTTGACCGAGATGGCCGGTTGCTCCACCGGCTCCGGCGTGCTCAAAGAATTGTATGTGCAAGGCTGGGTGCCTTTGGCCAAGGAGGAAATCGACATGTTGACCCTGCTCTATGACCGCTATGCGCCGGTTTCGCCGCCGGAAACGGTCGGCATTCGCCCAAAAACTTAACCAGAGACAGCCAGAGGGGCATGCGTGAAACACGATCAGCACAAACCATGGGGACGGATCTGCGCCATCCTGTTGGCTGCGGCGACGGCCTGGCAATCCGCTTGGGCGGCGCAGCCAATAGCGCAGGCCACCCCGCAACCTGATGTCAAAAAGACCGCGAAACAATTGGAAGAGGTGATGAAACTCTTGCGACCAGAGGCCAAGGAAAGCGGTGGAGCGGCGGACGGCGGCGACCATGGTGCGCAGGCGCCCGCAAAAACACCCTCGCCTGTCGCCAAACCCAAATGAGGGCAGCGCGCAGGGGCTTGGTCACAACCTACGAGGATATCTCACACATGTCGAGCAGAAAAAAACCACCTGAACTGACGGCGGTCGCGTTGGCGGCAGGGTTATTATTTGGAGCCGGACTGCTAGTCGCGCCAGGGATGGCCGTAGCGCAGGAGCAGCCGCGCTCGTCCATTGTCGAAACCATCAAGGCCGTCAAGGACAAGATCGGCGGCGCGGCGGCGCCGACGGCGCAGCCTTCAGCCGAGGCCCGCGCAGACCAGCCCCAGGTTATCCTGAGACTGCACGGCGCATCGACGCTGGGCTACAGCTTCATTCCCAAGCTCGCGCAAACCCTGCTGGAACAACGCGGCCAGCGCGGCGTCGAAACCGTAAAAACCGGCAAGGAAACAGTAGAAATCGTCGGCCAGGGCGCTTCCGCCGGCAAACGCGAGGCCGTCGAGATCAACAGCTCCGGAACCAGCGCCGCGTTTGCCGAATCCCTGGCATTCAAACACGTCGGCCTGGAGAAGAAATTCGCCGACATCGGCATGGCCGCGCGCCCCATCAAGCCGGAAGAAGCCGCCAAGCTGAAGGCTGCGGGTGCTGGCGAAATGACCTCGCCGCAGGCCGAACACATCGTCGGCCTGGACGGCGTCGCCCTCTTCACGCATCCTTCCAACCCCGTCGCGGGCCTGAGCCTGGACGAATTGCGCCGCATCTATTTGCACGAGGTGTCGGACTGGAAAGATGTCCATGGCGTGGACGCCAACGGCAAGCCGGTGCAGGGAAAAGCCGGGCCGATCACCGTCTACTGCGCCCATTGCAGGCTGGGGGACGGCACCTACGATTTCGTCAAAGAGAAAGTGCTAGGCGGCGTCGACCTCGATCTCGCGGCCCCGTATATCAAGCTCATCGACACCTACCCCGACACGCAACAGGCGCTGGCCGGCGATTCCAACGGCATCGGCTATGCATCCATCAGCTTTCAATCGGCCTACAGCAAACCGTTGCGAATAAGCCGAGGCGGCGAGTTCATCGAACCGAATGCGTTCAACATCAAAACCGGCGATTACCCGCTGACCCGCAACGTGTACTTGTACACGCGGGAAAAAAAATCCCCGCTGGAATTGCAATTCATCAGACTGGCCTATTCCCCGGTCGGACAGCAACTGCTGGAGCAAAGCGGATTGGTGAGCGCCGCGGCCACCAACAAGCAAGTCGGCAGCCAAGCCAGCACGCAAAAGCAGCGCCTGCTAGACGACCCGAAAATCCCGGTCGCTTACAAGGAATTGATCCGCAAGGCCGACCGCGACGACACCCCCTACAATTTGCGCTTCGAGTCGGGGACGGGCCAGTTGGACAACAAGAGCCTGATCGACCTGGGCCGCCTGGTGCAAACCCTGCAGGGCAAAAATGCCACGGTGGTGTTGGTCGGCTTCAGCGATTCGCGCGGCGACCCCGCCGTCAACTTGAAGCTTTCCATCGAGCGCGCCCAGTTCGTCGCCGAAGTGCTGAAGACGCAAGGCATCACCCGGGTCGAAACCGCCGGCTTCGGCGAGGAGCCTGCCTTGTTGGTGAACCCCAAGGAAGATTCTTACGAAGCGCTGAAAGACAACCGCCGCGTCGAGGTGTGGCTGAAGCGGGCGTCGTGAGGCCCGCATAGAGTGCCGTTGTTTGTCAGAGCAGGCCCAACACCTGTTTGACACCCTGGCTGACCGCCCGGACATCGACCGGGGATAAGACGCCAATAAAGGACACCAGCCGGGTTTTGTCCACCGTGCGCAACGGGTCGCAGACCCAATGCCGTTAAGTTAAGCGTCCGTAGTACCGCCTTTAGGCGGAAAACAGCCCGGAAACAACCGGCTGAAGCCGGGACTACAAACCGCTTGGGTGGATGGAAAATCCTTAACTTAACAGCATTGGGTTACAAACCCCTTCGCGCTTCGGGGCGAGCTTGGCTTCAAGCCGCTTCGGACAGTGAATGATGCAGAAGTAGCAAATCGTCGGTAGCCAAGGCTGCGCAAGCGTAGGCGCGGCCTTCCAGATCGGCGAACTCGACCTCGAAAACGCCTGGCTCCCATTCGTCGACGATCACCCCGACCAAGCCGGACGGGAGCCCCAAATCCGCACGGTCGCGGCGCAAAGCCACCGTATCCAATAATTTCATAGACATAGCGAATTCCTCATAAAACAAAGCAAGTCACCAAACGAGGAAAATCCTCATTGGCGCGGACAATCCAACCGGTTCGCACCACCGCCTGGGCGTTATTCCGAACCAAGGCGATATCCACGGTATAACGGGCACCATAAAGAAGAGTTTCAGCGTGGACGACCGCCGTCTCCTGGATGGCCGCTTGTATTGCGGCCTGAAGCCAATCGGCATCCTGCCGTCCAATCCCTAATGCAGCCGCAAACACCCGCGCCTTGTGCCTGCCTTCGGGATGGAGAGGGTTTAAACAGTAATCCCGCAGCTTGCGCAGGTCGATCAAGGCTTTTTCTGCGTTCGGCAATCGCATGGATGGGCTTGAATTCATGGCATTTTATCTAAAAGAAACCCGTAACCCGTAAGGCGGAACGCGCCAGCGGTTCCGCCCTACGCGAGCTAAATTTGGCGCATAGGATTTCATAGGGAATGTTAGGGTGTAAACGTAAACTCGTTATGTGACTACCAACCCTCGAACGCCAGCCTGAGGGTGTTGAAAGGATTGAGGCCGTTCAACTTGCTGGTCTCCCAAGCGGAACGGATGATGCAAAAGGC
>Ga0265327_10001182_pt1 | contig 35346 bp, 35 predicted proteins | sample 41621metaG_FD_202089 | JGI IMG/M metagenome (GOLD analysis project Ga0265327, IMG submission 202089) | Rhizosphere microbial communities from Carex aquatilis grown in University of Washington, Seatle, WA, United States - 4-16-21 metaG | ecosystem: Host-associated > Plants > Roots > Rhizosphere...
CCCGCGGCGCCCATTGCACCGCGCAGCATCTGCCTCGCCATGTCGGGGTCGAGGTCGTCCAGCCGCGACATGGCCACGAACGACTCGAACACGAGCGACCGCACGATCCCCGGGCGCGCGGCGACCCACTCCCACAGCGGCAGACGCGCGAGCAGTGCGCGGCCGACCGGTATCTCCCAGCGAGGAACCTGCACCTCCAGCGGCGCACCGCCGATCGGCGAGACCGGCATCAGCGCGGCGACCGGGCGCTGCGCCGCCCAGTGGACGGCGACCGCGGAGCCGAGCGAGTGGCCGGCCACGATCGGGCGGGTGACGCCCACCGCCTCACAGGCCTCGGCAATCAGGTGGGCGCAGAGCGCCAGGTCAAACGGGCGCAGCGGGTCGGACCCGCCGTGCCCGGGCAGGTCGACCAGCACCACCGTGTGGCCGGCGGCCAGCCGGCGGGCGAAGGGCCGCCAGTAGGCCTGCGAGCCCATCAGCCCGTGCAGCAGCACCAGCGGAGGCCCCGAGCCCGTGCTCGCCAGCTTGACACGAAGCCCCTCTACGACCACCGTACGCTCGTGCACGAGGGCCAGAGTACCTACGACGAGCGCAGCTACGAGGGATGGCAGACCGCGTCGGCCGCGTGGGAGCGCGAGAGCAGCTACATCCGGCGGGTCGGCCTCCCGGTCTCGAGGTGGATGCTGCAGCGCATCGCGCCCGCGCCGGGAATGGTGCTCCTCGAGCTCGCCGGCGGCCTCGGCGACACCGCTCTGATGGCGGCGCCCGCGCTGCTCCCCGGCGGGCGCGTGATCCTCACCGACCGCTCCCCGGGGATGGTCGAGGCCGCCCGCCGCAGGATCGAGGGCGACGGTGTGGACAACATCGAGTGCCGGGCGATGGACGCGGCGTCGCTCGACCTGCCGGACGGCGGCGTCGACGCAGCCGTTTGCCGCTGGGGCTACATGCTGATGAGCGACCCCGGCCGGGCGCTCCGCGAGACCCGCCGGGTGCTTCGCCCAGGCGGCCGGCTGGCGTTGTCGGTCTGGAGCACGCCGGAGCAGAACAGCTGGGCGGGCGTGATCACCGACCGCCTGCTCGACCGCGGCCTGATCGAGCCGGCCGATCCGTCCGAGCCCAGCATGTTCGCGCTGGACGACCCCCAGCGGCTCCAGTCGCTGGTGGCCGCCAGCGGCTTCGCCGACCTCGAGCTGGACACGGTCGAGACGGCGTGGGTCTACGGGTCCGGCGAGGAGTTCTGGCGCGTGCAGACGGCGATCAGCCCCACGGCGCAGAAGGGCCTCGCACGACTGCCGGACAGAGGCGTCGCCGAGGTGCGCGCCGAGGTCGTCGCCGAGATGGACGCGCTGCGGGAGGACGGTGCGGTCCGCCTCCCCGCACGCTGCCTCATGCTCGCCGCCCGCCGACCGCAGGCCGACCGGTAAGCTCCCCGCCGATGCCAGTCCACCTTCGCGCCGAGGTCGGGGATTACGCAGACGCCGTGCTGCTGCCCGGCGACCCGCTGCGCGCAAAGCGCGTCGCCGACGAGCACCTGCAGGATGCGCGCCAGGTCAACGGCGAGCGGGGCATGCTCGGCTTCACGGGCACCTACAACGGCAAGCCGGTGTCTGTGCAGTCAACGGGCATGGGAGGACCGAGCACCGCGATCGTGGTCGAGGAGCTGGTCCAGCTCGGCTGCAAGCGCCTGCTGCGGATCGGCACGTGTGGCGGGCTGCAGCCCAGCCTCGAGCTGGGGGACACCGTGATCGGGATCTCGGCGGTGCCGGCGGACGGCACCGCGCGCACGTTCACGGGCGGCGAGCCGCACGCACCCACCGCGCACTTCGGGCTCACCCACGGTGCGATCCACGCCGCCAAAGAGCTGGGTATCCGCCCGCACGTCGGCCCGGTGGCCACCTCCGACACGTTCTATGACCCCGATCCCACGCGCCACCATCGGTGGGCGGAACGGGGAGTGCTTGCAGTCGAGATGGAAGCAGCCGTGCTGTTCACCCTGGGAGCGATCCGCGGCGTTCAGACCGCGTGCCTGCTGACCGTCTCCGACCTCGTCTGGGGTGAGGACTTCGTCCGCATCTCCGATGCCGACCTGGCCGCGGCGGTCAGCCGCATGATCGACCTGGCGCTGCGGGCCGCCGTCGACGAGAAGGAGTGACCGCGCGGGTGCGGGCGGCGATGATCGTCAACCCGGCGTCCGCCAACGGCCGCACCGGGCGGGAGTGGCCCGAGATCGCCCGCCAGGTCAACGAGGCCGGGCTGGAGCCCGACGTGCTGGTCACCGAGCGGCCGGGGCACGCCACCGAGCTGGCGCGAGAAGCCGCGGCGTCGGGCTCCGAGCTGGTGATCGCCGTCGGCGGGGACGGCACCATCTCGGAGGTCGTCAACGGGCTCGCCGACCTGGACGGAGCCGGCCCGGAGCTGGCAGTGATCTGCCGCGGATCGGGGTGCGACTTCATCCGCACCTTCGGGATTCCCAAGAAGACGCCTGGAGCCGTTCAGGTGGCCGCCACCGGGACGCCTCGCACCCTCGACCTCGGCCGCGTCCGCTTCACGGGCAACGACGGGACCCCCCGCACCCGCTACTTCGCCAACGTTGCCAGCGCCGGGATGACCGGGATCGCAGCCGAGCGGGTGAACGAGTCCGGCAAGCCGCTGGGCGCGACCGTCGCCTTCGCGTGGGCCGCGGTGGCCACGTTCGTCGGCTACCACAACAGCGCCATGCGGGTGCAGATCGACGACGAGCGCCTCGAACTCGTCTCGAACAACGTGATCGTGGCCAACTGCAAGTACTTCGCGGGCGGGATGAAGATCCTGCCCGACGCCGACCCCGCAGACGGCCTGCTCGACGTGCTCGTCTGGGGCGACGTGTCGAAGCTCGACCTCGCCCTCAACCTGCACAAGCTCTATCGCGGCACCCACGTCACCCATCCGAAGGCAACGATCCGCCGCGCGCGCGAAGTCACGGTCACGCCGGCCGCGCCGCTACCGATCGAGGTCGACGGCGAGCAGCCGGGCGTCACCCCGGTGACCTTCGACGTGCTGCCGTCAGTCCTTCGGCTTCGCGTCCCCGCCTGAGCGGCGCCGCGGCGCCGGCTTGGCCTCGAGCTGGGCCTGGACGTCAGCCAGTGCGGCCTCGAGGCGGTCGATCGACGCCTGGAGGCGTGCGACGTCGTCCTGCGTAGCGAGCGGGAACTGGTTGAGCGCCGCCTGCTGCGCTCGGCGGACACCGGCGCGGGTCTTCACCTTGGCCGCGTCGACCACTGGCTGGGCCACTTCCTGCTGAACCTTCCCGGCGGCGTCGCCGGCAATGCGCGACATGCGCTCCAGCAGACCGTTCTGATCCGGCTCCATGTGTCCTCCGTTCGAGAGCTTCCGGCTACACCGTACCAGCTAGATTGGTCGACCCATAGCCCCTTCCGAGTAGGCTGGCGCCGTGCCGGAAGCTCGCACACATACCGTTTCGCTCCGCGTCCGCTTCGGCGAAACGGACGCAATGGGCGTCGCGAACAACGCCGCCTACCTGAGCTACTTCGAGGTGGGCAGGATCGAGTACCTGCGGGCGATCGGCCACAGCTATGCCGAGGTGCACGACGGCGGCATCGACATGGTGGTCGCGGAGGCCGGCATCCGCTACCTGCGCCCGCTCCGCTTCGACGATGAGTTCGACGTCGAGTGCACGTGCTCGCAGATCGGCCGCGCGCAGTTCACGTTCAGCTACGAGGTCACCCGCGGCGCCGAGCGGATGGCCGAGGGTTTCACGCGACACGCGTGCGTCGACCGGGCCAGCATGCGACCGGTGCGGGTTCCGAGTTGGCTCGCCGAGGCCGTCCTGATCTAGTCGAGCGAGAACGGCGGGTAGCGGTCGGTGGTCAGAAGGAAGGCGTAGCAGCCGACGCGCAGGCCCCAGCGAAAGACGCCGACGACGAACCCGAACGCCCCTCGCGGATAGCGACCGGTGAAGAGGATCGCGAACCAGGCGAAGACGACCACGAAGAACGCGGCAATGCCCAGGAAGAACAACACGATGTAGTGCGGGATCGCCAGCAGCCACTTGACCAGCGGCAGCCAGCGCGACAGCACGGCGCCGTCGGGAGTGTCGATCGCGAGGTGCACCGACTGCTCCTCGTCCGTCGACGGGTAGGCATCGTCCAGCAACGCCAGGTACGCGCTGACCCGGGTCGAGAACCGTGTCAGCTCGAGGTTCCAGTTGAACCACCAGCCCGGGTACTTGCGGCGGAACAGGAGCATCATGACGATCGGAAGCACCAGGATGCCGCCGCCCGCTGCGAACGTGGTGGTCGACGTCTGACTGCCCGCGTGCGTGGTGACTGTGTGCGACCCGCCGTCGACCGAGCCCAGGATGATCAGGATCGGGATGGCCGCGAAGATCCGGAAGAACGTCGAGACCCGGCTCAGCTGCCGGTCGGGGTAGTCGATGTCGAGCCTGGCAGGAAAGTCCGGGGACTGCATGCAGACCGACTTCGCGGCCGGCGTGCCCGCTCCTCCCCGCTGTCCGAGGAAGTTACGAAGGCCAGGTGCTGCCACCGTCGACCGACCGCAGCAGCTCGTGGCCGGAGCCGGCGTAGGCAAGCCGGGCGTTCCGCGGGTCGAGCGCCACGGCGGTCACCGGCCGCGAGCTGACCTTGGTGAAGCTCTTGCCCCGGTCGTTGGACACCCAGATCCCTCCCGGCCCGGCCACCAGGACGCGGTCCTGGTCGTCAGTGGTCAGCGCGGCCGTCACCACGTCGGAGACACCGGGCACCTTGTGGAACGTCGCGCCGTCGTCGAGCGACCGCCAGAGGCCGTCCGCGCCGGCCGCCACGTAGACGATGTCCGGCCTGGTCACCAGGTCGCGGACGGCAGCGACCGTGACGCCCGTACGCGGCAGGCCGCGAGCGCGCACGCGCGTCCACCCGTGGCCGGCGAGCACCGAGACCCACAGCCTGCCCTTACGGTCGAGCGCGTAGAACCGGTCGGTCTTCTGGTAGGGCGAGCTGACGGAGGTGAAGGGGGCCGGCGTCGGTCGGTACGGCGCGGTCTGCAGCCCGCCGAAGTCGCCGATCTGACTGCGATCGTCTCCGATCAGGTAGGCGTACTTGGTCCCGAACGCAACACCGTCGTCGTCGGTGCTGTGGCGGACGTGCTGCCAGGTGTGTCCGCCGTTCGAGGATCGGTACGCCTTCCCGCCCGTGGTTTCCCAGATCGTGCCCGCGTAATCCGGGGCAACGGCGAGCGCCTGGGCGACGGCCGGCGCCCGCAGTGCGCTGGGGTCGGCACCAGAACATCCTGCGCCAAGACTGGACACGACCACCAGGACAAGTAGGCTTCGAATCAGGCTCCGCCACATTGCGCCCAAAGTAGACGATGGGCGGCGGAGCGGCGGCAGCGGCTCCCACGCATGGCCCCAGACGATCTCGATACTCTCGCTCGGCTGCGCACCCTTCTCGAGGTGACCCGAGTCGTGCAAACAGAGGAGCAGGTGTCTCAGCTCCTCGCCGACATGGCGCGCACGATCAGCGAGTCGCTCGGCTTCCGCACGGTCGTCGTGAACAGCTACCGGCCGGCCTACGACGACTTCGAGGTCACGGTCGTGCACGGCAGCGAAGACGCCCTGAACGCCCTGCTCGGAACCACCGGCTCGTGGGACGAGTGGGAGTCGCTCCTCGACGAGCGCTTCCGCCGTCACGGCGTCTACATGCTCCCCGCGGGAGAGTTCTCGTGGGCGGACGACCGCTCCGCGTTCACGCCCGACCTCGAGATCAGCACCGACCCCAACGCCTGGCATCCTGACGACGCACTGTTCGTGCCGTTGGTGCACACCGAGGGCCACCTGCTGGGGATCATCTCGGTCGACGAGCCCGTGACCGGCATGCGACCCGGCGACGAGCACCTGCAGGTGCTGTGGGCGGTCGCCGAGCACGCCGCCCTGGCGCTCCAGTCGGCGCGGGAGTCGGCCCTGGCCGACGCGCACCGGCAGGCGCTCGCCCACCTGCTGACGGTGTCGTCGCGGCTGACCGAGACGCTCGCCACCGACGCGGTCCTGCAGTCGATCTGCGATGGCATCGCCGCGCTGGGGTTCCAGCGGGTCAGCATCGACCTGCCCGACCCCGACACGAACCTGCTCGTCCCCCGCCACGCGGTCGGATGGCTGATGGACGACCCGGCGATGTCAGTGCCGTTCTCGATCGAGGCCACGATGCGCCTGCTGGAGCCAGAGTTCGATATTGCCGGCTGCTACCTGCTGACCACACCTCAGGCGCTTGCCCGCGTGCCCGCCAGCCACCACACCTACCGGTCGGCGTCCAACGGCCGCGGCCCGCGCGGCTGGGACCACCACTGGCTGGTGGTGCCGATGTGGAGCACCGACGGAGAACTGCTGGGCGTGATCTGGGCCGACGACCCGGCCGACCGGCTGCTGCCCAGCCGCCCGCTGCTGCAGGCCCTGCGGGTGTTCGCGAACCAGGCAACGGCCGCACTGACCTCCGCCCGCCACTTCGAGGAGATGCGCTATCTGGCCGAGCACGACCCGCTGACGCGCCTCCCCAACCGGCTCGCCTTCTCGCAGCGGCTGGGCACCGAGACGGCCCGCTCCGGCCGCTACCACCGGCCGTTTGCGCTGGTGCTGTGCGACCTGGACGGCTTCAAGGGGCTCAACGACCGCAACGGGCACCACGCCGGTGACGAGGCGCTGGTGCGGCTCGGCGACCTGCTCCACGCCCAGCTGCGCCAGCCTGACATGCCGTTTCGGATCGGCGGCGACGAGTTCGCGATGATCCTCCCCGAGACCGACGAGGCGGAGGTGCGGGCGGTGGTCGACCGGATCGCGGCCGACCTGCGCGGCGAGGCCGACTCGGACGATCAGCTGGGCGCCAGCTTCGGCGTGGCGGTGTTTCCCCGTGACGGCGGCGATCCCGACTCGCTCTTTCGCGCCGCTGACGACGCCATGTATGCGGCCAAGCGGTCAGGGGCCGGGCTGCATTTTGCGGCCTGAGAATCGGCGTTTCGCCGTCCGATAATTCGTCGGGCCGCTGGCAATGGCAGGCAATCCGTGCCAGCATGGGTAGACGCGGGACAGCCTCCCCCCGCGAGCTCCCATTTGGACGCCGACAGCCTACCCGCACTCGTTCGCCTGAGAGGTCTGCTCGAGGTCACCAAGCTCGTCCGCAGTGACGAGGACCTCGAACGACTGCTCGGCGCAATCGCGCACACGATCGCGGAGTCGCTCGGCTTCGGCACGGTCGTGGTCAACCTCTACCGGCCGGCGTGGGACGACTTCAAGGTGTCGACGGTGCACGGAGGCGACGCCGCCAGGGAGACGCTGATCGGCGACACGCGCGGGTGGGACGTGTGGGCGCCGCTCCTCAACCAGCGGTTCAATCGCCGGGGGGCGTACTTCATCCCGCACGGCTCCTTTGACTGGGACTCGTTCGCGCCGAACGCATACCGGCCGGCCATCGAGGAGAGCGGCGCGCCCGACGCGTGGCACCCCGAGGACGCTCTGTTCGTCCCCCTCCGCCATTCCGACGGTCACCTGCTGGGAGTGCTCGCCGTCGATGAACCCGCCTCCGGCCGAATGCCGGCCGACGACGACCTCGACGTTCTGGTCGCGCTGGGAGCACACGCGGCGCTGGCGCTGCAGAGCGCCCAGGAGGCGGCCGACCTAGCGCGCCACCGTGCGCAGCTCGAGCAGTTGCTTCAGGTCTCCTCGCAGCTCACCGAGACGTTCTCGATCGAAGCGATCCTGCAGTCCGTCTGCGACGGCATCGCCGCGGCACTCGGCTTCCAGAACACGTCAATCGACCTCGACGACCCCGCCACCGGCGGCCTCAGGGCGCGGGCGTCGCACGGCTGGCAGCTCGACCAGCCGTCGGTCAGCTCGGTGATGAGCCTGGCGGAGCTGCAGACCATGATGGAGCCCCGGTGGGAGCTCGAGGGATGCTTCCTGGTGCCCTCCGCCGAGGCGCGCGCACGGCTCCATGAGGAGCACCTCCACTACCAGTCGGTGATGAACGGCGCCGGCCCGCGGGCCTGGAGCGACCACTGGCTGTTCGTACCCCTCTACACCCGCAGCGGGGAGCTGACCGGCGTGATCTGGGCGGACGACCCCGGCGACCGGCTGCTGCCCAGCGCGACCACGCTCCAGGCGCTGCGCATGTTCGCCAACCAGGCGACGACCGCCCTCGACTCGGCGGCCCAGTTCGAAGAGATGCGGTTCCTGGCCGACCACGACCCGCTGACCCGGCTGTTCAACCGGCGCGCCTTCAACACCGCGCTGGCAGCCGAGGCCGCCCGGTATCACCGCTACGGCCGCTCCTACGCGCTGATCGTCGGTGACCTGAACGGCTTCAAGTCGCTCAACGACACGCGCGGCCACCTGTCCGGCGACGAGGCGCTGCAGGCGTTTGCGAGCGTGCTCGCCGACGGCCGGCGCGAGGTCGACGGCGTGTTCCGGATCGGCGGCGACGAGTTCGCGCTGCTGCTGCCCGAGGTGACTCGCAACGAGGCCAAGGCGGTCGTCGACCGCATCCAGCAGAGGATCGCCGCCAGCGCCGACCGGCGGCTGGAAGGGCTCGTCGCCAGCTTCGGCGTCGCGGTCTGCCCGGCCGACGGCACCGATGCCGCCGTCCTGTTCCAGGCCGCCGATGCGTCGATGTACGTCGCCAAGGGCGACACGCGCTAGCCACCACGATCGGCTCAGGTCTTAGCGGCGCTCGTTTAGGATGGGTCAGCGGCGCTCCCGGTCCGCGCCGCGGACCCAGAAGGAGACTCGAGTGGACTTCGATTTGACCGACGAGCAGCGCTCGATCGCTGAGACGGTGCGCGAGTTCGTCGACCGGCGGGTGCTGCCCGTCGCTCAGGAGAACGACATCAACCACTACCTCGACATGGGGATCATCGAGGGGATGGCCGAGCTGGGCCTGTTGGGTGCTCCGATTCCCACTGAGTACGGCGGCTCGGGTCTCGACTACGTCTGCGAGGCGCTGATCTGCGAGGAGATCGAGCGCGGCGAGTCGGCATTCCGGACGCTGATCTCGGTGCACGTGGGCCTCAACTCGCTCTCGCTGCTCCAGTACGGCACCGAGGAGCAGAAGCAGAAGTACCTGGTGCCGATGGCGCAGGGCGAGAAGCTGGGCTGCTTCGGTCTCACCGAGCCCGCCGCCGGCTCTGACGTTGCGGCGATGCTGACGACGGCGATCAAGCAGCCGGACGGCACCTACCTGCTGAACGGGCAGAAGAACTGGATCTCCTACGCCACCGAGGCCGACTACGAGCTGGTCTTCGCGAAGACCGACCCCAAGGGCGGCCACCGGGGCATCTCGGCGTTCATCGTCGAGCGGGTGTGGGACGGCGTCGAGGCGCGGCGGATCCCCAACAAGCTGGGCATCTGGGCCGGAAGCACCGGCGAGCTGTTCTTCAGCAACGTGCAGATCCCCGCCGAGAACCTGCTCGGTGAAGAGGGCGGAGGCTTCAAGATCGCCATGCACTCGCTCGACCAGGGCCGGTTCACCGTCGCAGCCGGGGCGGTGGGCGTGATCCGCGCCTGCCTCGAGGCCTCGACCACATACGCCAACGAGCGCCACACCTTCGGGCAGCCGATCGGCAAGTACCAGTTCGTGCAGGACATGATCGCCGACATGGTGCTCGGCTACGAGACCAGCCGGCTGCTGGTCATGCAGGCCGCCTGGAAGAAGAACAGGGGCGAGCGCAACACGCGCGAGACGTCGCTGGCCAAGTGGCACGCCACCGAGTCCGCCTTCAACGCGGCCAACCTGGCGATCCAGGTGCACGGCGCCTACGGCTACAGCGCCGAGTACCCGGTGGAGCGCTACTTCCGCAACTCGCGCGCCCCCATGATCTACGAGGGCACCACCCAGATCCACAAGATGATGCAGGCCGAACACGCTCTCGGCTACCGGAAGATGAATGGCTGAGGTTCGCCTCGACGACGGCACCGCGCTGAACGTCGTCGAGGTCGGATCTGGCCTGCCGCTGATCCTGCTGCACGGCGGTCCCGGCCTCGACCACCACGAGCTGCACCCCTGGCACGATGGGCTGGCGGGCGCGGGCGTCCGGCTGATCTACGTCGACATGCGGGGCCAGGGCCTGTCCGAGCGCGTCGACCCGGCGACGCTCTCGATCAGCGGGTTCGCGCAGGACGTCGACCGGCTGGCCCGGGCGCTGGAACTCGACCGCTACGTCCTCTACGGCCACTCCTTCGGCGCGATCGTCGCCCTCTGTCACGCGCTGGAGCGGGGCTCGGCCGACGGCTACATCATCTCGTCGGGCGCGGCGTCCAGCGAATCGCTGATGGCGGACGTCGAGCGAGGCATCGAGACATTCGAGCCGGCCTCCATGCGCGACCAGATCCGCCAGTCGTGGGCCGCCGAGGCGGGGCTGACGACGGTCGCCGAGACGCGGGAGGTAGTGGCCGCGCAGATGCCGTTCCACTTCTGGGAGATGGGCGATACCTACCGCACGTTCATGGAGCGCGACGACACGGTCTACGCGCCCGAGGTGCTGGCCCATTTCGCCTCCAACGGCTACGGCGAGTTCGAGTGGGTCGACCACCTGCGCTGGGTGAGCAAGCCGATGCTGGTGATCACCGGACGACACGACCGCACCTGCACGCTGGAGCGCGCGGAGGAGATCCACCGCGAGGTCGCAGGCTCGGAGCTGGCGGTGATCGAGAAGGCCGCGCATATGACCTTCGTCGAGCAGCCGGGCCCGTACTTCCAGGCACTCCGCCGGTGGCTGGTCGCACGCGGTTTCGTCGCCGATCCGAACGCGCCGGCAGCTACGAACTAGGACGCTTCGCGGGCGAGAAGGTCGTCGTTTATGACCCGCACCTGGTACGGCAGCGCCCCGGAGGGCGACTCCTGGGACCGGTACGCAGATGCTGCGCGCCGCACCGCGGACACGCGGTCGCGCATCCGGGCAACGGTGACCCATGAGCTGCCGCCCGCATAGCGCACCTGGACCGCGAGCCAGCCCGCGCGGGGCGCGGCGACCACGTCGTCAGCGATCGGTGGAGCGATGTGAGACAGCATTGTGGACATCTTGCTGCCCACATTCGTCACGCTTTACAACGCTCCTGCTCACAGTCTCAAACAGGCAAAGACCCGGAGTCGACCGGCCCGCCGCCCTGCATCTCGGGCACGCTCTGGAGCCGCCGGTGCTGGAGTGCTGGCAGCCTGGCGCGAATGCCGGCCTGGAGGTCGAGGTCGAGGTCGGCGACGATCACGCCGTCACCCTCCGAGGCCTGGGAGATGACCGTTCCCCAGGGGTCGATGATCATGCTGTGCCCGTAGGAGGGCTTGTTCCCGCCGCCGGGGTTCCCGTGCTGCCCGGCCGCCAGCACGAACGCCTGGTTCTCGATCGCGCGGGCCCGCAGCAGCGGCTCCCAGTGCGCCAGGCCGGTCAACAGCGTGAAGTTCGCGGGAACGCACATCACCAACGCGCCCTTCTCCTCGAGTGCGCGGTAGAGCTCCGGGAAGCGCAGGTCGTAGCAGACGGTCAGCCCCACCGGCAGGCCGTCGAGGACGACCACGACCGGCTCGGACCCGGGAGCGGTTCCGTCTGACTCCCGGTAGGTGAGGCCGCCCACCTCGACGTCGAACAGGTGGATCTTGGTGTAGGCGGCGACGACATCGCCGTCGCGGTCGAAGGCGATCGAGACGTTGCCCGCCCGCTCGCCGTGGTCGATCGCGATGCTGCCGCAGATCAGGTGGATGCGGTGCTCGGCCGCCCACTCCGAGAGCGCGTCGATCGTCTCGCCCTCGTCCAGCCGCTCGGCGTAGCGAAGCAGCTCCGGGCCGTCTGCGACGGCGTTCCACTTCTCGGGCAGCAGCACCAGCTTGGCTCCCCTGGAGGCCGCCTCGGCCACCAGCGGAGCCATCCGCGCGATGTTCTCGGTCTTGTCGGGACCGGCGCAGAACTGGACGCAGGCTGCGGTGACGCGGTGGTTCACGGGTGAAACGCTACCTCCTGCGGGGCGTCCTCGTCATCCTCCTCGTTCATCAGGCAGAAGAACGACCAGCTGGCCGCGACAAACAGCAGGATGCTCTGCTCGACCGCCATCAGGATCCCGCCCAGCTGCTGGTCGCGAAGCGGGGACAGCCCGAAGAGGTGCGGCGTGGTGTCGTAGAACGAATACAGCGCCCGGTGGGAGAGCGCGATCACGAGCGCGATCGGCGCCGCGACGAAGAACGCCACGGCCAGGTAGATCAGCCGCGTGCCGGGACGCGTCCTCCCCGGAACCAGCACCGGCCACCAGAAGGCGATCCCGGCAACCAGGAACAGCAGGTGCTCGACGCCGAGTGCCCAGTCGTGGTGGAGGGCGTAGCCGTAGTAGGCGGGGATGTGGACGCCGTACCAGACGGCCAGCCACACGGTCAGCGCGACCGCCGGGGTCGTCAGCATGCGGACACCCGGCGCCCGCTCGGCGACATCCGCCATCGCAGGCGTGATCCCGAGCACCAGCAGCGGCGGCGCCCAGTCGGCCAGCATCACGTTCTGGAGCAGGTGGAACGACAGCATCGAGTGCAGCGCGACCCACTCGATCGGTGACAGCAGGGCCGCTGCGATCATCGCCAGCCCGGCGTAGAAGGCGACGATCCGCAGCCAGGGGATCCGGAAGTGCCGGGCGGCCAGCCCGTACCAGATGCCGAACAGCACGATCGCCACGGCCCACCCGGGGTCGGACGGCACCCTCCAGGGGTCGAAGGCGAGCATCAGATGATTGACCGGTGTCTCACGTGATGTCCTGGGTGGCGAGAACCCGTGCGTCGCGCTGAACGGAGGGCGCGCCAATACCGGATCGTATTGGCGCGGCATCCGGGCACCGCGAGGTGCCGGTTCACAGGCACAGCCACCCCGGCCCTCTCTGACCACCCACCTCTCGCAGCGGCCAGGCGCGCGGGAGATGCCGGTCAATCATCTCTAGTTGCTGAGTGGCGCCATGGTCAGGCCGAAGTCCCGCAACTGCTCCCAGTACAGCTCGGCCGGCTCCTTCTCACCGCGGTAGACGATCGCGCTCCCGGTGGAGTGGATGCGGTTGGCCATCGTCATGCCGACGTCGAAGGTGACGCCCGGGATCGTCCGCGCCAGGGCGAACGCGACCCCGTCGAACGTGTTGTGGTCGTCATTGCGGACGATCACCTTCCACGGCTTACCGGTGCCCTCCCCGGGGCCGGTGGCTCGCGGCTTCGTCTGGCGGACGGGTGGCGCGACAGTGGTCATCAGCCGATTGTACGGCGCTTGAGCGGCGCTAACTCATCCCATCGTTCGCTCGCTGGCGCGCCCGAGCAGGATGCCCCACCCCGCACCCAGCGGCAACACGATGGCAACGCCAAGGTAGTCGCTCGCCGCCTTGATGCCGGCGATCGCAGCTACCAGGGCCAACGCCGCCCCCACGACGGCGAGCCACGCTCGGTCGCGGCGCTGCAGGACGAATGGCTCCTCCAGCACCAGTCCGGTCGCCCACCAGACCACAAGCAGTCCGGCAATCAGCCCCGCCACGATCGCTACGCCGCCATTCGCCGTTCCCTGGGAGCCCTTCGCGTCTCCGAGACTCAGCCCGAAAGCCTCGGCAAGAGCCGCGGCGGCCAGGGTGATGATCCCTACTGGGACGGCGATCCACGGCGGCAACACAGAGCGGATATATCACGCCGTGATCCGGGGTCCCGGCCGGAACCCACATCTTCACGTTCGCGGCTTGCCCCACCCGCCGCCGCCCGGCGTCCGCACCTCGACCACGTCCCCGGCCGCCAGCTCGAGGCTGACCTTGGAGCCGATCCGCTTGCCGTTCAGCCGGTTCTCGCCAACGGCACCGGGCGCACCGCCGGCCGCCCCGGCGGGCGGGTGCCTCCGCCGCTCGGCCATCAGCGAGGCGCTGCAGTCCTCCAGCACCCGGTAGGCACGGACGACTCCGGCGCCCCCGCGATGACGCCCCTCGCCGCCTGTCCCACGGCGCAAGCCGTAGCGCTCAACCCTCAGCGGATACTCCTGCTCCAGCACCTCGATCGGCGTGTTCAGGGTGTTCGACATCGCCACGTGGACGGCGTCCGGGCCGTCGCCGCGCGCGCTCGCACCCTGGCCCCCGGCCACCGTCTCGAAATAGACGAAGCGGTCGTTGCCGAAGCTGACGTTGTTCATCGTCCCCTGGCCCTGGGCGACTGGATCGCGCCGCGTCAGCGCCGCCAGCATGACGTCAACGATGCGGCTGGACGTCTCGACGTTTCCGGCCACCACGGCCGCCGGTGCCTGCGCGTTGACGAGGCAGCCCGGCTCCGCCCGGATCTCGACCGGCTCCAGCGCCCCGCCCGACGCCGGCAGGTCAGGGTCGCAGACCACCCGCACGGCGTATGCGACCGCGGCCCGGGTCACGGCCAGCGGGCAGTTGACGTTCCCCGGCTGCTGCGGAGCCGTGCCGGCGAAGTCGACCACCAGACGCTCTCCGGCCACCGTGACCTCGACCGCGATGCGGATGTCGTGGTCGATGACGCCGTCGCCCTCCATCACGTCGCGTGCCCGGTGCCTGCCGTCGGGCAGCTCCCGGATCGCCGCGCGCATCCGCCGCACCCCGTAGTCGTACAGCTCGTCCATTCCGGCAAGGAGGCGCCTGCGGCCCATCCGTCCCGCGATCTCCGATAGCCGCCGCTGGCCGAGCGTGTGGCACGCGATCTGCGCACGGAGGTCGGCGATTCGCTCGTCCGGCCGCCGGGTGTTGGCTGCGATCACCGTCATCACCTCGTCGGTCAGCCGCATCGGCGGGATCACCAGACCCTCCTGGAGCAGCTCGGTCGCTCCGGCGGGCAAGCTGCCCGGCCGCATGCCCCCGACGTCGGCATGATGCGCTCGCGAGACCAGGATCCCCAGGCCCTCGACCAGCGTGACCAGGGTGATGTCCGGCAGGTGCGTTCCTCCGGTGAAGGGGTCGTTGAGGATCAGCACGTCGCCGGGCACCGGATCCAGCGTGAGGCAGGCCGCGACCGCGTCGGGCATCGCCCCCAGATGGACGGGGATGCTCTCAGCCTGGGCGATCATCCGACCGCCCGGGTCGAATACGGCCGTCGAGCAGTCGCGGCGCTCCTTGATGTTGGCCGATCGGGCGCTGCGAACGAGCCCCGCCAGCATCTCGTCGGCGACGCCGCGGAGGCTCGACTGCAGCACCTGGAGGGTTGCCGGATCGCTCACCGCGTCACCTCCCAGGCCCCGTCGCGCCGCCGCCTTGCCGTCCAGCCGGGTGCCACCCACAGCGTCGCGCCGTCCAGGTGCACGGTCGCGGGGCCCGTCACCGCGGCGACCCGCGGCAGTCCGGCGATCCGTAGCGCCGCGCCCGGCGCGATCACGTGGGACCGGAGGTTCACGACCTCGATCGGCCAGGCCGCGTCGTGGAAGCCGTAGCGCTCCTGGTGGGCCTCGTGGAACCGGGCCGCCAGATTGCGAACCGGCTCGAGCGCCAGCGTCAGCTCGAACCCCTGACCGGCGTAGCGCAGGTCGCACTCCGCAACCCGCGCGCCGCCCGTCATCCGCGGCAGCGGCGGCACCAGCGCCCGCAGATCGCCTGCTCGCATCGCCCGTAGCGGCCGCAACACCCCGGCGACCGCGTCGCGTCTGCGATCGCCGGCCGCGATGCCCAGCGCCGACAGTACGCCGCTGGCCGCCGGGACGACCACCCGATGCACCCCGAGCGCGTCGGCGACCTCACAGGCGTGCAGGGGACCTGCGCCGCCGAAGGCCACCAGCTCCAGCCCGCGAGGGTCGTGCCCGCGCTCGACGGTGATCACACGGATGGCGCGCACCATCTCCTGGTTGGCCACCGCGACGATTCCCTCCGCAGCCGCCGGTACCGACCGGAACCCGGTCGAGACCCGCTCCACCGCTCTCCGCGCGGCCGCCGCGTCGAGCTGCACGGCCCCCGCCAGCGGCACCGAGTCGTCGAGCCGGCCCAGCACGAGGTTCGCGTCGGTCACAGTCGGCTCCACTCCTCCCCGCCCGTAACACGCCGGCCCGGGATCGGCCCCGGCGCTGCGGGGCCCGACGCGCAGGGCGCCGCCGCTGTCGATCCAGGCAACGCTCCCGCCTCCGGCCCCGACCGTGTGGATGTCCAGCATCGGCAGCCGCACCGGCAGGCCGGCGACCTCGCGCTCCGAACTGCGCGACGCCCGTCCCTGTCGGATCAGCGAGACGTCGCAGCTGGTGCCGCCCATGTCCATGGCCACGGCATCGCGCGTGCCTCCGGCGACCACCGCGGCGACACCGCCGGCAGGCCCCGAAAGCACGAGCCTCACCGGGTGCGCCGACGCCTCGGCAGGCGTGCAGAGGCCGCCGCTGGACTGCATCAGCAACGGCTCGAGAAGCGCGCGCTCGCTGAGGGCGCCGCCGAGCGCGTCGACGTAACGCGAGGCAACCGGTCCCAGGTAGGCATCGATCGCCGTCGTCGATGCACGCTCGTACTCGCGGTACTCAGACGCCAGCTCGTGGGAGGCGACCACGAACGTTCCCGGGAGCTCCGCTCGCAGGATCCGGGCCACCTCGCGCTCGTGCGACGGATCGGCGTAGCTGTGCAGCAGGCAGACCGCCACCGCCTCCACTCGCGCCCGGGCAAGGCGGCGCGCGGCGCGGCGTACCGACTCGGGGTCGAGTGGCTGCAGCACGCCGTGCGGCGCTATTCGCTCGCTGACCTCTGCGGTGACGACAGGCAACGGGTCGGGCCGCCCCAGCCACGGCCGGTAGAGAGACGGCCGCGTCTGGCGGCCGAGCGCCAGCAGATCGCCGAAGCCGGCCGTGGTGACGAACCCCGTGCGGGCGCCTCGCCGCTCGAGCAGCGCGTTGGTGGCAACCGTGGTGCCGTGGCCGAGGTGGCCGACGTCCCGCGCGGACAGTCCGGCCGTCTCCAGAGCCGCGCCGACCGCGTCGACCATCCCGCTCGTGCGGTCGCCCGAGGTGGGCAGCTTGACGGCCGTCAGCCTGCCGTCGTTCACCAGCGCGACGTCAGTGAATGTGCCGCCGATGTCGACTCCGATCAGCGCGGGCATCGCGCAAGGATACGATGAGGCGGATGAGCGAGCTGCCCCGACACTATTCCACCGAGTCGACACCCGGCGATCGGGGTATCGGCCTGGGCCGCGCGCAGGGCGAGCGCATCCACGCCGCGCTTGCCACCTACGAGCAGCTGTTCGCAGGGTATGGGCTCTCGCCGGTGGACGTCTCCGCCCTCGGCGAGCAGGCGCTGCAGCGGATCGCAGCGCTCGATCCCGACCTCGGCACCGAGATCGAGGGCATGGCCGCGGGAAGCGGAGCCGACCTGTCGATGCTGGGCGCCCTCAACGCCCGCACCGAGGTGCTGGCCGGCCACGAGTGCACGACCGTCGCCTGTCTGGGCGACGTCACCCGCGACGGCACCCCGCTGGGCGCGCAGACGTGGGACTGGCACCGGGAGCTGGCGCCGGCCGTGATCGTGTGGACGATCGACCACCCCGACGGACGCCGGGTGCAGACGCTGACCGAGGCCGGGATCGTCGGCAAGATCGGAGTCTCGGATGCCGGCGTCGCCGTACTTCTGAACATCCTCGGGCACCGCGATGACGGGCCGCCCATCGGAACGCCGGTGCATGCGCTGGCGCGCCACGTGCTCGACCGCGCCACCGGCGCCGTCGAGGCGCTGCAGATCCTCGCCGCGGCGTCCGTGTCGGCCTCCAGCTCGGTCACCGTCGTGGCCGACGACGCCGACGGCGGAGTGGTGTGCTCGGTCGAGCTGTGGCCCGCCGGCCCCAGCTTCGTCACGCCCAACGCCGAGGGCAGGCTGGTGCACACCAACCACTTCCTGACGCATCCGGCGGCGGAGGGTGACACGATGGTGCGACAGGGGCCCGACTCCGTGCTGCGCCACGACTTGGCCGGCCGACGCCTGGCGCGGCTGGAGGCGGGGTCGATCGACGGAGAGGCCCTGCGCGAGGTGCTGACCAGCCACCGCGGGGGGCCGGGAGCGATCTGCGCCCACCCGCCCGAGGGCGCCGTGCTGGGCGAAGCGTGGCAGACGCTGGCCACGATCACCGTCGACCCCGCGCACCGAACGCTCGACGTCCGCCGGGGCGGCCCCTGCGGTCAGGTGGCGAGCACGGCCCCGGCCGCGAGGCAGTCGGACTCGCGCCAGGGCAGCGCCGCCAGCTGAATCCCGACCGGCATCCCCAGCGGGTCGATGCCGCAGGGGACGCTGATCGCCGGCCAGCCGGTGACGTTGAAGACCTCGGTCAGCGCGCACATCGCGGTGGTCACGTCGACCGAGTCGTTTCCGCCGAAGGCGACGCGCTGGGTGCCGATGGTGGGCGGCGTGAACGGCTGGGTGGGCGTTGCGATCAGGTCGATGCCGGCGTCACGGATCCGCTGCTCGAGCTCCGCCCGGTAACCGAGCCGGACGAGCTGCTGCCGTGCGGACTCGATCACGTTGCTGCGCTCTGCAACCTCCATCGCCGAGACGACATCGGCGCCCAAGTCAGCTCGGCGCTGGGGCCAGTATGGCGCGAGGGTCGCGGCCTCCTCTGCCAGGTAGATGTCCTCGGTGATGCCGGATTCAGTCCAGCCAAGGTCAACCTCGACCAACAGCGCGCCGGCCTCCTGTAGCGCCTCCAGGGCGGCCCGCACCGGCGTCACCACACCAGGCTCGGTGTACTCGAAGAAGAAGCGCTCGGCGACCCCGATCGTCATCCCCGCGACGCCTCGGTCAAGGGCGTCTCGGTAGCGCTCCACCGGCACCGGGGGCGTCCGCGGGTCGCCGGGCGCGGCGCCTGCCAGCAGCTCGAGCATGAGCGCGCAGTCGCGCACCGACCGCGCCATCGGGCCGCAGTGGTCGAGCGTCTGGCAGAGCGGGTGTACGCCGGCCAGGCTGACGCGGCCAAACGTGGGCTTGATCCCGACGATCCCGCAGCAGGAGGCGGGACAGCGGATCGAGCCGCCGGTGTCGGTGCCGGGCGCCAGGGCGACGATGCCCACGGCCAGCGCCGCCGCCGACCCGCCGCTCGACCCGCCGGGGACGCGGGAGTGGTCGTGGGGGTTGTGGCAGGTGCCGAAGTGCGGGTTGTCGGTGGTGGTGCCCCACGCGAGCTCGTGCGTGGCGAGCTTCGCCACGGTGATGCCGCCCGCGGCAACGGTGCGGGCGACCACGTCGGCGTCGGTCGACGGCACGTTGTCGCGCCAGATCGCGCTCCCGTACGTCGTCCGCTCGCCTGCGGTGTCGATCAGATCCTTCCAGCCCACCGGGACACCGGCGAGCACGCCGCGATCCTCACCGGCGGCGATCCGCGAGTCGACGGCTGAAGCCTCGCGCAGGGCCCGCTCCTCGGTCACCAGCCAGACGGAATCGACCCCGCGGTCGCGCTCCGCCAGCGCATCCAGGTGGTCGCGGGTCACCTCGACGGCGGAGGCCTCGCCCGAGCGGACGGCGGCGGCGATCTCGGTGGCGTCTCTCAAATGTGGCGGTTGGGCCGGGGGAAGATCATCCGCCACAGTGTCCGCAGCCAGTAGCGCCAGCCGCTGCCCTCGGGCATCCCGCCGCCGGCCATGATCCCGGGGCTCACGCCACCCGCTCCCCGAATCGCGACGCCCGGAACCGGTTCGCCTCGGGCGGCAAGGGGACGCCCTGGGCCAGGTCGGCGCACAGCCGCCCCAGTAGCGGGGCGAACTTGAAGGCGTGGCCGGAGTCGCCGCCACAGACCACGACACCGTTCACGACATCCAGAATGAAGTCCTCGTCCGGGGTCATTGTGTACATGCAGGCCTCCGAGTGGGCCGGCGTCGGATCGATGCCGGGAAACACCTGCCGCGCGTGCTCAGACAACACGGCCAGCAGATCCTCGCGCACCGGGCGGTCGGAGCGCTCGGGGTCGAACGATCCCGGCCGGCTGCCGTCCTGGGCGAGCTTGTAGCCAACGCCCGGCGAGACCAGCCCGTACCAGAACGTGCCGTCCCACGTGCGGTGGTCGACCAGCGAAGGGCGGTCGTCGGGAATGCCGCGCAGATACGCCACCTGCTCGATCCTGGGCGACAGCGGCAGGTCGACCAGGCTCCCCGTCCAGGCCCCGGCGCAGACGCAGACGACGTCGAACTCGCCCGTCAGCGACCACGGATCGTCGACCTTCTGCCCGGCGTGGATGTCGAGCCCCTCGGCCAGCTCCTGCAGCGCGCGGTCGGCCAGGACCGCCCCCGCCTCGCGGGTGTACAGCACGTCCGATGGGAAGCGCGCCTCGGGAAACAGGCGCTGGGCCTGGTCCGCCGTCAGCCATTCGAACGGCTCGCCGCAGCGCTCCAGCGCGGCTGCGTGAAGGTCGAGGCCCTCGCCGTACTCGACCAGGCCGTTCTCCAGCAGCAGGGCAGGGTCGAGGCGCCGCCACTCCTCGATCGCGCGCCGGGCCAGCCGCACGTAGTCGTCGCGCCGGTAGCTGGTGCGGTAGATCCGCGAGCGCCCGTGCGACCCGCCGAGGCGGGTACCGACGTCGTGCTGCTCATAGACAGTGACGGCGAAGCCGTCCTCGCGCAGCGCCCGCGCAGCGGACAGGCCGAGCACGCCCGCGCCCACCACAGCTGCGGTGCCGCGCGCGCTCACGGTGATTGCTACGCGGCCTTCGGCTGAACCAGTTCCGCGAGCTGGCCGCTCTCGTACAGCTCGGTGACGATGTCGCAGCCGCCCACGAGCTCGCCGTCGACGAACAGCTGCGGGATCGTCGGCCAGTTGGAGTGAGCCGACAGCTGCTGGCGGATGCGCGGGTCGGGCAGAATGTCCATCGCCGCGAAGTCCGCGCCGGCGCCGCGCAGGCAGTTCACCGTCTGGGCGGAGAACCCGCACCGCGGCATCTCGGGTGTGCCCTTCATGAAGAGCATCACGCGGTTCTCGGCGATCGCTGCAAGGATCTCCTCGCGGATCTGCTCGTCGGTGATGATCACGTCGCGACCTCCGTCTTGATCTTCAGTGCGTGAATCGTGCCGTCGTCGATCAGGTGCTGGACCGGTGCGTACACCAGCTTGTGCTGGGCGATCAGCGACAGCCCGTCGAACTGCGGTGCCGTCACATGCGCGAACAGGTGATCCCCGCCGTGCATGTCGGAAACCGAGATCTGGGCGCCGGGCAGTGCGTCCTGCAGCAGCGTCTCGATCTCGGCGGTATCGGCCATAGAAGCAGAAGATTAGCGGCTGCTTTGAGCTGGCCGACCGGTCCCGGTACCCTTAAACGGTCCCGTTGTAGGCCAGCGCGCCTGCACAGAGAGAAGCTATCCGCATGTTTGCGAACTCAATGCTCTGGTACCTGCTGTTTGCCGTGCCCCCGCTGCTGCTGGGACTGGTGGCGCAGTCGTGGCTGAAGCGCACGTTTGCCGAGGCTTCGCGGATCCCCTCGCACTCCGGGCTCACCGGAGCGCAGGTCAGCCGGCGGCTGCTCGACAGCGGCGGGCTGAGCAACGTTGGGATCGAAGGGATCTCGGGCCAGCTGTCCGACCACTACGACCCGCGGGCCAAGGTCATGCGCCTGTCCCAGCCGGTCGGAAACCAGACCTCCATCGCCGCGGTGGCGGTTGCCGCACACGAGACCGGGCATGCGTTCCAGGATTCGCGCGGCGAGGTGTTCTTCCGGCTGCGCGGCGCCATCGTGCCCGCCGTCAACATCGCGTCGCAGGGCTGGTACCTGGTGCTCTTCGCGGGCGCAATCTTCGGCTCGCTGGGCCTGATCAAGCTCGCAATCGTGCTGTTTGCGGCTGTGGTCGTGTTCCAGGTGGTGACGCTGCCGGTCGAGTTCGGCGCGAGCCACAAGGCGCTCGGCATGCTGACCGCGCAGGGCATCCTCACGCCCGACGAGGTGCCGGTGGCCCGCAAGGTGCTGACCGCCGCTGCGCTGACGTACGTGGTGGCAGCCCTGGTTGCGGTCTACCAGCTGCTCCTGCTCTACCTGAGCAGCCAGCGCAACTAGGCCTGCGGGCGCTCACGGCTGCGAGAATGCCGCCGTGCGACTGATCTCGTACCACCTGGGCGATGGCCGGCCCCGCTGCGGACGCTGGGAGGGTGAGGCCGTCCTGGAGCTCGAGGGCGGCATTCGCGCGGTGCTCGCCGGCGACCCGGCGCAGGCTGTAGTGGTGGCGGAGCGCGCGTTCGCCGAGGTGACGCTGCTGCCGGCGGTGCCCGACCCCGGCAAGATCGCGTGCATCGGGCGCAACTACCGCGAGCATGCCGAGGAGCAGAACGTCGAGGCGCCCGCGAGGCCGCTCGTGTTCTCCAAGTTCGCAACGGCGCTGGTCGCCCACACAGAGCCGATTGTGCTATCGCCGCTGACCGAGGAGCCCGACTGGGAGGCCGAGCTGGCGGTGGTCATCGGTCGCCGCTGCAAGGACGTCGCCGCGGGCGATGCGCTGTCGGTGGTCGGCGGCTACACGATCATGAACGACGTGTCAGCTCGCGATCTCCAGCGCTCGGATGGCCAGTGGACGCGTGCCAAGGGCCTCGACACGTTTGCCCCGCTGGGACCGTCGGTGGTCACGGCGGACGAGATCCCGGATCCCCACGCGCTGCAGGTGCGCTGCTTCGTGTCGGGAGAGTTGATGCAGGACGCCGGCACCGGCCTGATGATCCACCGGGTGCCCGAGCTGATCTCCTACCTCTCGGCAGCGTTCACGCTCGAGCCCGGTGACCTGATCGCGACCGGCACCCCGGCCGGGGTCGGAGCCTTCCGCGATCCGCCGCGGTTCCTGCGGCCGGGCGACAGGGTGCGCATCGAGATCTCCGGCCTGGGCACGCTCGAAAACCCCGTCGTCGCGGGTTGAATCTCATGGTCGTCGACCTCCAGAGCGCGGTGCCCGAGCCGGTCGAGGTCGCAGGAGTCTCGTACGCCCGGGGCGACCTGGCCGTTCTGGAGGACATCGATGTCGCGATTGGCCAGGGGCGGCGGCTGGCGGTGATCGGGCCCAGCGGCTGCGGCAAGTCCACCCTGCTGTCGCTGATCGCCGGTTTGCTCGAGCCTGCGGCCGGCGCCATCACCGTGGGCGGCGGACGCAGCCCGGCCGAGCGTCTCGCCCGCTGCGCGCTGATGCCGCAGCGCGATCTGCTGCTGCCGTGGCGGTCCGCCCTGGACAACGCCGGGCTGGCGCTCCAGAACGCGGGCGTCAGGCGCAGCGACGCCCGCCGCCAGGCCGCACCGCTGTTCGAGCAGTTCGGCCTGGCCGAGTTCGAGTCCACATCCCCCGCCCACCTCTCGGGCGGGATGCGTCAGCGGGTGGCGTTCCTGCGCACGCTGCTGGCCGGCAAGCCGGTGCTGCTGCTGGACGAGCCCTTCGGGGCGCTCGACGCCATCACCCGGCTCGAGCTGCAGGACTGGCTGGTGGAGGCGCTGGAGGTAGAGCCTCGGACGGTCGTCCTGGTCACCCACGACGTCGACGAGGCGCTGAAGATCTGCCCCCGCGTGGTCGCCCTGTCGCAGCGCCCCGCCCGGGTCGTGCTGGACGCCCCCTCCGACAACGTGACCCGCGACGACGTCCTGGGAGCGCTGCGGTCGTGAAGAAGGCCGGCTGGGTCGCAGTCCTGATCCTGCTGGTCGTCGCCTGGCAGGCATACGTCAGCCTGCGCGGCATCCCCGGCTACCTGCTGCCGTCGCCCGCGGACGTCCTGCGGACGTTCTGGAACGACCGCTCGACGCTCGTGTCCGAGTCGTGGGTGACCGGCAAGGAGATGATCGTCGGGTACATCGCGGCGATCGAGCTGGGGCTCGTGTTCGCCACCGCCATGCACTTCTCGGAGACACTTCGCCGCGCAGTATCGCCGCTGCTGGTGGCCTCCCAGAGCATCCCGGTGGTGGCGGTCGCGCCGGTGGTCGTGATCTACCTCGGGTTCGGCCTGCTGCCCAAGATCGTGCTGATCGCGCTGGTCTGCTTCTTCCCGATCGCGGTGAATGCGCTGGACGGCTTCCGCTCCGTCGACCCCGAGTACGGCAGGATGATGCGCACGCTGTACGCAGGACGGCGCACGATCTTCTGGCGCGTCGAGGCGCCCTGGGCGCTGCCGGCGATCTTCTCGGGCTGCCGGATCGCCGCCCCCTACGCCGCCATCGGCGCCCTGTTCGCGGAGTACGCGGGCGGCTCGGGCGGGCTGGCCGACTCGATCCGCGGCGCCCAGCTGGACACGGCTCTGGTGGCCGCCGGCGCGCTGGCGCTGACGCTGCTGGCCCTCGCACTGACCGGGATCGTCGTGCTGCTGGAGCGCGTCTTCGTACCCTGGGCGCACGAAGCCCGATAGGATTGCGCTCGAACCGTTTGCCGGGGAGCCCCGCCGATCGCCGGGGCTGAGAGGGCGCGACGCGTGCGCCGACCCGCCGAACCTGATCTGGGTCATTCCAGCGAAGGGATGCAAATGCGCACCGTGGTCAGCGTTATCCTCGTTGTTGCCGCCATGACCGCCGCCGGCTGTGGCAGCTCGTCGGCCACCGGCTCCGGTCCCAACGCGCAGCCGACCGGCGTCCGGCTGGCGCTCGACTGGTACCCGAACCCCGACCACATCGGTATCTACACGGCCATCTCCCACGGAGACTTCGCACGAGCCGGCCTGGACGTGATTCCGGTGCCGCCGGCCAACGTGTCAGACCCGCTGAAGCTGATCGCCGCCGGCAGGGCGGACATCGCCATCTCGTACGAGCCGGAGCTGTTCTTCGCGCAGCAGTCCGGCCTGCCGGTCGAGGCGGTCGCCTCGGTCGTGCCCACTGCGCTGAACTCGATCATCGCCCGCGGCGGTCAGGGGATCACGACTCCCGCCGACCTCAAAGGGCACTCGATCGGGGTCGACGGGAGCGCCAGCACGTCGGCCTATCTCGACGCCGTGCTCCACCACAGCGGCCTGTCGCCCCCCGATGTCACGATCGTCAACGTCGGCTTCAACCTTGTGCCCGCCCTGCTCTCCCACCGCGTCGACGCGGTGACCGGCGTCTACCGCAACATCGAGGGGGCGCAGCTGGCGGCGGCCGGCGCCCACCCCGTGGTGATGCCGATCGATCAGTACGGGGTGCCGTCCTACGACGAGCTGGTGGTCGCGGTCAACCGCTCCAAGATGGAGTCGGACGCCACATACCGCCGGACGGTCGACGCCTTCGTCTCTGCGCTCCGGGCCGGCACGGTCTATGCCCAGCAGCACCCTGCGGCGGCCCTCGCGGTGATGCGCAAGGTCGCCGCCAGTGACTACCAGAAGGTGCTCGAGCGCAGCGTGCCGGAGACGCTGCGCCTACTGCACATCGGGCCCCTCAGCGAGCCGGCGTGGGCCCGCTTCGGCGCCTGGATGTACGCCCAGAAGCTGCTGTCCCACAAGCCCGACGCCTCACAGATCGTCGCGAGTTCCTGATAAGTACACTTTTTCGCGTGACCAGTTCTCTCAAGGGCCAGCTGTTGATTGCCGCTCCCACACTGGTCGATCCCAACTTCCGCCGCACCGTCGTGCTGCTGCTGGAGCACACCGAGGAGGGCGCCCTGGGCATCGTCCTCAACCGGCCCAGCGAGACCGAAGCGCGAGACGCGGTGCCCGACCTGGACACCGTGCTGGAGGAGGACGAGCCGATCTACCTGGGCGGCCCCGTGCAGCCGGAGACGGTGATCGCGCTGGCGGAGTTCGGCGACGCCGACGACGCCGAGGAGCCCGTGATCGGGTCGGTCGGCTCGATCGAGGCCGGCGACGACCCCTCCGAGCTGGGATCGCGCGTCCTCCGGGCCCGCGTCTTCGCCGGCTATGCCGGCTGGGCGGAAGGGCAGCTGGAGGGGGAGATCGACGAGGAGGCCTGGTTCACCGAGCCCGCGCTGCCGGCGGACGTCTTCACCGACGAGCCGCGTCAGCTGTGGGCGAGCGTGCTGGAACGGATGGGCAGCGCCTACCGCCTGCTCGCCCGGATGCCCGAAAACCCGAGCTGGAACTGAGGTGAGTATGGAGACCGTTGCGTTCACCAGGATGGCCGATGGGACTCGCGAGGACTACGAGCTGCTCGCGCGCTACGAGGAGGAGTTCGAACGGGAGCTTCCCGATCGCCTGCTGGGCGCGCTGGATGGGCTCAAGACGTCGTTCGCCGGCTACCAGGTGACCCGTTACGAGCACTCGCTCCAGTCCGCCACCCGCGCCTACAAGGACGGCCGCAGCGAGGAGTACGTCGTGGCGGCGCTTCTCCATGACCTGGGAGACGAGCTCGCCCCCTACACGCACGGCCAGATGGTTGCGGCCATCCTGCGCCCCTACTGCTCGCCCGACATCTGCTGGATCGTGCAGCACCATGGGGTGTTCCAGCTCTACTACCGGGCACACCTGGTGGGCGGCGACCGCAACATCCGCGACCGCTTCAAGGACAACCCGAACTACGACGCCTGCGCCGAATTCTGCGAGCTCTACGACCAGAACTGCTTCGACCCCGCGTACGACTCACTGCCCGTGGAGTTCTTCGCGCCGATGGTGCACAGGGTGATCAGCGAGCCCCGGTACCTGACAGACGTGGACGCTTGACCACCGGCAAGTAGTAAGAAAGTACCCCAATCCGGCTTCAGCGCCCGTTTACCGGCGGTCGGCTGCGCTCAAGCCTTTCTGTCAGAGGCCGATATGAGGAGTGATGAGCTCCCATGGTGGACCCCACCCCTCGGAGCAGGCACCCTCCAACCGATGGATCGATCGTTGGCTGGCGGCCTGCGCTGACCTCGACCGCCTGAAGCAGTCGAGCCCGATGACCGATGCCGTGATCGAGGAGATCAGCGGCCGCCGGATCCGGATTGGGGACCGCTGGCTGGCCGACTTCGCATCGTGCAACTACCTGGGATTCGATCTCGACCCGGAGATCATCGAGGCGGTGCCGGAGTACCTGAGCACCTGGGGCACACACCCGAGCTGGTCACGGCTGCTGGGCAACCCGCGCCTGTACCCCATGATCGAGGAGCGGCTCACCGATCTGCTGGGCAGCGAGGACTCGCTGATCCTGCCCACCATCACGCACATTCACATGTCGGTGATCCCGGTGCTGGCGGCCGGCGGCACGATCTTCATGGACGGCCGCGCCCACAAGACGATCTACGACGGCTGTCAGTTCGCCGCCGCCCGCGGCGCGACCCTACGCCGGTTCCGGTTCGAGGATCCCGATGACCTCGCCTGCCAGCTCAAGGACGACACGTCGCATGCCCGCCTGATCTGCATCGACGGCGTCAACAGCATGACCGGCAACGCTCCGCCGCTGCTCGAGTTCGCCCGGGTGGCCCAGGAGCACGAGGCCCTGCTCTACGTCGACGACGCCCACGGGTTCGGCGTGATCGGCGAGCGGCGGCCCGACGAGCTGTCGCCGCTCGGCTGCCGTGGCAACAGCATCGTCCGCCACCTCGGCATGGACTACGACGGCATCATCCTGGTCGGAGGGTTCTCGAAGTCGTACTCGTCGCTGACAGCGTTCATCGCCTGCCCGACGCCGCTCAAGGAGATGCTGAAGACGGCCGCGGCGCCGTACCTGTACTCCGGGCCGTCGCCGACCGCGTCGCTGGCGACCACGCTGGCCGGCTTCGACGTCAACGACGCCCGCGGCGATCGCATTCGCCGCTCGCTGTGGCAGAAGACCGACCACGTCCTCTCGTGCCTGCGCCGGCTCAACGTGCGCACGCTCAACCACTCCGGGTTCCCGATCATCGAGATCCCGCTGGCCAACCACGAGGACATCAGCGCCGTCGGCAACTTCCTGTTCGAGAATGGGATCTACGTGACGCTGGCGGCCTACCCGCTGGTGCCCAAGTCCGAGGTCGGCTTCCGCATCCAGGTCACCGCCGCCAACGGCGACGACGAGATCGAGGAGCTGAACGACACGCTGCGCCGGCTCGCCGGCCGGTTCGAGCTGCAGCCGGCCGACCAGCAGCACGATCTCGACCAGGAGCAGGCGGCATGAACAGGGTGACGAGCCTGATCCGCCGGCCCTCGCGGTCGAACATCTGGGCCTGGTACCTGGGCGTGGCCACTGTGCTGACGTACCTGTACGCCGCCCCGTCCTCGCCGCTGCTCCAGAGCGGGCCGCTGTTCAACCTGCTCGGCTTCTCGTGCACTGCCGCGATCGGGTTCGGCATCTGGCTGCATCGCCCGCAGGCCCGCAACGCCTGGCTGTTCCTGATGGCCGGGCAGTTCCTGTTCTTCCTGGGCGATCTCTACACCTACAGCTACCCGGTGCTGACCAAGACGTTCACCGCGCACGAGGCTGCGGTGCCTCCGTTCCCGTCGTTCGGCGACGCGCTCTACCTGCTGGTGTATCCGGCGCTGATGACCGGCCTACTCCTGCTCGTGCGCCGCCGCAACCCCGGCGGCGACCGCACCGGCGTGATCGACTCGACCATCCTCACGGTCGGAGTGGCGCTGCTGTCGTGGGTCTTCATCATCGCTCCCAATGTCCACGCGACCGGGTTGACGATGACGGCGCAGCTGGTGTCGATTGCCTATCCGGTCGGCGACATCCTGCTGCTTGCCGCCGCCATCCGCCTGGCGGTCGACCTGGGCAAGAAGGCGCCGGCGTTCTACCTGATCGCATCCAGCATCACCTGCCTGCTGGTCACCGACTCGGTCTACAACTACATGCTGCTGAAGGGCACCTACAACCACCAGGTGATCCTCGACATCGGCTGGGTCTACTACTACCTGCTTTGGGGCGGAGCGGCGCTGCACCCGTCGATGCGCACCCTCGAGGAGCCGGCCACGGACGCCCGTGTCAAGCTGACCAGCACGCGGCTCGTCCTGCTGGCCCTGGCCTGCATGGTGGCGCCGACGATCCGCCTCTTCCAGGACAGCAGCAACACCGACTCGGTGGTCGTCATCTGCGCCTCGATGGTGATGTTCCTGCTGGTCGTCGCGCGTATGGCCGGCCTCGTCCGCCAGGAAGAGACGGTCACCCGCCGCGAGCACGCGTTGCGCAGCGCGGGCCTGTCGCTGGTGGGCGCGCTCGACCTGGAACAGATCGAGGGAGCGGTCGGCGACGCCGTCCGCGAGCTCGCCGGCGCCTCTGCGCGCGCGACGCTGGTGCGCCTGCGCGAGGACGGCACTCCCGAGCGGGTGGGCAGCGAGGGCCAGGCAATCGCGATCTCCCGTAACGCCGCCGCATCGATTGCACAGGCATTCGCCACGGAGGCGGCAGCCGGTTGGACGGCGCTCGACGCCTCGCGCACGGTGCTGTTCGGCGCCGACTGCCCGACAACGGGCGTGCTCGTCGTCCCGCTGACGTCGCGCGAGGGCGGTCGCGCCTGCCTGGTCGCCGCACTGGCGACCCAGCCTGACACGGCGACCGTCGGGGCCATCCAGGCGCTGGGCGCCCAGGTGTCGCTGGCCATCGACGGCGCAGAGATGTCTGCGAACCTCCACCGCCGCCGCAGCGAGGCCCGTTTCCGCTCGCTGGTGGCGCACTCCAGCGACCTGATCACCGTCGTCGACGCGAGCGGGATCATCACCTACCAGAGCCCGTCGATCGAGCGCGTGCTCGGGCTCGGCGCCGACGACGTGATGCAGACCCGGTTCGCCGACCTCGTCAAGCCGAGCGACCACCCACGGGTGTCGCAGGTGATCGAGCAGGTCGAGGGAGGCACCGCGGGCACGGGCGTGGTCGAGTGCATGCTGCGCTCGAGCGCCGGCGAGTGGCGCCAGTTCGAGATCCGCCACACCAGCCTGCTCGACGATCCCGACGTCCAGGGCATCGTTCTCAACTGCCGCGACGTCAGCGAGCGCAAGGCGTTCGAGGATCAGCTCGCCCACCAGGCCTTCCACGACCCGGTCACCAACCTCGCCAACCGCGCGCTCTTCGCCGACCGCGTCCAGCACGCGCTGGCCCGCGCCGGCCGCGAGCAGGGCACCATCGGCGTCGTCTTCATCGACCTCGACGACTTCAAGACGATCAACGACAGCCTCGGGCATGCAGCCGGCGACGCCGTGCTGCAGGAGGTCTCGAAGCGGCTGATGACCACCGTCCGCCCGACCGACACCGCTGCTCGGTTCGGCGGCGACGAGTTCGCCGTGCTGATCGAGGAGGTCGCCGGTACGCAGGCTGCGATCGACGTCGCCGAGCGGATCCTGGCCGCGCTGCAGGTTCCCATCGAGACCGGCGGCAAGCAGATCACCATCGGCGCCAGCATCGGCCTGTGCCTGTCAGCGGGCGGCTCGGAGGGCCTCGACGGCGACGACCTGCTGCGCAACGCCGACGTCGCGATGTACATGGCCAAGCGCGAGCAGAAGGGCCGCTACCGGATCTTCGAGCCCGCCATGCACCGCGAGGCGGTCGAGCGCCTGGAGATGCGCGCCGACCTCCAGCGGGCGCTCGAGACCGGACAGCTCCAGGTGCACTACCAGCCCGTCATCCGGCTCACCGGCAGCGAGGTGTACGGCTTCGAGGCGCTGCTGCGCTGGAACCATCCGACCAAGGGCTCGATCCCGCCGACCCAGTTCATCCCGGTCGCCGAGGACACCGGCCTGATCATCCCGATCGGCCGCTGGGTGCTGGGCGAGGCCTGCCGCCAGGCGGCGTCGCTCCACGCCGAGTTCCCCAACCTGCCCGTGCGAATCAGCGTCAACCTGTCGGTCAAGCAGCTGCAGGCGGAGTCGATCGTCGACGACGTCCGGCACGCGCTGGCCGTCACCGGCCTGTCTCCGGGCGCCCTGGTGCTGGAGATCACCGAGTCCGTGATGATGGCCGACACCGACCTCGCGGTCGAGCGGCTGCGGGCACTCAAGGATCTCGGCGTCCGGCTGGCGATGGACGACTTCGGCACCGGCTACTCGTCGCTCAGCTACCTGAGCCGCTTCCCGGTCGACATCCTCAAGATGGATCGCTCGTTCCTGACCTCGGGTCAGGCCGACTCGGCGCTGGCGGCGGCGATCGTCGCGCTCGGCGAGACCCTCAACCTCGAGGTTGTCGCCGAGGGCATCGAGCGCTCCGACCAGGCGGCCTCGCTGCAGGAGCTCGGCTGCGAGCTCGGCCAGGGCTTCCTCTTCGCCCGCGCCATGGAGTCGCCGGCCGTCTCGATCTACCTGCGTGAGTTCGGGGACTGGCGCCAGTCGTCAGAGCCCCATGCAGCATAGTTACGACTCCCTCGACCGCCCCGGAGGGTTCGGCGGGCTGAACCTGCTCGCGCCCCTGCGGCACCGGGACTTCCGGATCCTGTGGGCGGGAATGACGGTGTCGCTGCTGGGGGACGGCATCTTCCTGGTCGCCCTCGCCTGGCACGTCTACAGCATCGAGAACGCTCCCAGCGCGCTGTCGCTGGTCGGCATCGCGATGACGATCCCCACGATCGTGTTCCTGCTGCCGGGCGGGGTGATCTCGGACCGGCTCGACCGCCGCACCATCATGCTGCTGTCCGATCTGCTGCGGGCAGTCGCCATCGGAGCCATGGCCGCGCTCACCCTGGCGGGATCGGGGACGCTGTGGGAGATCGCCGGCCTGAGCATGGTCTACGGCGTCGGCACGGCGTTCTTCACGCCCGCCTTCGAGGCGGTCATCCCCGACCTGCTGCCGAGCGCCGACCTGCCGGCAGCCAACTCGCTCGACCAGTTCGTGCGGCCGATCGCTCTCCGCCTGGCCGGGCCGGCCGTCGGCGGCGCGCTGATCGGGCTGCTCGGCGCCGGTGCGGCCTTCGGGGTGGACGCGGCCTCGTTCCTGGTGTCGGCGGTGACGGTGCTGGCGATCGCCCCCACCCCGCATCGTGGCGGCGGGGACGCGCGTCTGATCGACGACATCCGCAGCGGGATGCGGTTCATCCGCGGGCGCGTCTGGATCTGGGGCACGCTGGTGTCTGCCGCGGTCGCATACCTGCTGTTCCTCGGCCCGACCGAGGTGCTGCTGCCCTACCTGGTCAAGAACGACCTCCACGACTCGGCCCGGACGCTCGGCCTGGTGTTCGCCGCCGGCGGCGTCGGCGCGGTCGGCTCGGCGATCGTGATGGGGCAGCGGGACCAGCCGCGCCGGCACATCACCTTCATCTATGCGACCTGGACGCTCGCCACCCTGGCCGTCGCCGGCTACGGCCTGGCCACCGCCGCCTGGCAGGTGATGGTCGCCTGCCTGGCGTTCAACGCGCTGGAGACGGCGGGCACCATCGTCTGGGCGACGCTCAAGCAGCGCCACGTGCCGGGCAACATGCTGGGCCGGGTATCGAGCCTCGACTGGTTGATCTCGATCGGCTTCCTGCCGCTCTCCTTTGCCCTGACCGCGCCGGTCGCCGCGGCGGTCGGCACACGTACGACCCTGGTCGGCGCGGGCGTCGCCGGGGCCGTGGTCACGGTGGCGGCGCTGTTCCTGCCCGGAATGCGCGACGTCGAGCGCGAGCCCGAGCTGCCACAGGAGCCCGCGTCCCCGCCCGCCGACCCCGCGGCCGAGGCGGTCAACGTGCTCGTCGAGACGCTGCAGCCGCGCTCGACAACCGACACCCGCTCGTAGAGTCGGGCGGCCACCCGCAACGCAGAAGACGGTTCGGCGGGTCCCGCCACTTGGCGCGCGTTCGAGTGCCAATTGGTCTTCCGTGCGCCCCGCGTAACCGGTCTACACAGAGTCGCCACATTGCCCGGCCGCCGACCGATCGCACCTCAACCAGGCACGGCTGGACACCCCCGCGCAGCCGCTGCCGAACCACGCCGGGGCGAACAGGCGTTCCTGCGCTCCGGCGCAATTCCGCCGCATAAGCAGGTATCTTGAGGCCGCCCCTGAAGCCTTGTACGACTCCACACGGAGTCGGGCCGCGCTGGCATTCGCGGGAGTCGCCATCACGACTGTCCGGACCCCACAGCACCCCAGAGCGCCCCGTCCCGGCCCCCGGCGACGGCGTCAGCGTCCCGTTGCGGAGGCGCCGCGGCGAACGCCGCGCCAGACGCCGCCGCGCAGCACGCACCGCGGCGACAGCTTCCGGCCGGACATCCAGGGTCTGCGGGCGGTGGCCGTCATGATCGTCGTGCTCTGCCACGCCCACGCCCCGCTGATGGCCGGCGGGTACGTCGGCGTCGACGTGTTCTTCGTCATCTCGGGCTTCCTGATCACCCGCTGGCTGGTCACCCGCAGCATCCACGAGGGCCACGTCCCCCTCAGCAAGTTCTACGGCACCCGCGCCAAGCGGATCCTGCCGGCGGCCGCGCTGACGCTGATCGTCACCTGCATCGCCAGCTGGCACTGGTTGAACTCCGTACGGACGATCCAGGTGCTTCACGACGCGGTCTGGTCGGCCTTCTTCATGGCCAACATCCACTTCGCGCAGGTCGGCACCGACTACTTCGCACGGGGCGAGCCGCCCTCGCCGCTGCAGCACTTCTGGACGCTCGCGGTGGAGGAGCAGTTCTACCTGGCGTGGCCGCTGATCCTGGCGGTGGCAATGGCGCTGCTCGGCGCCCGCACCACCGGCATCGACCGGCGCATGTTGCGGCGGCTGTTCCTGGTCGCCAGCGGGATCGCCGCGCTCTCGCTCGCCTACTCGATCCACGACACCTCGAGCAACCCGACAAGCGCCTACTTCTCGACCCTGGCCCGTGGATGGGAGCTGGGCGTCGGGGTGATGATCGCGCTGGCCGTGCCGTGGATCCGCAAGATCGGCGTCTGGCAGCGCGCCCTGATGACCTGGGCAGGCCTGGCCGGGATCCTGCTGGCGACGCTGCTCTACACCAGCTCGACGCCCTTCCCCGGCGATGCCGCGCTGCTGCCGGTGCTGTCGGCCGCCCTCGTGATCGCCGGCGGCATCCGGCCGGGGCCGGCCCGGGGCGCTGTCAGCGTGCTGCGGCGGCCCGAGTTCCAGCTCACCGGCAACATCTCCTATGCCCTGTACCTGTGGCACTGGCCGATCCTGGTGATCGCGGCCGAGGCGGTCGGGCACTCCCTGTCCTTCGGCGTGAACCTGCTGCTGATCGCCTTCGCCTACGGCCTCAGCTACGTGACGTTCAAGATCTACGAGGACCCGCTCCGCCACGCGCGGGCGCTCCGAGCACCGCGGATGGCGCTGACGCTGTGGCCGGCGAGCGTTGGCGCGGTGCTGGCCGCCACCATCCTGATCGCAGGGTCGGTCACCACGCACCCGACGGCGAAGGCCAAGCTCGATGCCAGCCGGGCGACGAAGCACACGCTGGCTACGGGCACCCAGGTGCAGCTCGCCGTCCACAAGAGCATCACGCCGTCCATGCTGGCGGCGCCGATCCCCAACGCCCTCGACCCGTCGGTCGACAACCTCGAGTCGGACATCTACGACATGAAGGGGTGCATGTCGGTCGGAGGCACCACGTCGCCGCTCTGCACCTGGGGCGACACGTCCGCGTCGCAGACGATGGTGGTGTTCGGGGATTCGCACGCACAGATGTGGATGGCAGGCTTCGTCAGGTTCGCGCAGGAGAAGCACTACAAGCTGATCCCGCTGGTCAAGGACGGCTGCTCGCCGGTTGTTCTCCACATCCGCGGCCCGTGCCAGAGGTGGTACCACTGGGCCGTCGGCGAGGTCGGAAGGCTGCATCCCGCGCTGCTGGTGATGTCGCAGTACTGGTCGAGCTGGGGAACCGAGGGCGTCAGCACGGAACTCAACGACCTGAGGCCGGAGGCAACGAAGATGGCCCTGATCGAGGACGCACCGGGCAGGCCCGTGGACGCGGTCGACTGCCTGCTGGCGAGCGGCGCCACACTCGGGTCGTGCACGTTCCCGATCACCTCCCGCCAGCGATCGATCTACAGGGAGGTGCGCCAGGAGGTGCGCTCCGACGGCGTCACCTATATCCCGACGCTGCAGTGGTTGTGCGCCAACAACGCATGCCCGGGGGTGGTCGGCACGATCATCACCTACCGCGACCGCCACCATCTGTCGGCGACGTACGCGAACGAGCTCGCAAATCCGCTGGCCGAGAAGATGGCCAGCGTCCTGCACTCGCCGGCGTAGAACCAACCCAGGCTTCGCCGGGTGGCGGTCAGGCAAACCGCCCTCACCGCCACCCGACCGCTCATCGGGGCGCCGAGATTCGAACTCGGGACCTCACCGACCCGAACGGTGCGCGCTACCAGGCTGCGCCACGCCCCGCGGCGCGCGGATTATCGCACAGGTGGCTATTCCGGCCGGTCAGCCGGGGGAAGATGATTGATCCCCCGACACCGCGGCGCTGGCCGCGCTGGCGTCCGGATCCAGGCACGGCGCTACACCGCCGCTGAAGGCAAGTTCAGGGTCTGGTCGCCAGCTATCCCTGAAGCAGTCCCCGGACGACGGCGCTTCGGCGCGAACCGTCACCTGGGAGCAGCCGCCGCTTCCGGGGTCTGCTGAATAGCAGACCCCTTCAGACCGGTGTCAAGCAAGCTTGACACCTTGCCCGTGCTACCAGCACGAACACTCCCTGCGTCCACGCCCA
>Ga0265327_10001183_pt1 | contig 35336 bp, 22 predicted proteins | sample 41621metaG_FD_202089 | JGI IMG/M metagenome (GOLD analysis project Ga0265327, IMG submission 202089) | Rhizosphere microbial communities from Carex aquatilis grown in University of Washington, Seatle, WA, United States - 4-16-21 metaG | ecosystem: Host-associated > Plants > Roots > Rhizosphere...
GAGCGGGATGGGCTTGTTCATGGCGTGGCAGTACCCCAGTAAACCGACATTCGGCTGCATTTCACGCCTATCTTTTGCCCGCCGATTGCCCAAGAATCCGCAAATCTTGCTCCCCTCCTCCGCCGCCGCCAGGGTGTCGGGCGAATCCGGGGTTGATAACCCGGCGCCTTTTGTCTCTAGGTCTTGCCGGTCCATGCCGAACCCGATCTCCCTCTACGATTCGCTCGAGCGAAAGCTGAAGCCGGTGGTCCCCCACCAACCCGACGGCGTGGTGCGCTTTTACAACTGCGGCCCGACCGTGTACGCGCCGGCGCACATCGGCAATTTCCGGACCTTCGTCGTCAACGACGTCATCCGCCGGCTGCTCGAGCTCGAATTCGGCCCGGGCAAGGTGAAGCACGTCCGCAACCTCACCGACGTCGACGACAAGACGATCAAGCGCGCGCGGGAGGAGGGCCGGCCGCTGGCCGAGGTGACCCGGCAGTGGACCGAGAAATTCTGGGCGGACTGCCGCGCCCTGAACTGCCTCGCGCCGCACGTCGAGCCGGCCGCCACCGGGCATATCCACGAGCAGGTCGACATGATCGATGTGTTGATGAAGAAGGGTCACGCCTACCGGGCGGCCGACGGTTCGGTCTATTTCAAGGTCGGCTCGTTCGACCACTACGGCGAGCTCTCCCGGGTCAAGGAGCGCGAGCTCCAGCTCGGCAGCGCCCTCAAGGCCGCCGCGGCCGACGCCGACGAGAAGGAGGACGTCAGCGATTTCGCCCTGTGGAAGGCCCACAAGCCCGACGACGGCGACAACGCCTGGGACTCACCCTGGGGACGCGGCCGGCCCGGCTGGCACATCGAGTGCAGCGCGATGAGCAAGAAGCACCTGGGCGAGACGATCGACCTGCACACCGGCGGCGTGGACCTGCTCTTTCCGCACCACGAAAACGAGATCGCGCAGAGCCAGTGCTGCAATGAAAAGCTGTTTTCCCACCACTGGTATCACAGCGAACACCTGCTCGTGGACGGCAAGAAGATGAGCAAGTCGCTCGGCAATCTTTACACACTCGACGACCTCACCGCGAAGGGGTTTTCGCCGATGGCGGTCCGCTACGCCCTGCTGATGGGGCATCCCCGCAAGCAGCTCAATTTCACCCTCGACTCTTTGCACGCCGCGGAAAGCGCGCTGACAACAATCCACTCATTCTGGCAATCACTGGCGACGGACGGTGGGGCCGATGTTTTCGGGGAGGTCTACGCGGCGTTGGGTGACGACCTAAACACTCCCGCGGCCTTGGGCGCATTTTTCTCGATCGCCAAACGCGGCTCGAACGGCGTCTCAAAGTCAGCCTGCGAGCGAGTCTTGTTCGCGTTCGGCCTGAAGCCAGAGGCCAAAGCCAAGCCCCAGGGGGTCGCTCCGGCGGAAATCGTGAAGCTCGCCGACCAGCGCTGGGCCGCGCGCACCGCCAAGGACTGGGCCGGGGCCGACGCGCTGCGGAAGGAACTCGCCGTGGCCGGCTGGTCGATGCTCGATGGCAAGGACGGCTACAAGCTCGAGCCGACGAAAAAGTAGGCTACGCCGCGCGCTTTCGACAACGCGTGCGAACCTTCATGACCCGGTCCGGACGGATGAAATCCTGAAACCCGTCCTTTTTCCGGGGCGGAAAAAAGACGATATATTTCAGCCGCGGCGGGAAATGCACGCAGTTCCGCCGGGGAATGCGCAGCGTTTCCCCGCCGGCCAGCGTCAATTCGAGCGGGTATGACCTGGCGTTTGTCAGGATGGCCCGAAGCTCCTGGTGCGTCGTTTCTTGGTTCTCCCAAGAGGGCATATTTTTCAGGAGTTCGCCCGTCTTGCCCGCAACGATACAATCTGGGCTGGATTGACGACGACGGAGAATGGCCCGTCGTCGGGAAAGATGACCAGATCGCGTGTCTTGGAGTGCACGACCGCGTGGTCCGGATGAGGCAACACGACCTTCTCGCCATTCGAGAGGGTCAGCTCCAGGGGAAAAGCAGCCGGCCGGCCCAGCAGGAGTTCCAACGACGCCCTCATGCCGGCAACGTGCTCCATCAGTTGGTCGGTTCAAGTCCAATTTCTACGCAACGTCGCGATCCGGCCCGAATAATGTGTCATTTTGCCGACCGCGAAAGCTCCGGATTGACACGCCGCCCATCTCTCCCGCCAATGGGCGGTTCGGCCCTGCATTCGTAGGCAGGACCAAAACCAACTCCCGCCATGTCGATGACTCCGCTTGAAGAAATCCGCCACTCCAGTGCGCACGTGCTGGCCACCGCCGTGTTGCGCGTCTTCCCCGACGCCAAGCTCGACATCGGCCCGCCGACCGACACCGGATTCTATTACGACATCGACCTCGACCACAAGCTGACCACCGAAGACCTCGCGAAGATCGAGGAAAAGATGAAGGAGGTCATCGACGAGAACCAGGCCTTCACCCGCAAGGAAGTCTCCCGCGCCGAGGCCGAGCAGATCATCCGCGACCGGCACCAGGAGCGCTACAAGCTCGGGCGCCTCGCCGACATTCCCGAGGGCGAGCCGATCTCGTTCTACACCAACGGCGAGTTTTCCGACCTCTGCGCCGGCACCCACGTCCGCTACACCAAGCAGATCAAGGCCGTCAAACTGCTCTCCATCGCCGGCGCCTACCATCGCGGCGACGAGCGCAACAAGCAGCTCCAGCGCATCTACGGCACGGCCTTCCCGTCGAAGGACGAACTGGCCGCGTACCTGACCCAGCTCGAGCAGGCCAAGCTCCGCGACCACCGCAAGCTCGGCAAGGACCTGCGCCTCTTCCACATCGACGAGGACGTCGGCCAGGGCCTGATCCTCTGGACGCCGAACGGCTCAATCCTCCGCCAGGAGCTGCAGACCTTCATCGCCGGCGAACTGCGCAAACAGGGCTATTCGCAGGTCTTCACGCCGCACATTGGCCGCCTGTCGCTCTACAAGACGTCCGGTCATTTTCCATATTACAAGGACTCGCAGTTCCCGCCGGTCGTCGAACGCGAGTTCCTCGACCAGCTGTCCGCCTCGGGCTGCTCCTGCGCGGAGATGGCCAACCGGATCGAGGGCGTCTCCGCCCATTTCGCGGAATCGCTCAACGCCCGCACCGGCAAGGAGACGATCACCAAGGACCGCATCCTGCCCGACGACCAGCTCATCGACGGCTTCCTTCTCAAGCCGATGAACTGCCCGCACCACGTGAAGATCTTCGCGTCGCAGCCGCACAGCTACCGCGACCTGCCCGTGCGCCTCGCCGAGTTCGGCACCGTCTACCGCTGGGAGCAGTCGGGCGAGCTCAACGGCATGACGCGCGTCCGCGGCTTCACCCAGGACGACGCCCACCTGTTCTGCACCGAGGACCAGGTGCAGGCGGAGATCCTCGGCTGCCTCTCGCTCGTGAAGATCATCCTGAACACGCTCGGCATGACCGATTATCGCGTGCGCATCGGCCTGCGCGACCCCGACTCCAACAAGTACACCGGCGAGCCGGCCATGTGGGACAAGGCCGAGGCGGCGCTGCGCGAGGCCGCCAAATCGCTCGGCATGACCTACACCGAGGAGCCCGGCGAGGCGGCCTTCTACGGGCCGAAGATCGACTTCATGGTCCGCGACGTGATCGGACGCGAATGGCAGCTGGGCACGGTGCAGGTGGACTACAACCTGCCGGTGCGCTTCGACCTGACGTACATCGGCGCCGACAACGCCGCCCATCGCCCGGTCATGATCCACCGCGCCCCCTTCGGCTCGATGGAGCGTTTCTGCGGCGTGTTGATCGAGCACTTCGGCGGCGATTTCCCGCTCTGGCTCGCTCCCGAGCAGGTCCGGCTCGTGCCGATCAGCGACAAGGTCCTCGACTACGCAAAGGCGACCCTCGACCAACTCGTCGCGGCCGGGCTCCGCGCGTCGCTCGACACCCACTCCGACAAGCTGGGTGCCAAGATCCGCCGCGCCGAGATCGAAAAGATTCCCTATGTTCTTGTGATCGGCGGCAAGGAGGCGGAAAGCCAGAGCGCCTCGGTGCGCTCGCGCGCCAAGGGCGACGAGGGTGTGCACAAGGTCGCCGACCTGCTCGCCCGGTTCAGCCAGGAAATCGCCACCCGCGCCCTGGCGGAGAAGAAGAAGGCCGTCTGAGCGTAACATAAGGTCGCCAAGGCACAAAAAACATCGGGGGAGCCGGGAACCTTCCCGGACCGTCGGCCGCCTTGCCGGCCGCGGTGCTCGCCAACCCGACCGCGCGATTTTTCACGGTTTCTCTCGCCGGCTTCGCGCCCTCGCGCCTTGGTGTCTTCCGGGCGACCGGAACCACCCCTCACCTCGCCCACGCCAGTGGCTCGGGCGGGGCAAAGGTGCTCGCCAGCTCAACGGGCCGGTTCTCCCGGATCGACCGGTGCACCGCGTGCATCACGTCGACCACGTGGGCCGCGTGGGCCGCGCCCGTCGGATGCGGCCGGCCCGTGCGCAACCCGCGCCAGAGCTCGAGCACGCCCGCGCCCCAGTCGCAGTACCACTCGCCCGACCCGGCGGGCGGACGCACGAGCGGCACGCGACGGTATTTCTCTCCAAATTTGCCGAGTCGCACGGGTGAGGTCGCGGCGTGCCAGCCGATCGCGACCGAACCCGCGTCGCCGTGGACCTCCAGCCCGGCCCGGTTCTCCGCCGGCTCACCAACATAGAAATCGGCCGTCAATCGCGCGCGCAGTCCATTCGCAAAATCCAAGACCGAAACGGTCCAATCCTCCGTGGTGATCGTGAACGGTTTTCCGTCCTTCGTGGTCCGGTTGGGTAGAACCACGCCGCCGCCCGCGGTCACCTTCCGGATCGGGCCAAACCACGCCGTCAGGAGCGTGAGCGGGTACACACCCACATCGAAGACCGGCCCGACGGCATAAAACGGCGCCGGGTTCGGGTGCCACGCCTCGATGCGGGCCCAGTCCACCGTCGCGTAGGCGACGCGCGGTGTGCCGATCGCGCCGTCGCGGACGAGTTTCCACGCCGTCTGCTGGGCCTCGCCCAGCCAGGTCACCGGGGCCCCGCTCAGGCGCAGGCCGCGCGCGGCGGCGAGTTCGACCAGGCGGGCAGCCTCCGCGTAGGTGGGCGCCAGCGGCTTCTCCGAGTGCACGTGCTTGCCCGCCTCGAGGCTGCGCGTGACCACTTCCACGTGCGCATTCTGGATGGTCAGGTTGACCACGGCCTCCACCTCCGGATCGGCCAGCACGGCCTCCAGCGAGGCATAGGCTTTGCCCCCGAATTTCCCGGCCCACGCCCCGGCCCGCTCGGTGTCAATGTCGCTGGCCCCGAGAATCCGGATTTCCGGGTGCGCGCGCATCGCCTCGCCATACGGTCCCGCGATGTTTCCGCAGCCCACCACGGCCACCCGCAGCGGCGGCGCCGACTCCTTCACCACGACCGCGTTCCACCACTGTTCCGCGCGCTCGCGCCCCGCCCGGAGGTCCTCGCGGGGATCAAACTCCTCTGGCTCGTGCTCGATGCCGATCGGGCCGCGAAAACCCCGTTCGCGCAACGTCGCCACGAGCGCCGGCATTCCGCCGACGCCGTCGCCCAGCCGGCAGGTCTCGTGACCCATGTCGATGAACTGCAGCCCGGTCTTCGCAGCGCGCCGGGCCTTCACGTCCTTGAGATGCACGGCCATCAGCCGCGGCCAGAGCTCGTTGAGCGCCGCGAGCGGGCTCCAGCCCTGGGTCACGCACCAGCCGGTGTCCAACGCCACGCCGACCATGTCCTCGTCGCCCTTTCCCAGGCGCGCCAAGATCTCCGCCGCGGTCTTCTCCGGGTGATTCTCGATCGCATAGGCTACGCCGTGCTCCCGCAGGATGGCCACGGCGGCGGCCCGGTCCTGCGCGAACAGCTCGCAGTGCCCGACGAAAACGGGAATGTCCAGCGACGCGCACAGCCGGCAGGCGCCGTGCAGGTCGGCGGCGCCACCCCCCACCCAGGCCGGGTAGCTGCGCACCGCGAGCCCGTGCCGGGCCAGCAGCCGCCGGGCAATGGCGACGTGCTCCAGCGTCGCCCAGCGCCAGTGCAGGTGCGCGCACCAGAGGTCGATGGCGGTGAAGCCGAGCGCCTTGATCTCCTGCAGCATCGCATCGAAGCGTTCCTCGTAGGTCACGAGCGGCGAGAACCACGCGTTGGTGGCGTCGTCGCCCTGCATCCAGCCGCGATCCAGGCGGTAGTTGATCTGGCGGGCGACGAAATTGGCGGTGACAAACGTAAAGGCCGGGGTCATGCGCCGCAGCCTACGCGGTGAATCCCGGCCTGTCTAGTCGCGTTGCCGCGGCCACCCGCGGCGCAATTGCCCGGCCAGGCCCGCCCCACCCGGCGGCCGCCCGGAGCCAAGGCGGGTCTTTACAAGGCCCCGGCAAATCGGATGCTGCCGGCATGACCAAGGCCGTGCGCCTTTTCCCCATCCTCCTGGCCGCCGCCGCGCTCGCCGCGGAGCCCAAGCCCCCGCCGGTCCCGCCGACCGATGCCGAATGCATTCAATTTGGCACGGACCTGGCGGCCGACCTCACCCGCGGCGACCGCGCGGCGGTTATTCGAACCCTCGATCCGTTTGCCTTCGTCGACCGGGCGACCGCCGGCTTCGACGTCTCGGAAGACCTGCTGATCGGCCTCCGGGAGGGCATGCTGTCCCGGGTCAACGAGACGCTGGAGCGCAGTTTGGCCGCCTTCAAGGTGGCCCGGTTTCTGCGGCCCGAGATTCGCGGCACTGAAAAGCGGGTGCTGGTCCGCTGCGAAACCTCGACCGGGGCGGTCAACTATCTCTCGTTCGCCTGCACCCGCCGGGCGAGCGGCGCGTTGAAGTGGATCGACGTGTACATTTTCATGAGCGCCGAGGATTTCAGCCAGACCCTGCGGAGGATTGTCCTGCCGATGATCCTGGAATCCAAGAAGGGGCTGCTGGAAAACCTGGCCGCCGGCGACCACGCCTACTTCCGACACCTGCTCGAATTCGCCCGGATCGCCGAGTTGACGCAGCAGGGGAAGAACCGGGAGGCCCTGGATGCGCTCCACGCCCTGCCGGCGGAATTGCAGACTGATCACTACATCCTGTTCATGAAGGTGCGCCTCGCGCAGGGCATCAACAACACGGAGTACCTGCACGCCATCGAGGAATGGGAAAAAGCGGAGCCGCAGGACCCGGCGCTGCTCATGGCCTCCATCGACGGCGACGTGTTGCGCAAGGACTACCATGCGGCGATCGCCAAGGCCACGCTCCTGGATGAACACCTCGGCGGCGACGCCTACCAGGAGTATTTGATCGCCGGGTTGCACCATCTCGCCGCCGAGCCCGCCGCGGCCCGGCTGTCGGCGCGCCACGCCCTCGCGCAGGAGCCGGGCATGCTCCGCGCGTATGACCTGCTGATCGTGCTCGCGCTGGAGGCGGGCAACAACGCCGACCTCGTCGACCTCCTCCAGGAAATCGAGATGAAGTTTCCGGGCACCGACATGGCGAAGGCGGTGGCGACCGAGCCCCGGTACTCCGGATTGCGGTCCTCGGCGGTGTTTGCCGCCTGGCTGAATGTGCGGTCCCTCCCGGGGTTGCCGGCCGATCCCGCGACCCGGCACCCATGAACTGGAAAGACGAACTCGCCGCGATCGTCGAGGCGCGGACCTACGGACAACTGGGGGCAACCCTGCCGCGTCTGACCGCCCTCGACGTCCGTCACCCGAACGTCGCGGAGATCAACCACCAGCTCGCCTGGACGTGCGACATGCTCGGGCGCGCCGCGGAGGCCCTGCCCTATTACGAGAAGGCCATCGCACTCGGGCTCCCGCCCAACGAGCTTTCCGGCGCGCTGGTCGGCCTTGGTTCGACGCTGCGCGTCCTCGGCCAGTCCGGCCGCGCGGTGGAGGTGCTGCGTTCCGCCCGGGCCCAGTTTCCCGAAAACCGGGAGTTCACCGCCTTCCTCGCGCTTGCCCTGCACGACGCCGGCCGCCCCGCGGAGGCCGTGCAACTGCTCATCGAGACGCTCTGCGAAACGACGGACGACCCCGGCCTCACGGCCTACCAGCGCGCCCTCCGGCACGCGGCGGCGAATTTGGGGCCGGGCGAGTCGTCCGGACGCGACCACCCCGAGCGAAAGTGAAGGTGGGAAGCGAACGACACGACTCATCCGGCCCGCCCGCCATAGCGTGGGCGACGGCGGGAGAACGGCTGACCGTCGCTTCGCTCGGGACGCCCTAACCCAGGGCGTCTTTGGTCCACTCGCCATTCAACTGTCGCAACAGGCCGAGCGGATTCGCGTTCTGCAATTCGGGCGGGAGAAGATTGTCGGGAAAACCCTGATAGCAGACGAGCCGCGTCCACCGCCCGAGCGCGCGGGTGCCGACCGAAGTGCTCCGGCCGCCATCGCTCGTCGCCGGATAGGGGCCGCCATGCACGATCGCGTGGCTGACCTCCAGGCCGGTCGGATAGCCGTTCAGGATCAACCGCCCGGCCTTACCCGCCAACACGTCGACCAATTCGCCCTGCTCCTTCGCCTCGGCAGCTCCTGCGTGAAGAGTGGCCGTCAGGTTGCCCTCCAGATTCCGGGCCACCGCCAGCATCGCGGCGCGGTCCGGGCACCAGACCACCACCGAGCTCGGGCCGAAGATCTCCTCGGATAACGCCGGGGTGTGCAGGAACGTCGCGGCGTCCGTCTCAAACCACACCGGCGCGGCGGCGTTGGCCGGGAGGGGCGCGCCCGGCTTCAAGGCATCGCGGTGTAAAGCCGCTCCGACAGTTTGCACGCCGGCCGTCTGCGAACGCGCCTTGGTCGCCTTCCGGAAATTTGCACAGATGCCCGGCGTCAGCATCGTCGCCCCGGTGGTGGCCGCGAGCTTTTCCCCCAGGGCCTGGACGAATTGCTCCGCCGCCGACGAGCGCTGGAGCACGATGACCCCGGGATTGGTGCAGAACTGCCCCACGCCGACGGTGGCTGACGCGTGCAATCCATCGATGATCGCGGCCGCGCGTTCGTCCAGGGCGCCGGGCAGGATGAACAGCGGGTTGATGCTGCCCATCTCGGCGTAGACCGGGATCGGCTCGGGCCGCGCTGCCGCAAGATCGGCCAGGGCGCGGCCGCCCCGCAACGATCCGGTGAAGCCGACGGCCTTGACCCGCGGATGCCGGACGAGCGCCTGGCCGACCTCGAAGCCGGCATCGAAAAGCAGGGAGAACGTCCCCTCGGGCAACCCGCCGTCCTTCACTGCCTGCACAATGAGCCGACCGACCATTTCGCTGGTGCCGGGATGCGCCGGGTGGGCCTTCACGATCACCGGGCAGCCCGCGGCGAAGGCCGAGGCCGTGTCCCCGCCGGCGACCGAATAGGCGAACGGAAAATTGCTGGACCCAAAGACCACCGCCGGGCCCAGCGGACGGAGCATCGAGCGATGGTCGGGCTTCGGCAGCGGCTTGCGGTCCGGCTGCGCCGTTTCGATCCGCGCGTCGAGCCAGCCGCCCTGGCGCGCCGTCTCGCCGTAAAGACGAAGCTGGCCGCAAGTGCGCGCGACCTCGCCCCTCAACCGGGCCTCCGGCAGCGCCGTCTCCCGCATCGCGCGCGCGACGAGATCGGTCGCGTTGGCCTCCAGATTGTCCGCGACGGCGCGGAGAAACTTCTCGCGCGCCGCCCCGGGAAGCTTGGCCCAGATTGGGGCGGCCTCCGCCGCCAGTTGCACCGCCCGCTCGACGTCCGTGGACGAAGCGGAACAAAACGAAGGGGCGAGAAATTCATCCCGCGCCGGGTCGTAGGCCTTGAAGGACGATCCGGTTGCGGGAGCGGTGCCAAAACCAATGAGGGAGGCGACAGCGGGATTCATCGTGATTGTTGTAGAGCGGGGTCTCCGAACCCCGCCATGTCGGGAGAGGCACCCTGCGGTTCAGCAGGGCGCCTGGCCGTTGGGGGCAACGGCCCCTACCATTTTGCGGCGAGGTCCTGCTGAGTCTGGCGTGGCGGGGCTCGGAGACCCCGCCCTACTATTGGCGCGCGACGCCAAATCGCAAGCTCACCTCACAGCTTGGCTCGATCCCGGAGCGCCTTCGCCAGCACCGCCCGCGCGTGCTTGAGGTCGGCGCCGGACAGTTGCAGCCGCGGCGGGCGGACATAAGGAGTGCCCCGGCCGACTTCGGCCTGCGCCCACTTGATGAGTTGGACAAATTTCGGGACGGTATCGAGGCGCAGGAGCGGCAGGAACCAATTGTAAAGGGCGGCAGCGCGCGCCTTGTCGCCCCGGGTGGCATAGTCGAAGAGGGCCACCGTCTCCTCGGGAAAAGCATTCACGAGCCCGGCAACCCAGCCAACCGCGCCGGCGTACACACCCTCGACGATTGCGTCGTCCATGCCGACGAGAACGTCCAGCCGCCGGCCCACGGCCGCGCGAATCGCTGTCACCCGGCGGACGTCGCCGCTCGACTCTTTCACCGCCTCGAGATTCGCGTGCTCCCCGGCCAGCTCGGCGATCTGTCCGGGCAGGAAGTCGGTCTTGTAGGCCGGCGGGTTGTTGTAAAGCATGCCCGGGAGGCGGGTCGCCTGCAGGATCGCCCCGACGTGCGCCTTCATCTCGGTCCAGTCGCTCGAATACACATACGGCGGCAGCACCATCAAGCCGGCCGCCCCCGCCTTTTCCGCGGCGCGGGCCAGCGCGACGGCGTCGGCGGTGCTGAGCGACGCGATTCCCAGGACCACCGGGGCGCGACGACCCACGGCCTTCACGGCGGTGCGGACGATGGCCACCTTCTCGTCAAAGGTGAGCGTCGCCGCCTCGCCGAGCGAGCCGCCGCAGACAATGCCGGCACAACCGCTGTCGATCATCCACCGGCAGTGGGTGGCCAGCGCGGCGTGGTCGATCGTCAGGTCGGCCTTAAGGTTGGTGGTGATCGCGGGGAGGACGCCTTTCCAGTTCATGGGGAGTTGGGGTTGAGGTGGAACCCGGCCTCTGGACGGGTTTGCAGCGCGTCCAGAGGCCGCGCTCCACCCGGAGGCCTCACGTCAAGCATACCGGTCGGGACTGAGCAGGGCCAGATCGACGCCCGGCTTGCGGCCGGTGAGAATCTCCGCCACGAGCAGGCCGGTCGACGGGGCCATCGTGACGCCCAGCATCGCATGGCCGCACGCGGCCGTGAGATTCTGATGACGACGGAAGCGCCCGAGGTACGGCAGGCCGTCGGGCGACACGGGGCGGAGCCCGCACCAGGGCTTGATGCCGGCAAAGTCGCCAGCGTTGAAGTCCGGAAAATAATGCGGCACCGCCTCAATGATCTGCTGCACCCGTTCGGGCCGGATCTTCTCGTTGATGCCGCTGATTTCCATCGTGCCTCCGAAGCGAAGGCGATCGCCCATCGGCGTCACCGCCACGCGCCGCTCGGTGAGGATGAGCGACTTGGTGAGCTGAAACCGCGGCTTCTCGATGGTCAGGCTGTAACCCTTGCCGGCCTGCATCGGCAACCGGATGCCCAGGTTGGCGACCATCGAGGGAGACCACGAGCCACCGGCGAGCACATATTCGTCGGCCGTCAGGTCGCCGGCCGAAGTCTGGACACCCGCGATCCGGCCGCCTTCGGCGCGCCAGCCGTAGACGCTCGTGTTCCACTGGAATTTCACCCCCATGTCCTTCAGCAGCGAAAGCATCGCCGGCATGAATTTCCGGGGCGTCAGGTGCGCATCGATCGGGAAATACACCGAGCCGGCGACGTCCAGCCGCGCGCCGGGCTCATGGGCCGCCGTCTGGGCGGCGTCCAGCACGCGGGCCTCGACGCCGAGTTCGTTGGCGAGGGCGGCCAGCCCGTGCGCCTCGTGGTCGAGTCCCTCCTGGGTCTTGCAGAGATTGAGCAGTCCCTCGGTCTTCAGCTCGAAGGTGTTGCCGGTGACGTCCGCCAGCTCGAGAAAAAGCTTCCGGCCGCTCAGGCACAGGTCGCGCAGGACCGGCGCCGCGCGGCGCACGTGGCCCGGGGAGCAGGCGCGGGCAAAAAGCCAGCCCCACCGCATGAGGTCCCCGTCGAGCCGCGGCTTGATGTAGAACGGGCTGCGGGAGCTGAGCATCCACTTCAGGCCGTTCGCCACCATGCCGGGCGCGGAGAGCGGGATGACGTGGCTCGGCGAGATGTAGCCGGCGCTGCCCTGGGCGCACGAGTCGGCGCCCTCGGCATTGCGCTCGAGCACCGTCACGCGGAAGCCCTCGCGGGAAAGGTAGTAGGCGGTGCAAAGTCCGACAATGCCGCCGCCGCAGATGATGACTGATCTTGGTCGGGTCATTCAGCGTATACCCCAGCGAAAAGGATCGGCGGGGTCGAGCAACAACACGCCCTCGCCGGTCACATGCGCGGAGCCGCTGATCGTCGGGATGATCCGGTCGCCCGCGCGCCGGAATTTTCCGCGGAAGACGCTCCCGACAATGCTCTCCTGCACCCACTCCACCCCCTCCGCCAGTTTGCCGTCGGCCGCCAGGCACGCCAGCTTGGCGCTGGTGCCGGTGCCGCAGGGCGAGCGATCGTAGGCCTTGCCGGGACACAGCACGAAATTGCGCCCGTGCACGCCGGGCGTCGGCGACGGGGCGAAGAGCTCGACGTGATCGACCTCGGGAAATCCCTGCGCGTTGGCGGCCCGGCGGACGTTCCACGAGAAGGCGGTCAGCGCCTCGAGGTTGGCCAGGTCGAGCCGCAGCCCGTGCTCCCCGGCCAGAAAGAACCAGTTGCCGCCCCAGGCGACGTCGCCGCGCACGACCCCGGCGCCCGGCACCGTCAGTGCGACGCCTGCGGCTTTCCGGTAGCTGGCGACATTCTCGACCGAGACCACCCCGCCGGCGTGCAGCACCGCCTCGACCGGGCCGACTGACGTGTCGATCCGGACCGTCCCCGGCGCCAAGCGGCCAAGGTGGGCCAGCGACACGACCAGGCCGATCGTGCCGTGGCCGCACATGCCAAGCGGGCCGACGTTGTTGAAGAAGATCACCCCGAACTGGCAGCCGGGCGAATGCGGCTCCACGAGGAGCGCGCCGACGAGCACGTCCGAGCCCCGCGGTTCGTTGACGATCGCGGAGCGCCACGCATCGAATTTCTCGCGAAAAATCCCGACCCGTTCGCCGAGCGGCCCCCGCCCCAGGTCGGGCCCGCCCCCGAGCACCAGCCGCGTCGGCTCGCCGCCCGTGTGCGAATCGAGGAAGGGGACGCGTTGCATCGCCGGACCGCTCATTTTCGCGAAGGAAGGATCAAAGCGCAGCGTCGCCGTGCTGCTCGGTGTCGATCCGGGTGACATCGTCCAACGGCTGCACGAAAACGCGACCGTCGCCCGGCTTGCCCGTGTGGGCCGACCGCACGATGGTGTTGACCACCTTGTCGCGCTGTTCGTCGAGGACCGCCACCTCGATGCGGACGAGGGGCTGAAAATCCACGGTGTATTCGCTGCCGCGATAGACCTCGGTGTGGCCCTTGTGATGACCGAAGCCGCGGGCTTCGGTCACGATCATGCCGGTAAGCCCGATGCTCGACAGCGCATGTTTCACTTCCTCGAGTTTGAACGGCCGAATCATCGCGACAACTAGCTTCATGGGGTGGCGAAAGGAGACTCCAGCCACCCGCACGGGGCAAGCCAATCTGCGGTCCAGTGGCCGCTCCTTTTCCCCGACCCGGGCGGGGTGAAGCGCGGCCTTCGGGTGCGCTTGCCCGGACCCAACGCGTCCGGAGGCCGCGTTCCACCAAACTGACCGACAATCTGAAACCCACACCAACCAACCAGTGAAAGAGCCACGAATGAACTTGAGTTGGCTGGTCAGATTGAAACTCCACCCCCAAGGAGGGTCGCCAAATGCTGGCCACGAAAACGTGCGTTTCCCCTTCAGGCGTCCATTCGTGTCCAGTCGCGGCCTCATGTCTTGGTCTTTGCGTTGATGACACGTTTTGCCCGTTGCCATGCGCCGAGCCGCTGGCGCATGCTTTCCGGCGAATCCGCCATGAGCCAAGCGCCCGACCTCGACATCGACTACGTCGCCCGCCTCGCCCGTCTCGCCCTGACGGCGGAGGAGAAGGCGAAATACTCGCAGCAACTGGCCGAAGTGCTTCAGCACATCGAGCAACTCGCCAAGGCCGACGTCGCCGGCGTGGAGCCGACCGCGCACGCCTTCCCCATCGAGAACGTCTGGGCGGACGACGTGGCCCGACCCGGCTTGTCGGTCGAAGGCGCACTCCGCAACGCCCCGGCCCAGCGGGAGCACATGATCAGCGTCCCGAAGGTGGTCGAATGAGGTGACGCCGTCCTGTGGCGCCGCCGACCCCTGCACAACCGATGTCCGCCGAGTTGCATTTCCAAACCATCGCCGAGCTTTCATCCCAGCTTGACGCGCGGACGGTCTCCGCCGTCGAGTTGATGCAGGCAATCCTCGCCCGCACCAAATCGGTCGACGGGCGGGTGCGCGCCTTCAACTCGTTCGACGAGGCTGACGCGCTGGCCCAGGCGGCGGCCTCGGACGCCCGCCGCTCGGCCGGGCAGTCGCGAGGCGCGCTCGACGGCATCCCCGTCGGCCTCAAGGACGTCATCGCCGTCGCCGGCCAGCCGCTCACCGCCTCCAGTCGGATGCTGGCCAGCTTCGTGTCCCCCTACGACGCCACGGTCACGCAAAAATTGAGGGCCGCGGGCGCGGTCGTCTGGGGCCGGCTCAACCTCGACGAGTTCGCGATGGGCTCGTCGACCGAGAACTCCGCGACCCACCCGACGTCCAATCCGTGGGACCTTTCCCGGGTGCCCGGCGGATCTTCGGGCGGCAGCGCGGCGGCGCTCGCGGCGGGCGAAGCGGTCGCCACCCTGGGCTCGGACACCGGCGGCTCGATCCGCCAGCCGGCGGCGTTGTGCGGCGTGGTCGGCCTCAAGCCCACCTACGGGCTCGTCTCAAGGTACGGCCTGGTGGCCTTCGCGTCATCGCTCGACCAGATCGGTCCGTTCGCCCGCACGGTCGACGACGCGGCGCTCGTGCTCGGCACGATCGCCGGACACGATCCGCTGGACTCCACGTCGTTCAACGCGCCCGTGCCCGACTACCGCGCGGACCTCAGCCAGCGCCGCGGGCCGTGGAAGCTCGGCATCCCGAAGGAGTATTTCGGCGAGGGCCTAGATCCCGAGGTTGGCGCCGCCGTCGAGGCGGCGATCGCGTTTTTCCGCGCACAGGGCTGCGAAATCAAGGAGGTGTCGCTGCCCCACACCCAGTATTGCCTCGACACCTATTACATCATCGCCACCGCCGAAGCCTCGTCGAACCTCGCCCGCTTCGACGGAATCCGCTACGGTCATCGCTCCAAGCAGGCCACGGACGCGATCGACATCTATGCCCGGTCGCGGGCCGAGGGCTTTGGCGACGAGGTCAAACGCCGGATCATCCTCGGCACCTATGTGCTCTCGAGCGGTTACTATGACGCCTACTACCTGCGCGCGCAGAAGGTCCGCACGCTCATCCGGCAGGATTTTCTCAATGCCTACCGGGAAGTGGATGCCCTCCTGACACCGACGTCGCCGGTGCCGGCCTTCAGGATTGGTGAAAAGTCGGACCCGCTCGCGATGTACCTGTGTGACATCTATACGATCGGCGTGAATCTCGCGGGCCTGCCCGGCCTCAGCGTGCCGTGCGGTTTCACCCGCTCCGGCTTGCCGATCGGCCTGCAGGTCATTGGCCAGCCGTTTCGGGAGACGGAGATGATGGCCGTGGCCCGCGCGTACGAGCAGGCGCACGGGTGGCACAACTGTCATCCAACTCTATGAAACGTTGGCGAACTGGGACCCGGCATTGGTAGGGCGAGTCCTCCGGACGAGCCGACAAAACGGGAGTAAGCTTGCCCGTTCGACAAGCTTGGGACCTTGAGCCTGTCGAGGGCCTCGCAATGAAGGCCGGCGGGGGCAACGTCCCCGACCGCGGCGACCACGAGCCACGGCTCGTCACGGAGGACTCGCCCTACCTTGAGCCCGCTCGCCGGGCTAATACTCCGCAACACGAGCGTTAATACGTAGAGTGCCCGGGCAAATTCGCAGGCCGTGCGGAGACGCCCGATTGTCGTCCTCGCTAGAGTGGCCGCCGAACGGGCCTGCTCTCCCACCCCTGCGATGAACGCCCCGTGTCAGATTTCCGTCGGACCAGGGCAGAGCCTGGTCAGCCTGATTTCCAGCCTCTGCCTGCTGGTCGCCCTGCCCGGGAAATTCGGAGGAACGGCCCTCCACGCATCGCCGGGCCCGGCGACCACGGGCGGAATTCCCGCCGCGATGGCCAGCGTGCGTACCTACCAGCAGGGAACGATGCTCTACTTGGAAACCGTCGACGATGCCGGCAGCAGCCGCCGTGTTGGCGTCGACACCCATTGGGGCGGGACCATCGTCGAGGTGAGCCTCAACGGGAAGAATTTCGTCAACGCCAACGACCCAGGCCGCATGATTCAGACTTCGTTGTGGGACGGCAACGTGGACTACAACCGGAACTGGTCCTACAATCCCTACCAGGCCGGCGACGAAGCCTATGATCCCAGCCCCGTCCTGGCGCAAGCCGTGGGCGCCGACACGATTTATACGAAGACCTGGCCGTTGCAGTGGTCGCCGTGGGCCAGCGGAGGCAACGGAGGACCCGTGGAGAGCGACGCCGAGATTGAGCAATGGGTCTCGGCCATCCCGGGTCACCCAAATGGATTCCATGTGCACATGAAGGTGACTCATTTCGGCACCGACTCCCACGCTTCATGCGGGCAGGAGTATCCGGTCGTTTACGCCAACCGCGGCATCGACACATTTGTCTACTATGGCGGCGAACAACCATGGTCCGGCGGCGCCCTGACCCACTATACGATGCCGTTGAACCCGGCGCGCAGCCCCGAGCTTTACACTCCGGAGAACTGGGGAGCCTACGTCGACGCCGATGACTTCGGGCTCACCGTCTATATGCCGGGAAGCTATCCCTGGATGTACGGTTTCAACGCCCCCGGCCCGTCGCCTGGCGGCACCAACCATTTCGTTGGCACGACCCCGGTCAGCTGGGACCCGGGCCTGGTCGTCGAGTCCGACTTCTATGTTTTTACCGGGAGCGTGACCGACGCGCGCGCCGTCATCTACGCCCTCCATCCGCAACAGCCGTCGACCAGCCCGTTTCCGCCCTTCGGCTACCTCGATCAGCCCCAACCCGACAGCACCGTCCACGGAACGATCACCGTCGAAGGCTGGGTACTCAGCCTTTCGCCGCTCACCGACATCGGCGTGTATGTCGACGGAGTGCGCTGTGGCACCGGCACCGCCGGCACGCCCCGCGACATTTCGTTCGCCTATCCCCACACGCCGCCGAACGTTGGCTTTCAATTCGCCCTCGCGACCAACCGCTTCGCCAACGGGGTCCACACGATTGTCGCCAAGGCCACCGACGCGTCCGGCAAGGTCGCGACCTTTCAGACGAAGCGGGTGACCATCAGCAACGCCACGCCCGGCGACTTCAACGGCGACGGTCACGTGGACCTGCCCTGGCAGAACACAATCACCGGCGAGCGCTGCCTCTGGCTGATGAGCGGGACGGCGTTCCTCACCGACGCCTCGTTGGGGGTCATTCCCACCCAGTGGTCGATCGCCGGCGTCGGTGACTTCAACGGCGACGGCCAGGCCGACCTGCTCTGGCAGAACATCGCCACCGGAGAACGTTGCCTTTGGCTCATGAACGGCCCGGCCTTTGTCTCCGGCCTGACCCTCGGCGTCGTTCCCACCGACTGGTCGATCGCCGGCGTCGGCGACTTCAACGGCGATGGCCAACCCGATATTATCTGGCAGAACGCCGTCACCGGCGAGCGCTTCGTCTGGCTGATGAACGGCCCGGCTTTTGCGTCCGGTCACTCGCTCGGCCTGGTCCCCACTCAGTGGGCGATCGCGGCGGTCGCTGACTTCAACCGCGATGGCTGGCCGGATCTCGTCTGGCAAAACGGCTCAACTGGCGAGCGTTTCCTCTGGATGATGAATGGAACCGCGTTCCAGTCCGGAATTCCCCTTGGCGCGGTCCCCGTCCAGTGGTCGATCGCCGGCGCGGGTGACTTCGACGGCGACGGCCAGGCCGACCTTGTTTGGCAGAACACGGTCACCGGCGAACGCTTCGTCTGGCTGATGCATGACACCCATTTCAATTCCGGCCTCTCTCTCGGTGCGATCCCGGTGGAATGGTCGATCAGAAAGTAAACGCCTCGCCAAGCCCCGCGCGCCCCGCCGTCGACACCGAAGCAAACGTGGACCCCGCAAATCGCATCGGCCAGGACCGGCTTGGCCATCGGGCGCGTCGTAGGAAATCCCCCGATGTCCCAATCGGGGCGGCGAGCCCGATGCGGCGCGCTCCCACTTTGTTTAGTGTGGGAACAATGGGAATACCGCCCGAGCCGCCACGATGATCCCGAAGTCCTGGCGCACCCAGTCTTTCACCGCCCCAACCACCCTTCTCTCATGAATTCGCTCCATCGAAAACACGTGGTCCTCGCCGTCGCGCTGAGCTTCGCCAGCGCAGCCCCCGCTCTCGCCCAGAGCGTCGGCGCCTTTGCCATCACCAAGAGCCAGACCTTCCTGCAAACCTCGGCGTCGGTCCCGGTGAATCACGTGCTCCCCTCCGTTCCCGGCGGGGCGTACAGCTTCGACGCCGTCGTCGCCGGCCAGAACCTGAATCTTTATTCCGGCGGCCCCAAGCTCACCCTGCCGAACTCGACCCAATATGCGCTGACGAACGGCGATCCGGGTTACAACGACCTTTACCTGTTGACGAATTACGCCACGCCCAAGGACTTCACGAGCAAGGCCGCCCTCGACGCCGCGTTCCCGAACGGCACCTACGGTTTCGTCTTCGGCTCCACCAAGGTGTCATTGCAGCTGGGCGGAGCGGATGCCTATCCCGCCGATCCGCCGAGGGTCACGAACGGCACCTGGGACAGCCAGGGCAATCTCCTGGTCCCGGTAAACACGGCCACGACCCTCAACTTCAACTCGTTCGCCGCCTATTCCAGCAACGGGTCGATCACCTTCGACCTCTACTCGATCTCGGGCGGCACCATCACCGGCGAGGTTATCGGCGGGCAGAGCATCAACCTGAGCGGCGTCTCGAGCGATCCGGCGTTGACCTCCTTCACCATTCCAGCGGGCACCCTGGCGCCCAACCAGACCTACTACGCGGAGTTGTCTTACGGCCGAGTCGTCGGCACCAACACGACCAATCCGCTCGGCGCCTACGGCTTTGCCGCCTTCGGGCACGTCACCGGCTTCAAGATCGTCTCCGGCTCCACCAACATCGCCCCCTCGATCACCAGCCAGCCCGCCAACCAGACGGTCACCGCCGGGGGTTCCGCCACGTTCGCGGCCAGCGCCAGCGGCTCGCCCACACCCTCCTACCAGTGGCAGCGCCAGCCGTCCGGCAGCGGATCCTGGGCCAACCTGGCCGACGGCGGCGCCTATGCCGGCACGACCACGAGCGCCCTCACCATCGGCGTTGCCACCACCGCGATGAACGGGGACCAGTTCCGGTGCGTGGCGACAAACACCGCCGGTTCGGCCACGACGACGGCCGCGCAGCTGACCGTCAATCCCGCGATCGCGCCCACCATTTCGAATCTTCCGGCGACCTTCACGGTCGAGTACGGGGACACGCTCAGCCTCTCTCAAGCAAGTGTCGCGGGCACGCAGCCCATCACGTATCAATGGTCCAAGGACGGGATTCCCCTGGCCGGCGCCACCGCGAGCTTCTTCTCCAAAGCCAACGTGACCACCGCCGACAGCGGCAACTACACGCTCACCGCCACCAACATCGCCGGCAGCGCCACCAGCAACGCCGTCGCCGTCACCGTCAACCCCGCGGTCGCCCCCACCATCACCCGCCTGCCGGCGACCGTCACCGTGAACTACGGCGAAAGCTGGCTGTTGTCCGCCTGGGTGAGCGGCACCCAGCCGATCACCTATCAATGGACCAAGGACGGCGTGCCCGTGCCCAACGCCACCACCCAGGAGATCAGAAAGGACAATTCGACCCCGGCCGACAGCGGCGTTTACACCCTGACCGCCACCAATTTCCTCGGCAGCGCCTCGTTCACCGTCACCGTGACCGTCAAGCCCGCGGTCGCGCCCACCATTGCCAACCTGCCGTCAAGCCTGACGCTGCACCCCGGCGACACCCTGTGGCTCTCCGCCTCAGTGACGGGCACCCAGCCCATCACCTGTCAGTGGTTCAAGAATGGTGTCGCCCTGCCCAACGCGACCAACAGCACCTATAACCCAGGATCCGCGAGCCTGGCCGACAGCGGCGTTTACACCCTGACCGCCACCAATTATGTCGGCAGCACCACGAGCGCGGCCGTCACGGTGACGGTGCGAGCCAAGCTGGTCCCCGGCGACGATCTCAACCGGGACGGCAAGGCGGACCTGTTGTGGACGAACCGTCAGACCGGGGAGCGGCGCATCTGGCTGATGAACGGCACCGCGTTCGGTTCCGCGGTGTCGCTCGGCACCGTCCCGACGAACTGGGTGGTCGGCGGCACCGGCGACTTCAACGGCGACGGCTACCCCGACGTCCTCTGGACCGACGTGACGAGCGGCGAACGCCTGATCTGGTTGATGAATGGCACCAACTTCACTTCGAGCGTCTCGCTTGGCGTTGTTTCGACCGACTGGCGGGTCGCCGGGGTCGCCGATTTCAACGGCGACGAACAGCCGGACATCCTCTGGAAAAATGCCGTGACCGGAGAAGTGTCTCTCTGGCTGATGAACGGCACCAGCTACGGTTCCTCCGTCACGCTGGGCGTGCCTCCGTCGAACCTGGTGATCTCGGGCGTGGCGGACTTCGACGGGGACGGTCACCCCGACATCCTCTGGACCAACACGGCAACCGGGGAGCGCCTGTTCTGGTGCATGGCCGGCACCGTCCACACCATGACCATCACGCTCGGCATCATTCCGGCCAACCTGCAGATCTCCGCAGCCGGCGATTTCAACGGGAACGGCTGCGCCGACTTGCTCATGACCAACACCACAACACACGAGCGTTCGATCTGGGTGCTGAGCGGTTCCTTCAACACGGGAACCTTTTCGCTGGGGACAATTCCGGCGGAATGGGTAGTCGGCGGGTCGGACGCGAACCCGATCCAGCCGGTGAAACTCGACTTCAACGCCGACGGCCAGGCCGACCTGGTGTGGGCGAACACCACCACCGGCGAGCACTATGTGTGGCTCTTGAACGGCACCGCGTTTTCCCGCAGTGCCTACCTGGGAGCGGTTCCGACCGCCTGGCGCTGCGCCGCCACCGGCGACTTCAACGGCGACGGAAAACCGGACATCGTCTGGGAGAACCTCTCCACCGGTGAACGTTGCGCCTGGCTGATGGACGGCACGGCGTTCGGATCGGTTGTGTCTTTGGGCGTCGCGCCGAGCCAATGGCATATTGCCGCGACCGGCGACTTCAACGGCGACGGCCAGCCGGACATTGTCTGGGAGAACACCGTCACCGGAGAACGCTGTGTCTGGCTGATGAACGGCACCAGTTTCAGTACGGGCATATCGCTGGGCGTTGTGCCGACGGATTGGCGGATTGCGGATACCGGTGACTTCAATGGCGACGACCACCCGGACATCGTCTGGGAGAACACCGTCACCGGAGAACGCTGCGTCTGGCTGATGAACGGCACCGCCCTCAGTGCAGTCATGCCCCTGGGTGTCGTGCCGACCGATTGGCAAATTGCGGCGGCCGCCGACCTCAACGGCGACGGCCAGCCGGACCTCATCTGGCAGAACATTGTCACCGGCGAGCGCTGCGTGTGGCTGCTGAACGGCACCACTTTCCAGTCCGCCACCTCGCTCGGCGTGATCCCGGTGGAGTGGTCGATCCGGGGTTGAAGCCGCCGACCGGTCTGGAGACGGAAATGCCGGCCGTGCCCCGCGCGGACGAACCGGGCCACGGGTGGCCTCAGCGGCATTCGGCGGGATGATTTGTCTTTGAACCACAGAGGCACAGAGGTTCGGTTGAGGATTGGGCCAATGTAGTGCTCCGGGGTCTCACCGCTACAATTGTTCTCCCTTGCGGGTGCCGGAAAAAAGCGCCTTTGAGGAAAGCGAGTTGCCTGTGGACAGTTTTTGAACCACAGAGGCTCGGAGGCTCGGTTGGGGACCGGGGGTTCGGAGTACAACCAACGAGCTGCTTCCAATCGGACACTGGAAGGTATCAATCTGGCGATGGTCAGACCACGAAACGCCTGATGCCGTGGCGCAAAACGGGCGCCTTAAAATTGATCAAGAGTCCGAGGCGGAATCCCGTGAGTTTGAGATAGGAGATCACCTGGGCCCCGTGGATCGGCAGGATCGTCTCGACGCACTTCAGCTCCACGACCACCTGTTCGGAAACCAGGATATCCAAGCGAAACCCTTCGTCGAAGCGCAGGCCCTTGTAGGTGACGGGCGCGGCTTTTTGTCGGACAACGGTGAGGCCCATCTGCCCCACCTCGTAGGCGAGGGCGGCTTCGTAAACGGACTCCAGTAGTCCCGGGCCAAGGTGACGGTGCACCTCGATTGCCGCACCAATGATTTCTTGACTGAGCGCCGCTTCGTGCCGGGTCGAATGTGGCGTCCGCAGTGTCGTGATCATCGGTCGGATTTCCATCGTCCCGACGAATCGCAAGAGGCGGAAGGGGCCAACAACCGAAATTACGTCATTTGAAGGTCACGCAATCATTCCCTTCTCTGGGACCTGGTTGGTCGAACCAACTTAGCGGCTAAGCTCCGGAATTCCATCTGGCCCCGATCACCTCGCCTATGCCTCCGTGCCTCTGTGGTTCAAAAACTAACCACAAGAATGATGTCATTACTCATCAGCTCCGTATTCTGAATCCTGGCCTGACGAGAAATCGCAGCGTTTAAGCGCTAGGATTCCGCCTAGGCCCGATTAGCTCCCCCGAGCCTCTGCGCCTCCGTGGTTCAACCAAACCCTCCTACTTGCCCTCGAGTTCGACTTCGCCATTCCAGCCCGGGGCAACCAAGACGCCGTCGATCCGATCGAGGTAGAACTGCGAAGGCCCATCGATTCCGTTCCGGCCGGCCTTGACCTTCTCGAAACCGGCGCGGGCCGCGGCGAGATCGCCCGACGTCCAGGCCGCGAGGGCGGCTTCAAAGGCATCGAGCCAGCCGGATCGCGCAGCGGGATTGTCGCCGAGGAGCTCGTGGATGACGACCGCCTTCGCCTTGCCCTTGACCTTGAACGCCCCGAGCCGGCGCAGCAGGAACTTCCCTCCCAGGCGCTGCGCCGTGTCGTCGGAGAGCAGGATCGCAGTCCCGGTGTACTTGTTGGCGCCCTCGAGCCGCGCCGCGAAGTTGACCGCATCGCCGATCAGCGTGTAGTCGAACCGCCGGGCGCTGCCGAGGTTGCCCGCCAACGCCTCGCCCGTATGGATGCCGACACGGGTGCGGACATGCACGGTGGCGGTGGTGCCGTCGGGCTGCTGGACGATGACGTCCATCTCCGAAACCTGGGCCAGCTTCCACGCGGCGCGGACGGCCCGCTCCGCCTGGTCGGCCTGCGGCAGCGGCGCGCCCCAGGCCGCGAAGACCGCGTCGCCGATGAACTTGATGACCGTGCCCTTCTCCGCGAGGATCTCGTCCGTCGTCCGAGTGAAATACGCGGTCAGTTCCTCGCCGAGTCGCGCCGAGTCGCCGAGCTTTTCCGACAATGTCGTGAAGCCCTCGAGGTCGGTGAACACCATCGTGGCCGTGACCTTCTCGCCGCCCGGGGCGAGGACGAAGTTGCGCTCGGCGATCTCGGAGGCCAGGTCGGGCGAGAGGTAGAACCCGAACGCGCTGCGCAGCTTCCGCTTGCGGCGTTCCTCCAGGTAGTAGCGCGAAGCGACCGCCAGGACGACCCCCAGCGGCAGCTGCACGAAGACCGGCACGGCCCAATTCCACCACAGATGGGCGTGCCATTGTACGAGGCAGGACACGACCACGACGGCGCCCGCCGCGAACACCGACAGGACGATGACCCGCCACGGTTGCATCCACCGCAGGGCGCCCAGCGCCACCCCGAACAGGATCACGAACCACTGCTCGGTCGAAAAGGGCAGGCGCTCGAGCCATTCATGATGCAGGAGGTTCAGGAAGATGTTGGCGTGAATCTCGGTGCCGGGGGTAAAGGCCCGGTCGTGAAACCGCGCCCACGGTGTGCTGAACTCATCGAGCAGCTTCTTGGCGCCGTTGCCGAGCTGGCTGCGTCCCCCGACGAAGACAACCTTGTCCTTGAAGAAGCCCGCGGGAACCCCGCCGTCGGGCAGGAGCGGACGATAATAGCTGACGCTCTCCACCGTCCCGCCCGGTCCGTAGTAGTTGATCCAGCGGTGGGCGAATCGGGATTTGTTTTCGGTGGGGAGGCGGGCGCCGAGAGCCTGGGCCATCTGCCAGGTCGCCACCGGCCACGGATCCAGTCCCTCCTGGCGCAGCTTCCCCGGGTAAAGACGGCGGACGCCATAGTCGCTGTCCACCGGCCGGAAAACCAGCAGACCCCAGCCGTGGGCCGCCTTGGCGAGGCTGCGGGCGGGCCGGGACAGCTGCTCCGACGCGAGGCCCACCTGTTGGTAGCGCTCGGCCTCGTCCGGAGTCAGCGGCTTCTCGCTGTTTGTATTGAAGGTTGCGCCCAGAAAAACGTTCTTGTTCTCAGCGAGCGCCGCGGCAAAGGCGGGGTCCTCCGGCGACTCGCTGTCGAACACCACGTCGAAAAACACCGAGCGCGCCCCGTCCTTCGTCAGCTGCCGCACCAGCCGCGCATGGAGCCCGCGGCTCCAGGGGGAGTTGGGCGACTGGCCCAGCTGGGTGTACGAGTCCTCGTCCATGTACACGATGACGACTTCGTCCGTCGCCCGATTTGGGGCCGCCAGGTTTCGAACGGAACCGGGCAGCATTTCCCGAAAAACAAACGGCAGGTCATAGCTGGCCCGCTGGAACCAATCCATGCTCGCCTCCGACCAGCCGCCACTCTCCTCCCACAGCCGCGGCCAGAGGATCTCCCGCCACTGGATGCCGTACCAGCCCAGCGCGGCCAGCAGCAGGGCGTGCACGATGGTCGCCATCCAGCTGCTGTACGGCTCCAGCCAGGTCCAGAGCTGCAGGATAACGCGCGGCAGGCGGGGGCTTGGCATTTCAGAAACCCAGGCGGCAGCGGACGAAGAATGTCCGCCGGTGGGGCAATTCCAGGGTATAGGTCAACGGGCTGAGATGGTAGTCGCGATCGCCAAGGTCCAGGACTCCAACGCTCACCTCGCTTAGGTTGCGGTTGAAACGATAGCCGGCCTCCAGGTTGTCCTGCCAGAAGTTGTCGCCGGGCGGGCTGTTGTTGGACTGGCCGCCGTTCGTGCCGCCGAGGGTCTGCGCATACCAGTTTGCCTCGGCCCGGCCGAACCAGCCGCGCGGCGAGTTCCAGTTCGCGTTGAGCGTCACCGTGTCGAGCGCCGCGACCGAATATTGATCGGCATAGACGTTCAGGCTGACGGGCACCTGCGGATAGGTGTCATGCAGGTTGGCGCGGGTGTGGCGATAGACCGCCCCGAAAGCGAGCTGCGTGCCCACGAGTTGGTTGACGCCCGCCGTGAAGACCTGCTCGCGGTAGGCCAGCTTCTCGCTGGTGCCCGAGGGGAGGATGCCAAGCCCGGACGGGAAGACGGGCAGGAAAAGGACGTCAAACGATCCGATCGTCCGGTCGACATTCTCATGCAGGTCGTTGCAGGACGCCGCCCACCAGGTCCGCGTGGGCAGGGTCCCCTCGACGCTCAGGCCCTTGTTCTTGTAAACTGGGGCCTCGACCGAGGACGCCACCGACTCGGAGATCACCGTGCGAAACGCCTGGTTGAATCCGGCGAACTGCACCGGTTCGAGGCGGACGTCCTCGTCGAGCGCCACGCCGCCGAGCGCCTCCGTGTAGGCCCCGCGGACCGTCACCCAGCGCGAGGGCGTGAGGGTGAATCCAAATTTCCCGTTGCCGCGGGCGTCGGTGTCGTGCCGGGCGTTCACCGGTGCAAAGCGGAAGTTGTCGGGATGCTTGAGCCGGTCCCACGAGCCGCCGCCGATCAGCGTCAGCCATCGCGCCACGCTGAAATAGTCGTAGGCGTAGGCGCTCTGGCGCTCGAAATTGACCTGCACATCCTGCTGCGCCGCCGGTGAGGTGAAATAGTGGGCCAGACTCGGAACGAGCAGATCGAGGCGGGTGGTCGTGTCGAAGGGACCCGCCTGCCAGCGTCCGCCCACCAGCAGCGTGTTCCGGCCCGTCTGCCAGATGTGCTCGATCTCCGCCGTGTAGATCGTGAATTTTCGCTCGGTGGCCACGTTGAAGGGCTCGCCAAAGACCCCCGTCACGGGACCTTGCCCGAGAAACGGCGCGATCTCGCGCTGGAAGTCCGCCGACAACTTCATTGTGCCGTCCAGATTGTACGAAACCGGCGGCGTGGTCGCGTTGCGCAGGTCCGGCGAAGTGTATTGGAGACCGCCGCCGGGCGCGGTCTCGATGAAGCCGGGCTGGAAGGACGCCGGCGCGCGCTGAAAGAGGAACTCGGAGGTGTTCGGCAGCGTGAGCGTTTGATCCGACGCCAGGCGTCCACCGAGAAACAGGGTGTTCATGCCGGGGGACCACCGGTGATTCCAGCCCACGAGGACCAACCCCGGGTCCTGTTTGTCCTCGAACCGGAGCCCCGTGTTGGCAGAGAGATTGCCGTAGCTTTGGAAAAAGTCGCCGCCCGTCTGGTCGCGCCCGTGCAGGAGCGTGTACACCATGTCGTCCGGAGAGACCTCGTACTTAATCTGCAGCCAGAGTTCCCGGCGCAAGTCGTCGTTGTTCGTGCGGTAGCCCTCGTTGTTGTGGTAGAGATAGTCGAGGCCGGCGCTGAAGCGGCCCTGCGTGGCGAAAAGCGAAGTCTGCTGGTCGAGATAGCCGTGGGTGCGCACCTCGGTGACGGAGCTTCCGCCGACGCCGTCGGCCACCAGGAGCTTCGAATACTCCTGTTGGGAAACAAACTGGGAGAGCGGCCCGCCGCCGACGGGCGCCAGCAGGTTGGCGAGCAGGAGCTCGTTGAACCATGCCGTCTGGTAACGCAGCGAGATGAGCTCCGGGTCGCGGAGCGCATTGAAACTGTCGGCGAGGAAAAGGTGAGCCGACGCATTCGTGTAGTCGTTGTCCACGGCGCGCGTGGCCTCGCGCACCGCCAGGTCCGTCATGCCGTCGTTCTGATAGATCTTGGCGAGATTCGCGCTGCGCACGGCGCTGTCCTGGTCGAGCAGGAACTGCGAGCGGAATACGCGCCGGTTGTCGTTCAACTCGATCGACGACTGCATGTCGGCGATCGCCTCGCCGTAACGGTTCCCCTGCTGGGCCTGGATGGCCGAGTAGAGCCACGGCGTCGGGTCCTTGGGATCGAGTTGCCTGGCCAGGTCGAAGTCCCGCCGCGCCAGCACATCCCTGTCCTCCAGCGTGAGCGCCTTGCCGTGATAACTGTAGAAAAACGCGCGCGTCGGCTCGACCGTCGCCGCGGTCTGGAGGTCGGCCACGCCGGCGGCGAGTTCCCCACCCTTGATCTTGGTCAGTCCGAGGCCGAGCCAGCCGTTGCCGAGGCCACCGTCGAGGCGCACCGCCTCCTGGAAAGATTCCCGCGCGGCGGCGATCCGGTTCTCGGCGCTGAGCACAAAGCCGCGCAGCGCGTGCGCCTGCGCGTTGCGCGGAGCGAGCGCGATGCCCTTGTCGAGCGCCCGCCGCGCCTCGCGCGTCCGGCCAAACGAGAATTCCAGATCCGCCCGCCGCGCCCAGGCGAAGCCGGAGCCCGGCGCCAGCTCGGTCGCCCGCTGGGCCGCCGCCCGCGCCGCCTCGAGATTCCGCCGCGACTGCTGGTAATAGCTCTCCGCCATCGCCTCGCCCGCCGTCGCCGGTTGCCCCAACGCCGGCGACTCGGTGAGGAGCACGGCGGCGAGCATCCGCTCCAGCGCGCGGCGCCCGGGACTGTCCGAGGACACTCCTTCGAGCGACTTGCGCGCCGCGTCGACGCGACCGGTTGCGAGCAGCACGGCCGCGCGATAGAGTCGGACGCCGGCCGACTCGGGCGCGCCGTCCCGGGGAAAAAGCTCGAGCGCACCGAGGAGGTCGCCCTGTTTGTACGCGTCGACGGAAGGGGACAGCGCCCGCTGGTCCTCGGCCGTGAGTCCGCATTCCTCCACCGTCAGCACCGCCGGATAGTAGAGCGCCCATTGCAACAGATTGTGGGCCTCGATGACCGCCGTCTTGCGCGGCGCCTGGCCGGTCACCGCTTCGCCCGCCTCGCCGGCTTTCAATTTCACCGAGCCGAGGTCGTTCGCGAGGTCGACCTCGCCCTCGACGACCTGCATGAACGTGCGCCCGTCCGGAAAAACCCGGACCATCAACTGTGTTCCCCTCAATCCCCCCGTGGCGGAGGGTGTCTGGACCTTCACTTCGCCTTCCTCCTCGCGGCTGAAGATAAACGCGCCGCCCAGCGCGACCTTCAGCGCGTTCTTGTCCTTGGCGGCCAGGGCGCCGGGCATGATTTCGACATCGGTCTCTTCATCCACGCGGGCGAACCATTTCTCGCTCATCTGGAGGACCGCCCGGCTCGACTCGCCCGTTCCCAGCTTGTCCCGTGCGGCCAGTCCCATTCCAACTTCGGCCGACGCCGGCTTAGATCCGGCCTTGGTGATAACCACCTTGCCCTCCTTCTCCACCACTTTGGCTTCCTGCGCACGGAGCGCCGACGCCAAAGCCAGGACGCAAAACGACCATCGAAGCGTGGCGAAAGTCCCGAAGGGCATCGGGGGCATTTCACAGGCCAAAGCACCTCAAGTCAACCTCGCCACGGGGCGATCGGGTGTCAAAATTACCTGCTGCCAGGCATCCATTTAGAACCGATTGAGCCCTCCTTTCGTTTCGTTAAATCGGCCCGGACACTGGCTTTTCTTCCGCCCAAATATCGGTGTATGCTGCAGGTGAATACCAGTCGTTTTGCGTACGATTTGCATAGACGTTGGAGTGGCCGCACCGCAAACTGACGCCAGCGTCTTTGCATCGGGCAAGACCAATTCACCACGCACCTTTTCTCCCACGAGTTCGCCCTAAAATGACGATAGGCCGGCATATTGCTGTCATTGGTTTCGGACTGGCCGTGTGTTTGGGTTCAGCCCGGGCCACAGCTCCAGCCAATGACAACTTTGCGAACCGAATAGCGCTCGCAAGCGGCCCGGTCACAGTCTTGGTGGATACGTTTGACGCGACCAGCGAAGCCAACGAGCCGGCGCCGTTTGTTGCCGGCAACCAAACTGTCTGGTGGACTTGGACGGCATCGGCAAGCGGGAGCGTCAAGGTTTCGACCGCGGGAACTTTTTACGAGACGGTGGTCGGCGTCTACAAGGGCACGGCCTTGGGAAGCCTGACCACGGTCGCGACCAATCACACCGTTGGCTCCGGCGCCAGCAGCGTTACCTTTTCGGCTGTTTCAGGCCAGCAGTACGTCATCGCCGAGGGCACCGTGGGCGGCGGCGGCCAAATCTACCTGGAGATTTCTGTCGGCACGTCGCTGGCCACGATAACCAGCCAGCCGCAAGGCACCGGTGTGGCGACTGGTCAGACGATGGGGTTCAACGCCGGGGCAACTGCGGCCGGAGGGCTGACACTCTCCTACCAATGGTACCAGAACGGAATCCTCCTCTTCGACGGCACGCAGACGACTCCTCCCATCGCGGGTGAAGTGGTCTCGGGCTCGACCACTCCCACGCTGACCACCGCCAACGTCCAGTACGGATCGAGCGGCACCTATGTTTACTGCGTAATTGCGAATTCAGACGGGTCAGGTTCGGCCTCGACCGCGCCAGCTTCGTTTACCGTATTTGATAACCAGGAATTTGTCGAAACACCGCCAGCCGCAACTGCAGTCACCGCCGGCGGCACGGCAATCTTCACCGTCACCGCCGATGGCGGGCCTTTGCCGTCGTTCCAGTGGCGGAAAAACACCGTGAACCTTGTCCCCGGCTCCCAGACCTCGGGCTCGAATGTGTCGATTTCCGCCGTATTCGACGCGGTGGCCCACACCACCACTTCGACCCTCACGATCACCAACGCCAACAACAATTCGTCGGGCGACGCCGGCAACTATGACGTTGTCGTGTCGAACACCACCCACGTCACCGACACGACGACCCAGCTCAACTCAGAGACGACTCCCGCGGTCGCGCTGACCATCAACAAGGCGAACCAGACAGCCCCGACGGTCTATGCCACGGGCGCCATGACGTATGGCTCGCTCTACACCGCCACCACCAACACCGGCGCGGGAGCCACAAACTGGTCCCTGGGCACTGGTTCGACCGCTCCGGGCGCGGCGATCGGCCTGACCAGCGGCGTTGTCACGTCCACCGGCCTCGGGATCGTCTACATCAAGGCCAAGTTTATTGGTGATGCGAATCACAACGCGTCGAACTATTCGTCGCCCGACACCTCGGTCACGGTGAGCGCGGCGCCCACCACGTTCGCGCTGAACAACACCTCCTTCACCTACACCGGCTCGGCGCAGGGACCAACGATCACGGCGAGCCCCGGTGCGGCGACGTTCACCACGGGCGGAACCACCTCGGCGATCGCCGCCGGCTCCTACACGGCCACCGCCACGGCGACCGGCAACTACACCGGCTCCAACTCTTCGCTTGGCTGGACGATCAACAAGGCATCCGCAACGGTCAACCTGGGCAGCCTGGCGGCCACCTACGACGGCACGCCGCACGCGGCCACCGCCACGACCACGCCTTCCGGCAAAACGGTCACATTTACCTACAACGGTTCGTCCACGGCGCCGACCGCCGCCGGCAGCTACGCTGTCGTGGGAACCATCAGCGACCCAAATTACACCGGAACAGCCAGCGGCACGCTGACGATTGCCAAGGCCACCGCGACCGTGGCGCTGGGCAGCCTGGCGGCCACTTACGACGGCACGCCCCACGCCGCGACCGCCACGACCACGCCCTCCGGCAAGACGGTGACGTTCACCTACAACGGTTCGTCCACGGCGCCGACCGCCGCCGGCAGCTACCCGGTCGTCGGCACGGTCAGCGATGCCAACTACACGGGCACCAACTCGGGCACCCTTACCATCGCGAAGGTCCCGCTCACCGTCACCGCCGACCCGAAGACGCGCGTGTACGGCGCCGCCAATCCCGCCTTCACGGCCACGCTCTCCGGCTTCGTCAACAGCGAGACCGGCGCGGTCGTCAGCGGCGCGCCGTCGCTCAGCTCCGCGGCAACCGCCACCAGCCCGGTCGGCGGATACAATATCGTGCCGACGATCGGCACGCTGGGCGCCGCAAACTACTCGTTCGGGACCTTCAACAACGGCACGCTCACCATCACCAAGGCGACGCTGACCGTCACCGCCGCCAACAAGTCCCGCCTCTACGGCGCGGTCAATCCGGCGTTCACCGTCGCCTACGCGGGCTTCGTCAATTCCGACAATGCCGGCTCGCTGACCACGCCGCCCACCGCGACGACCACCGCCGTACTTTCCTCCCCGGCGGGCGTCTACCCGATCACGCCGTCCGGCGGCGTCGCGGCCAACTACAGCTTCAGCTACGTCAATGGCACCCTGACCGTCACGCCGGTCGTGGCCGCCGACTTCAACGTCGACGGGAAATCAGACCTGGTCTGGCAGAACACGGCCACCGGCGACCGCGTGGTCTGGCTGATGAACGGCACCGGGTTCGCCTCCGCGGCGGCGTTGGGCACGATCTCCACCGACTGGAAGATTGTCGCCACCGGCGACTTCAACCAGGACGGCCAGCCCGACCTCGTCTGGCAGAACAGCGTTTCCGGAGAATGCCTCGTCTGGCTGATGAACGGCACGGTGTTCGGCTCCAGCGTTTCGCTCGGGACCGCCGCGACCCAGTGGCAGATTGTCGGCACCGGCGATTTCAATGGCGACGGCATGACCGATGTGCTCTGGCAGAACTCCGCCACCGGTGAGCGTCTCGCCTGGTTGATGAATGGCACCTCCGTCGCCTCCAGCGTCTCTCTCGGCGTGGTGTCGACCCAGTGGTCGATTGTCGGGACGGGCGACTTCAACGCCGACGGCCAGACCGACATCGTGTGGCAGAACACCGCCACCGGCGCAGGTGTCATTTGGCTGATGAACGGCCCGGTCTTCGCGAGCAAGGTCTCGCTGGGGACGATACCTGCGCACTGGCAGATCGCCGGCACCGGCGACTTCAATGGCGACGGCCAGGCCGACCTGATCCTTGAGAATCTCGCCACCGGTGAACGCGACTTCTGGCTGATGAACGGCCCCGTCAAGTCCTCGACGGTCGTCCTCGGGGTCGTCGACCCGGCCTGGAAAATCGGGCGGCCGCCGGCCCCGCCGCCGATCGACGATTTCAACGGCGACGGCAACTCCGATCTGGTCTGGCAGAACACGGCCACGGGCGAGCGCAGCATCTGGCTGCTGGATGGCACCACCTTTGCGGGCAGCATCTCCCTCGGCACGATCACAACCCAACTGCAGATCGCGGCCCTCGGCGACTTCAACGGCGACGGCCAGACCGATATCGTGTGGCAGAACACGGCCACGGGCAAGCGGGTGATATGGTTGATGAACGGAGGCAGCCTGAGTTCGAGCGTCTCCCTCGGCGTCGTCCCGGTGCAATGGTCGATCGCCGGTGCCGGCGACTTCAACGGCGATGGCCAAACCGATCTTCTGTGGCAGAACACCGCGACGGGCGAACGCGCGATCTGGTTCATGAACGGCACGACGTTCGCGTCCAGTGTCTCGCTCGGCACGGTTCCGGTGGAATGGTCGATCGTCGCCGCCGGCGACTTCAACCGCGACGGCCATTGCGACATCCTCTGGCAGGACACCGTCACCGGTGACTGCCTGGTCTGGATGATGTCCGGCTCCACCCTCCTTTCCACCGCCTCGCTCGGCACCGCCCCGGTCCAATGGTCGATCGCCGGAACGGGGGATTTCAACCGCGACGGCCAGCCGGACATCGTGTGGCAGAACACCGCCACCGGCGACCGCCTGATCTGGCTGCTGAACGGCACGAGCTTCGCCTCCGCCGTTTCGCTGGGCAACGTGCCAGTGCAGTGGTCGATCCGGAATTGAGCGACGAAAGTCTTGAGGTCGAGCCCGGCCTTCCGCCGCCGCCAAGGCTATGGCAGGAAAGGCCGGACGGGCTGTCTGAGGCGGGACGACAACAAACGCGTCCGGAGGCCGCGTTCCACCATTGTTGTGTCGCCGCCCCATTTTGTGGCCGGGGTCGCGCCGAGTGCGAAGCCCCGACGGTCGACCGTGGTCCGGCCTCAACGAGACCGGCTACACCAAGACACGCGACCAGAACCCGCGCTTGATGGCCGCGGGGTTCCGGTTCAAGTTGTCCCGACCATCGCCTCCTGCCGTCCGCCCCACATGAGCAACCTCGACACGCCATGACCTACGAAGCCGTCATCGGGCTGGAGGTGCACGTCCAGGTGAAGACCGCGTCGAAGATGTTCACGCGCGTGGCCGCGGGCTACGGCGCACCGGCGAACACCCTGACGGACCCCGTGGTGCTCGCCCTGCCCGGCGCGCTGCCGGTGCTGAACAAGGCGGCGCTCGATGCGATCATCAAGACCGGCCTGATGCTCGACTGCGAGATCGCCGGCGTCACCCGCTGGGACCGGAAGAACTACTTCTACCCCGACAGCCCGAAGAACTACCAGATTTCGCAATACGACCAGCCGGTCTGCCGACACGGTGCGGTCGAGATCGAGCTGCCGGGCCCGTCGCTCGCCGTCATGGGCGAGCACCGGCAGGTGCCGCTCACGCGCATCCACCTCGAGGAGGACGTCGGCAAGCTCAACCACGGCGCCAACGACTCGCTGGTCGACTACAATCGCGCCGGAACGCCGCTGATGGAGATCGTCACCGAGCCGGCCATGCACACCCCCGAGGAGGCGTTCGCCTTCCTCACCGCGCTGCGCACCGCGCTCATCCATGCGGGCATCTCGGATTGCGACATGGAGAAGGGCCAGATGCGCTGCGACGCCAACATCTCCATCCGGCCCGAGGGTGAGACGAAGCTGGGCACGAAGGTCGAGTTGAAGAACCTCAACTCGATCTCGTACGTCCGCGACGGGATCGCCCAGGAGATCAAGCGGCAGGTCGCGGTGGTTGCGTCCGGCGGCGCGCTCGTCCAGGAAACGCGTCTGTATGACGGCGAGACCGGCCGGTCCGCGTCGATGCGCTCGAAGGAAATGGCACATGACTACCGGTATTTTCCCGACCCGGACCTGATGCCGGTGCGAATCGACGAGGCGTGGAAGAGCCGCCTTCGGGCGGAACTGCCGGAACGCCCATTCGACAAGCAGCGGCGCTTCGTCGAGAAGGCCGGCCTGCCCTACTCCGCCGCAGCGGTGCTCGTGCGCGACCCGGCTCTCAGCGCCTTTTTCGAGGAAACCGTCCGCCTCGGCGCCAAGCCGCCGGCCGCCGCAAACTGGATCACCAACGACCTTTTGCGCGACCTCGCCTCCGCCGGACGCGGACTGGCCGAGTCCGCGGTCACCCCTGCCCACCTGGCCGGCCTGTTGTCGCTGGTCGACCAGGGCGTTGTATCCAGCACGCAGGCCAAGGAGGTGTTCGCCGAGATGTTCAAGACCGGCGAGACCGCCGCCGCGGTCGTCGAACGGAAGGGCCTGCGCCAATCCACCGACACCGGGCAACTGGAGGGCTGGTGCGACGCCGCCATCGCCGGCGATCCCAAGTCCGCGGAGCAGGTGAAAGCCGGCAACGCCAAGGCGATCAACGCGCTCAAGGGCGCGGTCATGAAACTTTCCGCCGGCAAGGCGAACCCGAAGCTGGTCGACGAGATCCTGCGCAAGCGCCTCGGGGTGTGACCCCGGAGGGCGGACGCCCTCGTCCGCCCAGGCGGTTGAGGACACCCCGCCTCCATTTGCGTTCGTAGGGCCGGGGCTGGTCGCCGAGCCGCGCCATCGGTAGGGCGAGTCCTCCGGACGAGCCGCCGGGCCGCCGCTTGCCGGCGGGGCCGAGACCAGACCCAACGAACCCGGCGATTTCGGCTCGTCCGGAGGACTCGCCCTACCGCGAAAGAGTTTCCGCCCTCACCGTCACCGTCGCTCCAAAATCCACTCTCACTCCGTACCCGTGCTTACGTTCCCCGGATGCTCCAATGCAGTTCCGAGAGGAACGCGTTGATCGTGGTCTCCGCGGGATAATCCTTCGGGTAGGTGATTCGGAACCGGACCGCCCATTTCTCGTCGACGTTGTTGAACAGGTAGAGGCGCGAGGTCACCGGCTGCAGCCGAC